>Ga0194134_10001904_pt1 | contig 26183 bp, 24 predicted proteins | sample TA2KigOff0mmetaG_FD_148602 | JGI IMG/M metagenome (GOLD analysis project Ga0194134, IMG submission 148602) | Freshwater microbial communities from Lake Tanganyika, Tanzania - TA2015056 Kigoma Offshore 0m | ecosystem: Environmental > Aquatic > Freshwater > Lake | place: Tanzania: Lake Tanganyika... | reverse complement strand
TGCCGTCCATGCTCCTGCTCATCGCCCTGAGCTACCTGTACCTGGCCCACGGTCAGCAGCCGCTGGTGGCGGCCCTGCTTTATGGCGTCAAGCCGGCGGTGGCGGCCATCGTCCTGCACGCCGTTTACAGGCTGGGCCAGCGCTGTTTGGCCGACCCGCGGCGTCGTCCCCTGCCGGCTCTCCTGGCCTTTCTGGGTTTTTTCGTGTTGACCTTTACGGGCCTGTCTTTTGTCTGGCTGATTCTTGGGGCGGTCTTGCTCGGCCTGGTTCAGGCTCGAACCGCACCGCAGGCGCTGGCGGGGCCATCGGCTCCGTCCGATCGAAGTCAGGCGGCGCCTCAGCGCGCGCTGATCGATGTCGACACGCCGCCGCCGCCGCACACCCGCCCGCACCGGGGACGATTGGCGCTGGTTGTGGGCGTGGGCCTGATGCTGTGGGCCCTGCCCATGGCCGCGCTGCTCGTGCTCTCGGGCCCCGGGGGCACCCTGACCCAGATGGCGGCCTTTTTCACCCGCGCCGCTTTGCTGACCTTCGGGGGAGCGTATGCGGTGTTGCCGTATGTGCAACAGGCCGCCGTTGAGCACTATCAGTGGCTCAGCACGGCCCAGATGATGGATGGCTTGGCCTTGGGGGAGAGCACGCCCGGGCCCTTGATCATGGTGGTCGCCTTCGTGGCCTATGTGGGGGGGTGGACGCAGCAAGTCCTTGGCCCCCAGGCCCAGGCGACCGGCGCTGCCTTGGCCGCCCTGGTCGCCTGCTGGTTCACTTTTCTGCCTTCGTTTATCTTCATTCTTGCCGGGGGCCCCTGGGTGGAGGCGGCGAGAAGCCGCGTGGGCTGGACCCTGCCCTTGCAGGCGGTGTACTGCGTGGTCGTCGGCGTCATTGCCCATCTGGGCTGGACCTTCCTTGGGGCGGTGGCGTACGCGGACAGCCGCATGGATGCGGTGGCCCTCCTCATGGTGGCTTTGGGTGTGTTCCTGCTGGTGCGTTGGCGTTGGAGCGTCTTGCCCTTGCTGGCAGCATCGGCTGCCAGCGCTTTGGTGCTGGTGCCGTGGTGATCGTCCCGCGGGGCGGCGCACTGCAGCCGATGAGCGAGCTAGACTGCGGCAGGCTGCCATCGGTGTTTTTCCAGGAGTGACCCCATGAACGCGCGTGTGCCTGCTTCGGCCTTCGACGATGCGAAGGCTTTGTCCGAGCTTACCGATCAGTGGGACCGGGACATCGTGCCCCAGCTGAGTCGATACATCGCCATACCCGCCAAGTCCCCCCTGTTTGACCCGCTGTGGGCTGAGCATGGTTACATCGACGCAGTGGTGCGGCAGGCGGCCGACTGGGTGCTGGCCCAGAACATCGAGGGCTTGCACCTGGAGGTGGTGCGCCTGCCGGGCCGAACACCGGTGATTTTTTTCGAGGTGGCCGGCACCCGTGCGCTGGCGCCCGGCCAGTCGGCGGTGGACAGCCCCACCGTGCTCATGTATGGCCATCTGGACAAGCAGCCCGAGTTCGAGGGCTGGCGCAGCGATCTGGGCCCATGGACGGCGCGTTATCACGACGGTCGGCTGTATGGTCGCGGCGGGGCAGATGACGGTTATGCGGTGTACGCCAGCCTGGCCGCGATCGCTGCGTTGAAAAGCCAGAAGGTCGAGCATCCACGCATCGCCGGCTTGATTGAAACCAGCGAGGAAAGCGGGTCTCCCGACTTGCTGCCTTATGTCGAGGCGCTCAAGTCGCGCTTGGGGCGCGTCGAGTTGGTGGTTTGCCTTGACTCGGGCGCCGGCAATTACGATCAGCTCTGGTTGACCACCAGCCTGCGCGGCAATGTGACCGGCACCCTGCGTGTGGATGTGCTCACCGAGGGCGTGCACTCCGGCGATGCAAGCGGGGTGGTGCCCTCTAGTTTTCGCATCATGCGGCAGCTGCTCGATCGTCTGGAGGACAGCGCCACCGGCCGGCTGCTGCCGGCGCAGTTTCATTGTGAGGTGCCGACTGAGCGCCAGGCCCAGGCCAGCGAGACCGCGCGCATTTTGGGCGACGAACTTTTTCGCCGCTTCCCTTGGGCACATCATGATTGCGCCGCCCCCGGTGGTTTGACGCTGCCGGTCAGCACCGATCCGGTCGAGGCCTTGCTCAATCGCACCTGGCGTCCCACGCTGAGTGTGACCGGCGCTGAAGGCTTGCCGGCGATTGGCAACGCGGGCAATGTGCTGCGGCCCTACACCGCCTTCAAGCTCTCGCTGCGTCTGCCACCCTTGGTTGATGCCGCACAAGCCGTGCAGCAACTCAAGGCCCTGCTTGAGGACAATGCGCCGTATCAGGCCAAGGTCACCTTCGAGGGCGCGGCCGGTGCCTCAGGGTGGAACGCGCCGCCGTCGGCCGACTGGTTTGCTCAAGCGTTGCAGGACGCCTCGCAAGCCTGCTTCGGGGCTGGCTGTGCCACGATAGGCCAAGGTGGCACCATCCCCCTAATGAATATGCTCAGCCGCGGCTTCCCCCAGGCACAGATGATGGTTTGTGGTGTTCTTGGTCCGCGCAGCAATGCCCATGGGCCCAATGAGTTTTTGCATGTGCCCTACGCCAAAAAACTGACGGCCGCAGTGGCCCATGTGATCTCTCGCCTGCCCTAAGCCCGGGCCTCCCACCCTGGGTACAACAGCCATCGGGCAGCGGGGTGCCCCTTCTTAGGCAGCGCTAACGCACCCCCTGCGCTGCTTGAGCATCAGCCAGATCAGGCCGGCCCCTGTCAGTCCCAGGGGAAGCAGCGAGCCCAGATTGAGCCAGGCCCAGCCTTGGGAGGTGACCAGCACCCCTGAGGCGAAAGAGGAGACGGCCATGACCGCGAAGACGCAGAAGTTCAGCGCCCCTTGCGCTTTATCGCGCTCCTCGGGCCGGTAGGTGCTCAGCGACAGTGAGGTGCTGGCCGTAAAAAGAAAATTCCATCCCACGCCCAGCAGAAAAAGTGCGACTTCGAAGTGATGCAATTGCTCGCCAGAGACGGCTACCAGCACACAGGCCATGTTGAGCAGCAGACCCGCGCCCATGATGTGCAGGGCGCCCAGGCGCTTGATCAGATGGCCGGTGAAAAAGCCGGGTGCAAACATGCCGATGACATGCCATTGCAGGACCAGGGCTGCATCAGAAAAGGGCAGGCCGCAGGTCTGCATGGCCAGTGGAGTGGCCGCCATCAACAAGTTCATGACCCCGTAGCCCAGTGCGCCGGCCAGGGCCGCGACTACAAATGCCGGTTGCCGCGCGATCTCCGACATGGGCCGGCCCCCTTCGCTGGCCAATTGGGGCGCTGCGGGTGGGAATTCGATGAACGCCAGCAACAGCACACCCAGCAGCGCGACCAGCGCAAGGGCCAGATAGGCGCCGGCAAATGGCACTGCGGTTATGGAGCGGGTGAAGGCCGCCAGATTGGGCCCTGCGATGGCGCCGATCAGGCCTCCGGCCATGACCAGGGAAACTGCCTTCTCCCGGGCCGAGGGCTGGGCCAGTTCGGCTGCGGCAAATCGGTAGAGTTGCGCATTGGCGTTGTAGAAGCCGGCCATAACGGTGGCGCCCACCAGGAGCCAAAAATGCCCCAGATAAGTGGCCCAGGCGCAAAGAAGGCAGGACAGGATCCCCACGCCCATGCCGATCTGGAAAGAACTCTTTCGGCCGTAGTTTTTCTGTGTCCAGGCGACCAGGCTGGTCGACAGGGCGCCGCCCACCACATAGCCCATCACCGGCAGCGTGGCCATCCAGCCCAGTGGGGCCAAGCTCAACCCGACCAATCCATTGATGGCAATGAAAGTGACATTGTTGGTAAAGAACAGGCCTTGGCAGGCGACCAGCAACCAGAGATTGGCGTTCATGAGCTGCCTTTATACATCCGGCGCCCCACCCGGCCCCCTCGCGTCCCTTGGCTCAAGTCAAGGTGCCGGCGGGCGTTGCAGGGCCAGGATGAGTGCGGTCAGCGCTGCCGTTTCGGCGCGCAGGATCCGCGGACCCAAGGAGACCGGCACGAAACCGCAGCCCCGTGCCCTGGCCTCTTCGTCGCTGGACAGGCCACCCTCGGGGCCGCTGAGGAACAGCAGGTCGCCCTCGGAGGCCAAGGCCAGGAGCGACGGGCTCAGGATCGTGGCGCCGGGCTGCAGCGACAGCACAAACCGATGTGTGGGGGTTGAAGGGCTCGAGGCCAACCACGGCCCCAGCTCGCACGGCGCACCGATCTCGGGCAAGCGGTTGCCCCCGCACTGCTCGCAGGCGGCGGCTGCCACGGCCTGCCAGTGCAAGCGTTTTTTGTCGGCGCGCTCGCCCGCCAGGCGCACCACGCTGTGCGTCGTCATCAGGGCTTGCAGACTGGCGGCGCCGAGCTCGGTGGCTTTCTCCACCAGCCAGTCCATGCGCTCATTGGCGGGCATGCCCAGGGCCAAATGCACCCGCCGCCCCGGCTCGGCGTCGATGGCGTCGAAATGCAGCACGCGGACGGTTACCTGCCGGCGCTCGATGCGCTCGATCTGTGCCCGCCATTGCCCGCCGCGGCCATTGAAAAGAACCAGCTCCTGCCCCGGCTGCATACGCAAGACCTGCACATGCCGCGTAGCCCCTTCGGGCAGGAAAAAGCGGTGTCCGGTGTTCGGATCAGCGTCAATGAAAAATCGCGGCATGCTCAAAAGGTGTAGGCGGCTCGCAAGTCGCCGCCTTCAATCTGTTCGATCAGGCGCAGCAGGGGCGCCAGCGGCCGGTAGCGCGAGGCCGTTTGACGCACATAGGCGATGAACCGGGGCGCGTCGGCCAGGTACTGGGGCTTGCCGTCGCGCAGCGTGAGTCGCGCAAAAATGCCCAGGATCTTGAGATGGCGCTGAAGGCCCATCCATTCCACCGCCTCGTAGAACTCGCCGAAGTCCGAGCCCACCGGCAGGCCGGCTTTTCGTGCGTGTTGCCAATAGCGGACGGTGATGTCGATGACAAACTCTTCATCCCAGCTTAAGAAGGCGTCGCGCATCAAGCTGGCGATGTCGTAAGTGACGGGCCCGTAGACGGCGTCCTGGAAGTCGAGAATCCCCAGGTCCTGGTCCGGTGCCTCGGCCTGCACCATCAGATTGCGCGGCATATAGTCCCGGTGCACATACACCCGTGCGCCACCGAGGGCGTTCAGGTTGTGGCGCTTGATCAGCGCAAAGCTCTCTTGCAGAGCCTGCGTTTGCGCCGGCTCCAGCACCACCCCGCGGTGCTGCGCGATATACCACTGAGGCAATAGCGCCAGCTCGCGCGAAAGCAAGGCATCGTCGTAGGGCGGCAAGATGCCTGGCGCAGAGGCCCTTTGCCAGCGCGCCAGAGCCTCGACCGCGCGCATATAGAGCTCGTGCGATGGCTCGCCGCGCTGCGGTGAGCCTGTTGGCGTCTGAGTCTGCAGCCATTGCATGAGGGTCTGCTGACCCAGATCGCTGAGCAAGACAAAGCCATGGGCCTGATCCCAGGCCAGAATCTTCGGCACCCGCAGGCCAGCAGCCTGCATCAGGGCGGCCACTTTGACAAAGGGCGCGCAGTCCTCCTTCTCGGGCGGGGCGTCCATGATCACCAGGCTGCCCTCTGTTTGCGCCCGTACCCGCAGGTAGCGCCGGAAGCTGGCATCGGCCGAGGCCAGATGCACGCTGCTTGGGTCGATGCCGTAGGCCGGGTCGAGCTTGGCCAGCCAGGCCTGGAAGGCCGCTTGTCGTGCGCGATCGGTCCAGTGCACGGGCTCGACACGGCTAACTCCCTGTTTGTGGGGGATTTCCTCAGCGTGGGTCATGGATAATCAAACGGTTTTTTCGACGCGACAGACGGATTTATCTCACATTCACGATGCGCCCAGCCCTTGGCTCTCGGTTTTTTCTTGCGGCCGGCGCAGTATGGGTGCTCGGTACGGGAGTCGATGCGAGCGCGCAGCCGACCGAAGGCTTGGGCGGCTTGAAGTTGCGATCTTCGTCGATGCTGATTGAAGCCCCATCGGAGGAAAGCGACCGCCTCACGCCCTCTTATGTGTTCGGCGATCGCATCACCGGCCTGACCGACACGCGCGTCGTTGTTGAGGGGCAGGCTCTGGTGCGGCGGGGCAAATCGGTGGTGCGCGGCCAGCGGCTGGAGTTCGAGGAGTTGACCCAGACCGTCACCGGCACCGATCCGGTCCGGGTCAGCCGGTCCGGGCATGTCTTCGATGGCCAGGGGCTGAATCTGCGCATAGACAGCTTCGAGGGTTATTTCCTGCAGCCGCGCTATCGTTTTCTCTCCGGCGCCAACGGGCAGGCAACTCGTTTTGATTTCAAGGGTGAGCAGCGCATGAGCGCTGCGGTAGCGACCTACACCACCTGCGAGCGTGACAACGAGGAAAGCTGGAAACCGGCCTGGGAGCTGGTGGCGCGGCGCTTCGACTTTGATTTCGAGGCAGGGGTGGGGCGTGCATTTCTGCCGCAGCTCAAGTTTTACGACTTCACCATTTTGGCCTGGCCTGGCTCGGTGACTTTTCCCCTGAGTGACAAGCGCAAGTCGGGCTTTCTGCCGCCCTCTTTCGTGCTGGATACCAACTCGGGTGTCACCGTGGTGGCGCCCTATTACCTGGACATTGCGCCCAACCGCGATGCCACCCTCACGCCCTCGGTGATGACCAAGCGGGGGGTCAATCTGGGCGTGGAGGCGCGCTACCTGGAGCCGACAGACCAGGGCGTGATGCGCGTGAACTTTCTGCCCAATGACCGACTCGCTCGTACCGACCGCTGGTCCTATGGCTGGCAGCACACGGGTCGCTGGCCGTCCCCGGGTGCAGGGTTGAGCCCCTTGAGCTACAGCGCCATCGTCAACCGGGTCAGCGACGATGCCTACTGGCGCGATTTCCCGAGGCCGGGCGATGTCACCACGCAGCGTCTGCTGCCCGTCGATCTGAACCTGGGCGGCTCCTTCGGGGCCACCGGCTTTAGCATCCGCGCCTTGCAGTGGCAGACCCTGCAGGATCCCGTCTCGCCGATCACACCGCCCTTCGACCGTCTGCCGCAGATTGTGCTGAGGCAGGGCCGCAGTTGGGCCGCCGGTCCGGTGCCGCTGGACTTCTCGATTGAGACCGACTTCACCCGATTCACGGCCCTGCGCCGCCTGACGGGGCAAACCAACGGCGACCGGATTTTTGCCCGCGCTCAGTTGAGCAGTCCCTGGGTGTGGCCGGCTGGGTACATCAAACCCAAGTTGCAATTTCACGCCACGCATTACAGCTTTGAGGAAACCTGGAAAGGCGCCAATTCGGCCCAGCGGCAATTGCCCACCTTCAGTTTGGATTCGGGCCTGGTCTTTGAGCGCCCCTGGCAATGGGCGGGTCAGAGCTATGTGCAAACCCTTGAGCCGAGGGCCTTCTATGTCTACACCCCGTATCGCAAGCAAAGCCAGTTGCCGCTCTACGACAGCGGGGTCAACAACTTCACCTTTGCCACGGTTTTCACGGAAAACCAGTTCGCCGGTCATGACCGCATTGCCGATGCGAATTTGCTCACCCTGGGTTTGACATCTCGATTCCTCTACACCCAAACGGGTGCTGAAGCCTTGCGAGTGGGGGTGGCCCAGCGCATCCGCTTTGAGGATCAGCGCGTGGCGATTAGTGGCGATGCGCCGACGCCGGCTGAGCGTTTGAGTGATTTGCTGATTGGCGCTTCGGTCAACCCCACCGAGCGCTGGACCCTGGCGGTGTTTTCCCAGTACAACCACGAGCTCAATCAGTATCAGCGTACCACGCTGGCCGGGCGCTTCAATCCCAGCCCGTATCGGCTGATCAACGGCTCTTACCGCATCCAAAAACCCTTGACCGTGGGCGACCGAGGCAGTGAACAAATCGATCTGGGCTGGCAGTGGCCGGTCAACGATCTCTGGGGAGATCGGGGCCAGAATCTGGGTGCGGGCCGAGGCCAGGGCGGCGGCCGTCTCTATAGTGTGGGGCGGCTCAATTACAGTGCAACCGACCGCCAGCTGGTCGAGGCGGTGCTCGGTTTCGAATACGATGGCTGTTGCTGGATCAGCCGTGCGGTGGTGCGGCGAACCTACAGTGCTTCCAGCCGTGCCAACACCCAGATCATGTTTCAACTTGAACTCGTCGGCTTCTCCCGCATCGGCAACAATCCTTTGAGTCTCTTGAAGAACAACATTCCTCGTTACCAATTGCTGCGGGAAGGGGTGAGCATGCCCAGCCGCTATTCCAACTATGACTGATCTGCTACCACGGCCGGGGCCTCTGGCCCGAGGCGCTCTCGCACTGTCGGTTCTTGTGAGCGGGCTGGCTGCCTGGGCTCAAACCGCGCCCGCCGCACCCCCGGGCGCGGCGGCGCGTGCCCTGGACTACATCGTTGCGGTGGTCAATGCAGAACCCATTACCAACCAGGATGTACGCGCCCGCCTGCAGCGCCTGGCGCCGCAGGCGACCGGCCGGACAGGGGCCGGCGAACTGTCCCGGCAGGCACTGGAGAGCTTGATTGCCGAGCGGGCCCAGGTGCAACTGGCGCGTGAAAGCGGGATACGGGTCGATGAGGCGCTGGTCGATGAGGCCGTGGCCGATGTGGCGCGGCAAAATCAAATCACGGTCGACGAATTGCGCCGGCGCTTGGCGGCAGAGGGTGTGGGCTTTGAGCGTTATCGCCGTGACCTGCGTGAGGAGATTCTGATCAGCCGCCTGCGTGATCGTGAGGTGGAGGCGCGGGTCCGGGTGAGCGAGCAGGAGGTGGACCGGCAATTGAGCGAGCAGCAGGCGGCCGCGGCCAAGGCGGAGCCCACGCAGCTTCATCTGGCGCAGATTTTGGTGGCCGTCCCCGAGGACAGCTCCCCCGAGCGTGAGCGGCAATTGCTCGCGCGGGCCGAGCAATTGCGCAAGCAACTACAGGACGGGGCAAATTTTGAGGAGCTGGCCCGCCAGTTTTCTGATGCGCCCGACAAACAGGGCGGCGGCAGTTTGGGCCTTCGCAGCCCCGACCGATACCCGGCGCTTTTCGTGGATGCAGCCCGTCCTCTGGCGCTCGGTCAAGTCAGCCCGCCGCTGCGCAGCGGCGCTGGCTTTCATTTGCTCAAACTGCTCGAGCGCAGGACGGCTCTTGACGAGTTGAGCAGCGTCCAGCAGACCCGCGCCCGCCACATCTTGCTGCGGCCCAGCGTGCGCCTGAACGAGGCGGCCGCGCGGGCCCGGCTGGCTGACTTCAAGCGCCGCATACAGGCTCGGCAGGATGATTTTGCCCAGCTGGCCAAGGAGTTCAGTGAGGATGGATCGGCGCGCAATGGCGGAGACTTGGGCTGGGCCTCGCCTGGCATGTTCGTCCCCGAGTTCGAGCAGGTCCTCGACAGCCTGGATGTGGGTGAGGTTTCAGCCCCACTGGTGTCACGCTTTGGCGTTCACCTCATTGAGGTGCTGGAACGGCGTGAGGTGCCGCTGACCGAGAAGGAAAAGCGCGAAATGGCCCGCCGTGAGGTGCGCGAGCGCAAGGCGCAGGAGGCTCTGCGCGCCTGGCTCCAGGATGTTCGCGGTCGCGCTTATGTTGAATACCGAGAGCCGCCCCAGTAAGAGCGGCGCGGGGTAACCTTGAGGCATGTCGCCCGCAAGCGGTTTGGCCAGCACTTCCTGGTCGATACCCTGCTCATTCATCAGATTGTTCAGGCCATCGCGCCACGACCCGGCCAGGCGATGGTCGAGATTGGTCCGGGCCTGGCCGCGCTCACTCAGCCCCTGGTGGAGCGTCTCGGGCGCCTGGTGGTGGTGGAACTCGATCGAGACCTGGCGGCGCGCCTGCGCGAACATCCTCAGCTTGAACTGATTGAGGTCGATGTCCTGTCGCTGGACTTTCGGGATCTGGCGGCACGCTGTTGTGCTCCGTTGGCCGCGCAGCGCCTGCGTGTGGTCGGCAACTTGCCGTACAACATCTCCACGCCCATCCTGTTTCATTTGATGGGCGCCGCCGATCTGATCGCCGACCAGCATTTCATGCTTCAGAAGGAGGTGGTCGATCGGATGGTGGCCCGCCCGGGGAGCAGTGACTACGGTCGCCTGAGTGTGATGCTGCAGTGGCGCTACGCGATGGAGCAGGTGCTCTTTGTCCCGCCCTCGAGCTTCGATCCGCCGCCGCGGGTTGACAGTGCGGTGGTCCGGATGGTGCCCCTGGCCCAGCCCCCTCGTGTGGACCCTGTGATTTTTTCGGAGCTGGTTCAGGTGGCGTTTAGTCAGCGGCGCAAACTGCTGCGACACACCCTGGGGCCGTGGCTCGAAGCACGCAAGCCACTGGAGAGCCGATTTGATTTGCAGCGTCGCGCCCAGGAGGTCGCGGTGCAGGAGTATGTGGATCTAGCGCAGACAGTTTCACCGGCCTAGGCGGTCTGCACCGCCCTCTTGTGAAGGCGGCGATGACTGCAAGGACTCAATCAGCGTCGTATCAGGCAGCCGCCAGCCAGTAGCCGGCATTGAAAGGGCTGCTCATGCGCAAAGCCAGGGGCGAGACATCCACCAGTTTATCGGTGGGCATGACCTCGCCGCTCTCGTCGGCTTGCTGGGCCTCGTTAGCCCGTTCCCCTTGGCCAATCTCTGGGGAACGGGCTACAGAAAAGAATAGAAACATCGGAAGGGTATCTTTCGGTCGGCCCAGTAATCGGCGGCGTCGCGGAAGATGTCCAGGAGTTGCTCGCGCGCCTCCTTGTCGAATTTGCCGTTGGCTGGAATATGCTCCAGCACGACGATAAAGCCCGGTTGCTGGCCGGACTTGTGCACCAGGTCGGTCATGCAGTCGTACAAGGCGTCGAAGTTCTTGCCGAAATGCGAGGGAAAGGTGTACTGCGCTGCGATCATGTCCAGCACATCCTGCTTGCTCTGGGCCTGCCCCAGATTGGCATAGAGGAAGTGATGGCCCAGCGCAGTGGCGGCCTCCTGCAGGTCCTGAACCCGGAAAGCCCGGATCGACTGCACGATATTGGGTCTGACAGTACGAAGTGGCGTGTCCATCTCCGCGGTTCTTCCTATGAATATCTCAGGTTCAAAAAACAAATCAAAAACCGTTTGCGCCTGGCACCGAACCTTTAGGGCACGATGCGCCGGAAACTCGCGTAGTGGTCCTCGGTGTAGTAGCAAACATCCGGTGTCTTCACTACTTGGCCGCCACAGACGATTCGTCGCGCCCCGCGATGACTTACCCCTGGTGTCCTGACGGTATATTCGCGGTAATAGCCGCGAGGGTGCTGCGGCAGCAGCTTTTCCCGATTCCCAAATACCGTGCCGTCTTTTTCATGTTTGAAGGGCCCGCCCGTGTGAATCAGCGCCAACATCTGTTGGCCCTGCACTGGAAGCTGCGCTGCTGCAATCGTGGGCTCGAGCGGCTTGTCCAGACCGCTCGGGACCTTGGTCAGCGCCGGCGTGGCTGCAAGGCCCGCCAGAACCAGCAGCCCGGCGGTCAGAATTTTTTTCCAACCGCGGCCCGCTTTCCACCCCATGAAAAAACCTTCCTGAACCTCAGGGGGTCTCGCCCGGGCTTTCGAATGCCTAACGGGTTAACCCCTAACTTTCAAGGCAGAAGTGTGACGGATCTTGGGCGCAAATGCAAGGGCTTTCCCGAATTAACCTGCTGTTTTTCCCAGGTTTAACAAACAGCTAGTTGGCGAACACTTCTCTTCGAAGGGCCGTTTTCCTTGAAAACGCCTTGGGTTCGAGGGCGCGGCGAGCTGGGGGTTCTTTAGCGCTGGGCGTTCGCCTCTGCGACGGTCAGGGCCGTCATGTTGACGATACGCCGGACCGTGGTGCTGGGGGTCAGGATATGAACCGGTTTGGCCGCCCCAAGCAGCACCGGTCCGATGGCGATATTGCCGCCCGAGGTGGTTTTGAGCAGGTTGTAGGCGATGTTGGCCGCGTCAATATTGGGCATGACCAGCAGGTTGGCCTCGCCGCTGAGCGTGCTGTTGGGCATGACATCCTGGCGGCTCTTGGCGTTGAGGGCCACATCACCGTGCATTTCTCCGTCGACTTCAAGCCAGGGGGCCTGCTCGCGCAGGAGCTGCAAGGTTTTGCGCATTTTCAGGGCGCTGGGTTGGTCTGACGAGCCGAAGTTGGAGTGCGACAGCAAGGCGGCCTTGGGTTTAAGGCCAAAGCGCAGCATTTCGTGGGCCGCCATGGTGGTGATTTCGGCCAGCTCTTCGGCCGTTGGATCGTAGTTGACATGGGTGTCGACCAAGAAAATCTGGCGGCCGGGCAACAGCAAGCCATTCATGCAGGCGTAGGTGCTGACGCCGGGCCCGCGGCCAATCACCTGATCGATATGGTTCAGGTGGATTTGGGTCGTGCCCCAAGTGCCCACAATCAGTCCGTCTACTTCGGCCTTGTGCAGCAACATGCTGCCGATGAGCGTGAGCCGTCGCCGCATTTCGATTTTGGCCATCTGCACAGTCACCCCGCGACGCTCCATCTTGCGATGGTAGGTTTGCCAAAAATCGCGGTATCGGTCATCCTGTTCGACATTGACCACTTCGTAGTCGATGCCCTTGCGCAAACGCAGCCCGAATCTCTCGATGCGCTGCTCGATCACGGCCGGCCGACCGATCAGGGTGGGCCGCGCCAGCCCCTCGTCAACCACGACCTGACAGGCGCGAAGTACCCGCTCCTCCTCGCCTTCGGCATAGGCGACTCGCTTGCGCGAGGCTTTCTTGGCTGCAGCAAAGATGGGCTTCATGGTGGTGCCCGACGCATAGACAAAGCTTTGAAGCCGCTCGATATAGGCCTCTAGGTTGTCAATGGGTCGCTGGGCCACGCCGCTGCGTGCCGCGGCTTGCGCCACGGCCGGCGCAATTTTCATCATCAGGCGCGGATCAAAGGGCTTGGGAATCAGGTAATCGGCCCCAAAGGCCAACTCTTCCCCGGCGTAAGCGGCCGCCACCACCTCGCTTTGCTCGGCTTGGGCCAACTCGGCAATGGCGTGCACGGCGGCGATTTCCATCTCCAGCGTGATGGTCGTGGCGCCGCAGTCGAGGGCTCCGCGGAAGATGTAAGGGAAGCACAGGACATTGTTGACCTGGTTGGGATAGTCGGTGCGCCCTGTGGCCATGATGGCATCGTCGCGCACCGCCTTGACATCCTCGGGCGTGATTTCCGGGTTGGGATTGGCCAGGGCGAAGATCACCGGCCGCGCAGCCATGCTTTGCACCATGTCGGGCTTGAGCACGCCCCCCGCCGACAGCCCGAGGAAGACATCAGCGCCTTTGGTGACCTCGCCTAGGCTGCGCGCGTGCGTTTTCTGCGCAAACGCGACCTTGTCTTCATCCATCAGCTCGGTTCGGCCTTCATAGACCACGCCGGCCAAATCGGTGACATAGATGTTTTCTCGGCGAAAGCCCAGGTGCAGCAGCAAGTTCAGGCACGCCAGCGCAGCCGCGCCGGCGCCGGAGGTGACCAGTTTGACCTCCCCGGGCTGTTTGCCGGCGACCTTGAGCGCATTGAGCATGGCCGCACCGACTGTGATGGCCGTGCCGTGCTGGTCGTCGTGAAACACCGGGATCTTCAGGCGTTTGCGCAGCTCCCGTTCGACATAAAAACAATCGGGTGCTTTGATGTCCTCGAGGTTGATCGCCCCAAATGTCGGCTCCAGCGCTGCAATCACTTCAACCAGCCGCACCGGGTCCTGTTCGTTGATCTCGATGTCGAACACATCGACCCCGGCGAACTTCTTGAACAGCACCGCCTTGCCTTCCATTACCGGCTTGGAGGCCAGGGGGCCGATGTTGCCCAGACCCAGCACAGCGGTGCCGTTGCTGATCACCGCCACCAAATTGCCGCGGGCGGTGTATTTGAAAGCGTTGTTCGGGTCCTTGACGATTTCCTCGCAGGGGGCCGCAACACCCGGGGAGTAGGCCAGCGCCAGATCGCGCTGGTTGCTCAGCTGCTTGGTTGCGGTAATCGCCAACTTGCCCGGGACCGGCATCTCGTGGTAGGCCAGAGCGGCGCGTCGCAGGCCCTCGCGCCGGTTGTTCTTTTCATCAGCCGTTTGGGTGGACATGTGTTCTCCTGCCTGAGTTTTTGTGCCTGGGCCTGCCGCTGCCGCTTGTGTGGCGGGCGTGAAATTGTAGGCCGGGGCCTGCCGCTGCCCCGCTGCCTGGCATGATGGCCATCAATCCGTCCTAGCCGATCTTCGGGCCGGCCCGAATCACCGGGGTTGCGGTTACCATCTTTGCCGATTCAACCCAGGAGGACACGATGTCATCGCACTTGCCCGCCCGCTACGACCATGTGGGCAGCTTCCTGCGCCCCGATTACCTGCTCCAAGCGCGCGATCAGAAGGCCAAGGGGCAGATCACGGCCGAGCAGCTGCGTTCGGTTGAAGACCGGGCCATTGCCGAGATTGTCCGATTCCAACAGGATGTGGGCCTCAAGGCCATCACGGATGGCGAGTTTCGGCGAACCTACTTTCATATCGACTTTCTTGAGCAGCTCGGTGGCGTTGTCACGGAGCTGCCGATGGCCGTCGTTCGGCCCGATGGCAGCACTCATCTGGCCCCGCCGGTCATCGGGGTCAACGACAAGGTGACGCACCCGCGCGACATTCAGCGCGCCGACTTTCTCTATCTGAAAAGCCAGGTTGCCGCCGGGCTTACACCCAAGGTGACGATTCCCTCCCCGACCATGCTGCATTTTCGTGGCGGCCGTGCCGGCATCAGTCGTCAGGCCTATCCCGAGCTGGAGCCGGCGTTCTACGACGATGTGGCTCGCGCTTACGGCGACGAGCTGCGGTCGCTGGCCGCCGCGGGCTGCACCTATGTGCAAATGGATGACACCAATTTGGCCTATCTGTGCGACGAAAAGATGCGAGAGGCGGCCCGACAGCGTGGTGACGATCCCAACGAATTACCGCATCTCTATGCGACCTTCATCAACAAGGTGGTGGCGCAAAAGCCCGCCGGCATGACTCTAGCGATGCACTTGTGCCGAGGCAATTTCAAGAGCACGCATGCAGCCGCCGGCAATTACGAGCCGGTGGCCGAGGCCCTGCTCTCCGAGACGGATATCGACGCCTACTTTCTGGAGTATGACGACGATCGCAGCGGCGATTTTCGACCCCTGCGATTTTTACCCAAAGGCAAGACAGTGGTGCTCGGCCTGGTCACCACAAAATTCGGCGAGCTCGAGACCAAAGACGCACTCAAGCGTCGGATCGATGAGGCCGCCCGCTATGCGCCCATGGAGCAGCTGGCCCTGTCCCCGCAGTGCGGATTTTCCAGCACGGTGCACGGCAACAATATTGCAGTGCAAGCCCAGCGCGACAAGTTGCGCCTGGTGATCGAAACGGCGCAGGAAGTCTGGGGCGAGTAGACCGCCTACATACAGAAAATCTTGCCGGGATTGAGGATGTTCTTGGGATCGAGAGTGCGCTTGATCGCGCGCATCCAGTCCAGTGCGGCGTCACCGGCCTCCTCCTGGAGAAAGCCGATCTTGTGCATGCCGATGCCGTGTTCGCCGGTGCAGGTGCCGCCCATGCTTTGAGCGCGACGCACCATTTTTTCATTCAGCGACTCGGCCAGTTCGCGCTCGGTCTGGCTCAGGGGGTCGATCAGGTAGCCGAAATGGAAATTGCCATCGCCCACATGGCCGACGAGAAAGTGGGCGATGCCACTGTCATGCGCTTCTTGAGCCGAGGCCAGGATGCAATCGGCCAGTCGTGAGATCGGTACGCAGACATCGGTTGAAATCGCCCGGCACCCGGGACGGGATTGTAGTGCCGCAAAGTAGGCGTTGTGGCGGGCAGTCCAAAGCCGGGTGCGTTCTTCGGGGGTGGTGGCCCATTCGAAGGCCTGCCCGCCGCGCTCCCGCGCAATCTCTTCGACCTGCTCGGCCTGCTCCTTGACGCCGGCCGGCGAGCCGTGGAACTCCATCAGCAACATCGGCTCCTCGCGCAAGGAGAGTTTGGAGTGACGGTTGAACATGCCCACCGTCTGACCATCGACCAGCTCAACCCGCGCGATCGGCACGCCCAGCTGAATGATGTCAATGGTGGTGCGAACCGCCTCCTCGATGCTGGTGAAGAAGCAGATCGCCGCCGAGATGGCCTCCGGCAAGGGATAAATGCGCAGCGTCACTTCGGTGATCACGCCCAGGGTGCCTTCGCTGCCCACCATCAGCCGCGTCAGGTCGTAACCGGCGCTCGATTTGCGCGCGCGCGTGCCGGTGCGCATGACCCGGCCTTCAGCGGTAACGACTTCAAGGCCCAGAACATTCTCGCGCATGGTGCCATAGCGCACGGCATTGGTACCGCTGGCGCGGGTCGCGCACATGCCGCCAATGCTGGCATCGGCGCCTGGGTCGATCGGAAAGAACAGCCCCGTGTGCTTGATGGCCTCGTTGAGCTGTTTGCGGGTCACGCCCGGCTGTACGGTGACGGTCAGGTCGTCTGCATCGATGGCCAGCACCTGGTTCATGCGGCTGACATCCAGGCTGATGCCGCCCTGGATGGCCAGCAGGTGCCCCTCGAGGGAGGAGCCGGCGCCAAAGGGGATCACCGGCACCGCGTATGCATTGCACAGGCCAAGCACCTGAGCCACATCGGCACTGCTTTGCGCAAAAACCACCGCAGCCGGTGGCGGCACGATGAAGGAAGATTCGTCGCGGCCGTGCTGCTCGCGCACCGCCAGCGCGGTCGAGCAGCGGTCGCCAAAGTGCCCTCGCAAGGCATCAATCAGGGCTGCAGGGGTTTCACGCTGCGCAATTTCGGGCAGCATGTGGCTGGGCAGGGGAGCGTTCATGAAGGTGTCTCCTGAAGGGCAGGCCCCGTCTTGTCGTCAGCGGGTGGGTCGGGATTGGGCCCGATGGGACGGGCGACTCGATCCCGAAGTTTATGCGAGCTGGCAGCACGACGCTGTGGGCCGCTGGCGCCACCGATAATCGAGCGGCTCAAGGAGACGCTATGTCCAATCGACTGACCCAGATCGCTACCCGCACCGGCGACGACGGCACCACCGGCCTGGGCGACAACACCCGGGTGTCCAAGGACAACCTGCGCGTGTGCGCCATGGGCGATGTGGACGAACTCAACTCCCACATTGGACTGCTGCTTTGCGAGGATATGCCGGGCGATGTGCGCGAGCTCCTGGTCCAGGTGCAGCACCAGCTCTTCAATCTCGGCGGGGAATTGTCGATCCCCGGCTTCGAGCTTTTGCAGACGCAGGCGATTGCCCGGCTGGATCAGGCGCTGGAGGCCTACAACGCCCAGTTGCCCCGCTTGCAGGAGTTCATCCTGCCTGCGGGCACCCGGGCCGCTAGCCAGGCGCATATCTGTCGGACCGTGGCGAGGCGGGCCGAGCGCGCGGTGGTGGCTTTGGGCGCTGGGCAGACCTTGCGGCCGGCGCCGCAGCAGTATCTCAACCGCCTGAGCGATTTGCTTTTCGTCCTGGCCCGTGTGCTCAACCGCATGAACGGCGGCGATGATGTGTACTGGAACAGCCAGCGTTTGCAAGCCCAGGCGGGTTCTTGAAGACCTGAGCTTGGCCGGACCGGCGCGACGGCCGACAGCTTGAGGCGCTCGGCGCTGGCTTTGCGACGGCGCGAAAGACCCGATGCCGGCACGCATGGAGCAGGCCGCGCCGATACAGACCCCGGGCCCCGCGCGTGAGGCCGACCCGCATCCCGCCGCGCGGGCTGCTTTGCAGCGTCCCGCATGGCGTCGCTGGGGACTCTGGATTCTCAGGCCGGTGCTGCTGGCAGGGCTTGCGCTAGCCTGGCGCTGGTGGCGTGGTCCGGCGGTACCGATGGTTCCGGTGAGTCGGCAAGCGCTGACCGAATCGCTGGCCGCCACCGGGCGGCTGCGCGCGCCGGCCCGCATCGAGTTGGCTGCCGAGTTGGCTGGCACGGTGGCGCAAGTCCTGGTGCGCGAAGGTCAGAGCGTGCGCGCCGGTGATGTGCTGGTGGCTTTGCAAGACCGGGAGGCGCGCGCGGCTTTGCTGCAGGCGCAGGCCGCCGAGCGCGAGGCGGCCGGCCGGGTGCAGCAACTGTCGGGCGTGAGCGCACCCCTGGCGCAGCAGACCGTATTGCAGGCGCAGGCCGGCTGGCAAGTGGCCCAGCGCGAGCATGGACGGGTCAGCGAGTTGGTTGAAAAAGGCTTTTTCGCGCCCCAGCGGCTTGACGAGGCCAAACGCGCTCTGGATGTGGCCCTCAGCGCGCTGACCTCAGCCCAACCGCAGGCGCGCGAGGGCCAGGAGGCCGAGCTGATGCTGGCCCAGGCCCGATGGGCTCAAGCGCGCGCCGCCGTGCGCCTGAGTCAGGCGCGACTGGAGCGGCTTTCCATCCGCAGCCCGGTGCCAGGGCGGGTGCTGGAGGTTCAGCGCATCGACGAACTTGACGATGCGCGGCTGACCGAGTTGCGCGGGCGCACCATCGGATTCGTCTTTCAATACCATCATCTCCTGCCCGCCTTTACCGCGCCGGAAAATGTGCTGCTGCCCCTGATGCTGGCTCAAGGGGTGTTGCTGCCGCAGGACGAGACGCTCGGTCGTCAGTTGCTTGCCAGCGTCGGCCTGGATCAGGCCCTGGCCAAGCGTCCGGGAGAGCTCTCGGGGGGCATGCAGCAGCGTGTGGCGCTGGCTCGGGCCCTGGCGCGCAAGCCCCGGCTGATCCTGGCCGACGAGCCCACGGGCAACCTCGATAGCGCGAGCGCTGAAGAAGTGTTCGCCCTGCTGCGCCGCTTTAACAAAGAGCACGGCAGCGCCTGCCCGATCGTCACCCACGACGCTTCTCTGGCCGATCGCTGTGACCGCACGATCGATCTGGTCGACGGTCGCCTGGCTCCGGCTCAGGCCCGGGCGATCAGTCGCAGATAGTCCTCCCGCGTGCCCGGGTGTACCGACTCGAGCACCCGCTCGTAGGAGCTTTGATGGTGGGCCAGCAGGCGCGCCGAGGCCAGCGTGCGCGATCGGCAGAACCAATGACAACTGTGCTGCAGCAACAGCATTTCGGCCAGAAAGGTGTGGGCCCGCCGTGCCGCTCCACCTTCTGCGCTGTTGGCCGCGCGCTGCAGGGCCTGGGCGTGCAGGTGCAGCAGGCGGCGCAGGTCCACAGCGCGCCAGCCCAGGCCCGGCAGGCTTTGCAATAGCGGCTCCAGCAGCCCCCTGAGCGGCAGCGTACTCATCTGCGTCTGATCGGCGGGTCGTTGAGCGCAATCGTCGGCCAGTCGTGCGACCTGCTCGGCCAGCCGCTTTTCGCTGCTTTGCAGCAACTGCCAGATGGTTTCGCGGCGCTGGGCATCGGTTTCATCCAGCGCGCGCGCATAGCCTTCGCTGAGGGTCTGCATCAGCTTTTCGATCTCGTAGGGCTGCAACTGCCTGGCCAGCAAGCCAACGCGGGCCCTTGTGGCGCGTGATTGCAGCGACCAAAGCACCAGGCCGAGGGCAAAAGCGGCGAGCAAAAAGTCCAGGGCTTGCATGCGTTCGCGCGCGGCCTAGCGGCCCGGCCGGTTCATCAGGACCATGCCCGCCGCCACCGCAGCCAGGGCCAGTAGGACCCCGGTGGTGATGGTCTCGCCCAGCCAGAGGGCGGCAAAGACCAGGGTGAACAGCGGCGTGAAGAAGGAAAAGCTGGTCACGCGGGTGACCGGGTAGCGGCCTAGCAGCCACATCCAGATCAAAAAGCTGATGAAGCCGCCGAGCGAGGCCTGCGCTGCGGCTGCGCCCCAAGCCCAGGCGCTGTAATCCCAGCGCCAGGCCTCACCCAGGGCTAAAGACAGGTAGGGCAGCAGGAGCGCGCTGACGCTGACCTGATAAAGCAGCAGTTTCTCTGGCCGAACCTGAGTCAGGCTCGAGCCGCGTATGACCACGGTGGTCAGGCCCCAGAACAAGCCCGCGGCCAGGCCGAACAGGTCGCCGGCCAAGGTGGCTCCCTCGGCCTGCATCAGCCCTTCGCGCAGCGCGAAAATCACGGCGCCGAAAGCGACAACCAGACCGACCCACTGCCAGGGATGCAGTCGCTCCGACCGGGCCCACAGGGGCACCAGCAGGGCCACCCAAAAAGGCGAGGTGTAGAGAAAGACGGTCAGGCGCGATGAGCCGGTGTACTGCATCCCGATATAGATACAGACGAATTCGGCGGCAAACAGCAGGCCCGCCAGCAGTCCGGCCCGCAGCGTACCGTCGCCGTGCCACCAAGGGATGCCGCGCAGACGGCACCACAGCACAAGCAGGACGGTGGCGCCAAGCATGCGCATCCAGGCCTGGAACACCGGGGGCATCTCTGACAGGGTCCATTTGATCAACACCTGCTGCATGCCCCATAGCAGGCAGCAGCCCAAAAGCAGGCTGACGGCCAGCGTGTCCAGGCGCTCTTTGCGCGCAGGTGGGGTCGAGCTCATGGTCGGAAAGGGGGGCGCGAAGGGAGGGCCTCAGGACGGGTAGGGAAACATCTGGCCCCTGTGGTACAGCAGGGGCGCGGCGTCCGGATGGCTGCGGCAGGCCTGAACCTGCGCCACGAAGATCACATGGTCTCCTTCGACATGGCGGCTGCGCTGGCGGCACTCAAACACCGCCAGGCAACCCTCGAGCAGGGGGCAGCCGTGCTGGCTCCAGCCGTGATCCAGGCCCTCCCAGCGCTGCGCGCGCGGGCTGGCGAAGCGCTCGCCCAGGGCCAGTTGATGGGCACCGAGGACATGAATCACATGGTGCTGGGTCGACTCAAAAATCGCCATCGACTGCGAGGCCCGGTTCAGGCTCCAGAGGACCAGGGGCGGTTGTAGGGACACCGAATTGAAGGAGCTCACCGTCAGCCCGGCTCGCTCGCCGTCCGGGCCGCAGGCCGTGACCACGGTGACGCCGGTGGCAAACAGGCCCAGGCAGAGGCGCAATTGGGATTCGAAATCCTGGTTTTTCGCAGGTTCGGCGGCGGAGGAGGGCATGGGCAATCGGTACATCACGCCGTCGTCGGCGGAAAACCCTGATTGTCCCCGATTGGCTCCCCGGGGGCTCGCGGGGCAGGCGCGGTCTGCAGCCGCCGCTCGCCTCAGGGCGGCGCTGCCCGCACCCCAGCCACCTGGTGGCGCTCGATGGCCGCCTGCACCAGACCCTGGGCCTTGATCCCTTGGGCAAAGCTGGCCAGGAAGCGCGCCCCCGTTTCTTTGCCGCGCGCCGTGCCTATGGCTTGCTGTACCGCGGTGAAGTCCCCGGGCAGGATCCGGCTGCCGGGCAGGCGCTGGTGATCACTGATCAGCCGAGCCTGTAGGCCTGCCAGGGCGTGCAGACCCTGGTCGACAAACAGCTGGAAGGACGCTTCCAGGGTCGGTGCCAGCCTCAACTCGGCGCGCTCGAGGGTGCGCTTGAGGTACAGGGTGTAGGCGCCGCTGTCCATGCTGGCGATGCACACCCCGGGGCGATCGACTTCCGCGATGTCTCGTATCGGTGAGCCGGGGGGCACCAGATAGCCGGCCGGGATTTCAAGGTAGGCCGGCGAGAAGGCGATTCGGGTGGCGCGTGCCGGTTCGTCGGCCAGGAAGGCAACATCCCAAGCGTCCGAATCGACGGCATCGCCGAGCGGGCCGGGTGAGGGATAGGGCACGAAACGCAGGGGCACGCCCAGTTCGGCCGCCAAGCTTCGCGCCAGATCGGGCACGATGCCCTGCGGGCCATCGTCGCCGGATGTGACGAGCAAGAAGTTCGACAGATTCAGCCCCACCCGCAGTTCGCCGCGGGGGGCCAGGTCTCGCATCGCTTCAGCCCGATCAGTTTGCTGCATCGATCTCTCCTTTCACAGACGGTGATTGCAACACAGCCGGGCACTGCGCAGGCAGCGCCGCCCCCGGGCAAACCCGTAGAGCCCTCGCGCTCTAGGTCCCCAGGGGGCAATCCCGACTGCGGCAGGGGGTCAGCCCGGCGAGACGACAATAGTCGCATGCATCAGGGCTCCGTCAGGCGCAGCGACCCTGGGCACGAGGCGACACCGTTCCCGGTCGTCCGCCCGGTCGCTCTTTCCCGCTCTGAGGACTCGGGCGGGCAGTGCCTGCGTCTTGCAGAGCTTGAGCTCGAAGTCGAGCGCCTGCGCGAGCGCTGTGAAGAGCTCGACAGTTTTGTCCGGGCCGTGGTGCACGATCTGCGCTCGCCCCTGAGCGCGCTCGATGGCTTTTCCACCTTGCTCGAAGAGTCCCTGCAGGACTTGCCGGCACAGCCGGCTGCACCGGCTCGGGCCTGGGCGGCTCGGGTGCGCGCCGCCGCGCAGCAGATGGGCGAGCTCATCGAGGGCTTGCAAGCCCTGGCGCGCTTGTCCGATGCCCCCCTGCAGCGCGCTCAGGTCGATCTCAGCGCTATGGCGCGCGACATTCTGGGTCGTCTGGCGCAGCTGCACCCCGAGCCGCCCATCCGCTTTGAGGTGCAGGACGGCTTGCAGTGCGCGGGCGACCCCCGTTTGATCCGGCAACTGCTCGAAAACCTGTTGGACAACGCCCGCAAATTCAGCAGCCGGTGTGCATCTGTGCAGATCGAGTTAGGCCGCTTGCTGCAGACCGATGAATCGGGGGCACCGGCAGGCGCCTACTTTGTGCGCGATCGCGGCGCAGGCTTTGATGCGGCGCAGGCGCACCGTCTGTTCCAGCCTTACCAGCGCCTGCACGGGCAAGACCAGTACGCCGGCCTGGGCTTGGGTCTGGCTATTGTCAAGCGCATCGTTGCCCGCCATGGTGGTCAGGTTCTGGCCACCGGGCACTTGGGCCAGGGCGCCTGTTTTTATTTCACATGGAGCACCGATGCAGACGCACCGGTTGCCAGGGGGCATGATCATGCGTGATGACGATCGCAGCGCCAATGGCGCGGCCGCAGCGGATACAGCTTTGGAGGGTGCGCGTGGTGTGCGTCGATCCTCCTTCAAGGCGCAGATGTTGCAAGCGCGCGAAGACGCCATCGTCCAGGCCGTGAATCGTCTGTTGGCTGAAAAAGGCTTTGACCTGATGACGGTCGATGAAGTGGCGGCCGAGGTGGGGATTGCCAAGGCCAGCCTCTACAAGCATTTCCCGAGCAAGGAGGACCTGGCGGCCGCGGCCATGGTGCGGGTGCTGACCCAGGCCGAGGAATTTCTCGACCAGTTGCCGGCCCGGGCTGCTCCGATCGAGCAGCTCAAGGAGGTGGTGCGCTGGATGATGCGCTTGCAGCTGGCCGGGCAGATGCCCACCCTGCCCAGCCAAAACTCATCCTTGCGCGCGCGCCTGATGGCCAACACGGCTTACCTGGACTTGTTGATGCATGTCAGCGACCGCTTGGGCGCCTGGATCGAGGCGGCCCAGGCTGACGGCAGCATCGACGCGGCCCTGCCGCCCATCCTTGTGCTCTACACCCTGTACTCGCGCGCCTGCGACCCTGTGCTCGAATTCATGAAAGCCAGTGGCCAGTTCGATGACGAGGCGATCATCGATTGGGTCACCGGCACCTGCTTTAACGGGCTGCTGGCTCGCTGAAGCGGCGAAGGCGGCCGATCAGTGCGCCGGGCCGCTGTCTAACCGCCCCTGCCGGTGTTCAGCCGCGACCTGTAGTGCCAGGCACAGATCGTCCCAGGCCTTGGCTTTGTCGCTCGGGTTTCTGAGCAAGGCGGCGCAGTCGTAACTGACCACAGCCGGCAGACCCCAAAGATCGTGCACCTGTCCGCGCAGCTGACCCAGTGGTGCCGGACTCTCCAGCAGCGCTTGTGCGACCCACCGGCCCATAATGAACACCACATCGGGCTGGGCCTGCTCCAGGGCGTGCTCAAGCCCACGCACCGTGGCTGAAGCCGCCTGTTTGTGCATGGGCCCCAGCCACACCGAGCCAGCCCGGTGCAACCCGGCCGCCTTGAGCATGGCCTGTTGCAGCGCGTCGGCCGGCCCGGCGGAGCCGTCGCGTTGTTCGGCCAGCAGCAGCCAGCGCGGGTCCTCGGCCCGACCACGCTGCAGGACTTGTGGCGGCCCAATCTGCCAGGCCGCGGCGGGTTCCTGCGCCTCGGGCGGGGCCGTCGGGAGCTGCGCCCGATCCTCCCGGGTTGGCGGGCGTTCAGGGGTCTGCGCCGGCTTGGCGGGCGCGTCTTGGGCGGGCGCCCCGGCCGCGGCAGTCTTTGGGGCGGGCCACCACACCTGCACGCCCATTTCGCGCAACATGGCACGCTGACGCGCATCGAGCTTCATAGGGACTGCCCCGCCTGCAAAGGCAAGCTCATGACGATCGCGTCTTCGCGCTTGAACGCGGCCAACGGGTAGTAGTTGCGGCGCAGACCGGTGGTCTTGAAACCGTAGCGCTCGTAGATACTGCGCGCGCGTGCGTTGCTCACCCGCACTTCCAGCCACAGGGTCTGCGCGCCCTGCAGCCTGGCCCAGGTCACGCCCTGCTGCAGCAGATGAAGGCCCAGCCCCTGGCCTTGCCGCGGCGGTGCGATCGTGATGTTGAGCAGGTGGGCCTCGCCCGGGCTGAGCATGATGACCAGATAGCCGATCAGCTCCTGTCCTTCGACCAATACCCAGGCGTGATAGCCGGCGCGCAATGAATCAGAAAAGTTGCCGTGCGACCAGGGGTGGGTGTAGGCCTGACGCTCCAGCAGGGCCACAGGCTCAAGCCAGGCTTCGGTCATGCCTTGCAGTTGCAGGCCCTGCCAGGCGGGCGTGGGGGCCAGTGCACTCATGCTGGGGCGGCGGCCCGGGCCGCGGCGCGCTCTTCGGTGGTCAGGGCCACCTTGTCGCGTAGGTACAGGGGCAGTGCTTGACCGGCAGGCACCGCCTGCGCGCGCAGTTGCGGCGCCAGCCGCAACAGGGCCTCGGCTGTGGGCAAGGCCTCGATCCAGTCGCTGCCCGGTGGCAGCTCGCGCAGTCGTCCCACATAGGGCGCCAGGGCATTGCCGGCCGCCCGGTGCCTCCCGGCCGGGCCTGGATCCGGCCAGCGCACGGCCTCCGGGGCACAGAGCTGGCAGTCATCCAGGGCCTGCAGGTGCGAGCCTTCGACCCGGAAATGCTGAACATAGACTTCGTTCATTCGGGCATCGAGCACGGCGCTGATGCAGGTGGCCTCGGGCTGTGCATGTCGGGCGGCCTCGGCGACGGCCTGCAGCGTGTCGATCGCCAGCACGGGCCGATTGCTGCCAAAGGCCAGGCCCTGGGCCACCGCGCAGGCGGTGCGCAAACCAGTGAAAGAGCCCGGCCCTCGTCCGAAGACGATGGCGTCGAGGTCGCGCAGTGACAGCCCTGCCTGCTCAAGCAGAGCCAGGATGCTCGGGATCAATGTGCTTGAGGCCTGCGCCGCCCCTGGGCCGGTGTGCAGCCAGAGCCGATCGCCCAGCGCCACCCCCACCGACAAGGTTTCGGTGCTGGTGTCGAAGGCCAGGAAGCGTCCGGGCGCTGAGGTGTGTGCGGGCATGAAGACTCCGGGCCGCCGATTATCCGGCTTGGCCCGCCTTATGATTGTTTTGTGCCGCTTGCCCGATCCCCAAGCCTCCTTCTCGCCGCTGCTTTCGCCTTGGCCGCAGCCGCGATGCCAACGGCGGCGAAGGACTTGCCCCGCGCGGTGGTGCAGGCGCTGGCCCGCGCCCAGGTACCGCCCGATGCCGCCGCCTTTGTGGTGACCGACCTGTCCACCGGGCGGGTGCGGGTGAGTCATCGCGCTGATGCTGCCATGAACCCGGCCTCGGTCACCAAGCTGCTGACCACTTCGGCCGCCCTCGAACTGCTCGGGCCCGCGTACACCTGGACGACCACCGTGCTGGCCGATGGCCCTTTGCACGACGAAATCCTCAAGGGGCACTTGGTTCTGCGCGGCGGCGGGGATCCGAAGCTGGTGTTTGAGCGCTTGCAAGCCCTGCTGGCCCAGGTTCAGGCCAGCGGCGTCAAGGCCGTTGAGGGCGATATCGTTCTTGATCGGGCTTTGTTCCGCCCTCCGCCAATTGGGGCGGGGGACTTCGATGGCGAGCCGCTGCGCCCTTATAACGCGCAGCCGGATGCCCTATTGGTCAATTTCAAGTCGATGGTCATCACCTTCACGCCCGATCCAGCGCAGCGCAAGGCGCTGGTCAAGGTCGAGCCGGTGCTCGCTGGGGTGCAGGTCGACGCCTCTGTGCCGCTGGCCCAGGGGGTGCGCTGCGAGGATTGGCGCGCCCTGCTCAAGGCGCAACTGGATCAGGCCCAGCGGGTCCAGTTTCGTGGCCAGTATCCAGCCTCTTGCGGCGAGCGCATTTGGCCGACCGCCTACATCGATCCCGAAAGTTTTGC
>Ga0194134_10001903_pt1 | contig 26184 bp, 24 predicted proteins | sample TA2KigOff0mmetaG_FD_148602 | JGI IMG/M metagenome (GOLD analysis project Ga0194134, IMG submission 148602) | Freshwater microbial communities from Lake Tanganyika, Tanzania - TA2015056 Kigoma Offshore 0m | ecosystem: Environmental > Aquatic > Freshwater > Lake | place: Tanzania: Lake Tanganyika... | reverse complement strand
TATAAGCACAAGTAGGTCATCTTTAAATGGATAAGACAAAATATTTGTAAATCTTGAACTGTTCATTGTTCAAAGAAAATAATTCTAATTATCAATCACTTATGACTATTCGTATTTCCCAAACCCAATTTGGTCCAAAATCCGGCTAAAAAAGGTTTATGGGGATGCTTTTAGGACGGCAGAAATGTCGCTTTTTATTTGGGTGGCGAGGTCTTGGGCTGAGTTGAATTTTTGGATCGGACGGAGGAATTTGGAAAATTCCAAGTCCAGTTTTTGACCAGAGAGATCGCCGGCAAAACCGATCAGATGGGCTTCCGGGTGGTGCGTCTGGCCATCAAAAGTAGGCTGAGGTCCGAGGTTGATGGCGGCCGGGAAAGTTTTTCCCTCGGCTAGGTGGGCGCGGCCGGCATAGACACCCTCGGGGGGCAGGCATTCGTCCTCGGTGCTCAGATTGGCCGTGGCGAAGCCCAAGCCGGCTCCGCGACCCGCTCCCGGGCCCACGGCACCAAAGAGCGTGAAGGGACGGCCGAGCATTTCCGCGGTGTCGGCGAGCTGACCGGCCAGGATGGCGGCGCGGATCCGACTGCTGCTGATCCGTTCGCCTCCGAAAAGCACCGGCTCGGGATTATCGAGCAGGATCTTTTTTTCGTTGCACCAGCGACCCAGGAGGCCGACGTCTCCCGAGCGGTTTTTTCCAAACCGCCAGTTCGGACCGACGGAGACGGTTTGCAGCGAGGGAAACGCGGAGGCCAGTTCCCTGAGAAAATCCGCTGGTTCCTGCCGGGAGCGGCCGGTATCGAAGGGCAGGGCGACGGTCTGTCCAATTTGCCAGCGTTCCAAGACGCGGAGCTTGTGGGGCAATCCGGTGATGAGCAGCGGATGTTTTTCCGGGTGAAGGACCGAAAGAGGGTGATCCCGGAAGGTGAGTACGGCGGTGTGGGCGGGGGCGTGGGGTTTCCCCCCTCCAAGAATCACTCGCCGATGGCCAAGATGGAGACCATCAAAAAAACCGAGGGCGAGATGGCGGATGGTTTTCCCGTCGGCGGGGGCGAGGGAATCGACGACGGTCATGTGCGGCGGATGCGGGAGATTTCCGGGAGGGAAATGAGGTGGCGGGCCAGGTAATCGATGCCTTGGCCGGCCTCAAGATCCGACCAGCGGACGGCCTTGGAGAGTTCGAAGTTTCCCGAGCGGGTGCGGATGAGAGCGGCCATATGGCCTCCACAGCCGAGGACTTGGCCGAGATCGTGGCAGTAGGTGCGCACATAAAAGCCCTTCGTGCAGTGGATCCGGAAACGGACAATGGGTAAGGCAACCTCGAGGATCTCGTATTTGTCGATCCGGACCTTGCGAGCGGGGCGGTCGATGGTCTTGCCCTCGCGAGCCAGTTTATAGAGCGGAACCCCGTCCTTTTTGATGGCGGAAACCATGGGGGGAACTTGGTCGAACTCGCCGGAGAATTTGGCGAAGGCCCCATCAATGGCCGAGCGTTCCTGAGCGGGGACAGGCTTGGTTTCGAGGATCTTTCCGGCGGCGTCCTGGGTGTCGGTGGTTTCGCCGAGCTTGAGGGTCCCCTCGTATTCTTTGTCCTCGGCCATGAGGAGGTCCTGCACCCGGGTGGCTTTGCCGACGACGAGCATGAGAAGCCCGGTGGCGATGGGGTCGAGCGTGCCACAGTGGCCGACTTTGCGCTGCTCGAAGCGACGGCGGACGAAGTCGACGATGTCGTGGGAAGTGCGGCCGGGGGGCTTGTCGACCAAAAGCAGACCATCAAGCTGAGGGATCATGGGGATGAACTGTCGTTGCCGATTACGATTCCGTTTCCGGGAAGACAGGGAGGGGTGAATTCATCACGATTGGGTTGGAACCAATGAATTTCCAAAGTGCAGGATTCGAGGGGAAATTACAATCGGATTAGGGTACGGATGCAGATTAAGAAAAATTCAATCTTTCAAGGCGGAGATGGCTTGGGAAATGGCGGCGAGGACGAGGTCGCGGTTTTTTTCGGCGTCAGTAGCAAAGCGGATGCCGGCGGCAGCCCGGTGTCCTCCCCCGCCAAACGAACTGGCAATGGCGTTCACATCCACCCGACCTTTTGAACGGAGGCTGACCCGGAGACCCCCATCAGTATTAAATTCGAATAGGGTTGAGACTTCAAGTCCTTGAATAGAAGTTACTTCCTCAATAATTCCTTCTGTATCCTCACTTTTGGCACCACTTTTGGAGTAAAATTCGGGTTTTATTGTCAAAAAACCTGACTTTTTGCCATCCTTTAATGATAAAGTATCAACAGCTAGCCTCTTAAGTTGATATCGCTCGGGGGTAATTGAAAGATAACAGTGTTTGGCGATTTCAGATGGGTCGGCACCGAGTTCGACCAGACTGGCGGCGATGCGGAGGGTCTGCGCATTAGTTCCGCGGTAGCGGAAGGAACCGGTGTCGGTGGAGAGGCCCGCGTAGAGGCAGGTGGCTGTAGCGGGGGAGATTTTCCAGCCGGCCATTTCAAAAAGGCGGAAAAGGACCCCGGCGGTGGCAGGGATTTCGGGAACAATCAGGTTGAGAGTGCCGAAACCAGGGTTGCTGATGTGGTGATCGATGACGACATCGACGGGGTGTTTCCAGTGAGACGTTTTTTTCCCGACCCGTTCCCGGGTGGAGGTGTCGAGGACGACGAAGCCATCCGCTTTGTCGGGAAGTTGGTCCGGGATGTCCTGGACGAGTTCATGCCCAGGGAGAAATCGATACATCGGGATCATTCCGCCTTCGACGTGGAGAGAAGGGGTTTGGCCGCGGTCGCGCAGAGCGTGGGCAAGACCGAGCAGACTGCCAAAGGCGTCCCCATCGGGACGGAGGTGCGTAAAAAGGGCGGGGGATTTGGCCGAGGCCAGGCGGTCGATCACCTTTTGCGCCAAGGCCTTGTCCATAAGGGAAGATCGTACGGATAAAAGGGAAGGAGTCGAGGCAACCGACCTTGCAGGGTGTGGCGGTATGGCGTACTTTTTAACTGTGCGTTGCTTAATCTATCTTGGTGTCGCCATGCTGGCGAATGGGGCCACCCTGCAGGCATGTCCGACCTGCAAGGACAGCTTCATGAAGAAAGACGGAGCGGGCGGGCCGACCATGGTTTCGGAGCAACTGAACGCGGTGGGCTTGGGTTTTGGATGGAGTGTGTTGTTCATGCTGGCGGCCCCGGCTTCGGTGGCGTTTGGCCTGGTGTGGATGGTGGTAAAGAACGGGAACGAAGCATCCCGGAGTCACGTTTCCTGAATCGCCCCGGCGGGGCCGCGGCATGACCCTGCGGGACTTTCTCAAACTGAAGGCCCTAGCCAAGGGATCCTTGCGGGCCCAGCTGGCGGGTCGCCGCGAGCAGACGGCCCGGAACGGGAAGCCTTTTCTCCGGGTGGATCTGGCCGACGAGACCGAACGGGTCTCGCTGAACATTTTCTCGGGTTCCCCGGCCTTCGAATACTTTGTCGGGGCCGAGGTGGGGGAGTGCCTGGAGCTGACGGGGGTGTTTGGTCCCAGTGACTTCGGTCCCAACGTAGACGGGCCAGCGGCGCGGAAACTGAAACCGGCCGAGGAGGCAGAGTTTTTTCTGGGCGGGGAGGAGCGGAGAACCCAACTGGAGGAGCAGTGGCAGGAATGTCTCGCGGCGGCGAAGGCGATGAAGGACCCGCGGCTACGTTGGATCAGCCTGCGGGCGTTCGAAAAGTTTCCGGAAAAGTGGAAACGGGCGGCGGCGGCGCGGCGCAATCATCATGCGCGTCGGGGTGGACTGCTGGACCACACCGTGCAGATGTTGAAAGTGGCGAAGACTTTGGCCCCGCTCTATCCGGAAGTGGACGGGGATTTGCTGGCGGCGGGGGTGATTTTTCACGATCTCGGCAAGCTTTGGGAAAATGACACCGGGGAGAAGGGATTTGGATCGGTGCCCAGCCGGAAAGGGGAGTTGATCGGTCATATTTCCCTGGGGATCGAGATGGCGAATACCCTCTGGCGAGAGGGGGAGGCGGCGGAGGGTAAAACCTGGGGCGAGGCGCAACCCGCCTCCGAGGAACTGCGGGATCATCTGCTCCATCTGATCGCCTCGCACCACGGCACCAAGGAGTTTGGGTCGCCGGTGGCACCGAAGACGCCGGAAGCTTTCCTGCTCCATCACATCGACAACATGGATGCGAAGATCGAGATGCTTCGCCTGAGCTATGCGCGGGGCAAGGAGGAGGCAGGCGGGCTTTTGGAAGCTCACCGCCCCCTGGAAGGGCCTTTGCCATGGCCGATCAGCGGAAGGATACTCGAGCCGGGCCAACCTGCATGAAAATGATTCTTCTTCTCGCGGCCGCGTTCACGCTGCCCTGGACCGCTTCCGCTTACGAAGCGGCTTACCCGATGACGGCGGCGGGGTTTTGTGAAATCAAAAAGCTGCCGGCCGGCTCGGTGCTGCGAACCACGAGCCGCGGCGGGTATTTCGACGAAAACAACGGCCTCTTCCTGCGCCTTTTCAAAACCATCAATCAAAACAAGGTCCCGATGACCGTTCCCGTCGAGGCCAAGATGATGCCCGGGACGATGGTGTTTTATCTGGATGCGGCCTCGGCCAAGCGGAAGGATCTTCAGTTGCCCGTTGGCGTAACCCGGCAGGGCCTACCCACACGGATGGTGGCCTCCGTCGGAATTCGCGGCGGCTACACCCAGGAAAGCTATGAGGAAAATCTGGCCAGGCTGCGCGCTTGGATAAAAACCCAGAAAAAGTGGCGGGTAGTTGGGGAGCCTTATGCGGTGTACTGGCATGGGCCCTTTACCCTTGCCCCCTTCAAAAGATCGGAAGTCCACCTTCCGGTGCAGAACATAAATTAACTTCGACCGCAGCTTTTTTTAAAAATCATGGTCACATCCTTTATGGGACGTCACTTGGCCGGCGGTTGGTTTCTGGTTCTGGCTCTGTCTTGGGCCAGAGCCCATCCGGGCCATGGAGAAGGGGATCTGGAGACCGCGGCGGGCGGACTACCTGAGTCCAAGGTTTCGATGACGGAGGAGGGGTCTTTTCGGGTCATCCGGGCCAACGGGATCCCCAATCATGCAACCGGGCGGTTTCCCGGGCCGGGGTGTCCGAACGCCATCTCTGCCCAGAGGTATCAATTCCGTGTCCCTTTGCATCCCCAAACGAATGCGGCTTTTACGCCGATCAAACAGCAGGCGATCGGTGTGGCACTCAATGGCGTGCCCTTTGATCCGGGTACGGCGGAGTATTGGAAGAACGACCGGAATTCAGGCTGGCATATCGAGGCGATCGGAGGGGGGAAAAGCTTGGGGCTGGATCAGAATCAGGCCCATGTGCAACCGAGCGGGGCCTACCACTATCACGGAGTTCCCACGGGCCTTCTGGCCAAGCTGGGAGAAAAGGATCCCGCCTTGATTGGCTACGCGGCCGACGGGTTTCCGATCTATGCCGAGAGTTCCGGGAACCGTTCGAGCTATCGGCTGAAGAGCGGCAACCGACCGGGTGGGACCGCCGGTCCGGGCGGGGCCTACGATGGCACCTACACGGCGGATTATGAATATGTGAACGGCCTTGGGGACCTCGACGAGGCGAATGGGCGCACGGGCGTCACGCCGGAATATCCGCAGGGGACCTACCATTATGTAGCGACCTCTGAATTTCCCTTTTTCCCGAGAATGCTTAAGGGAACACCTGATGCGAGTTTTCGTCGGGGTCCTCCCGGGGGAGGACCGCAAGGGGAGAGGCAAAATCCGGGCGCGGGGAAAGGCGGGCAGAATGCCAGAACGGGAAGGGGTGATGTCATCCAGAGGTTTGACCAAAATGGGGATGGCAAAATTTCCCAAGTGGAGGCACCTCCGCCCATGCAGAAAAATTTTTCCCGGCATGACGCCAATGGGGACGGATTCATCGATGCCGAGGAGGCCAAATCCTTACCGCAGCCTGGGCAGGGTAGGCCCCAGGGCCCGCCCGAAAATTAAGGGAGAAGTTTCCCAACGAGGGCGCTGAGCGCGCGATTGTCGGCACGGCCGGCGGCCTTGGCTTGGCAGGCTTTCATCACGGCGCCCATGGCCTTTTTGTCGGTGGCCTTGAGCTCGGCAATCACGCTTTTTACCAGCGCCTCGAGTTCGGCCTCCGGCATGGCTTGGGGAAGATAGGATTCGAGAATTTTTACCTCGGCCTGTTCCTTGGCGGCTTGGTCCGCGCGGCCGCCCTTGGTGAAAGCCTCGATGGAGTCGTGACGCTTCTTGATCTCCTTGCGGACCGCGGCGATGACGTCCTCGTCCTTGGCTGTGCCATCCGCACCATATTTCTCGATGACGGCATACTTGATGGCGGACTTGAGCATGCGGAGGACGCTGAGGCGTTCGGCTTCCTTGGCCTTCATGGCCTGCTTGATCTGCTCGTCGACTTGGGCGGCTAAACTCATGACTCCACTCAACCTCCGATGAAGGGCGGGGTCAAACCAACCATGTTTTGCGGGAGCCGGGGCTTTTCGCCTAGGTTGAGATTGTGAGCCGGATGCTGGAAAGCCGAGAAGCCCGCTGGGCATTGATCTGGATTGGCGTGGTGACCATTTTCCGCCTTTGGTTTGCCCCGCGCCTGGATTTGGTGGGGGATGAGGCGCATTACTGGGAGTGCGGCAGGTTTTTGGATTGGAGCCACTATGGCAAAGGACCGGGGGCGGCCACCGTGATCGGGTTGTTCACCAAGCTATTGGGGGATGCGGTCTGGGTAATACGACTCCCGGCGGTGCTGCTGGCGGCGGGGACGGGCTGGCTGATCTTTTTGTTGGGGCGAACTTTTTACCATGACCGGGTGGGTTTGGTGGCGGTGGTGGCGGCCTCGGGGATGCCGCTGTTTGCGGTGGGCAGCATCCTGATGACCATCGACCCGCTCAGCGTGTTCTTCTGGGCGGCGGCGGCGCTGACTTTCTGGAAGGCGGTGGAGCAACCGGAGCGGAAAAGGTTTTGGCTGCTGACCGGGTTGGCGATCGGGCTGGGGTTTCAGGCCAAGTACACCAATGCGGCCGAGCTGGTGTCTTTCCTGCTCTTTTTCCTGCTGGTACCGGAGAAGCGGCGGCTGGCGGTTTCCCCGGGGGTATCGCTGATGCTGGGCATGGTCCTCTTGCTGATGCTTCCGATTGTCTTGTGGAATGCCTTTCGGGAGTGGATCGGGGCTTGGCATGTATTGGAGGGGGGGGATTTTGACCGCGGTTTCCGGGTCGACTGGGGAAAGTTTTCCGGATTCTGGCTTTTGCAGGCGATCGTGGTTTCGCCGTTGATGTTTCTGGTGATGTTGGCGGGGGCCGTCCGTCCCGAGAAATCTTCCAAGGCCCACGGGTCGAGGTATCTCCAGTGCCTCTTTTGGCCGCTGTTTCTCGGCTACGCATGGGTGAGTCTCAATAAGACGGCCAACGGCAACTGGACGGCGCCGGCGTTGGTGGCGGGGCTGGTCCTGGGGGCGGCTTGGGCGGTCGCACGGTGGCAGGCAGGCCGATGGGGGTGGAAGTTGGTTTTCGCGGTGGCCCTGATGGTCGGCCTAATTCTGACCGCGTTCCTGCACGACCTCCTGCCCCTGCGGATCAAAAACAATCCGCTGGATCGGGCGAAAGGATGGAAGGATCTGGCGGGAGAGGCTCAAAAGGTGAGGGAACAGATCGGGGCGGATTTCGTGGTGGCGGACGAGTATCAGACCGCCAGCTTACTGTCCTTTTATCTTCCCGATCGACCGAGGGCCTTCACCCCGGACTGGCCCCAGGTGATGACGCAGTATTCGCTGTGGCCGAGTTATCGGGAAAGTTTTCCGGAGGGCAGCACGGGACTGTATGTGGCGGAGCAGCCGAATCCCTTGCCGCCGATCGCCCGGGATTTTGAGTCGGTGCGGATCGTGGGGACCTACCGGCGGACCAGCTGGGGGCAGCCGATGGGCCCGACCTTCCATTTTTACGAATGCCGCGGCCTGAAGGTTGGACAACCGACCACCTGGAGGGACAGGCTGGAGTACACCCGCCAGCCGAAAAAACCGTGACGATCCTTTACCGCTACCTGACCAGTCAAATGATGGCCGCCACGGCCGGGGCGGTGGCCGTGCTCTCGCTGGTCATCGTGTTGGGCAACGCCTTCAAGCAGATCTTTGAACTGCTGGTGAACGACGAGATGCCGCTCTCGCTCATTTTCAAGATGGTGGGACTGCTGATCCCGCAGGCGCTGACCTTCACGATGCCGTGGGGAATCCTGGTGGCGGCGCTGATCGTGTTTGGGCGGATGTCGCAGGACCTCGAGCTCCAGGCGATCCGGTCGGCAGGGATCGGGTTGATTCCCCTGGTGGCCCCGGTGATTTTATTCGGACTCTTTGTCTCGGGGATCTGTTTCTACAACAACGCGGTGATCGTGCCGCTGACCCTGCAGAAATTTCACTCCATTCTGCTGGACATCGGCCGGGACAACCCGGCGTTTCTGATCCGGGCGGGGGAGCCGATGGACCGCTTTCCCGGCTACCGGATCTATGTGGGGGAGAAAAAGGGGACGGACCTGACCGATATTCACATCTGGGAGCTGGACCCCAGCGGGGTGCCGCGGCGGAACATCCGGGCGGAGAAGGGGACGATCTCGGCGGACCTGGATGATCTCAGCCTGACGATCACGCTGCAGAAAGCCCGGCAGGAGGAGCGGGGCGAAAATGCCGCGGATCTTAACTCGATCCGGGCCGGGCTGAGTGCCGACCAGTTGCCTCTGAAAATTTCCCTGAAAAACCTGATCAACCCGGAGGATCTCAAGGATATCCGGATTGCGGCGATGGGGGACTTGGCGGGCAGGATTTTTGCGCCGGTCGAAGGTTATATCGATCCCAAGCAACTCTACCCCATGCTTACGGAAATGCAGAAACGGATCAGTTTTGCCCTCGCACCGTTCACCCTGCTGCTGGTGGGGATTCCGCTGGGGATCCGGGTGCAGCGGAAGGAAACCTCCATCGGGGTGGTTCTGAGTTTTTTTGTGGTGATGGCTTACTATGCGCTGATTCTGCTGGCGGAGGGCTTGAAGAACCGGGGAGGCGCCTATCCGGAATTGATTGTCTGGCTCCCCAACCTGAGCCTGCAGGGATTGGGATTCTGGCTGCTTTGGCGGGCCAATTTCCAGCAGACCTAAAATCAGGCGAAGGGGTCGAACCGGTCGCCGGCGAGCGAGGCTAGGTTGCCTCGATTCCCTCGGCCTCCAAGTGGGCGAAGAGGGTGTTCCTCCGTTGCCGGGCCTCACGCAGGTTGCGGGTTTCCAAGGAAACCCGGATCCGGCGCTTGGTATAATCGGACGGGTGGACGGTGTAGTGAATCCACCAGGTGCCGTGGTTGTTCCAGAGGTGATGATCCGGGTTCTCCGGATCGATTTTGATGCTGAGGGAGGCCCAAGGGGCCTGCAGGGTTGCCGTGCTCATGTGATGTGTCTCCTTTCGGTGACCCATCCCGAAGCGGGGCACAAAATAACCGCCGGCACATTCCTGTGCGGGCGGTTGGCCTCGCGGAGAAGTTTGTTCGATCCCGGTGGGGGATCGCACATCGGAAGGGGGCTGAGGGCCTCCTTCCAGCCACCGTGGGATCTCCACCCCCGGTTGGCGGCCCACCCTCTTGCGAAGGTGGATCTCGGAATGCGTAGGAAAATCGTAAGGTATCCGCTGGATCCGTCAAGCGGGTCCGCGGTTTATGACACGGAGATCAGGAGGAGGATTTTTCGAGGGCGTCGAGCTTGGGAAGATATTTGGAGGGGTTCTTGTTGAAGGAGCGAACACAGCCTTTGCAACAGAAACGGAGGAGCCGGTCGCCGTAGAGGGTATCGACGGGGTCGTCGAGTTTGTCATCGGAAACAAAGCAGACCTTGAACGGGTAGGAGGCGGCAAGGGATTGGGCCTTGGCTTTTTCCTCGGGGGTTTTGGCGATCAGGGCCTGAAGAGCCGGCTGGCCCTCTTTTTTTTCCTCCGCCTGGAGGAGGCCGAGGGACCAGGAGAAGAGGAGAAGGAGAGGGAAAAGTTTCACAGCAGGATCAGCGGAGGCGGAGGCCGCCCTTGGAGGAGTAAGCCGAAGCGGGATCGCCGCCCCGCTCCAGTTGGACGGGGCCACACCGTTGGCCTTGGGCGGGGCAGCAGGACTTTTCCGTACCGCATACGGTTCCGCAGGCTTCGGGACAAGAACCGGCATGAGCCAGGGGCACCAAGAACCAAATTACAAAAAGGACCGCGGTGGTTTTCATCTCCTAATTATCATTGGTGTTTCTGGGCCGTCAACGCGGGAACGAAGACGGATCCTCGGGCCGCCTTTAGAGAAGATTCTCCTGGGAGGCCGGGGGTTTGAGGCCGAGAACCTCATAGGCGCGGGGCAGGGCGGTGCGGCCCTGGGGAGTGCGCTGGAGGTAGCCTTCGAGGATGAGGTAGGGCTCGTGGACTTCCTCCAAGGTGCCCGGTTCTTCGCCGACGGCGGCGGCGAGGGAGTGAAGTCCCGCGGGGCCGCCCTTGAATTTTCCGGTGAGGGCTTGGAGGAGGCGTTTGTCCATTTCGTCCAGGCCGTGGCGGTCAATCTCGAGCATTTCCAAGGCAGCGATGACGGCCGCGGAGCTGGCCTTGCCTCCGGTACGGGCGAGGGCGTAATCGCGCACCCAACGCAGCAGGTTATTGGCGATGCGGGGGGTGCCCCGGCTGCGACGGGCGATTTCAGGAGCGGCCGATTCCTCGAGGTTGGTTTCGAGAAGCTGGGCGGAGCGGCGAACGATGCGGGTGAGATCCTCCACGGAGTAGTAGTCGAGCCGGTGGGCGACGCCAAAGCGGGAGCGAAGGGGGGCGCTGAGGAGGCCGGCGCGGGTGGTGGCACCGATGAGGGTGAAGCGGGGCAGGTTGAGGCGGACCGAGCGGGCAGCGGGGCCTTGGTCGATGACAATATCGATGCGGAAATCCTCGACGGCGGGATACAGGTATTCTTCGATGACCTTGGAGAGGCGGTGGATTTCATCAATAAAGAGGATATCGCCCTCCTGCAGTCCGGTGAGGAGACCGGCGAGATCGCCGGCTTTTTCGATGGCAGGGCCGGAGGTGGTGCGGACGGTGGCCTTCATCTCGGTGCCGAGGATATGAGCGAGGGTGGTTTTACCGAGGCCCGGGGGACCGCTGAGGAGAAGGTGGTCGAGGGGCTGGGAGCGGGCGCGAGCCGAGTCGAGGAGGATGGCAAGCCGCTCGCGGAGCTTGGGTTGGCCGGCGAAATCGGCGAGCCGGGCCGGGCGGAGGGATTGGTCGATCGCATCCCCCGGGCGGGCCTCGGCGTTCAGCTTGGCGGCGGCTTTGGCGGGCATGAATCAAGATGGGCGGAAACAGATTGGTTTCAAAGCGTAAGCTGAAGTTTTTCAGGAAGACGAAACCTCCGCGCCCTTCTAGCGTGCCGAACATGCAACCTGCCTGGGCCGCGATCTTTGACTGGGATGGCGTCATCTTGGACAGCTCCCGGCATCATGAAGAAAGTTGGGAGCGGCTGGCACGGGAGACGGGCAAACCTTTGCCGGCGGGACATTTTCGGCGCGGATTTGGACGGCGAAATATTGAAATTTTGCGGGACATGCTGGGGTGGTCGCAGGAGGGGGAGGAAATTGATCGGCTCAGCCGCCGGAAAGAGGAGTTGTACCGCGAGGTGGTGGAGCTTTGGGGGATCGAGCCGTTACCCGGCGTCCGTCCTTGGCTAGAGCGGTTGGGCGCAGCAGGAATTCCCTGCGGGATCGGATCCTCCACCGAAGCCAAGAATGTTGCGGTGGGATTGAGAAAGCTTGGGTTAGGGAAATTTTTCCAGACGGCGGTGACGGCGGAGCAGGTGCAAAAGGGCAAGCCGGCGCCGGATGTTTTTCTGGAGGTGGCGCGGCGTTTGGGGGTTGCGCCAGCGCGGTGCGTGGTGTTTGAAGACGCTCCGGCGGGGGTGGAAGCGGGGCGGGCCGCCGGGATGAGAGTGGTGGGGGTGGCCACGACCCATCCAAGTGGACACCTCGAAGGGGTCTGCCGAGAGGTGGCCCGGTTGGATGAGTTGACGGTGGCGGAGGTAGGGCGTTGGCTTGGCACCCCCGCTTGAGTGCGGGAATGGGGTTCCCTAGAACCCTTTGAATGCAGGTACTGCAGGCAGCGGTGGGCAAATTCGGCGGGCTCATCGTCCGGGCCTGCGAGACTGTCGGCGGGGTTTTTCTCCTTTTCGCCGATACCCTGCGAAGCCTGTTCCGCTACCGCCTCCGCTGGGATCAACTGTGGGAGCAGATGTATTTCATCGGGATCCGCTCCCAAGTGGTGGTGCTGACGACGGGGGCGTTCACGGGGGCGGTGTTTGCGGCCCAAGTGTGGTTTCAATTCAAGCGGTTTGGGATGGAATCGGCGATCGGGCCGACGGTTTCCATCGCGATGTGCCGGGAACTGGGGCCGGTGCTGGTGTGTCTGCTGTTGGCGGGGCGGGTGGGGGCGGCGATGGCGGCGGAATTGAGCTCGATGAAAATCACGGAGCAGGTGGATGCCCTGCGGGCGCTGGGGGTTTATCCCACCGAATACCTGGTCGTGCCGCGCTTTCTGGCCCTGGTGATTTCCGCCCCGGTCTTGACGGCCCTGGCGCTGGTGACCGGCATTGGGGTCGGGTACTTCGTGGCGGTGCAGATCTTCGGGGTGGACGGTGCTTACTACTGGGACAACACGGTGAAGTATACCGACCGCAAGGACGTGGCGATCGCCCTGATCAAGGCCACGATCTTTGCGATCATCATTGCCTCCATCTCCTGTTACAAGGGAATGAACTGTCCCCCGGGAACAGCCGGGGTGGGCAAGACGACGACGGAGGCGGTGGTCAACGCCTCGTTAGCCCTGCTGATCTCCAATTTTTTTCTCACGGTGCTGCTGAATGCCGTGCTCTATTCGAATTAATCCGCCGTGCTGGAGCTCAAAGACATTCGCAAGCGGTTGGGAGAGCAGGAGGTTTTGCGTGGAGTGAACCTGAAGGTGGCCGGTGGGGAAAAGGTGGTCGTGATCGGCCGGAGCGGTTGCGGCAAGAGCGTGATGCTTCGCCATATCATGGGGCTGTTGCAACCGGATGGGGGTGAGGTTTTTTTTGAGGGAACGAAATTGACGGGGCTGAGCGAAGAGGCGTGGAATCCTTACCGGCGAAAAATCGGCATGTTGTTCCAAGGGGCGGCCCTCTTTGATTCGTTGTCTGTTTTCGAGAACCTGGCTTTTCCCCTGCGGGAAGAGGGGGAAAAGAACGACCGGGTGCTGCGGGACAAAGTGGCGGAATCCCTCAAGATTGTTTCCCTGGCCGGGGCCGAGGCAAAAATGCCCGCGGAGCTGAGCGGCGGCATGAAAAAGCGGGTGGCCCTGGCGCGGGCGGTGATCCGGCGACCGGACCTGATGCTCTACGACGAGCCCACCACGGGCCTCGATCCGGTGGTGGCCGACAGTATCAACCGCCTGATCCTCCATTTGGGCAAGATGTTCGGGATGGCTTCGATTGTGGTGACCCACGACATGGTCAGCGCCCGGATGGTGGGCGACCGCATTGCCTATCTGCACGACGGTAAAATTTACTTTGAGGGAACCCCGGAGCAGGTGGACCGCTGTGAAGATCCGCTGGTGCGGGACTTCGTGCGCGGGCATGCTTCCGGCATGGATGTCATCGGGTAAAAGGAGGTCTTGGTATGAAGGAAAGCAATCTGGAAGTGAAGGTGGGCCTCTTCGTCCTCGCCGGTCTGGCGGCAGTGGCGATGATGATCGTGGCTTTTGGCAAATTCGGCAACTACCTGAAGAAAACCTATCCGATCGTGGTCGAGTTTCAGGATGCCCGGGATATTTTAAAGAATTCCAAGGTGCTGTGGCGGGGAGCGCAGATCGGAGTGGTGGCCGACACCCCGTTGTATCAAGCCGGCCGGAATTTCGTGGAACTGACCCTGAAGATCTACTCCGACATTGAAATTCCGGCGGGCGCCACCTTCCGGATCGACCAGTATGGGATGCTGGGGGACCGGTTTGTCCGGGTCGTGCCGCCAGCAAATCCGGATGGCACGTTTCTCAGCCCGGGCGCGCGGGTGCAGGGGGAGCAGGAGGCCGGGTTAAGCGCGATGCTGGCCACGGCGGGGCCGGCCCTGGAGGAGATCCGCTCGGCAGCGCGGCGAGTGGATGAATTTGCCAAGGCCGCGACCGGGCTGGTGCAGGAGGCGGAAAAAGGGAAAGGCCCCCTTTTCACCATCATGAAGGACGAAAAGATGGCAGCGGACATGAAGGCGTTGATGGCCAACCTGCGTAAACACGGCGTACTTTTTTACAGCGACGATTCCGGCAAGAACGACGACGAGAAGCCCAAAAGGTCCGAGAAGACCAGCTCGCCTAGCCGCGCGCTGCGGTGAGCGAAGCGGCCGGAGCCATTTTGCTGGCGGCCGGCCAGGGCCGGCGCTTGGGACACGATAAATCCATCACGGCCATGGCCGGACAGCCGGTGTTGGCGCATCCGCTGCGGTCTCTGCTGGAAACTCCGGGAATCGGCAGGGTGGTGGTGACGGTGCGGGCCGACGTGCTCGCGGCGGCGCAAGAGTGGCTGGCGGGGACTCCCTTCCCCGTGGACCGAGTCTGCTTGATCGCGGGGGGAAAAGAACGGCAGGATTCGGTAGGGGAAGGCCTGGAGGCCCTGGGTCAGGCGGTCGAATGGGTGGTGGTGCATGACGCGGCACGGGTGTTGAGCACTTCCCGCCTGATGGAAAAGGTGATGGCGGCGGCACGGGCCACGGGGGCGGCCGCCGCGGCTGCCAAGATGGCGGACACGGTTCGAGCCACCGATCCCTCGGGAAAAATTGTGCGGGTCGTGGACCGGGAGGGATTGTGGAGAATGGAGACGCCCCAAGTGGTCCGGGCGGAGGTGTTACGAAAGGGGTTGGCGATCGCCCGGCAAAGGAAAGTGCTGGTCACGGATTGCCTGGCGGCGGCCGAACTGGCGGGGGTACCCGGGGTCCTGGTGGAGTCGGGGGAACCGAATTTAAAAATTACCGTGCCGTCCGATTGGGCTTTGTCCGAGGCGTGGCTGAAACAGTGGCGCTGACGGGATTCGAACCCGTGTATGGTCCTTGAAAGGGACCTGTCCTAGGCCTCTAGACGACAGCGCCAATCCGGTTCGAAACGCTACCCGAGGAGTGCCTCTCGCCAAAGGTGATTTTGACTTCTGACGCCAGGGTCTTTCCAACCGGGTTTCAAACACCTCTGGTATAGGCATTTAAGTGACTGCCCATTGTCGCCTAAGATATATTTATGTATCATGATATAATGATATAAAAACTCGACAGGCGGACCGTTTTTGATTAAGGTTTGTCGATGGAAGCGAGGGAAAGAGTTTTGCTGAAGCGACGCCAGCTCGAACAGGCGTTGGGGAAGCGGATTGTGATGATGGACGGGGCGATGGGGACGATGGTGCAGCAGCACAAGCTGAGCGAGCAGGATTTTCGGGGAACGCGGTTTGCCGCCCATGCCCACGACCTGAAGGGCAACAACGACCTTTTGGTTCTGACCCGACCGGACGTGATTGGAGGAATCCACCGGGCCTACCTGGAGGCGGGCGCGGAGATCATCGAGACCAACACCTTCAACGCGACCTCGATTTCCCAGGCGGATTACGGCCTGGAAGCGGCGGTGCGGGACATTAATTTGGCGGCGGCTCGGCTGGCCCGAAAAACCACCGATGAATTTTTAGCCGCGCACCCCGGTCGGCTGGCCTGGGTGGCGGGCGCGGTGGGGCCGACGAACCGGACGCTCTCGATGTCGCCGGATGTGAACCGTCCCGATTACCGGGCGGTCACCTTTCCCCAACTGGTGGAGGCGTATCGGGAGCAGGTCCAGGCACTGATCGAAGGGGGGGTGGATGTCTTGTTGCCGGAGACGACCTTTGACACCCTGAATCTCAAAGCGGCGCTTTACGCGATGGAGGAACTCTTCGGGGAGATCGGGTATCGGTTGCCGGTGATGATCTCGGTGACGATTACGGATGCGTCCGGGCGGACCCTTTCCGGCCAGACCACGGAGTCTTTTTGGCATTCCATCCGGCATGCGCGGCCGTTCAGCGTGGGTATCAACTGCGCTCTGGGTCCCAAGGAAATGCGGCCTTACATGGCGGCTTTGTCCAAAGTGGCCGACTGTTTTGTCAGCTGTTACCCCAACGCGGGCCTGCCCAACGCCTTCGGGGGGTATGACGAAACGCCGGAACAGATGGCGGAGGTGCTCCGCGAGTTCGGCCAAGCCGGGTTTCTCAACCTGGTGGGCGGGTGTTGCGGGACGACGCCGGATCACATTGCGGCGATCGGCCAGGGGGTGAAGGGGGTGGCCCCGCGGGTGGCACAACCGCCACCCCCGGCCACGATTCTGAGCGGCCTGGAGCCCTACGCCATCGGGACGGGGGGATCCTTCACCTCGATCGGGGAACGAACCAACGTGACGGGGTCGCCGAAATTCGCCTCCCTGATCAAGGAGGGGAAATTTGACGAGGCGGTGGCGGTGGCCCGGCAGCAGGTGGAGGCCGGGGCGAATCTGGTCGACATCAACTTTGACGAAGCCCTGCTGGACGGGGAAGCGAGCATGCAGAAGTTTCTCAACCTGGTGGCAAGTGAACCGGAGATCTCGCGCGTGCCACTGGTGCTGGACAGTTCGAAGTGGTCGGTGCTGGAGGCAGGGTTGCAGTGCGTTCAGGGAAAATCGATCGTCAACTCGATCAGCCTGAAGGAGGGCGAGGGGCCGTTTCTCGAACAGGCCCGGAAAGTGCGGCGATACGGGGCGGCAGTGATCGTGATGGCGTTTGATGAACAGGGGCAGGCCGCCGATCGGAAACGGAAGGTGGAGATCTGCCGCCGCGCTTACCAAATCCTGACCGAGAAAGCGGGCTTAGCCCCGGAAGACATCATCTTTGACGCCAATATCCTGACGGTGGCGACCGGAATTGAGGAGCACAACGGGTATGCGGTGGAATTCATCGAAGCGGTGCGGGAAATCAAGCAGACCCTGCCGGGATGCAAAACGAGCGGCGGGCTGAGCAACATCTCCTTCTCTTTCCGGGGGAACAATCCGGTCCGGGAGGCGATGCACTCCTGCTTCCTCTATCATGCGATCCAGGCCGGCCTGGACATGGCGATTGTCAACGCCGGTCAACTGGCCGTTTATGAGGAAATACCCGCCGATCTGAAGGAGCGGGTGGAGGATGTGCTCTTGAACCGGCGGGCTGACGCAACCGAGCGGTTGCTGGAGTTTGCCGAAACGGTCAAGGCCGGGGGTAAGGCGGCGGTGAAGGACGAGGCGTGGCGGCGAGGAACCGTGGATGAGCGGTTGTTGCATGCCTTGTTAAAGGGAATCACCGACCACATTGACGAAGACACGGAGGAAGCGCGCCAAAAGTACGGACGCCCGCTGGAGGTGATCGAGGGACCGCTGATGGGCGGGATGCGACACGTGGGGGACCTCTTTGGGGAGGGAAAAATGTTTCTCCCGCAGGTGGTAAAGAGTGCCCGTGTGATGAAGAAGGCGGTGGCCTACCTGACGCCTTTTATGGAAAAGGAAAAAGCGGCGGGGGCCCCTTCGCGGGCGGGTCGGATTCTCATGGCGACCGTTAAGGGAGACGTGCATGACATCGGCAAAAATATCGTGGGCGTGGTGCTGGCCTGCAACGGCTACGAGGTGGTCGATCTGGGCGTGATGGTGCCGTGGGACAAGATTCTCGCCGAGGCCAAGACCCACGGCGTGGATGGGATCGGGCTGAGCGGGCTGATCACGCCCTCGCTGGATGAGATGGTCACGGTGGCGGCGGAAATGGAGCGGGAGAAAATGACCCTGCCCCTGCTGATCGGCGGGGCGACGACCAGTGCCGCCCACACCGCGGTAAAAATCGCCCCGGTGTACACGGGTCCGGTGGTGCATGTGATCGACGCTTCCCGAGTGGTGGGGGTGGCGCAGCAACTTCTTTCCAAGGAAAAGGGGCCGGGATTTGTGCAAAAAGTACGGGGAGAGCAGGAAAAGGCCCGGCAGGATTTCGCCAGCCGCCGCTCCGCCCAAAAGCTTTTGCCAATCGGGGAGGCGCGAAAACATGCGGCCCGCCTCGACTGGTCGAAGGATCCGGCTCAACCGGAATTTTTGGGCCTGCGGGTCTACGAGGATTATCCGCTGGCCGAATTGGCGGCTTACATTGACTGGTCGCCTTTTTTCCATGCGTGGGAGTTGCGCGGCCGGTTTCCCAAGATCTTGCAGGATCCGGTCGTGGGCGCGGAGGCCCAAAAATTGTATGAAGATGCCCAAGGGCTTCTGCAAACCATCCTAAAGGAAAAAAGAATCCGGGCACGGGGAGTGATGGCTTTCTTTCCTGCGAATGCGGAGGGAGACGACATTCTTTTGTACGAAGGCGACGACCGAAAAAAGGTGCGGGCCCGGGTGCACACCTTGCGCCAGCAGAATGCCCGCACCGACGGGTTGCCGAACCGGTGCTTAGCCGACTTTGTGGCGCCGGTGGCGAGCGGGAAGAAGGATTATTTGGGCGCTTTTGCGGTGACGGCGGGGCACGGGGTGGAGGAGTGGGCCCGGGAATTGGAGAATCAGCATGATGATTACCAGGCAATCCTCCTGAAGGCGTTGGCGGATCGTTGTGCCGAGGCCTTCGCGGAAAAAATGCACGAGCTGGCGCGGCAGGCGTGGGGCTTCGGCCGGGGGGAGGGGCTTTCCAAAGAGGATTTGATCGAGGAAAAATACCGGGGAATCCGGCCGGCGGCGGGATATCCGGCTTGCCCCGACCACACGGAGAAAAGGGGGCTGATGGCGCTGTTGGAGGCTGAGAAGCACACCGGAATTCGCCTGACGGAAAGCTGTGCGATGACGCCGGCCAGTTCGGTGAGCGGATTATATTTTGGCCACCCCGAAGCGAGGTATTTTGCGGTGGGTCCGATCGGAAAGGATCAGGTGGAGGAGTACGCGGGGCGCAAAGGGGTGGCGCGGGCAGAAATGGAAAAGTGGCTGCAGCCCAATTTGGCGTACGACCCTTCGGTCTAAAGATTTCTCCACCCCCAGCAACGGGATCCGAGTCTCCGCCCTATTCCATTGACCCGAACGGGGTGGATTCTAGTTTAAGTCAATGCTTCAAAAAATTTCGGCCGGGTACTTCTGGTTGGCGGTGGCCTGGCTGGTCCCGGCTGGGGCGCAGGAAAAAGAAAAGCCCAATGTCTCCTTCGGCAAGACTCAGGAACTGGAAATTGAGCTGGTGACGGTGCCGGACGGGGTGGGCTCGGGCGGGAAGCCGGCGCCCACGGGGGCGGACGCGAAAGCCTCCCAGGAGGGAAGATGGCTGCGGATCGACGTGCCATTTGCCACGGGAAAAAAAATCACCCCCGAGGTAAAATTCAAATTTTTTCTGGAAGGTTATGAAGGGGTGGAGGGCGAGAAGGGGGCGAAGGACACGGAAAAATTCGTGGTCCTGACGGGTGAGGTGGCGTACCGGGACGTGCCGAAGGGGACGAAGCACTATGCGGGAATGTTTTTGCCGCCTGCCTCGACGCTCCGATTCGCCGGACTCAAGCCGAACGGGGAGGCGGATTGGAGCGCGCGGAAAATGAATCTCCGGGTGGAGGCAACGGATCAAGGGACGGCCGTGGAGGAGTTTTTTGACCTACAAGGAGAGCGGGACAAGGGGTTAAGCGGGCGGGGTGGGAAAAAGGATCCGGATTGGCACAAGGCCGCGGACGCCCAAGAAGTGACCGGGGGGCTCTTACCGGTGACGGAGACCCCGTTTTGGCCAAAGGACTACAAGCGCTACCCGCAGTTAAAAAAGCCGTAGCAAGGGACTTATTTTCGGATGGCCTCCTTTGCCCGTAGTTTAGCCGTGGATTTGGGCGCCTCGGCCGTGCGCCTGGTGGAGATCGGGCCCGATGGCAAAGGAAGGCCTGCGATTCTCGCCCTGAGTGAGGAGCAGATTCCGTATGATCCCGCCAAAACCTCAGATTTTTTTTCCCAGTATGCCCTTGCCCTGACCGCGGCGGTGGGCCGCTTGCCGAGCAAAACCCGGCAGTGTCATCTTTGTTTGGGTGGGCCAGCGGTGTTTGCACGAATTTTGAAGGTGCCGGTCGCCGATCCCGGCAAGGTGGGGTCGATGATCGGTTTTGAGGCGCAACAGACGGTACCGGCGATTGAGCAGGCGCTGTGGGATTATCAGGTAATTCCTTCGCCCCAGGCCGGGGAGGTGGAGGCTATGGTTTTGGCAATCAAACGGGAGACCGTGGAGGAGCTGTCCGCGGCGGCGGCCTCGGCGGGGTTGAAACCGCAGTCCGTCACGCTGACCCCAGCTGCGCTGTTGAATGCCTTCTATTACAACTACCCGGAAGCCTCCGGCTGCAATCTGTTGCTGGAGATTGGGGCGAGGGCGACCACGATTGTGCTGGTGGAAGGGGCCCGGATTTTTGTGCGGGTGGTGCCGCTGGGAGGGGCAGCGGTTTCCTCGGCGGTGGCGACGGACCTACAAGAGTCGTTTGTCGGCGCGGAGACGCTGAAGCGGGCGAAGGGTTTTGTCCACCCCGGCGGGGCGTATGAGGATCCGGCGGATGCGGCCACCGCGCGCATTTCGAAATTGGCGCGGGGGGTCATGACGCGGCTGCACACGGAAGTGGAGCGTTCGATAACCTTTTTTCGCAGCCAACAGGGAGGTGGAAAGCCAACGCAGGTCTGGTTGGCCGGGGGTGGTGCGATGTTGGGTTACACGGAGCTTTTTTTTCGGGAGAAGTTGAGGATTCCGGTCCAATTCTTCCAGCCGTTCCGCCGGGTCAGCTTGCCGGCTTCAGCGGGAGGTCAAGCGGCGGCCCGGGCCTTTGTTGGCTGGGGATCCGCGGTGGGAACGGCGTTGCAGTCGTTGCCTGATCCTGCGATCCGAATCAACGTTTTAGGGGCGATCGGGCGTGCCCAGGCCCAGAAAAGCCGGGATCTGCCAGCGCTGGTCGTGGCGGCGGTGGCTGGAGCCGGACTGCTCCTCCTGCCGGGAGTTCACGGAATCTGGCAAGGGAGGAAAGAGGCAGGGCGGCTGGCGGAACGAACGGCGCAGGTGGACGAGGCCAGCGCGGCCCTGCAAAAACTGGAGGCAGAAAGCAAAGAATTTACCGGCACGGTTCAGCGGGCGGAGTTGGCGCTGAAGCTGGAGCGGGAGCGGCTCCGATGGCCCCAACTGCTGGCGGAGCTGAAGCGCCAAAGTCAAAAAAAGGTATGGATCACCAGTTTGGAGGTCGGGGCGCTTGCCGGAGACTCCGAGGCGGTGCCTCCCGAGGGAAAGCCTGCGGCAACTCGCACGAAAGTGGTGGAAATCGGGGGAATGTTTGAAACCCAATCGGAAAAGGCCGATGCGGAGGCGGTTGCAAAATTTCAGAAGGCTCTGGAAGGCGGCGGCGTCCTGCGAAAAGTGGAGGTTCTAGAGCGGGAGGCTCCGCAGTATGTGGAGGGAAAAACTGACCAGGTGGCCTTGAAATTCCGGCTGAAGGCGGAGTGGCCCGAAGAGGCTCCGGCGCAAATTCCCGGCGCGGGTGGGGGGGGATGAAGGCAGCTTTGGACAAGAGCCAGCTTTTGGCGGTGGTGGGCGGAGCGGCGGTGGTGTTGGTTGCCGGCGCTGCGGCGTGGTTTGGTTTGGGTGGGCTGGGGGAGAAGCAGGCAGAAGCGCAAGCGCTGAATGAGCGGATGGGGAACCCGGCCCTGGCGGCGTTGTTGCATAACCCTGCGGGGGTTGATCGGGCGGTCCGGGATGCCGCAGAGCTGCAAAAGCTGGCAGTAGATTTGCGCAACAATGACCACGCGGCAGGGCGCTGGGGGCAAGCTACCTTGGAACTGGCTGGAGAAGGAAAGGATTGGGCCCAAGATCCCGGAAAATGGAAGGACCGGTTAATTGCCGTCCAGAGCGAGCTGCAAAAAGAGGCAAAAGCAGGGAGGCTCGGGCTTGCCCCTGATTTTTATTTGGGGCTGGACGGGTTCCGTCAAAAAAGCCCGGCCGCGGAGGAGGTTCCGGAGTTGGCGCTGCATCTCTCGGTGGCGGAGCGGTTGGTCAGGCGGTTGCTGGAGGCACGTCAGATCAAGGAGCAGTACCCGACGGTCTGTGAATTTCGAACCCTGACTGGACCCGGGTCGGCACAGGAAAAAGGGGGGCAGGAAAAGCCGACCGTGCCGCCAGGCCCGGGGGCTAAGCCGGGGACACCGATGGCCGAGGCCGAGCGAAAGACCTTTCAGTTGGAGATCCGATCCTCGCCGGAGGTGTTGTATGAATATGTTAGGCTACTGGTGGCCGACCCGGCTTTGTTTGTTATTATGAATCTGCGCGTGGCAAATGAAAAACAGGTCTTCCCAACACGGTCCGAAATCGCCAAGAAGTTTTCCGAGGCATCCCCCCCTGTGGGGGAAGGAGCTTCGGTGGAAAAGAAGCAGAAAAAACGGCTCCTAGAGATTCTCGCCGGGGAAGAGAGTTTGAACGCCACGCTGGAGGTTGATTATGTGGCCTGGAAACAACCCGAAGAGGCCAAGGCGGGAAAAGCCCCCGCCCCGGCCGCCACCCCATGAAGCCATCCCCGTGGTTCTTAGGTGGAGTTGCGGCAGCTGGGCTGGCGGGATTAGCCTTTTTTGGAGTGGCCTTCTTCCATCCCGGAAAAATTTCCGAAGGGGAACATATGGGGGGCGCGGGCAAACCCCTGCTGGCGGAGGCGAAGAAGAGGGCGGAGGTCGTTCGGCAGGCCCGGAAACAAACCGGTGAAGCCGCCCAGGGATTGATGGGTTTGAAGGGGGGCGCGGGTGAACACCGGGTCTTTGTTTCCGCGCAACTGGTCTATCTTCCGGAAAATGCGGAGCCGGTGCAGCCCCTGGACCCTGAGTTGGTGACGGAGGATGGCCTTCGGGTGGGTTGGAAAATGCAGCATGACTTTGATCCGGCCGACCCAGGGGTGAAAGACGAGGACCCTGACGGGGACGGATTCACCAACCTGGAAGAGTTTTTGGCGAAAACGGACCCCACAAAAAAAGAGGATAGCCCGGCGAAGGAAAGCAAGCTGAAGTCGCGCTCCGGCGAGCCGGTGGCCATGGCGGTAAGTTTTCCCGAAAAGAGTGGCGGACTTTATTCCATTCGCTTTCAGGTGGGCACGAAGCGGCGGGAGTTTAAGGGAAAGCCTGAAGACGCTTTTTGGGTGATGGCGGGACCGGATGGGGTGGAGGTGTATCGGGATGAGGAAAAGGATAGGAAAAAAATGGAAGAGGCCCGTGGCAAAGCGAAGGAGGCGGGCAAAAATAGCCACCTGATCCCCCTAAAATTTATTTCCTACGAGGAAAAGATCGGGATGGAGAAGGATGCGAAAGCGGGAGGGGTGGAGGTGGAAGTGGATAATTCAGTGGTGGTGGTGGAGAGAAAGGATGCGGTAGCTGGCCCGGAAAACCTGATCTTCAGCACGCCACAACGGCCAAAGGTGGCTGCGTGGGATGTGGGGGACATCCGTTTTTATACTCCGGTGGCTGGAGGAACAGAACTGGGTCCATTCCGGGTTGGGGAAACCTTTCCTTTTGAGGGGAAGGAGTTTGCGGTGGTGGGCCGGGAGGGTAAAAAAATCCAATTGCAACATCGGAGCGATCCGGACCAAGGCAAAAAATTTTGGGTGCCGCCAGAAGCCCCAACGGTTCCCGCCCCTTAAGGGGGAGCGGGTAAACTGTTCCCAGCAGTTCGCAAGTTCTTCCAAGGCGAAGCGGCTGGCCGTTGACCCATGGCGCGGGCGGCCAAGGATGACGCTTAGGCATGGCTATGTTTTTTTCCTGCGTTTTATCTGCCTTGATGCTCCTAGGGGTCGGGCCGGGGTGGGGGCAGACCGATGGAGATGAGACGGCTCCTCCCAGAATGAATTCGGCGGAGATGATGCAACGAGAGATCGATCGGCGCCGAGAAGTGACGTTTCGGCTCAATGAGATGTTGGATCTGGCCGACCAGCTGTACCGGTCGGGCGAGTGGGAGCACGCCAAGGCCAAGTACGACCTGGTGTTGTTGAGGACGGATCCGCAGGCGCAAACCGGAGGTTTCCACAAGAGAGCCCGGATTGGAAAAGCCCGGTGCCTGGCCGCCCAGTCGTTGGTGAGGGAAGAGAAGGGTAATTTGGTCGAGGCAGCGGGGCTGCTTAAGCAGGCAGCGGAACTAGATCCGACCAACAAGGCCTTGGCGCGGAAGGTGGCTGATTTGCAAGAGGAGGGCAGTCGGCTCGCCGACCCCTACCCAGGGAATCCGGCGGCCACGGAGGAGTTGTTGCAGAAAACGGCAGAAATCAAGCGGCTGCTTTCCTTGGCCGACCAGCTGACGGAGACAGGACAGTACCGCGAGGCCAGGAAACCACTGGATGATGTCCTGCGGTTGGATCCTTATAACCGGGTGGCCCGGAAAAAGATCGAGATCCTCGAGGAGAAGAGAATCTCTGCGGCTGACCGGCGTTATCTGGCAAGCCGGGAGAAGGCTTTGGCCAAGGTCTCCGAGGCGTGGCTGTCGCCTCCGCCCGCCAAGATTGAGCCGGGCAAGGGTAGAAAAACCGGCGCGGCGGAAAATTCCAACGCGGCTGAGATTCTGAAAAAGCTCGCGGGGATTCGGATCCCGGAGCTGACCTTCAATGAGCGACCGATCCGGGCGGCGGTGGAGGAGTTACAAAGGTTGAGTGAGCAGTATGATCCCGAGAAGAAAGGGCTGAACTTTGTCCTGCGACTGCCTCCCTCGGGGGAGGGGACGGATCCGGAGTCGGCCACCGTCAGCCTGGAGTTGAGGGATATTTCCCTGCAAACGGCCCTGAAGTATCTCTGCGAGCAGATTCGGGGAGGGGAAAAATTGCGGGCGGAAGTGGAAGATAGCGCGGTTTTTCTCCTGCCGGCCACGGAGACCGGCGGGGAATTGGAGATCCGCAGCTACAACCTACCCCCGAGTTTAATTGCGAACCTGGACAAGGCTTCCAACGATCCAAAAATCTTGGGGGAGGACATTCTCAAGAACATCGGGGTCAATGTCGCGGTGGAGGGGGCCTCCGCGGTTTGCTTCCGGGACACCGGCAAGATGGTAGTGCGGAACACCCCGGGAGAGTTGAACAAAATTGAGCAACGGATCCGGGATGCGCAGGGTGAAAAAGCGCAGAAGCAGTTCGAGGTGGAGACAAAGTTTCTGCAGTTCTCCGACAACGATGTGAAGAATTTTACCTTCAACTTACAAATGGCTTATGGTGGGGGTTATAATCCTGGGATACCCGGAGCCCCTTACATCCCAGGCTCCACCGGGGGCACGGATGGATTACGGGGAACGGCTGGCCTTAATCAAAACGGGGTTTCGGTGGTGGCCTTGCAAAGCTTGCTGGATCCGACCTTTCCCCAAAATGCTTCCAACCAGATCGGGGTAAATGCCCAGATATTAGGAAGGGGAGTTTCTGCCCTGCTGCAACTACTGCAGAACGCCATCGGGCGGGATCTGGTGGCCGCACCCCGGGTGACCTTAGCGGACGGCAAGGAGTCCAAGATTATTATTAGCCGAGAGATGTTTTACCCAACCAGCTACACCCAACCGACGGTGCCCAACAATGATCAAGGGGTCGGGGCGGGGTTCATTTTGCCCAGCAATCCGACCGGTTTTGAGTCGCGCAACATCGGGGTGACCCTGACCGTGAAAGGAGAATCCACATCCATTCCCAAGGCTGTAGATTTGGATTTCACCAAGTTGGAGGTAGAGGATTTTGAGGGCTTTATTGATTACGGTGCCCAAATCGCCACGGTTAGCATTGGAGAGGGTCCTAACACCACAGCAAGCCCAACTATTGTGGAACCCGTAGCAGTGCCGGTCGGGCCGGCACCTTACCTTGTCCCGATTTTTTCCAAGCGCTCGTTGCAGAGCCGAGTTCGGCTATTGGACGGGGAAACGGTGGGTTTGGGAGGGTTGATTAGCGAGTCCGTGCAACTGGTGGATGATAAAGTACCAGGTCTCGGGGACATGCCGCTGGTAGGACGTCTTTTCCGCAGTGAGGCCTCCCAGAAAATCAAATTTAACCTGGTGATCTTTTGTACGGTTCGGATCATCGAACCGGACGGCTCGTTGAGTTTCCCGGAGGATGAGTCCAACCCGGAGTATGCCCAGGCCGGGTCGGCGGAAATGATGCCTTCGGTGCCATGAAAACTAC
>Ga0194134_10001893_pt1 | contig 26273 bp, 19 predicted proteins | sample TA2KigOff0mmetaG_FD_148602 | JGI IMG/M metagenome (GOLD analysis project Ga0194134, IMG submission 148602) | Freshwater microbial communities from Lake Tanganyika, Tanzania - TA2015056 Kigoma Offshore 0m | ecosystem: Environmental > Aquatic > Freshwater > Lake | place: Tanzania: Lake Tanganyika... | reverse complement strand
TAAATAAATTAGAAGAATAAAAAAGTCACTCGGAAAAGTGACTTTTTTGAGTTCAATAGGATAGTTGACTTCCCTAGGTCCCCTGTGGACCACAGGGATAATTAAATCTTAATTTCTTCCCACCGCATTGAGCATATCAAAGGCAAGTTCCAATCGTTTAACGAAATTTTCCTCTCCTTTTCTAAGCCAGACCCGTGGATCGTAGTATTTTTTATTGGGACTATCTGCTCCTTCTGGATTTCCCAATTGGCTTTGAAGATAACCTTCGTTCTTTTTGTAGTAGTGTAGCACTCCTTCCCACATGGCCCACTGCATGTCAGTATCAATATTCATTTTGATGGAGCCGTAGCTATTGGCCTCACGAATTTCTTCCACTGAAGAACCTGATCCCCCATGGAAAACAAAATTGAGAGGCTTTCCTGTAGTGCCAAAATTTTTATTGATATACTCTTGTGAATTTTTGAGAATCACGGGCTTCAAACTCACATTTCCGGGTTTGTAGACTCCGTGAACATTTCCAAAGGCAGCAGCTATGGTAAACAAGTCCCCAATTTCCTTCAACTTGCTGTAAGCATAGGCCACTTCTTCGGGCTGCGTATATAGCCTAGAGGAATCCACATCTGAATTGTCTACTCCATCCTCTTCTCCACCAGTCACTCCCAGTTCAATCTCGATAGCCATATCCAATTTGACAAATTCTTTGAAATAAGAACTGCAAATCTCTATATTTTCATGTAAGGGCTCTTCAGATAAGTCGAGCATGTGGGAACTATAGAGAGGTCTTTTATAGGCCTGATGATACGCCTTTCCTGCTTGCAGCAATCCATCAATCCAAGGGAGCAATTTGAGCGCCGCATGATCGGTATGAAGAATCACCGGTACACCGTAGGCTTCGGCCATTTGATGCACGTGATGAGCCCCAGAAATTCCACCTGCTATACTGGCTTGTTGGGCATCGTTGGACAATCCTTTGCCTGCAAAAAACTGAGCGCCTCCGTTTGAAAATTGTATAATTACGGGTGAATTTACCTTTTTGGCTGTTTCAAGAACCGCATTTACGGAATTGGTGCCAATGACATTCACTGCAGGAAAAGCAAATTGATTTTCCTTGGCATAGGCAAACATCTCCCTAAGCTCGTGTCCGTATTTTACTCCAGGTTTAAATTTCATGATTTTGGTTAGGTTTGATTAAAGCTTGATGAAACGCTTATGCAAAATACGTTTGGCATCAAACGCCTCAAAGATATAGATCCCTGGTCGAATTCCCTCAAGATCTATTCCCAAAATAGCTTGATCATTCTCTTTATTTCCGTCTAAAATTACTCTTCCTGTCATATCCAAAATTCGATAAGAAGCCTGTTTCATGTCCTTTGGAAGCGCTATCTCTACCTGGGAAATGGCAGGATTGGGATAAATAATCCAGTCCCCTGGACCTATCTCTTCAGGAATTGAGGTGACAAAATCAGCCTGAATAATGTCTTTTTCAGGGATGGGCAAAGCCTTGTCCGTAAATAAATAAAATTCATTGGGTCTCAATCCAAAGGATACCGGAGAGGTCCCGACGGTGAGTTCTTTGCCTGTAAAATAATTGTACCATTTTCCAGCCTTAGGAAATTGAATTTGTTGATTTCCTTGGGTACTGAGATCAAAATTTCCAAAAAGAAAAACATTCAATTCTGGATGTTGCAAACTTATGGTCTTCAATGAGGCACTCAGATTAAGGTTAACCGAACTCGGGGAGTTAAATACGGGATACTTAGTTCTCAGTTTGAATAATTCCTTGTAAAGTTTAAATAGACGTTGACGCTCCGAATTAGCCAAATATTCCCACCGCGTAGGTTTGATTCCTAATCGATCATTGTTCAACTCCAGATCGTATCCAAACTCACCGAATTGCCAAATCATTTTTGGACCAGGGATGGAAAGGAAAAAAGCAGTCATCAATTGATTTCTGTTGACAGCATTTTCCAAATCCCTAAGATTTAATGGACTGCTAGCGCCAAAATTTATCGTTTCCCAAAAAACCCGTTCTTCGTCATGGGACTCTTGGTAGGCAATAAGCCCATTTTTAGCCCATTGTCTATTTTTAAAATAGGCCCAGTCTACGTTATCGTTATTCCCCTTAGCAAGATTTCTAGAAGCCCCATTCAAATTTCCCCAAAGCATCATGCCGTAGTCAGCCAATTCCTTTTCTTCTTCATTTACTGCAAGATGCTCCAAGATTACGTAAGCTTCTGGATTTTTAGATTTGATCTTATCGTAGATATTTTTCCAAATTTTAACCCTCGAAGGGTCATACTGTGACCAAATGCCTACATTGGATCCTGAATTAACTTGGGTAAATCCTTTGGACAAATCAAATCGAAACCCGTCGACTTTGTATTCGGTAAGCCAGTAAGCGTTGACCGAATCTACAAAGGCCTTGGTGTAGGGACTTTCATGGTTGAAATCATAGCCCACATTGAAGGGATGCTTGGCTACTCGATTAAACCAAGGATTGTCTTCTGTCGGTGCTCCATAATCCCCATCGTTGTAGAGGCGCACCATAGGATTTTGGCCAAAAGCATGGTTGAGCACCATATCCAAAATGACCACCATTCCTTTCCCATGTGCTTCATCTATAAGACGCTTGAGATCATATTTGGTACCGTAGTATTTGTCTGGGGCAAAGAAAAAGGAAGGATTGTAGCCCCAAGAAAGATTGCCTTCAAACTCTCCTATGGGCATCAATTCAATGGCATTAACTCCCAGATCTTTGAGGTAGTCTAGCCTATCGATCACTGCCTGATAGGTTCTTTTTTGATCAAAATCACGAACTAAAAGTTCGTACACCACTAGTTCTTCTGGCTTAGGTTTTGTGTAGTTGGTGTTTTTCCAGGAATATGGCACCTGTGCGGTTTGGAGGTAAGTTGCCTGAAATTCTGTTTTTCCGCTTGGATAAGGCAGCAAGCCTGGGTGCCGATTTTGGGTGATGATTTCTTGGTCATGAAAAGGATCCGAAACCTTGTCAGCATAAGGATCCCCTATTCGAATATCTCCATCCACCAAGTATTGAAAAATATATTCTTTTTGTGGTACCAAAGCGGAAATTTTGATCCAAAACACCTTTCCATCAGGTGTTTTTTTGAGCTGGTATTCTGGGAGTATTTTCCAATCGTTGAAGTCTCCAATCGCGTGGGCAATACTTTTACCAGGGGCCTGAAGAGCTAAAATCACCTCTGTTGGGGATAAGTAATTTATGCCAAGCTTGGCTCCTGCAGGCAAAGGAGCTACTTCCGAGGGAGAAAAAACAACAATGTCTAAGGTCTGGGAGTCTTCCGTGCTGCCCTTTACCCCCTTCACTTTCAACTTAAAATTACCTGCGCTGCTGGCTTTGAATAGGTAAGAAAGTTCTAAACTGTTTTTAGCTTCTGCCACTTTTTGTCCATCAAGCTCCATGGTCAGGTCTGCCGCTTCAGTAGCTGAGGCCTTAAATTCATATTGAGCTCCTACTTCAAAATAAATGGAACTGGAAGAGGCTGGAGTAGTAAATTTTACATCGAATCCTTGGGCAAGATCAACGAAAAAGTCAGAATTGGAGGAAGTTTTTCCCTCCTTGCTTCCATCAGCATTTCGAAATACGAGTCCCAGACGGTAGATAGTGAGGTTGTTGGGATTGGTAAAAAACGTGTTAGGAACCAAGTCATACGTGTAGATATTGGGCTGTCCTGTCACCTTGGTCATTTTGGCGGCTGCATTGGCAGTCCCCCATTGAAAAGGAACAATGAACCAGGTAGTGGAAGTAGGTCCACCGGTCACTGCCCCAATATGAATGTATACGTCACAATTGCAATCCTTCAATCCTGTAGTTCCTTTGGAGGCATCGTATATGATTTTGACAGTAGCTCCTGCATTTGGAATCGCTGGTTCGGTCGTTACCTGCGCTATTCCCTTTAATCCAAACAGGAAGCAAAAACTGAAGAAAAACAGGAATCTTGAAAAAAAGGTCATGAGGGTTAGGATTTAATAAATAACCGGCATTCGAAAAGTGCTCGAATGCCGGTTAAAACTACTTGAATGAACTGAAATTAAGTAGGAAAGCTTTTCTTAATTTTTAACAAGTGTATACTTGGCTTCACCTTTAGGTCCTAAGAAGAAGGTGATGGTGTAATTACCTGCAGCAGGAATGGCAATGTTTGCACCACCTGCAGTCAAATTGCCATTGCTTCCACCAAAGTTGAAGTCCCATGAGTTATTGGCTCTGAACTTAAATTCACCAGCCTTTAGGTCTGTGGTTATTTTCAATGAATTGGTGGTTTTATCAAAAACATTCATAGGAGTATCCGTATCCCAACCACCGGCAGTGGCAGATCCCACAATACCCCAACGTCTAACGGCACCGATAGTATAGGTTTTGGCACCTAGGTTTACATTGATTTCGTAAGTACCATCGGCCGCTACCTTGATGTTATCTCCTCCTGATTCCAAACTTAAATTGGCTCCATTATCTCCAAAGTTTACATCCCAGTTTGGTCCGGTGGTGAACTTGAATTCTCTAGATCCACCAAGAATGTGAATAAACCCTTTGAATTTGTCGTCAATGTTTTCGGAATACAATACCGTTTTTGAGTTGGAAGGATCCCAACCTTGGTAATCACCAGGGACACGAAGCAAAGGTAATTCTACCGTCGCATCAAATGGAGTTACTTTATAGGTAGAGGTTTTGCCATAGATGGGAGATAGTGCCAAATTAATAGAAGCTTTTACGCGAAAATCCACGTTGGCAGCCACAGCGAATGGCAATTTCTTAGCCAAAAGCGCTTTATTGAATTCGGCTACATTTACCTTAATGATATTGGAAGTTGACTCTCCAAGTTTTACTGGGGCAGCAAAATTGGATCCAGGAAGGTCCATTTCCAATTCATACTTGATAGAACCTGTGGTACCGAAGTCTGCGGCAGAGATGGTAAAATCTACCGTATTTTTGTCAGCATTTGCCTTAACTAAAGCAAATGTGGTGGTAGCAGGAAGGGTAACTTCTGCTCCCGTTTGAGGAATAATGGGCGGCATTTCATAAAGCTCACAAGCTACCAAGATTGGAAAAATCGCAAGCGCCCACTTCATTTTTTGTAAAATTTTCATGGTGTTTGAGTTTTGGGTGTTACTATTAATTTTTACTTTTTTAAATTATATATTTTATTAAAATAGTTATTTTTAAAGAATTATTCCTTCTCTCGAAAAAAACCCTTTTAAATCACTACTTTCAAAACTTAAGCCCTGAATAATCCCAACGCAATACCTAGTACGGTATTTTTCTTGAAAATTTTTATGCAAACGATTGCGGCAACGTTTGCATTTGAAAATTATTTTTTTGCTAAAAAAAAAATTATCCATTTCAACAAAAAAATAAAGCTAACTTAGTCAAAAGGAACAGCTAGCAAGAAAGAACTAATCACAGTATGTTTTTTCTACGAATAGTATAATTTCTTATGAAACTAGAACAAGCTACCATCAAAGATATTGCCCGGGAATTAAACGTATCCTCTTCTACCGTATCTAGGGCCTTGAAGGATTACCCAGGTATAAGCGAGGAGACCAAGATTAAGGTCAAAGAGATGGCGAAAAAATTGAATTACCGCCCCAATGCCATTGCCTTGTCCTTGAGAAAAAGTCGGTCTTTTACCATAGGAGTAATTGTACCGGAGGTAGTACACTTTTTTTTCTCAACCGTCATAAGTGGTATTGAGGAAGTTGCTAATTCCAGAGGATACACGGTTATCCTTACCCAAACCAACGAAAAGCTTTCTCGAGAAAAGACAAGCGTAGAGACGATGCTTTCCAATCAAATCGATGGCTTTTTAGTCAGTTATTCCAAGGAAACTACCGATTTTGACCATTTTACCCATCTCTTGGAAAAAGGTTATCCCATTGTTTTCTTTGACCGCATACCAGATATCCCCTCTGCTATTCGGGTGATCGTAGACGACTATTCCGGGGCCTATCAAGCCACCAAACATTTATTATCTCAAGGATATAAGAATGTCCTACACTTGGCAGGGCCCTCTAACTTAAAAATTTCCCAAGAGCGTACCCGAGGTTATTTGGATGCCCTAAGTGAATTTGGAATCAAAGCTAACCCATCTTGGGTTGTAGAATGTACTCACGGTACTCAAGAAGAAGCCAATAGATTGACTTCCAATCTACTTAAAACCTTAAATCCATGTCCAGATGCCATTTTTGCCAACAACGACATGGCAGCTGTAGGAGCTCTTATGGCATGTAAGGCAGCAGGATATTCTGTCCCTGAAGATATTGGTATCGTTGGATTTAGTAATTGGCAGTTTTGCTCAATGGTAGAACCAAGTCTTTCTTCGGTAGCTCAACCTGGATTTCGTATGGGTATGACAGCAACCCAACTGCTCTTGGACCTAATTGAAAAGAAAAAATCAGTAGAAGAGTATCAAGAGCCCGTAGTGCTTTCTACCGAATTATTGATTCGAAAATCATCGGTGAGGGTACATCCAAACTAATTTTTTGAAAAATGGAGATAAAAAGATGCAAACGTTTGAATAGCTTAAATTTTATCCAGCAAGCAGATTTGATGTTTACTAGACCCTCTTTCGATCATTATCTCGATTTTTATCCTACACAATCGTTTATAATTTAGCACCATTCCTCTTGGAATTTTAATCCTTTTGATGAATGACATCTTTAAGTTCAGAAACCAAACTTTCTAGAAATTCTTTTCGAAACCAAGCCCTTGGAAAGGTAACAGAATGGCATCCCAGCTCCGATGGATTGCAGGGACGTAGTGCTTTTGCCTTTTTCAAACTAACCGTTTACTCCGAGGGAATCGTTCGGGTACAAGCGAGTAGATTTAGTTCATTTGAACCCAATCCCTATACAGTCATTGTAGAACCTAAAAACACGCCTTTTGAAATTGAAGATTTTGGGAAGCAGGTAGAATTGACCACAAACCTGATGCGTGTACGCTTACATCTTGAAACCTTCTCCTTATCTTTTTTTGATACGCAAGGCAAATTGCTGAACGAAGACGATAGTTTAGGCATTTGTTGGTTGGGAACTGAAGTAAGCTCCTACAAGAAAATTCAGAAAAATGAAAAATTCCTGGGCTTGGGTGAAAAAACGGGTAATCTCGATAGGGCAGGTAATGCATATACCCACTGGAATAAGGACTATTTTGGATACGGGGTCAATGACGATCCCTTGTACATGAGTATCCCCTTTTATTTAGGCGTACACGACAAAGGTTGTTATGGGATTTTCTTTGACAATACCCATAAAACTCTAGTTAATTTTGGGGCTTCCACTAATAGATTTGTCTATTTCAGTGCGGAAGATGGGGATATGGATTACTATTTTTTCCATCAACCTAAACTAGAAAAAATTATTTCCGACTATACTTGGCTCACGGGTCGCATGCAAATGCCCCCCAAATGGTCCCTAGGCTTTCAGCAATGCCGCTATTCTTATTATCCAGAATCGGAAGTGCATTCGGTAGCCAAAACATTTAGAGACAAGCACATTCCAGCAGATGTCATCTACTTGGACATCCACCACATGGAAGCCTATAAGGTATTTACTTTCGATGGTGAAAAATTTCCCAATCCCAAAGCGATGATTTCCCGATTGAAGGAAAAAGGATTTAAAGTCGTGGTGATTTTGGATCCTGGGATAAAAGTAGAAAAAGGCTACCTCCCTTACGAGGAAGGAGTAGCTCAACATCTTTTTGTGACTTATCCCGATGGAGAGCTTTACCAAGCTCAGGTTTGGCCAGGATGGTGTGCATTTCCAGACTTTACCAAGGAGAAGGCACGAGATTGGTGGGCTGAAAAAATGAAATTTTATACAGAAGCTGGAGTGGATGGATTTTGGACCGACATGAACGAACCTGCTTCTTGGGGTCAATGCACGCCTAATTTGCTTGAATTTGATTTTGATCAGGAAGGTGCTTCTCATAGAAAAGCAAGGAATATCTATGGCCTACAAGTAGCAAGAAGTACCCAAGAAGGCGCATATAGAGGCCTTGACAACAAAAGGCCTTTTGTGTTGACACGCTCTGGATTTGCCGGAATTCAGCGCTACGCAGCCGCTTGGACCGGTGACAATACTTCCTCGGAGGAACACATGTTGGCAGGGGTACGACTAGTTACTAGCCTGGGATTGAGCGGAGTCTCTTTTGCAGGAGTTGATGTGGGAGGATTTGCAGGGGAAGCTAGCAAAGGCCTCTTTGCTCGCTGGATGAGTATTGGTGCATTTTCACCCCTGTGTAGAGCTCATTCCATGATCAATACCAAAGATGCGGAACCTTGGACCTTTGGAGAAGAAGTTGAGGAAATTAGCCGCAATTACCTGAAGCTCAGGTATTCACTTCTTCCTACTCTATACAGTAAAATTTATTCCAGTACCCAGACAGGCCTTCCTGTAGCTGCTTCCCTTGCACTTTCTTATTCTCAGGATGAAACTATTTATCAACAGGCCTTCCAAAATCAATACCTATTTTGCCAGGTATTTTTGGTAGCTCCTATAGAAAGTTTTAAAGAAATCACCAAAGTATATCTTCCTGAAGGCGAGTGGTATTACCTCTATTCAGATCAAAAATTTTCTGGAAATCAAGTAATCTATCAGGATTGTCCCCTCAACTATCTTCCGGTTTACGTCAAGGCAGGAGGGATATTTACCCAGCAGTCCGTGGTCATGCACACCGAATCCCCGCACGACGGCTTGCTTCGCGTGCACCTGTACCGAGGAAAGCAAGATGCTGAATTTCTACATTTCGAAGATGAAGGCGAAGGATTAGATTATCTCCAAGGAGCCTTTTTCTCTAGAAAATTCCAGTATCAAGCCGAAAATGGAAGCTTAAAAATAGGCACTAGCGAAGGAAATTCACCCAGTCAATATTCCAAATTGAGAATCTATTTGCATGGATTCGACCTAAATGAGGTACAGGTGGATGGACAATTACATCCAGTAGCTTACGAGGATTATACCTTTCTGGATAAATTAAGTGAGTTTGACCCTTTGCCAGAACGGCAGCATGCCTTTCACCGAATATCTTCACTTCCTTTTATTGAACTGACGCATCTCCCTGTCGAAACCATGATCACTGGATTGAAATAAAAAATCATTCCGGGGCAAAATACACCCAACATGACCCAAGAAAAAAAGAGATTGAATTTCTGGCAAATCTGGAACATGAGTTTTGGATTTTTAGGTATTCAATTTGGTTTTGCCCTACAGGGAGGCTTTATGTCCAGAATTTTCCAGACCCTTGGCGCAGAAAAAGATGCCATTCCTTTCCTATGGATTGCAGCTCCCCTCACCGGACTTTTGGTACAACCCATAGTTGGTTATTTGAGTGATCGAACCTGGCATCCCAGGTTCGGGAGAAGGAAACCTTTTTTCTTTTTTGGTGCAGTTCTGAGTACAGTTGCACTCTTTTTTGCCCCTTATTCCTCAGCGCTTTGGATGGCTGCTGGTTCTCTGTGGATATTGGATGCTTCTATTAATATTTCCATGGAGCCTTTTCGAGCCTTGGTAGCAGATAAACTGCCAGAATCCCAGCGCTCCTATGGATTTATGGTGCAAACCCTGATCATCGGTGTAGGAACCTGGATAGCCTCTAACCTACCTTGGTTAATGACCCAATTGGGCGTCCCCAATACGGCAGCCAAAGGTGTGGTACCAGACTCTGTCAAATTTGCATTTGCCATAGGTGCAGTAGTTCTTTTTGTCTCTATCCTTTACACTATCTTGACCACGGAGGAATATCCTCCAGAGGACAAAGAAGCCTTCGAAAGGGAAAAATTACAGAAAAGAGGATTTTTTTCTGGAGCATTGGAGGTCTTTGGCTTGATTGTGCACATGCCTAAAGTAATGTTTCAACTGGGATTGGTACAGTTTTTTTCATGGTTTGCCTTCTTTACCATGTGGAGCTTTGCTACCCCTGCTATCACCGAACACATCTTTAAAGCTACCGATACGAGTTCCGCCGCCTACAACAATGCTGCAGATCAGGTGGGTAATTATATGGGTACCTACGGATTAGTATCCATGTTTTTTGCCTTACTCCTTTCCTTTGTTACGGCTAAAGTAAAGATCAATAGAAAGCTTCTTCACCTAATTAGCCTGGTGGCCGGAGGGATAGGTTTTATCTTGATTTATTTCATTTCGGAGCCTTGGATGCTTCACCTCACCCTTCCCAATAAAGAAATAGACTATGTGTTAATTTATTTTAATCCGAAACCTTGGATGCTACATATTTGCTTTGCCTTAGTCGGAATAGCTTGGGCAAGCATTTTGTCCATGCCTTATGCCATGCTTTCCGGCTCAGTGGAACCTAAAAAAATGGGGGTTTACATGGGGATTTTCAACATGTTCATTGTTATACCCCAAATTGTGGCAGCCGTGGGTGGTGTAAATTTCTTATATAAGACCATCTTCGGAGAAGAAGTGATTCATACCATGTTGTTAGCTGGAGCTCTATTAATCGTTGCAGGCCTATGCAACTTATTCATCACTGACCGCAGAGCTACTCACGATTAAAACATCACCCAAGCTACTTTCCCAATGCTTCCCAGTCCCAATTTTTGTTGATTTGGGAGATGGCATGATGTGCGGTGAGGTCGTATTGACAGGGGACAATAGCAATGTAATTATTGGCAATGGCCCATTCGTCGTTATCCTCCCCCAGATCAAAATTCACGAAATTTCCTGCCATCCAAAAGTATTTTCTTCCATTGGGGTCTAGCCTTTCTGCAAATTCTTCTTGCCATTTTGCATCCGCTTGCCTGCATACCTTGATCCCACGAATCGGTTCGTTTCGCTTAGGAGGAAAATTTACATTCAATGCTATTCCCTTAGGAATTCCTTTTTGCAAGACTTGCAAAGCGATTTTTTCTACCCATTCCTCCACATGAGAAAAATCTGCTTTGGAGGAATAATCGCATAAGCTAAATCCAATGGAAGGATATCCTTCCAAGGCCCCTTCAATGGCTGCCGACATGGTGCCGGAGTACAGTACAGAAATGGAAGTATTGGAACCGTGATTGATACCAGATACCACCAAGTCAGGAGTTCTATCTTTTAACACGTAATGTTTGGCTAACTTGACACAGTCGGCTGGAGTCCCGCTAGACTTGAAGGCTAAAACCTCCTCAAAAATATCCTCCGGATAGAGTCGTAGAGTTTCGCCTATGGTGATGGCATGGCCCATACCCGATTGGGGACTAGCAGGAGCCACGACAACCACCTCACCAATTTTTTTCATGGCCGAAATCAGTACTCGTATTCCTTTGGAAGTAATCCCATCGTCGTTGGAGACCAGGATCAAGGGCTTGGACATATTTATCCTTTTTTTAATTCGTTGTAATAAGCAGATATGCGGAGCAAATCGCCTCTTTTATCGTGTTCAAGGCGATTTTTTCGCATATACAGTTGGAGTTCTTCATCGTATCCTGGAAGCAAATCAAAGAGTACTTTTTTCTTCATGTTATACTTTTCCAAACTGCCATCCTTTAAAAAGTAAAAGGTGAAAGCGAGACGATATCCCGTAAAATTTTGAGGTCCCCAAAAAGGATTCATCCCCATAGCTCCCCAATTGTTCATGCCTCGGGTGTCGGTGGCTATGTATTCTCTACAAAGTAATGCTAAGTAATCTCCTTGAGTAAGTACTTCAAAAAATATGGGGGTTTCGTAATCTCCACTTAAGGCATAAGGTAAGCTGTAAAATTTCCGTATACCTCCATAAGTCTCATCGTAAATATCAAAATTTGCCACATTGGAGGCGGTAAAAGTAATTACGGTTTCGGTTTGCAGCTGAAGCATATTATTGTCCAAATCGTACTTCAATAATCCCGAATACGAAGTTCCATCAATAAGTTGCAGGTTACCCTTGTGCCAGATTTGTGAGGGAAACTTATTTTGAGCCTCAAGTACAGCAATGAAGCTTAAAAACAGTAAAGAACAAAGGATTAATCTTTTCATACGTTTCACAAGCAAGTACACGGGAAAATCACCTTTTTGTTATCCAAACGAGGCAACTTAAGGGAAATAATTACTATTTTAAAATGGAATGCCCCATTTTATCTCTTTTGGTTTGCAGATATTTTTGGTTGTGAGGGTTAGGTTGAATTTCAATAGGAACTTGTTCTATGATCTCCAATCCATATCCCAAAAGTCCTACACGCTTTTGAGGATTATTTGAAAGTAGTCTGAGTTTACTTATCCCTAAATCCCTCAAAATTTGAGCGCCTATCCCATAATCTCTTCCATCCATGGGCAATCCTAAAGCCAAATTGGCCTGCACGGTATCCATTCCCTCTTCTTGAAGTTTGTAGGCTTTTAATTTATTGATCAGACCAATCCCCCTACCCTCTTGATGCATGTACAAAACAACTCCCTTGCCTTCCTGCTCCACACGCTGCATGGCAGCATGAAGTTGGGGTCCGCAATCGCAGCGGCAAGAACCAAAAATATCTCCCGTAGCGCAAGAGGAATGTACCCTGACCAAAACGGGTTCATCCTTTTCCCAAGTGCCTTTACACAAGGCCAAATGAATTTCTTGGGTATTGGTTTGCCGGTAAGCCACAAGCTCAAAACTACCCCATTCCGTAGGCATATCTACATCGATTTCTTTGGTAATCAAGGTCTCATTTTTCAAGCGGTAAGCAATCAAATCTTTGATGGATACCAGTTTCAATTGAAATCTATCCCTAACCTTTACCAAATCCTCAAGACGAGCCATGCTTCCGTCCTCGTTCATGATTTCAACTAGCACCCCTGCTGGCTTTAGACCAGCCAATCGTGCAAAGTCAATGGCCGCTTCGGTATGACCTGCCCTCCGAAGTACTCCTCCACGCTTGGCTTTTAAGGGGAAAATATGGCCTGGCTTTCCCAATTCACTAGGGTGAATACCTTCATCTACTAAGGCAAGAATGGTTTTGGCGCGATCTGAAGCGGATATCCCGGTGGTACATCCATGCCCTATCAAATCTACCGAAACGGTAAATGGGGTTTCAAAGGCAGCAGTATTGTTGCCTACCATAAGGTCCAATCCCAATTGTTCGCACCGGTCTTCGATCAAAGGAGCACAGATAAGTCCTCTCCCATGCGTAGCCATAAAATTGACAATTTCTGGACTCACCATTTCGGCGGCACATACAAAATCACCTTCATTTTCACGATCTTCATCGTCAACCACAATAATCACTTTGCCATTTTTAATGGCCTCTATGGCATCTTCAATGGGATCAAGAATGAATTTTTCCACTAGAATTGATTTAAAAATTGATTTGGGTTGACAAATGTATCCTCTTTCTATATAAAACAGGAAGTAAGCAAATAAAGTTTGTTACTATCCTACTACAATACCTAATTCCTTATCCATGGAAAGTTTCATTTTTTTAAGCTCCAAATAAATGGTTTGAAACTCCCCTACCTGATTTTGGTCTTGGCCAGTAGACTCAGCTTCTTTAATTTTTTGAATGGCTTCCTCCATCAATTTTTGTAAGAGCCTTCGTTTTAGTCTTAAAATAGATTTAAAGGCGGTATGTGCTAAATCATCCGATTCAAATTGAATAAAAATTTGAAACTTATCTTTCCAATGGGCCGAAACCTCATGTTTCTGGGACATAAGTGCAATGGCTTCTTGCTTTACTTCTGCATCTGCTTGATTTAAAAATATAGCATGGGTAGGCGGTGTTCCTTGCTCCACCCAATTTTTATAGAGGGAGAGCATCTTTATGTACAAAGGAGTTTTAAACTCCACCTCCTTGATCTCATTTAAAATATATTGACAAAAATACCCCTCCTCCTGTTCCAAAGGATGCCCGCCGTAATTGATCAAAAGCCTCAAGGTCTCTCTTTCTTGAATGCGAAAAATGTCATGAGAGTCCAGGTTTTGCTTGGGGGGCAGCAAATCAGCGACCTGCTCCTCCATCTCCTTTTGTTCTTTGCTACGTTGGAAGGATTCCTTTTGAGATTTAAGAAGCAGCTTATTCAGTTCAACGTGAACAATCTCTTCCTCTATATCCAAAAGCAGAGAAGTTTCCTTGGCATACACAGACCTTAGAATGGGGTCTGGAATTTTAGAAATACTTTCAAGCACTTCCCGAATCACTCCCGCCTTGCGAATCGGATCCTTGGCTATTTCGTCTTTGTAAAGGCTAATTTTAAAGGCTATAAAATCTTGGCTCTTTTCCTTCAAATAATCTTGGAAGGCCTGCGTGCCTACTTTTCTAGAATAACTGTCAGGGTCATCCCCATCAGGAAAGGTCACTGCTTTTACCTGAAGCCCACCTTCCAAAAGCAAATCAATTCCTCTCAAAGAAGCCTTAATACCTGCCGCATCCCCATCGTATAGTACAGTGACTTGATGCGTAAATCGTTGAATCAACTTGATTTGTCCTTCCGTAAGGGAAGTGCCTGAAGAAGCTACCACGTTTTCAATTCCGGCTAAGTGCAGAGATATTACATCGGTATACCCTTCTACCAAATAGCAATTATTCAATTCGCGAATGGCCTTTTTGGCCTGAAACATGCCATAAAGCACGTCGCTTTTGTGGTAAATTGGAGTCTCGGGAGAATTGATGTACTTGGGCTGGTTTTTATCCTTGGTAAGGATCCTAGCTCCAAACCCAATGGCCTTTCCACTGACGTTATGGATGGTAAAGGTCACCCGATTTCTAAACCTGTCGTAGAGCCGTTCGGTCTCCCCTTCTTTCTGTAATATTAATCCTGCTTTCAGCAATATCTCCTCCTCAAAGCCAGCTGCTTTTGCTGCTTTGAACAAGTGATCCCAACCCTCTAAGGCATAGCCTAAATCGAACTTTTCAAGGATCTGTTGGGTAAAGCCTCTCTCCTTGAAATAACTCAAACCTATGGCCTTACCCTCATCGGTACCGAGGTTTTTTACAAAAAAATCTTTTGCAAAATTGACTGCTATAAAGAGACTCTCCCGTTCGTTGTGTTCTTGGTGTTGCTCCGGACTCAGAGATGCCTCTTCCTCTACTTCAATGCCATATTTTTTGGCCAACTGCCTGATGGCTTCTTGAAACCCAATCCCTTCGATATCCATGACAAATTGGATGGGATCACCTGCCTTCCCACAACCAAAGCATTTATAGATTTGCTTGGTAGGAGAAAGCGAAAATGAAGGGGTTTTCTCCCCATGAAAAGGGCAGCAGGCCCAAAGATTTTGCCCCTTCTTTTTGAGGGGAATGTAATCCCCTACCACCTCGACAATATCTGCGCGTTCTTTTACTTTATCGGAAGTGAATTTGCTGATGGACATAGGAGGAAACTAGCAAGTAAAGGTAATCACTATACCGAGAAAAGTAGGTCCTCTTGAAAACGAAATCTTTTCCGAAGGTAATTTCATCTTGAGTCAAGAAGGGTTTTTCTATAAGGCATTCTTAAACTAACTTGCAAAAAAAAAGAATTTGATGCAACTGACGGCAGAATTGTTGAAAAAGTCACTTTCCAAAGTGCAAGATCCCGACATCAAGCGAGATTTGGTTTCCTTGGGAATGATTCAAGACATCCACATCGAAGGCAAACAGGTGCGCTTTAAGGTGGTCTTGACTACTCCGGCTTGCCCGCTTAAGGAAGTAATTAAAAACAATTGCCTACAAGTTTTAGAAGAAGATTTCGGAAATTCTTGGACCTATGACATTCAAATGACCTCTCAAGTATCCACCGTCCGGGAGGCCACCCCTATTTTACCTGAAGTTCGAAACATCATCGCGATCGCCTCTGGTAAAGGAGGAGTGGGAAAATCAACTACTGCGGTCAATTTGGCTGTGGGGCTGGCCCAACTTGGAGCCAAAGTGGGATTGGTTGATGCTGATATTTCTGGACCCTCTATTCCTATCATGTTTAATGTAGAAGGTGAACAGCCTGCCGTAAAACGAATAGGAGAAAAAAATAGCATCGTCCCAGTAGAGCAGTATGGCGTCAAAATGATGTCTATAGGATTTTTGACCCCCACCGACAGTGCAGTGGTATGGAGAGGACCTATGGCAAGCTCTGCTTTGCGTCAATTTATTTCCGATGTGGAATGGGGCGACCTAGATTATTTATTGATTGACCTGCCTCCCGGTACCTCAGATATTCACCTGACCTTGGTTCAAACAGTACCAGTTACAGGTGCCGTCATCGTAACTACCCCACAGAAAATTGCATTGGCCGATGCAAGCAAGGGAATCTCCATGTTTAAACAGGCACAAATTAACGTTCCTATCTTAGGTGTTGTGGAAAATATGGCGTATTTTACGCCTGAAGAACTTCCTTCTAATAAATATTACTTATTTGGAAAGGATGGAGGCAAGAAATTAGCCGAGACCTACCAGGTACCTTTTTTAGGAGAGATTCCGATAGTGCAAAGTATTCGTGAAAGTGGGGATACTGGATTTCCGGCAGTTTTAAAGGCAGGGGCAACACAAGGTGCTTATCACGCGCTGTCCCAGGAAGTTGCCCGACAAGTCGCCATACGAAATGCCTCTTTAGAAAAAACAGAACGCGTAGAAATTAACCCTTAAGTCTTAGTGATGGAAGCCATATTGAGAGAAAAAATTGAGTTTGCCTTAGATACCATTAGGCCTTATCTAGAAGCAGATGGAGGCAATGTACGTGTGGTAGAGCTAACCGACGAGGCTGTATTGAAAATTGAAATGTTGGGAAACTGCGGTTCTTGTCCCATGTCATCCATGACCTTAAAAGCAGGTGTGGAAGAAGCCATTAAAAGAGCCATTCCAGAAATAGCGCGGGTAGAGGCTGTTAACCTTTCAATTGCTTGAATCCACAATAAATGAAAAATTGGTATCAAAAAAGTCTTTTTTATTTTCTTGGAATAAGCCTTATTCTAGGTTCAAGTATTTCTGCTTTTGGACAAAAATTTAGCCTTCAAGATTTTCATGCCAACGTAGGTCAAACCAGTACCCACAGTCACTCTGAAAAATGTGCCCACACCCTAATCGAAGCCCAGCAAGAAAAGGAACTTGGGGTATTGGGAAGCAAAGCCGTATTTGAGGATTGGATCAATCAAAAAATAAATCAAAAAAATCGACAGCCGCAGCTTTTGATGACTCAAGCAGTACTAAGAGTCATCCCTGTAGTAGTACATGTCATTCACAACGGTACAGCCGTAGGAGTAGAAGCCAACATTTCAGATGCGCAGATTTTGGAGCAAATTCGCATTTTAAATGAGGATTTCAGACGATTGAATGCAGATGCAAACAGAACTCCAGAAGAATTTTTACCTGTGGCAGCAGATGCCAACATTGAATTTATCCTAGCTAAGCAAGATCCCAATGGACTTCCCACCAATGGGATTGTACGACGACAAGGAACTAAAACAACTTATGGTCCAGAAGATGCAACCCTAATCGGGCAGCTCTCCCAATGGAATCCCGAAGAATACCTCAATATCTGGGTAGTACCCTTGGTATCTCCTTACCTAGGATATGCTACATTTCCTACCTCTAACCTACCAGGTCTCAATTTCGCTCCTACTGCAGCCATTCGTGATGGGGTAACTGTAGACTATAGATTCTTTGGGATGGGTCCCGGCACAGCAGTCAATACCAAAGGCAGAACTGCCACCCATGAAGTAGGGCATTATTTTGGTTTACGTCATATTTGGGGAGATGGAGGTTGTGAAGTAGATGACTTTGTCTTGGATACTCCCAATCAAGATAATCCCAACAATATCTGCAATGTCAGTTACTCGAGGTTCTCTTGCGGTAATGTCAACATGATCCAAAACTATATGGATTATACACCAGATGCCTGCATGAACCTCTTCACCAAGGGTCAGGTAAATAGATTTGATGTGGTCTTGGCCAATAGTCCCAGAAGAGTGACCTTGGTCAATAATAGAGCCACAAGAGATCCTCAACTTTCCACTAGAGATGTATCCCTATTGAAGGTTGTTTCTCCTGCAGATGCACTTTGCCAAACCATCATTGCACCCCAAGTAGAGGTGCAAAACCGTGGAAATGACTTCGTGACTTCCGTAAGTATAGAATTCAGGTGGAATGGAAGGCTGATTGAAACCAAGCGCTTTGCAACTAACCTAAGGACAACAGAAAAGGCGATTTTAAATTTTGGTAATTTGGATACCAACGGAGAATTCAATGAATTTGCTTTTACCATCGTACAAGTCAATGACCTAGCAGACTTGGTGCCTAGCAACAATTCCCTAAGCACCAAACCGGTACAACAAGGTCAATTGACTCTCCCCTACTCCGTGTCTTTGAATACGCTACCTAGCACCTGGATTATTGGCAATCCAGATCAATCCTTGACCTGGGAAAAAACAACCCTAACCTTGGATGGGGTAGCTCAGCCCAGCTTATTTATTCGTCATTACGAATACGAGGCCCAAGGGCAACTCGATTACTTTATTTCTCCTCAAATCGACTTGAGCAAGTACCCCAATGCCCAATTGGTATTTGAAGTGGCACATGGTCCATATAACCAAGCAGGATTTCAAGACGAATTGTTGATTGCTATTGCTGCAGAATGTAGTGTGGACTTCGATATCATTACTCCTCCTTACAAAAAAAGTGGAACTAGGCTGCAAACCTCTGATCCTACCGTGGATGAATTTATTCCCAGCTCTGCGACTCAATTCCGAACCGAGCTGGTCAACTTATCTAAGTTTAAGGATCTAGGGAAAATTAGGCTAGCCTTGGTTACAAAAAATGCCTTTGGAAATAATATTTATCTGAGAAATATCCGAGTACTGGCCAAGGAGGAATTTAAGTATGAGTTGACTATCAATGAAGTGCTTGCACCAAATCCCATAAGTTCCGGTAACCACGCTCAAGAAATCGTAAAAATCACCAATACAGGCAACTTACCGGTATCTAAGTTTCTTTTCTCTAGAAATACCAATAATGCAGGTAACCGCGTATTTCTAGGTTCAGGAACTGCCATCAAACCTGGTGAATCGGTCAATGTAACCTTGGCCAATTCTACGGTAGATGGAAAAAATAACCTGAAATTTGGAATTTCAGAACCTAATTTTGATCAAAATTTCCCTGCCGCTCCTCAAGTCAATTGGTACGATATCGAAAACATAGGAAGGTTGGAAGTGCCCTGGAGGCAAAATTTCAATGCTAGCTCAGACCTCGCTCCTTGGCTGACCATAAATCCTGAAAACGATCAGAATGCATGGCAAGTAACTTCAGTAAGCAGTGCAACAGGACCCAATAATGTGGCTAGGATTCAAAATCCTTCTGATGGAAATTCTTATTGGATGGGAACTCCAATTTTTGATCTATCGGTAAGCAGGCAGGCTAGTGTATTCTTCGACTTGGCTGCAGGAGCGGTCAATCCGGGCACTACACTTTACCTACTTGCTAGTGCCAATGAAGGGGAAACATACAAAGTGATCTGGTCAGCTGCCGGGACAGCTCTCAGTACCGTTACTTCGGGCGCTGCCAACCCCAATAGTGCTTCGGATTACCGAAGAAAATATGTCAACCTTACCGAATTCGCGGGAGAAGGAAAAAAACAAATTCGTTTGGCTTTTGTACTGGATGTTGCAGGAACGCAAAATTCACCGGTTTACCTAGACAACCTGGAGCTCTTTTTGAGTGCTAATCCAGATCCTGTAATTCCTGCAGAGCGAAACACCATCATCTATCCAAACCCTGCTACAGAGTTTGTCAATATTGCTTTCAACCTCCCCAAAAGAGAAAATGTAAGCATTCAAATTATCTCCGCTACAGGTGCCATCGTGAGGGAATTATCCTTCCCCAATACCTTAAACCAAACTTACACCTTCAGTAGGGAGATGTTTACCTCAGGCCTGTACATTTTCAAAATAAATAGTTCAAGTCTGCAGGAAATCAAACGTGTCCTTATCCAATAATTCAAATACGCCGAGTCCTAGGGTTTGGCGTATTTTTTTTAGGATATTATTACTTTTTACCACCTTTGTACGTTGATACATCATGCGGAAATCTTTACTTCAGCAGTTCTAGAAAAATGAAACCATTTACCCAGCAACTAAAAAAAGTAGGGATCAATTTGGGCATCATCATTGCCATTTCGATTACCCTTGGATTTTTATTTCTAAAGGTTTACTTGCCTCTATACACTAACCATGGGGATACGGTAACCGTACCTGACCTAAGCGGTCTAGATTACGAAGAAGCCATTGAATTGCTCGAAGCTTCTTCTCTGCAATATGAAGTTTCTCCAGACTCTAGTTTCAGCACTGAGCAAGATCCTTTGGCTATTTTAAAGCAACTCCCTGAGGCAAATGCCTTGGTAAAAAAAGATCGTAAAATTTACCTTACCCTCAACGCTAGAAATGCTCCTATCCTTAAAATGCCAAGCTTGATCAACATGCCTTTGAAAAATGTGCAAGAAATTTTAGCCAACATTGGTTTGGAGCGAGGAGACATCGTATATGTCCCAGATATAGGGATCAATGTAGTCCTAGAACAACGCTACAAGGGAGCACCCATAAGAGAAGGTGCTGAAATCCCAAAAGGATCAAAAGTCGATTTGGTGGTTGGAGATGGCATGGGGAATCAATTGCTCAATGCTCCAAACTTCATTGGTATGGAAGAAGAAGAGGCAGAATTTTTGGCTTTGGGATCAGGGCTTCGAATTGGTAGAAAGACCTATGCTAGAACTGATTCGGTGGCTGCAGGGAAAATTTATTTGCAAAGCCCCCCTGCAGGAACAGAAGTAAGAACTGGAGACCTAGTGGATCTTTGGGTCGCAAAAAAATAAGGGGTGAAGAGAGGGTTTTACCATGTTTTTTTTTGTTGGATGGCCTTGCTTGGCTGGAACGAAACCGTTCTTGCCCAAGTAATAGAGTTTGGGCCCATTGACCGTAATCCATGGATTCATCATTCTACTTACCAGCCTCAAGCTAAGGAAAATACCACGGCCACGCTTCCCTTCTGGGATGATTTTTCAAAGGGAATTCAAGCCTCAAAATGGATTACCAAAGGAGTAAGCTATACAGAAACCATTGGCAATAGGCCTCCCTCCTTAGGTACGGTAGTATTTAATGGGGTAGACAGCGAAGGATCCCCCTATTCCGTTCAAGCCAAAGATCAAGGAGAAGCTGATTTTCTGACAAGTTTACCAATAGACTTGACGCTGAGCTCCTCCAGTTCCCAACAGAGTACTTATTTGAGTTTTTTTTGGCAGGCGGGCGGAAAAGCGGAAGCTCCAGATAGCAATGACCTTTTTATACTTCAAATTTTGGATCCTCAAGGAACTTGGATCACTATCTGGCAAAAACAGGGCGGTTCGGAACTAGATAGAACTCGTTTTTTTCAGGAAATCATTCAAATAAAACCAGAATGGCAACATGCTTCCTTTCAATTTAGATTTTTTTCCTCAGGAAGACGGAGTGGACCTTTTGATGCCTGGCTGCTAGATTATGTGTACCTCAACACCCGGCGAAATGCTACAGATCTAAGCTATCCTGATCGTGCCCTCACTCAAGTTTCTACCCTGCGATTGGGAGAGTTTGGGGCTTATCCATGGGAACTTCTAGAAAAAAACCAGACAGGGAAATGGACACCCGTAAGAAGTGAGTTTCAGAACCTAGAAAATCGATTCAAGGCCATGGAATATTCCATTACCCTACGCGATAGCACGGGAAACACCTTGCTTCCTATCAATGCTACTACCCCCTTCAATCCTGTTCCCAATGCCTTGGAAAGAAGAAGTATAGTGAGTAGGACTTTTACAGAAATTCCTCTTCCTAAGTTAGCTGGAGATCTTTTTGTAGAAACTTCCCTCATTACGGGAGATGGCCTTCTTTTCGAAATCAATGCTTCGGATACGGTACGATACCCTCAAGTTGATTTTCGAGACAACGATAGGGTAAGTACTCGCTTTGCATTGCGAGATTACTTTGCATATGACCAAGGGGTAGCCGATTATGCTGCGGGAGTAAATCAAAAAGCTGGGCAACTCGCAGTGCAATATACCAGTCCAGAAAGTGTCTTTCTTAAGGGAATTTCCATAAATTTTACCAACTCCAGGCAAATAAATCAGACAATAGATTTAAAAGTTTGGTCTGACCTTAGCAAAAAACCCTTGTATTCGAAAGAAGTGGTTATAACGGCCAAAAAGCAGGGGGAATCCATTCATTATTTTCCCTTGGAGCAAGTCATATCCATAACAGGCACATTTTATGTAGGCTTCACCCAGTTTACCAACGACTTCCTGCAGGTAGGACTAGATAAAAGCAATGACCGCGGAGATAAAATATATTACAATGTTGGAGGAGGTTGGCAGCAAAATAAGGAGGTCAAAGGAGCATTGCTCATTAGACCGCACATCAGCAAGACGGGCAAAGCCAGTGGAGAAGTAATTCCAGAAAATACCCTTAGGATTTATCCCAATCCAGTAGTTCAAGAAGTGATGGTAGAAGGTAAATTTACCAAGCTCCAGGTGTTGGATGCCTTTGGAAGGGAAGTAATACTTCCAAGAAGTTCGCAAGGCAATGGTGAAAAGCTTAATTTTACAGGGCAGCTTCCTGGACTATACTTTTTGTATGTACAGGGAGAGTCAGGAGTATCAACTTACCGAATCATTGTTAGCAATTAATATGGAAGACATTACTGTAAGTGAATTAAAAGAAAGAATAGAAAGTGGTAAACCTTTTCACTTCATAGACGTGCGTGAAGAGTGGGAATACGAAGAAGACAACTTGGGTGCCAATAACATTCCCTTAGGCCAACTTCCTCAGCAATTGGCTCAACTGGATGGATTAAAAAATCAGGAAATCATCGTCCATTGCCGCTCCGGAGCAAGAAGTGGGAATGCCAAACAGTTTTTAGAATCCAAAGGATTTAATAAGGTTCGTAACGTAGTGGGTGGTATTTTGGCTTTCAGAGCCTTGCCTGAATAGTGACAACCAATTCTAGGGTAAATTGTACATTGTACCAAGTACCAAGTACAAAGTATGGATCCGAGTTGTGCTATGTTTCAGGTAGGTAATCAAATGTGAGGTACGAAATAAGGACTAATATCGAACAGCTATCGTCAATTTAAGATTCTTGAAGTAGTTCTCAGCCAACCCATTTCGAAATCCAATCTTCATTTTTAAGATACTTGGTACATTGTACTTCGTACTTTGTACAAAGTTTTAAGTACAAATTCAACTCATCTGAAAAGGCTGAGGAGAAAAGCAAAGGATAAACACCAATATGGCTATCCATCCTAGCACTTTTCTGTTTCTGTCTACCGCTTGGAATCCTTGCACCTCAGGATGGTTGATTCCCATTACCCTTCCCAACAAAAATCCAAAAAACAACCAGCCAGGATATCCTTCCCAAGCAGGTTGAACAAATACCAGCAGGTATTGAAAGGCACCTATGCTCAAGGCTAGGGTCACCCTATTGAGGGTAGATAGGCTGGATTTAGAAAAGCAGAAGTATAGAAAACCAAGGTACAAAGGTATCCGAAGGAGCAGATCATCCACGGGTAAGGAAGGCCGTATCACCCCCAAGCCAGCAAAGGTCATGAACCCAGAAAAAGTAATTAGAGAAATTCGTGCATGGGACTTAGGAAATAACCCAAAAAGCACATGCCCTCCGTCCAGTTGCCCTATGGGCAGAAGGTTGAGTGCTGTAAAAAATAAAGCCAAATAGCCTGCAAACAAAAAGGGATAATGAATCAATTCCGACATGGAAGGCAAGCGATTTGGGTCTGCAAGCAGCTCTCCCATAGCCCAAAAGAGCAAGTTATTTCCTAACTCAAACTCCAAGGCATCTTCTCCGTAGCCTTTAAAGTTTGGGTCTGCATATTCGGGATGGATCTCATAGAGGTACTCAGGTCCAGGTAAGGTCAGCATGCCGTAGGTCAAGACACCAAATGCAACCACAAAACCAGCAAGTGGGCCTGCAATTCCAATATCAAAGTATTTTTTACGACTACTAACCCTTCCTTTCATACGGATGATGGCACCAAAGGTCCCTAAGGAGGGACTTCCCAAAAATCCCAACCAAGCAGGAATAAAATAAGGTAAAGTACAGCGTACCTTGTGGTAGATGGATGTAATCAGGTGTCCCAATTCGTGCACCAATAAAATCCCCACAAATGGTACGGAAAAGGTTAAAGAACGGATGAAATAGGTCCAGGTCAGCGCCGCTTCTCCTGAGGCCAAGATGGATTTACCATACAACCACTCTGCCCCCGCCAAGGTGGTAGTCAAAAGGGTAAGAAGCAATAATAGGGAATGAATTAGGTACTCTTTAGTGGTATACATCTGCAAAAAAATCTAAAAGTGTATGGGGGCCTTCTACCCGAATGGATGGAATCCCTACAGCGGCAGCCCCATCCACGTTGGCTAAAAGATCATCGAAAAAAAGAATCTGTGATGGATCAACTCCCACTGTATCCACTAGGTGTTGGTAGATCGCCCGATCCGGCTTAGCCAAGCCTACCTGGTGGCTGTAAAAAACCCAATCAAAGAGTGAAGAGAAATTATCCATCCCGTACTCTTGGGCAAGCATGACTTCTACCGCTTGGATGTGGATTTCGTTGGTATTGCTGAGGATGGCCACTTGATATTGGGATTTAAGTTTCCTAACCAAATCCAATCGGTAAGCAGGCAGACTTCCCAAAAGGCTATTCCAAAGCGCATCTACCTCATTATCTGACCAATCTTGCTCAAAGTAGTCTCGAAAGGCATTGCGAAAGCTTGGAGAATCTATTTCTCCCCTTTCGTAAGCTTTGTGGAATTCAGCAGCATAGCATTGATCTACCTTGGGATGCAGGGCATTGGGAAGGACCGACTTCATCTGGGACATGGCTTTGGCATAATCGATGTCGATCAGCACATTGCCCAAATCAAAGACGATTAGCTCTAGGTCTGGCCTTATTTTCATCCGCAAGGAAGGTTGATAAATTCAACTCAAATATGTAACATTGCAGTCCCAAAACCAAGGTCATTAAGGTAATCACCCCAGATTTTGATTTAATGGGAAATCCCAAAATTTGGGCCTATAGCTCATTCGGTTAGAGCAACTGACTCATAATCAGTAGGTGCTTGGTTCGATTCCAAGTGGGCCCACTTCATATTCAGGCACTTACGCGTAAATTATTTGGAGTGTTTTTTTTTAGATGCATACTTTTTGCACAAACATCAGCCCTTAGTGCCTTGATATAGGAGTAGATTTTATCTACCCTTTTGCAATCCACAGCACACGAATCGCTACCTCTAAATACCTCTTGGTAGGAAGACAAGGCTAAAATTGCAAACTCCAGCCAGCGGTAGGGGTACCAGTAGAAAGGGTAACTTGAGGACAGATTTATTTCATTTTTAAATAAAAATATTTATGTTTAAACATTAACCTAACTCTCGGTGGAGTCCAGAACCCACTCTAAAAAACGGAAATATCAAAAAAGTGGCGACTACGCATTTCTATGAAAAAAATGACAACAATTTTCGGAATGGTATTGAGCTTTTCCTTACTCCTATCTAGCTGCGGGGGTTCAAACAGTGAATGTGAACAGTTTATTAGCGATTACGAAGACTTTGCCGATTCCTACATAGCTGTAATGGAGAAAGTACAAGCTGACCCTACGGATGAGAGTGTTTTGAAGGAATATACCGAAATGATGAATAAAGCAACTGAAATTCAAGCAAGCACAGCCACTTGCGATGATGAAGAATCAATTGAAAGAATCAATGAAATTTCTGCTAGAATAACGGATGCCGCTGCAGGTATGTAAGCAAAATACCAAAAGTTCATCACCCAGACCATACTTCGCTGGCAGCGGTGATGAACTTTATTTTTACTGCTTCACTAAATTCAACTTTCCAGATACCGTGATTGTCTCGGCGATTTTATCAAAAACCAAGGTAGGCACTTCAATCTGGTAATCGGCCGTTCGCACCTGAAAGGAAAAATTCACTTGCAAAGCAGTGGCTGTAGCCACGATCGTTCCTTTAACTTGTACCGGTTTGGTCACTCCGTGGATGGTCAGGTTTCCCTCGGCGGTGACCGAATAGGTCCCCGCTTTGGTCAGGTCCACCTGCTCCTTGATTTTCCCCGCAAACTTTGCCGTAGGAAAGCGTTCACTCTCCATGTAGTTTTCGTTAAAGTGCTCCTGCATCAATTTGTTGGGAAACTGAAAATCAGTGATTTTGGCTTGGATAGCCAATTCCTTGGTGCCCACATTTAAAATGGCTCCTGTTTTTTGATTGACTGCCTCAATGTCCAAAACGGGTGTTTCGGAAAAAAAGGACAGCTCCCCTACTGAGGTTCGGTAGAGGGATTGGG
>Ga0194134_10001891_pt1 | contig 26293 bp, 26 predicted proteins | sample TA2KigOff0mmetaG_FD_148602 | JGI IMG/M metagenome (GOLD analysis project Ga0194134, IMG submission 148602) | Freshwater microbial communities from Lake Tanganyika, Tanzania - TA2015056 Kigoma Offshore 0m | ecosystem: Environmental > Aquatic > Freshwater > Lake | place: Tanzania: Lake Tanganyika... | reverse complement strand
CCGTTTCTTTAGCTTCTTCACCCTTCACTGGGTGATTCTTTGGCTCGGCTTGGCTGCCTTTGCTCTGTGGCGGCTTCTACCCGCGATGGGGCCCTGTGGCTGGGATTATCTCCTTATTTTGGCAGCTTGGAGTGGCCTAAATCTTGTCTATCTGGTCTGGTTTTTTGGATATCGACGCTCTCATCAACTGACGGAGAACGTTTTCCACGCAGAAAGCCGGAAAGGTTAGGTTCGCCTTAAACCTCGGTCTGATTAAACTTGGGACATGGCCAAAGTCGCCAAAGTCTTTCGTTCCTTTGCCTCGCATGATCGTGAAAACCAGCGCTTTTATCGGTCGTTGCCTTCCGCGGAGAGCCTGAGGATCTGGCTCGAGCTTTGCCGTTTCGATAAAAACGATGCACCTGGGAAAAGACTTAAAAGAGTTTATCGGATTACTCCGCTCCGAAAGGGTTAGGTTTCTGGTGGTCGGCGCGGCGGCCTTGGCCGTCCACGGTCGCCCCAGGTACACGGGGGATGTGGACTTCTGGATCGAATGCAATCCTGGGAACGCCAAAAGAATGCAGAACGTCTTGGAAAACTTTGGGTTTATCGGCACAGAACCGGCCGACTTCCAACTGCCGGATCAAATCATCCAGCTGGGTCGTCCACCCAACCGGATCGATATCCTGACTGGATTGACTGGCGTTATCTTTGCTTCCTGTTGGAAGCGGAGACAGGTGAGAAACGTGGAAGGCATCCGCCTTCCTTTTCTTGATCTGCAGTCCCTGCGAATCAACAAAAGGGCTACCGGACGCCCCCAAGATCTTGCCGACCTAAAATGCTTGCCGCGCCCGAAGAAAAAAACGCGATGAACCTCATCGATTGGCTAGGGCAATTTCTTTTGCGGCCTGGCCGAACTTCCCTTCGCTACCCCGCCAATAAGATCAAACTGCCCCAGGTCACCCTCTTGATCTACAACCCGGAAAAAGATCCTGATCTCTCCGCCCGGGTCCTCAACCACGTCTGTTCGGGCATCGATTTCGGTGCCGTCGTCCATTTGGCGGGGAAAAAGCCTTCGATTCCTCATCCCGGCGAATGGCGGCAGGTGCCTCCCGCCAACCTGGCCCAGGGCCAGAGATTCCAAGCCCTTGAACTGAACAAATATTTCTCCACCCCATTTCTTCTGCACATCGAGGTCGACGGCTTTCCCGTGAATTTTCATCTCTGGGATCCGGCGTTTCTGGAATACGACTACGTCGGCGCGCCCTGGCAAAAACGCGGCCTGGAGACGGGCATCAACCGCGTGGGCAACGGCGGCTGCAGCCTGCAGTCGAAAAAGTTTCGGAATTTTATCGATGCCCACGCCCACCTCTACCGCGAAGGGGTTCTTTCGGACGTTTTCTTTTGCCAGGAGATCTATCCGGAGGCCTTGGCCGCCGGCATTCGTTTTGCCCCGCTGGAGGTGGCCCTGCGCTTTTCCATGGAAAACCGCACCGCCGAGTTTCCCCGGTGGAAACCTTCCCAAAGCTTCGCCTTTCACGGTCGCTTTGGTTATTTCCGCGGATACTTAGAGCCGTTTGGGATTCCCGCAGATCGGTGAGGAGTCCTCTCGGAGTTCGACCTGCGGCCGGTCGGCTCCCTAGAGTAGAGTGGTGAACCAGCTTCGCCGGGTGTTCTCCTTCGGCCTCCCGTTCCTTTGGCCCTACCGCGCCCGCTTTCTGGCGGGCGTGGCCTTGGCCCTCTTCTTTGGGCTGAGCAACGGCGCCTTCGTGCTCGCCACCAAAACCCTGTTCGAAAGGCTCAGTCCCTCCCCCGTCGCTGCCGGCCAGGTCGATCCCCAGGCCGTAGCCACGCGCTTCTCCGCGGAATTTGCGGATTTTCTGGAGCGCGTCCTGCCGCGTTCCGGCCAACCGATCACCCCCCTGCAGGCGGCCGGTGCGGTTTTGTTCCTCCCCTTCCTGATGGCCCTGCGGGCGGGCAGCAACTACCTCAGTGCCTACTGCATGACCTGGGTGAGCGCCCGGGTGGTCCGCGACATGCAGCTCAAGGTCCTGGAAAAGCTCCATTCGCTTTCCCTGGACTACTTCAACCAGTCCACCCTCGGCGACCTGACGACCCATATCACCGGCGATACCCGCCGCATCTTTGATGCCATGAACAACGGCTTTGCCGATCTCATCAAGGAGCCCTTCACCCTTTTAAGCATTCTCACAGGCATGATCATCATCGACGCCAAGCTGACCCTGGCCGCGGTCGTGATCCTGCCGTTGGTCATCGTGCCCATCCTGGTGGTGGGGAACCGGCTGAAGCGTCTGGCCCGCCAGACACTTTCCGTCGGGATCACCCAGGGGAGCGGCCTGATCGAGGCGCTGGGCGGCATCCGCCTGATCAAGGCCTACGGCCTTGAGGATTTTCAGATGGCCCGCTACCAGGGCGAGAGCCGGGAGTTGGTGAACCTCGAGGTGAAAAAAACGCAGGCCGGCAAACTGGTCAACCCGGTCATCGAGGTCGTCAGCACCCTGGGGCTGGGGGTTCTCATCATCATAGTCTTCGCCACCCATCAGTCTGTGTCCGACTTCGTCGGCTTTCTCACCGGGCTGGTCATGCTGCCAAATCCCGTCAAGCGTCTGGCCCAGATGCATGTGGATCTGGTCTCCGCCACCGTCAGCTGCGAGCGCCTGGAAAAATTCTTTTCCCTGCAGCCCAGCGTGCGGGAGCCGGCCTCCCCGCCGAGGCTGGCCCCGCTCGCCGGGGAGCTGGTGTGGGAAAAGGTCTGCCTGGACTACGGGCACGACCACGTTCTGCAGGACATCGAATTGCGGATTCCGCGCGGTCACAAGCTGGGCGTCGCGGGTCCCAGCGGGTCGGGGAAAAGCAGCCTGATCAACCTCCTCCCCCGCTTTTACGACCCGACCGCCGGACGGATCCTCTGGGACGAGCGGGACCTCCGGACTTTTTCCACGGCGGACTTGCGCGGCCAGATCGCTCTGGTCAGCCAGGATGTGGTGTTGTTCGACGCGTCCGTGGCGGAAAACATTGCTTTGGGACGGAACGGGGCCGGCCGACAGGAAATTGAAGAAGCCGCCCGGCAAGCCTTCGCCCACGATTTTATCCGCGATCTTCCCCGGGGCTATGACACCCGCGTGGGGGAACGCGGCGTCCTGCTTTCCGGAGGACAAAAGGCGCGGATCAGCCTGGCCCGGGCCTTTTTGCGCAACGCCCCGATCCTGATCCTCGACGAAGCCACCGCCGCGCTCGACGCCGAGGCGGAACGGGAGGTGCAAAGAGCCGTCGATGCCCTGGAGGAGGGACGCACGGTCGTCTGCATCGCCCATCGCCTCTCCACTCTGGCGAACATGGATGAAATCGTCGTCCTCGAGGCGGGAAAAATCGTGGAGCGCGGCAAATTCACCGAGCTTGTCGCCCGCGGCGGACTTTTCTCCCGGATGGCCGCCCAACAGGGCATTTCCTAGGCGCCGGCCAAGCTGCCGCACGCGGCCACCGGCGCCGTGTTTGCCGACTTTTCGCTCTGGCCCGGCTAGTCTGCGGCGGAAACCAAGCCCGCCGCCTCCTGGCGGATATGTTCCACCAGGCGGCTCCAACGGTGATACCGGAGCACCCGGTGGCATCCGGCCCGGCTCATCCGGATCAGCCGTTCCTTGTCCCGCAGAGCCCGGCGTACTACGGCCACAAGGTCGGCGGCGTCCGGCTGGTAGTTCCAGGCCTCCCGTCCGTGCCGCAGAGGCCGGTACCGGAAAATGGTTGGCACCGCCATCAGCGGAACGGATCCGGCCAGCGGGACCTCGTAGTGCCGGTAACAGTCGTAGCCGTTCCCCGGCGGGGAAAGCACCAGCCAGGAATGCGCCATGGTGCGGACGTACTCCTCGAAAGGCAGGGGGGCGCAATGTCGGACACGGAAGCCCGCCTCCCCCAGGCTGCGGAGGTCTTCTTGGACCCGGCCACGCTCCCAGTTGATCGATTGGCCGGCGTAAAACAAATCCCATTTTTTCTCACCGGGCTCCGGGGAGCCGGCCAGCTCCTGGATGCGTTCCGCCGTCTCATCCGGGATTCCGATGGAAATGGGCTCGAGCTTGGCAGCCTCGAGCCGCTCCTTCCGCTTCCACGGCCAGGCGATCGGAACCTCCTCGCCGTTGTAGTTGGCTCCGAACGCGCGGTGGTGGTCGACCGGAAGTTCCCGCAAATAGGTTCTCCGGGCCTTTTGATGGGCGAAAAAATTTGGATAGCCCATGGAGGGCTGGTCACCGCGATCGACGAGCACTGTCGGGATGCCCCGCCTTGCCAGCGTCCAGGGGAGCATGGCCTCAGTCAGGCGACTGGGGTCCCGCAGGATCACCCCGGCAACCCGCGCCCAGCGAAACCACCCGCGGGGACGCTGGTAAAAAGGCCGGCGCCAAAGGGCCCAGGAGCGGCTGGGTAACAGCACCAACTCCGCGGTGGCGAGGGCTTTTCGCAGGCGGCGAACCTCTCCCGGAAACCGCGTCCAACGCTGCCAAGCGTTCTTTTCCAGGCGGACCCCGAAGAGAAACCGCTCGTCCGGCGGCAGGAAGTTCAGATTTCCATCCTGCCCGCCCTCCCAGGAGATCCCGAGGAGCCGCACGGGTTTTCTCATCTTGGGGCAGGACCCCAGCCGTGGATGCGAGTGGAGCTTCCTTCCAGGGAAAGGGGGCCGGTCACGAAATCCGCGGGTCGGTTCCCCCCGGTCAGCTTGAGGAGGGTTCGGCGCCGCTCGAAAAGGGGACTGTTTTCCCGGAGGATCAGGAAACTCCGGCCACGGATCTCTTTGGGCACCGCCCCAAGCACCGCCCGCACATAGAACTCCTGTTGCGGCGTGTTGGCAAAATACCAGCAGGTTCCGGGGGACCAGCCCCCCAGCAGATACACCACCCCGGGCATATCCCCGATGGCCACGATCGGATCCCCGGGCCGAAAACCGGCCATGCCGAGCCGGCTCTGCAGTTGTTGCAGGAGCTTTTTCTGGTTGGGATCGACACGCACGGATCCGCCTCCGGGAATTTTCCAATTTTCCCGGCACTCCGACAGGCTCCGGATCCGGAAAGGATCCTGCAGGCTGGCCTCCGCCCGGAACAGGTTCAGGACCACGGCCAACCACAGGAACGGCACCACCAGGGCGGAGGACATTCCCGTCCGACGTATGCCGAGCCAGATTCCCAGGGTGATCATCTGGAAAAAAACCGCGCCGTGACCGGCGTAATCTCCCAGGGCGGTTCCCGTTCCCAGCCCCAGGATCCACGGGGTGAGCAGGAGGGCGGTGGAAGGGGACGACCACGCGATCCGACCACGCAACACCCAGGCCACCATGGCCACCCAGAGCAGCTCGGCCATGACATTGCTTCCCACCCGGGAAAACGAAGAGGCCCCGGCCCGGGCCAGTCCAAAATAAAGGCCGGTGGCAAGAATCAGCCAGGGCAGAACTCCGGCCCAGGCGGTGGGGACGATCGGGCGGCCCACCTTGCTTTGCCGGAGCCACCACCAAAGGAGAAAAATCGGCAGGCCATAGGCGAAGGCGCGCAGGCTGCGATAAACAAAATTCACCACCGTCAACCCGTAGTAGGAGGCAAGGTGGGTACCGTGGGAGCCGAGGTTTTCCACGATGAACCGGGACTCGTTCCACGAACGGCCGAGGGCTTCCGGCCTGATCCAGGCATAAGCTGTGACCAGTCCGAGCGTCATTGTGGCGGCAAAGGGAAGGACGCCTTGCCTCCAAGGCACTTGGCGGGCCGATCCAAGGATTCCAAAGAGGCCCGCCAGGACCACGGCCACCGCCCATTTTCCATAGGCGGCCGTCCACAACCCCGCGGCCAGCAGCACCCAGCCGCCTCGGTCACGCCCCCGGGAGGCATCGATGCGGAAAAACCCCGCCCACGCCAGCAACGCCCCGAGAAAAACGAGATAGTCGTAGGCCGGGGTCCGGCGTCCGTTGCTGAAAACCAGTAAGGCTCCGCTCAGAATCAGCGCAGTCGCCGCGTGGGCAAACCCCGCGTCATTCTTTCCCAACCGCTGCCAGGATTTCCAGGTTCCGGCGCAGACCCAGGCCGCACCCAGCAGGACCAACAGGGCCAGGCACCGGTAAGCTCCCGGATTTCTGCCGGCCAACTCATACAGTGGGTGCAGGAAAAACCCGAAGTGGGTGCTGTGGACGTTTCTCCACGGATCCTGCGCCGCCAGGAAGTAGAACCCCTCGTCCGTGAATTCAAAACCTGCCCCGCTCCCCGCGATCCAGCGGAATCCGACCCAGACAGCCACCGCCAAGGCAACCCACGGCCACGCTCGTTCCAGCCAGCCGGAACAAATCCGGCCTTTTGGGGCGCTGGGTCTTATGGGCATGCTAAATCAGTCGCCATGGGCAACTCCGGAAAAAGAATTTTCGTGCTGGATACGGGGCACAGCCGGATGGATCTCTTTGCCGATCCCGCCGCGGCGGCCTGCACCCACGCGTGGGACCGGGAATTCCCGCGGGCCGGCTGGACGGATGTCCGGCGCGCGCTTCGCCTGGTCTCTTCCTGTCGCTGGGATCTCGCCGTTGTGAACATGCGGGAATTCTGCTTTTTCCGGAGAAATGCGGGCGGGCTGGACGGGATTTGGAGATTCATGCGGGGGGCATGGAAGCACCCGCGGGAAATCGGCGAACTGCTGGTCTTTGCGCGTCTTGTGAAATCCGGCGTGCCGATCGCGCTCGTGAACCGCTCGGATCGGGGTGGCGTGTGGGACGGCTCGGACTGGTTTTTTCGCAACTGCCACGCCTGTTTCATTCGGGAACTGCACCCGGATCCGCGCTGGTCGCTCTTGGATCTTTCCGGCACGAATCTCTGGGCCCGCCGCCTCGGCGGCTCCGGCGCCCTCGGCCCGCGGGACTGGAACAAGCTCCGTCCCATCAGCCTCGGTCTGCCGGATCCCGAATCCTTCCCTTCCCCGGCGCCGAAGGAATTCGACGTCCTGTACGGTCATGGCCGGGATTTTCGCGACAAACCCCTGCGGGATCGTCTGGTGGCGGAATTGCAGGATGCCTGCCGGCGGCTGGGCCTGAATCTCAAGCTGGTGGACCGGGTTTCCAAAGCCGAATGGATCCGCCTGATGGCCGCCTCCCGCTTGGTTTTTTCCCCGCCGGGAGTGGGTTGGGACTGCTGGCGCCATTACGAAGCCATGATGGCCGGAGCCATTCCGCTGATGACTTATCCCACCATCCTTCGCCACCAGCCTCCCGTCGAGGGGGTCGAAGGGTTTTACTTCGCACCCGAACCGGGCGGCCTGGAGCGCGGCCTGACCCTTGCCTGGAGCCAGCGGAATCGTTTTCAGGAAATTTCCTCCGCCGGTCGGGATCTGGTCCTGCGACACCACACCTTTCCCAAGTTACGCGGCTACGTGATCGGGGAAACCTTCGCGGCATTTTCTCGCCCGAATTAGGCGGCCGCCCACCGCCCTACGTCCTCTGCCTTCTGTCCTCAGCCAGCCGGCGACCGCTTCCGCAACACCTCTTCCCATGCCCGAACCAGCGTTTCTGGCTTCCAGAAGTCCTCGGCGTAATTTCGACAGGCTTCCCGCATCCGGGCCAGCCGCCCGTCGGGGGAAAGGGTTCCGGCCAACGCCTCGCTCAGGGCCGAGCCGGTGACCTGCGGCGCCAGGAATCCCGTCGTTCCGGGCTGAATCATCTCCGGAATTCCACCCACGGCAAAGGCCAGCACCGGGGTGCCGCAGGCCAGGGATTCCTGGATGGTGCACGGGGCGTTTTCCTGGCGGGCGGGATGCACGTAGAGGTCGGCGGCCCGGTAAGCCGCGACTAAATCCCTATCCGCATCGAGATTTCCCAAAACGTGCGTGCCGGTCCGCTTCTCCCCCTCCTTGCCAAACAGGGCCAGCGTGGCCCCGGCCGGCCGGCGATTCCAAGCCTCCCGCAACAGATCGAACCCCTTGCGCCGATCCTGCCACGAATCGGCCCCGGCCAAGACCACCCAGCCCTCTTCCGGTAATCCAAACCGGCGGCGGGCGGCCTTGCGGTCTCCCGGTGAAAAAACTTTTAAATCGATGGGGTTCGCAAGGAAGGCACACTCCTGCCCGGTCATTTCCCTGGTCAGCTGCGCCAACCACCGGGACGGTGCCGTCGGCCCCACCGGATAATTTCCGGCCTCCCCGCACACTCTCCTGAGCCTTGATTTTTCAATGCCTGCCACCTTCTCACCCTCACCCTCTTTCGCTTTGGGACCGCTCCGCTCTGCCCCCTTCCACTTTCCACCTTCCGCCAATAAGTCTTCTTGCCAGTAGGCCTCACCGCCGTCGCCCAGCGCCCACATGTCGTGCATCGTCCACAGAACGGGGGCATGTTGCCTCGCCGTCCCGATCATTTCCGTGCTCCACCCCCACTTTTCTCCTCCGGCGAGGTTATGGAACCAGACCAGGTCCCAGGAGTCGCACTGCAGAAGGCTCCGGAAGGCGTTTCGCACCCGGGCGGTGCGGCAACTCCGCTTTCCAAAAATCAACTCGCGCAGCCGCCCGAGACCCCGCGGGGCTTTGCCGCTGACCAGGACGGCTCCCGATCCTTCCTCATCGCCGGCCGCCTGCGTGACTTCGTGCCCGGATTTTCGCAAAAGGTCGGCCCACCGCGCGGCCGCCCGCGCCGCTCCTCCCGACCGCAAATGATCCTGCACCAGCAGCAGCTTCATGGATGCCCCGCCGACTCCTTCAGGAGATAGGCCTGCAACTTGTCCTCCATCGGATGGTCCATCGCGTGGGAAACCTGCCCGGCGTGGCGGCGGTAGCGATAGAAGCTGCGGGCTTCAATCCGGATTGGGACGGTCCGCGCCAACTCGCAAAAAAGCACGGCATCGGCCATTTCCCGGAATTCCGGCCGCAGGGCTTGCCGCACCTTTTCGGCGGGACAATGGAAAAGCGCTCCCGGAAACGGGACAAAGGAGGTGGCGTAGCGCCGCAGAACCTCCGCCCGGTTGTCGAGGACCAGCGTCCGGGTCAGGTCCGGAAACACCGGACCGCGATCCTTCCGGTCGTCAAACACCATCCAGTTGTTGGCCTCCACCCACTCGCCATGGTTTTGCCGGGCCAGGGCGGCCGCGTGCTCCAGATAACCCGGGCCGAGCTCGTCGTCGTCGTGCATCAGGCAGAAAGGCTCCGGGGATTCCAGCGCCGCCAGGCCGGCCGCGGTGTTGGCCCACTGCCCCGCGCGGGGCCGCGCGGTTTCCGGCAGGACCAGTCGGTCGGCACAGGCTGCGGCCATCTCCCGCAGGCGTTCCGGCACGGGGCCCCCGTCGCTCGTCAGGACCATGCGTCCACACCGGATTCCCTGTTGCTGCACGCTTCGGAGCGCGGCCTGCAGGGATTCCCAGCGGCCGCAGGTGAGCAGTAAAAGTTGGGGAACCACGGCTTAGCGGCGGATCTTGGCTTTTCCGGTTCGGCCCAGGAGCCGGTCCCGTAGCTTTTCCCACAGGTTCCGCCGCCCCTCCAGGATGCGGTAGTGGGTTTCAAACACCCGCCGGTCCCTCTCCGGATCCGGAATGGTGCAGGCCGGTGGCACCAGGGGGAAGGCCAGCGTCTCCGGCTCGTGCATGGCGTGGCCGGCAAAATCCCTTTCCACCGTGTTGGTTCCCAAAGCGTCAAATCCGATGTTGCGCACCAGGTTCACGCGCGGAATCACGCACTTCATCCCGTGCGCCCAAAGGGAAAGCGTCCAGCGGTAATCCCAGGCGTCGATCTCCAGCGCATAGGTCCGCCGGAAACACCGGTCCCAGTAGGCGGTTTCCCGGCGGCTCAACCCGAGGCTTTTTCGCCAAGCCCGGTCTTCCCACTTGGAGAGAAGGGTTTCCTCCCGGTCGAAACAGCCCCAAGCCCGCTTCCAGGTTCCCCAACCCCACGAGTGGTGGTACCGGGTGAATCGGTAGCTCTCGTTACCCCTCCACATGCCGGGCGGGTCGTACTGGTTCCCGCAGATGGCACCGACCGTTGCGTCCTCCCGGTAACGGGCCAACAGCTCGCCCGCGAACCGGAAGAAGGAGGGCTCGGGAATCGTGTCGTCCTCCAGGACGATGGTTTCCTCCACCCGCTCGAACACCCAGTCCAGGCCCCGCGAAACGCTTCGGTAGGATTTCAGGTTGGTCTCACGTTCGAGGAGTTCCATACGGCACGGCCAGTCGATCGCTTCGCGGAACACCCTCCGGGACTCCTCCACTCCGCGCCGGGTTTCCGGATCCCCGGACCTGGGCCCGTCCGAGATTCCGAACAACACCTCCGGCCGGGCTTCGCGTACCCGGGCCATCACCTGGCGGAGATGATCGGGCCGGCGGAAAAAAAAGACCGAGACGGGGGTGTTCATGGGAAACGGGGTTTCCGGAATTTTCGCAGCCAGGCCTCCACCGGGCGAAGCAGTTTGCGGTCCGGCCTTCCATCCAGGAACTTTTGCCACCAGCTCCGTTCCTCCATCGGCCCGCCCCACTCTCCCACACCGTAATGGACCGCCACGCTCCCCGGTTTGGCGACCGCCCGGAGCTTGCCCTGCTCCCCCTGTTCCACCGGATGAAAGCGGTCCGCATGGTAGATCTTCACATCCCCCAGCGTGACCGACACAAATTGTGTGTCCCTCTCAATCCGTCTGTTCAGCCCCCGTTTCAACAGCAGTTCCCAGACCACCGAATTGCTCATCCGCGGGGTGGTCAGGCGGTCATAAGCCTTGAGGATTTCCCGGAGAAAAGGATGTCCCGGGCGGGCCCCGATCAGCGCCGTACCCGGCGGGTTTTTTCGGATCCGGTTTTGGGTGCACATGAAGGAAAGGAACATCTCTTCCTGGAGATAGGGATCCAGCGAACCCAGGAGTTCGACATCGCAGTCCAGATACACTCCGCCAAACTTTTCCAGGGCCCAGAAACGCAGGTAGTCGGGCACAAAGCCGTAGCGTCCGCTTTCGTACATTCGCTTCATGAAGGGATGGTCCATTGGGGCGTTTTGTTCGTTCCAGAGCCTCAGCTCGTAATCGGAAAGATGCTGTTTCCAGGATTTCACGCAGCGCCGGCCCAGATCGCTCATCGGCCGCGGCCCCACCCAGCAATAGTGGATGGTTTTCGGGATCACCTTAGGAACACCTGTTCAAATTTCCTCATCACCGCCTCGGGTTGGTAGTCTTTGAGTTTTTCGTTCCAGGGCCTTGCAGGGAACGATGGTTGTCGGTTGCCCGTTGTCTGTGGCCGGCGCCCCTCCGACTTCCGACGACCGACGACCGACTTCTGTCCTCCGCCCTCCGGCCTCTGGCCTCCGCCACCAAGCGAAAGCCGGATGGCAGATACCGGATGGCGGAGAAGCTCACAAAGCTCCTCTACGTTGTGATAAGGCACCGCCGCCTCGCCCAGAATTTCCAGATGCGCCATCTCCGGCGAATCGGCATATGTCAGCACCGGCTTTCCGAGTGCGGCAAACTCCAAACAGGAAAGCCCAAACGTCTCGCCCCTTTGTCTGCCATGCAACATGGCGTCACAGGTGTTGAGAAACCTTCGCTTCAGGACCGGATCCGCCGTCGCCGGCAAAAACCGGATGTTGGGCAAACCGGCGGCGCCGGCAAACTCCCGGGTGTTCAAAAACAGAAACCAGATTTCGGGATGGTTTCTCGCCGTCTCCACCACTGCTGCCTGCACCCACGGGATATCGAACGAGTCATCCCCCCCATGCCTCCCAAAAACCGTCGCTTCCCTTGGGATGGCCACTTCCGGCCACCGATCACCAACCACCGACTTCCGGTCACCGCCCTCCGCCCACCGTCCTCCGTCTTCTGGCATCTGGCCTCCGTCCTCCGTCCTCATGTCCCCATCGTCTTCCATCAGCCTCACCATATGCGGTACCCAAGGGGTTTGTCCGTATGACATGACCTCGGCGAGCCAGGGGGAGACGTAGGCATACACCTCCCCGTGAAACTCCGATTCGCGGAAAATCGCATGGACACCCGTCGGCACCCGCCGCGAGAGCACCCCGTCGTGGAAGCCGTTTTTCACGCAGTAAAAAAAATCCACGCCCTCCTCCCGGAGAATCACCTCTCTTTCATCGGTATTTTTATAAAAGCGGACCGGAGCGGTTTTTTGCATCACCGGTACCACCGGATGGCGTTCCGCCTCTTGTCTCCATGGCAGCAGGAAGAGCGATTCATTCCCCAGTAGCGCCTGGTTCCCCCAGGCGTAGTCCATCAGGGCCACCTCCGTGCCGCGGAATCCGAGATATGAGCTGTGAAAGGCGATCTTCACTTGTCCTAGCTTACTTGTAGTTGGGATTCAAAATAGATACCGGAAGGCGGATGCCGGATGACGGATAGGTCGAAACCTTTATCGTTGGCCGCCTTTTGACATCTGCTTTCCGGCTTCTGGCATCCGGCTTTAGTTGTCTTTCTTCCTGCAAAAGCTCTCATGCTTGAGCATCATCGTTCCGATCATTCGGCCGATGTCCCTTGCGGTTTTCCCAAGTTCATCAGCGCGATTGGGATTGAGGTATTCACATTCGGCAGCTGTTTCGATCCAATGGCAGACCTCCTGTAATTCGGCATCTGCATCGGTCAATTTGCTAAGAAAGTGGGCGGGGTAACTTCTTTTTGCCCATGCCTCTGCAAGCGCAGCGCCAACGGCACGCGAGGCTCGGCGAATTGCCTGGTTAGGGAGTAAGCCTCCTCTTTCGGCCACGCCTTGCTCTCATCAAAAAGGGCTTGGGCCAGGTATCTGGCCGCTTGATAAGCCTTCAATTCCCTAAAGCTTGATATTTTCATCCGTCATCCGGCCTCCGTCATCGATTCTTCATCTTCAGCTATTTGGTGTCTGTCTTCAGCCATCCGCCCTCTGTCCTCCGGCCTCTGTCTTCAGGCCTCCGTTATCTGTCCTCTACTCAAAGTGCGAAGCCTTAATTTCGAAGTTCGTAGTACTCATCATCATGAAAATAGAACTTCAGCTTGTACCCCAGGCTCTCCAGCCGGCGGCACCATTGCGGATCCGGTTCCCGGTTTTCCACAATCACCCAGCGGGGACGGATTTTCTTTTCCGCCAACGCTTGCCGGATTTCCGGGAAATCCTGTGGAGCATGAAGCGCCAGCACGTCGGCCGCCGGACTCCCGGCGAGCGGTAACCCCGCTCCTGCCACCCGGCACCTGCGCACTTGTTTCGCCCGGGCTTGCGCCCTTTCCCCTTGGACATGGACCACTCCTTCCCACCCGTGTTCCCGCTCCAACCCGAGGGTATGGCTGCCCGTCGACCCGTCCCCGCCTGCTTCCAGGAAGATTCCTCCTTGGCCGGGATGGAGAAAGAGAGCCCAAAAAAGGCGGTCCTGCTCCATCTGGCACTCCAGGACGTTCCGGGGAACGTGGCGGTAGCCGAGACCTTTTCGCCTTTTTCCGTGCAGGCTGTGGCTCCAGGAAGGAAGCAGGGGATAGACCAGACCTTTCCAGCTCACCATCCATCCACGCTTTCTTTGAAGCTTTGCTTCTTCCACAGTCTTTCGTGGCCATGGATCCGCTTCAACGCCTTGCCCGGATTCCCGGAGTCCTCACGCCTTTTCTGGCCTTGCTTCCCCGTCCCGTGTTGGACCGCCTGGAAATTTCCTGTTTGCCGGTTTCCTTCGACACCCTCCCCTCGGCCGAAGCCCTCCGGGAATCCGCTCGGAAGCTCCGCTGGGCCCTCGTGAAGCAGTCCATCTATCCGGACCTTTACTCCTGCCCCCCCCGCACGCCTGCGCGCGAGGCCGTTCTTTCCACCATCCAACGCATGGGGCCGGCCGCGTTCCTCGTGGATCTTCAGGCGGACTTCTGGCTCGTCCGTGAGGATTTCGCTCCGGAGTGCCGGGTCTGGGAGGAAAGCGTTGGCAGCCATGCGGGCACGGATCTGCGGAAATTCCGGGCGGAGCAGGATCGGGTGCCCCACGGGGGCCGACGCGGCCATCAGCGCACCCCGGCCCAGGATGCCGTCGCCGTCGGGGAGGTCCCGTGGGAACGGTACGACATCGTGGTTTCGGTCGATGTCTCCGTCCCGGAAAGGATCCTGCGCGCCCATCCCCGCATTCTTTGGGTTACCCTGCCGGCCGATCCTGGCACTCCCACCGCCAAGGCCGGATGGAAAAGGCCTCCCTTCTCCTGGGATGTGAACCTCACTCATCTGCATCGTCGGTTTCCTGTCCGCCCCGGCCTGGGGCCCCGCACCCTGGAATGTCCCTACTCGCTGCAAAGTCCCCAAACCTGGACGGAAATTTTCGGTCCGGCGGAAAAATTGCCCCGCTCCGGCTGTTTTCTGGAGACGCAGACTCATGCAGCCTTGGATTCGGATGGCTTGGCGGAGCTGCAAACCCTCGGCCCGGTCGGTCGTCCCCTGGGCAGCCTGCCGGACGTGGCCCGCACCCTTCTTGCCTCCCGTTACTATGTCCAGATGACCGGTGGCCCGCTCACCGGCAACGGGCAAATCGAGGCCGTCATGGCCGGCTGTCTGGCCGTCGGCAACCCGGCGAGTTATGTCCAACGCTCCCTTTTCCTACCCGGCCTGGAGGTCGACTCACGGCCCTCGCTGCTTGCCCTGCTCCGCGGGCTCGAGGCCGACCCCGCCCGCCGGGAAGCCCTCCGCGGGGCCCAGCAGTCCGTGGCCGAGTATCTCTGCTTCCGGCGCCCCCTGCACCGGCTGCTTGCCCTGCGGGCCGGGCACCTCCAGAAAAGTCCGCGGTGAGTTCGCTGCCCATTCTCTCCCTCGATTTCACGGACCTGCCCGTGCACCTCGAGGATTTCTTTGTGCGGGTGCTTTCCCGGCGCTACCGGCTCCGGCGGGACGACCGGCCCGACTTCCTTGTCTACTCCCTGACCGGCCATCGTCACCGCCTTTACAACTGCGTCAAGATCTGGACCCACCACGAGGTTTACCCGCCGGACTGGAAACAGTGCGACTACGCGATCCTCCCGTTTTGGGGCGAGGATCCACGGCAGTACTATCTTCCCATCTTTGCCTACAACCGCTCCCCGGAGCCGCTCCTCCGGAAAAATCCGGACTGGGAACGGATCCGGGCCGGGAAAACCCGTTTCTGCGCTTTGCTTTCCGCCTATGTCGACCCTTCCGTCCGCCACCGGATGGATTTTTTTCACGAGCTGAACCGCCGGAAGAAGGTCGATTCCATCGGCCGCGCCGCCAACAACACCGGCTGGCAGGCCCCGCCCGGACAAGATCCCAAGCTGGCGGCCCTCCGCCCGTACCGGTTCACCATCGCGTTCGAAAACAAGGACCTCGCGGGCTGGACCACCGAAAAGATGTACGACCCTTTGGCCGTCCATACCGTGCCGATTTTCTGGGGAGATCGCCGGGCAACGGAGTACTTTAACCCGGACGCCTTCATCAACGCGTATGATTTCAGGAATCTTTCCGATCTGGCCGACTACGTCTGTGCGGTCGATGCCGATCAGGCCCTTTATCGCCGGTACCTGGAAGCGCCGCCCTTCCGGAACAACACCCCGCCCGAAGTCTTCTCCGAGGATAGGCTTCTGGATTTCATGGAAAAATTCATCACCACCCCCATCACCCCCGTGGCCCAGCGCCGCTGGTTTTTTCCCCTGACCAAATGGCGCCTTGCGAAGCGGAATAAGCTGCCGACCGAGTAGTCCCGGCCGGGAATCGGTGGACGGAGGTCTGATACCGGAGGCCGGCATCCGCCTTCCGTCTTCTGTCATCAGCTCTTGGACCACAGACCACCGACTTTCGACCTCAGCCACCCTATCCCCTATCTACGATCTCCCAAAATATCTTCATCCGTTCGCCTCAAGCGCACTCACTGCCCACCAGCGTCGCACAGCTGGAATCCAGCTTTGGTGAAATCGGCATCGTCTGCGATCGCCTCCTGGCATCCCCGGCCCACCATCGTCTCGAAAGAGACACAGTCCGTTAGGCTCAATTTTCTCTTCCTCGCCTGCCGGGCACGGGCTGCGCCCCGTTCGTAAAGCCTGGCATCCACCCAGACTAGTTCACAGAGCGGTAGCAGGGAGCCCAGCCAATCCTCCACCGCCTCCCAACCGAGCCGGGATTGAATCAACGCCCAGCTTTCGTGGACCACAAAACTGGTGGTGAACAGGTGCCACCGCTCCTTTTCCGCTCGCAGGAGGATCCGTTTGGCTTTGGGGTGGAAAGGGTCGCCCTGATCCAGAAAGGCATAAAAGGCGCTGGTGTCGACGAATGCGACTTTCAACGAATCGATTCCACCCAGCGCCGATCGTGATCCTTAAGGTCCTGCAGGGGAATCGCGTGGTATTTCCCGGCGATGGTAGCCAACGGTTTTTGCCCTCCCTGCCCCAGCCTGGGTAACACCACCGAAAGGCCTTCTCGAATAATATCCGACATGCTTCTCGAGGTGGCCGCCCCAACCTTTTTCGCTGCTTGGTACTGCCACTCCTCCAGTTGTACCTGCGTCTTTATCATGCCATCATTATGTGTGTATTTGACATTATGTCAATAGGAGTGGAAAGGCCTTGGTTTTTAGGGAGCAGGAGGCAACTAGCGGCGCCCACCGCCTACCGCCAACGGCAATCTGCTCATTTATCGTGGGCGGTTGGCGGAGGGACTTTTAGGACTTAGGACTGGAGGACTCGGGACTAAGTCTTGGGGCCTAAGACCTTGATAGTCGAAGTCGTAAACGATTCCCCCCCCATCTCAGCTCTGCCATCTTCGAAATTTCTTAATCTTCATCTTAATCTTCATTGCCCGCGCCAAAGGCGCACTAACCGACCCCCGAACTCCGACCACCGACAACCGCCCACTCACGCCTTAGTCCTCAGTCCTAAGTCCTTGGTCCAAGAATTTCCCATCTTTGAAGGAATCTTAAACCTTAAGATCTTTCCACCGATGACCCCTACGGCACCTCTACTTTAACCACATTCTCGGCCTTCAACACCTGCTCCGCCCTTTCGATCCGCAGACGCCCCACCCCGCCATACCAGGCCGCCCAATCGGAAAAGCTGCTCGGGGGTCCCAGGATGACATCACAAGAAGCCATCAGGAAAAGGTCTTGGCCGGGTGACCCTTGGGCCGACTCCACTCCTGGTTCCCGCAAAATCTCCTCCGGCACCTTTTCGTCCGAAAAAATCACGATTCTTGGGGAGCGCTGGGCCCACACCTCTCGGGCTTGCCGAACCCATCCCAAATACCGGTCCCACTCAAAGAAAAAACGCCCGCCCGACCAGCCCCGGTAATCCCCCCGCCGGGCGTGCAGGCCGATGCGCAGACCGCCGGCTGGGTGCACTGCGTTCCGGGCGCGAAAAAGTCGGAGGAGTTCCTGCCGGTGCTTCTGGACCAGACGCGCCCCGTGGAAATTGTAGCCCCAAAGGAAAAGGTTCTGCGGCCCTTGTGCCAGCTTTTCCCTGAACCCGGGTGAGGCAAGGTCCACCTGCTCCTCATCCCGGCAACGGAGCCACCCGACCTTGGAGGGTAGCCCCGGAACCATTCCGGCCCAATCCGCAAGCCGGCAGGCGCCACCGCGGAGGACCCGCTCGAGTCTGGCCGGAACCGGCACTTCGGAATGGCCTGGGAAAAAATTGAGTCCGTTGCGCTTCCACGCTTCAAACTCATGACGGTATTTCCAAAAGGCCGGATTGGAGATGGTCAAGCCGTACTCCAGGGCGGCCGCCGCCAGATGGGTGAGGAGCCTCAGCCGGTTGCCCAGCCTTCCCGTATAATCCACCACCCAGATCCGCTTCGTCACTTTTTTGGCCTTTTGTTTCCGGCGCTCAAATCCACGCCCCGCCGCCCTCCGGGATCCGACTTCCCTTCTCCGGTTAACACCCCCACTCCCCAAGGACTTGTTCCACCAAGTCTCCACTCGCCGTGATCGGTGCGCTCGGCCGGTCGTGCTTGAGATAAACCTGCCAATCCCTGCCGTTGCCGATGACCGCCGCATGCCGTAGCTCTGCCGCCACGCAGAGGTCGCGGTAACAGGGATTCACGTATTCCGGTCCAAACAGCTCCAACACCCGGATTCCCGGACGGCAAAACGCCAGGTTGGTGGCGGCGGCTCCATGCGCCGCCACCACCACGGAGGCCGAGGCAAAGAGCTCGGCCTGCTGCCGGACAGACAAGGTGGAACATTCAACCGTTTCGAATGCCCTCCTCTCCAGGGCCTCGCGGATTTGTTTTTCCTGGGTTAGCCTCCGGTGGCTCGCTCCTCCCCTGCCGATAAACAACTTTTTGTCACTTGGGGATTCCGAAGGCGCCGAAAGTTCCCGCAGAAAACGAATCGTCTCTGGGGGCACCACCCCGGATACGCCCGGCAAGCTTGGCACCACGGCCTCCTCGCAGAGGTAAGCCGTTTCGTTTTGGGGAAAGGTGCGACAAAGGGATAAGGGCAGACCCAACATCTTCAGCGTCTCTTTTTGAAAGGCCTTGTCCGTGCCATTGACCAAAATGTGTTGGAAGGCCGCCGGCTCGAGCCCCGCCTCCCGGATCAAACGAAGCCGCGGGAGCACATCCGTCATCCAGTGGAAGTAGGTTTCCCCGCCGGTGCTGGCCAACACCAGGGTTTTCCCTTTGAGGACTTCCGCTCGGGGAAGGCTCAGCCTGCGAAAGGTCCAGTTCTCTTCCGGCCGTCTTCCCCATTCCACGGATACGTCCGCCAGCAGGTTGTTCTGGCTGTCCACCACCGCCACCGTTGGCCCGTAGACTTTCAATCCTTCCCACCTTTTTACCCAAGTTTCCTGATATTCGATTTGCCGGGTGGCCAGAAGGGGATGGGCATCCGGCACCATCGGCCGGGACGGCATCGCTTCCTTCAATCTTTCCGGATCAATCGTCTTCGCCCCTTCCGGCTTTCCATGGTTTACCCCGGTTGGCCCGTTCGTTGGCATGCCCAAGCCTTTGGCCACCTTGCGAACAGTTCGCCCCACCTTCGCCCTTATCGCTTTAAGTTCCATATTCCTCTTTCGAGGTCACTGACCACCGACTACCGACCACTGGCTTCCGTCTACCGATCACCGACTACCCAACTAATCTTCCACGCACCCTCTTTTCCGAAAAAGCGCTTCGTCCTTTGGATCTTTCAAATAACGCCGCCAGTCCTGCGGCAGGGCAAATAGGGTTTCTGTTTTGTTCAGCTCCATCCGTGGCTTGGGCGGGGGAGCATCCAATTCGGTGACCGCCACCTTTCTGTCCCGAAACCAGTACTTTGTTGCCAAAAAGGATTTTCCCTCCGCGTGCCCGCTTTGGATCACCGGAATAAAGATGGGAACCGGTTCGCCGAGGTTCTTGGCGAGTTCGATTTGACGATTCAGGACGTTCTCCTGTCGCGCCATGCCCACACCATAATAAATCGTCACCAAGGCCACATTGAAGGCCGTCGCGGTGATTGCCAAAACCGTCACTGCTTGAATCCATCTGGTAAAAGCTGGAGCCCTCAAAACGTGCTCACCTTGCCCCCTCCGCGCCACCTCTCCTTTCCATCCTGCATGGACGAGAGTCATCAACATTCCGATCAGGATCAGCCAGTTTTGGGGGGTCCAGCGCGCCCACCAGAGGTGGGAAAAGTAGGACGAAAGGACGGCGGCCAGAACCAAAAACAGCCCCGGAAAGTAAATGGGTTGGCGCAACAGCAACAGGGCGCTGCATCCGATTCCGGCCAACAGCATTGCACCGCTGAACTGGGGTCCGAACCCTCCCGCCCTTGGATCCGGGGTTAGCTCCTCAAAGACGCGCAACTCCCGCCGGGTCATCGCAAACGGCAGTTTTAGCCTGATTTCCTCCGGTATCACCTCCGTCATGGAAAAGGCGCTGGCGGCAAAGATGGCGGGCCGGGATAGCTCCACATATTCCAAAACCTTCGAGGCGCCACCGCCCACCCCATATCCTTCGGCCCGGATACTGAGCTTCTTTTCTTGGGAGGCGAAAAACAATAGGCTTCCAAGGCCAGAAACCGCTAGCCATCGAACAATCCCGAAAAACCTTCCCGGATGAGTCCAGAATTTAATGGCAAGAAAAAGCAAAACCACGACGCTGCCATAAAACATTCCAAACCCCTGCTTTGAGGCTGCCAATCCGATAAGGGAGACTGCCAGCAGCCACAACCCGGGCACATCTTTACCGCTGATAAACAGCAACCAGCAACAGCCAAGGATCAGTAGGCAGAGGAAGTTGGCCGTGATTCCGTCCACTTGAAACGAGGACAGCTGGTAGATGGCGACCGGATTCAAAGCCGTAAGGACTCCAAGAACCAAGGCCCAAATAGAATTACCCAAAAGCCTTTTGTAGAAAGCCACTCCTACCATCAAATTGATTAGAATCATCAGGCCGTTGATGGCCTTGCCGCCTTGCCAGGAGCCAGTGATTAACGCGATCCACCCCCCTGCAATGTGCCCAAATACCCAGTCGTCATCCAAGGTCAGCGGACGTCCCTCCATCACTTTCAGCACCGTAATCCCCCGGCTCGTCATCCCATCCCAACTCATGTCCGTGAAATGCCCCATTACCCAACTGAAAGCCAAGGGAAGCAGCACGGCGATGCATGTTAAAATGCTGGGAATGCCAACTTGGCCCCAGATGCCAGATGCCGGAAACCAGATGCCTTCTGTCCTCTGGTTTCCGCCCTCCGTCTTCCGCCCTCCTTCCTCCGTCCTCAGCCCTCCGTCATCCGCCTGCCGCCCACCGCCCACTAACGACTTAGTCCTCAGTCCTTCAGTCCTAAGTCCTAAAACCTCCTTCATCTTCATCCTAATCCTCATCCCCGCGCCTTCGGCGCGCCCTCCGTCCTCTGTCCTCTGTCCTCCGGTAACAATCCACATCCCAAAAAACGTCGCTCCGATCCACACCACTCCGTGCCAGATCTGAACCGTCCCTCCCGCCCTCAGCACCGCCAAAAGAAAAAGATGCAACCCCACCCAGCCCGTCAGCATTCCCACGCCCAGTTGCCACATTCGTTCTATGATTCCGGTCTTCATGTTATTTTTCTTCGTTTACGATTATATTTACGTTTACGTTTGCGTTGAATAATTACTGCCATCCGCCTTCCGACCTCTGCTGATTCGTTCGCAGTTTGCAGTTTGCCGTTAGCGGCAACCCCAAGCTCACCGACTTCCGCCCACTGCTTACCATCCACTAACGACTTAGTCCCCAGTCCTTAGTCCCTTAACCTTCCAAATCCACAATCCGAATTCGCAATTCCGAATTTCTTCTAAACTTCAACTTAAACTAACCACCCGCCGCAGCGCGCCCACCGGCCTCCACCAAACCCTCATCTTACCAAAACACCTCGACGGGATAGCGGGCGAGAATCTTGTCGGGCGTGACCAGGGTGCAACCGGTCAACTTGGCTTGGACCACCAAGACACGGTCGAAAGGATCGCGATGAATTGCGGACAGTCGGGAAAGCCCGAAGATCGCGGCATCGGTCAGCTCTATTTTTGTGAAACTGTACTTCGCCAGTTCCCGGGGAAGCAGCACGGAGGGCTCCTCCGACATGGCCAACTTTCCGAGTTGATACTTGATCTGGATTTCCCAAAGGCTGATTTGGCTGAAAAACACCTCGCTGGCCGGGTCCGCCAGAGCCCTTCGGACGACCACCGGTACCGCCTCTTCTTCTCCCATCAACTGCAAGAGGGGAGCTGTGTCCAGGAGGTAGGAACCCGGCACGAATTCTTATTCCTCTTTCCCTTCGAACATCTTCAGAATTTCCGCATCCGCTTGAAAAAATTCCGGGCCCACCTTGAACATTCCTTTGGACAGACCGAAAATTCTGGGCGCATTTCCTGGGCGACCCAGTGGCCTGATCTCCGCAAAGGGCTTGTTTCTGTCGCACAGAACCACCGTCTCCCCGGATTTCACCATTCGGGCATATTTGGAAAGCTTTGCCTTTGCTTCATGGATGTTAATTTTGACCATATGGACCCAATAGACCATGTATATGGTCATGTCAATTAAGATCTTTAACTAGTCAACTCTCTCCATGACTATGGACTAAAAGACTAAAAACCTATATCTCACTCTCCCGCCACTTTGTCCGCAGTTAGCCGTTCGCAGTTTGCAGTAAGCCCAAACTCACCGCCCACCGACTTCTGACCACCGGCTACCGACCTTCGACTACCGGCTTCCGTCTACCGATCAGGAACTACCGGATTCACCGCCTTGAGAAATTTGAATCGGGAAAAATCCCGGTCGCACGACCACAGCTCCCTGACACCATGGACATGACAAAGAACCGCCACTCGGGCGTCGTGAATTTTGGGTCCTTTCAGATCTAATCCCCCGATCAGGCTGCCAAACTTTTCCGCGAAATCCTCCGTTTCGGTTAGCAGCCGAACCTGCGGAGAGGCGGCGAACTCCTGGCAGGCCTCCAAGGCCGTGGTCGGGGGCGTTGGTTTCGGAAATATTTTGGGATGGGTGACCACGGCGTAAAACTCGTACAAACAGGGCCAAGGAATGGCCCAACGGGATCCGCCGGCCGCCAGCTTTTCCAGGCACTCCCGCGCCTGCCGGTGCCACACCGAATCCGTCCGGTGGGCATAGACCAGCAGGTTGGTGTCGAGCGCGATCAATACTTAGGTTGGATACACTAGACCCCGCATCGCTTCCCAGTCCACCGACACAGGCTCCCCTTTCGGATCGCCGAAGGTGACCAACCGGAATCCCTTGGCCTTCCGCGTTGCCCTTTTTTGCAACGCCATCTCCAACCCTTCCTCCGCCAATTCCCGGAGCGTCACCCCCTCCTTCTCGGCCACTCGCTTGGCCCTCCGCAGGATAGGATCAGCAATATCAATGGTTGTCTTCATATGGGAAACCATACTTGGTGACTCCGGGGTGTCAAATGCCCCGCCGGCTCCTTTTCAACCCTGTATAGCCTCGTGCGAAGCAGGGCCACTTCCCGCCACCTTGTCAGCAGTTAGCCATTGGCCGTGCGCAGTTGCTTTAGGACTTAGGTCTGAGGTCTCAGGACTTAGTCCTAAGTCCTTCACTTCTCGGTCCTCAGTCCTAAAACCCCCTTAATCTTCATCTTAATCTTAATCTGCACGCGACAGCGCGCTCACCGCCCACGAACGACTCAGTCCCCAGTCCTTAGTCCCTAGTCCTAAAACCTCCTTCATCTTAATCTTAATCTTAATCTTAATCCCGCGCGCCAAAGGCGCGCTAGCCGAGCCAAGGCGTATACTCCGGCACCAGTTCCTTGATCTTCTGCTTCGCCCCCGCCGTGTTCCCCTTGGCCGCTTCTGCGATAATCTCTTGTATGGAGTTTTCCAGGTTTTTCAGGGCAGTTGTCAGTCCGTTTTTTGGTCTGAGGTGCCAGATCTTCGGATGATCAGTCTTCTCGGTCACCTCCTCGTTATGACTCAGTTCTTCGTACAATTTTTCCCCGGGCCTCAGCCCGGTGTAACGGATTTCAATTTCCCGCCCGGGCTCGAAGCCGCTCAGCTCGATCAGCTGACGGGCCATCGCCTCGATCTTCACCGGCTCCCCCATATCCAAAACAAAGATCTCTCCTCCCTTGCCTAACCTTCCGGCACTGAGGACCAGCCCCACCGCCTCGGCGACGCTCATAAAGTAACGAGTCACCTCCGGGTGGGTCACGGTGACGGGCCCACCCGCCGCAATTTGCCTGCGGAAAGTGGGAATCACACTTCCGGAGGATCCCAACACGTTGCCAAACCGGACCGAAATCACCCTCATGCTGGGGTGTTCTTTTTGGAGCAACTGCAGACCCAGTTCGGCCAGTCGCTTGCTGGCCCCCATCACATTGGTGGGGTTGATCGCCTTGTCCGTGGAGATCATCACGAAGTCCCTGGCTCCGTGCTGGGCCGCCACCCGTGCCAAAGCCGTCGTTTTAAGGGAATTGTTGGTCAAGGCCTCTCCCACCTGCTGTTCCATCAGGGGAACATGTTTGTGGGCGGCGGCATGGAAGATCAGATCCGGTTGGTGCTGCTTGAAGACGGTTTGCATCCGCTCTTGGTCTCCCACATCGGCAACCACGGCGGTCATCTCGCTGCCGGCGCCGTCTTCCTTCAACTCCTGCTCGATTTCGAAGAGCGCCGGCTCGCTTCGCTCGATCAGGATCAGACTTTTCGGATGGCAGGCCCAGACCTGCCGGGCCAATTCCGCGCCGATCGTGCCGCCGGCCCCGGTGACCAGAACCTTGCGACCGGCAATCCATGCGGAGGTGGCCGGAGCCTCCATCTCCACCGATTCCCGGGTCAAAAGATCCTCGAACTCCACCGGCTTGATCCGGTCCAGATGCAGGTGTCCGTTGATCACGTGATGGATCGTGGGGATGGTCCGTACGGGCAGGTTTAACCTCCGGCACTGGGCCACCACGGCCCGGGTCCGGGCCGGATCGGCCGTCGGCATGGTCAGGATAATTTCGTTGAGGCCAAGGTCGTTGGCGCTCTTTCGAAGCCTTGCCAAATCTCCCAGCACGGTGACTCCATGTAATTGGGTGCCGGTTTTTTTGGGGTCGTCATCAAAAACCGCCGCCACTTCCATCCTCAGATTCGGCCGAGCCAATAGCTCAGCCACCAGCTGGGCTCCGGACGATCCGGCACCATAAATGGCCACCCGCCGGCGCTTGCGCCCGGCCTGTTGCGGATCGATCCAACGTTCCCTGGCCAAGCGAAAGCCAAGTCGGATGCCGATCAGGCCGGCCGTTCCCAAGAGAAAATTAAGGATGATGATCGCGCGGGGGGGCGTGATCTCCGCCCAACCCCCATACCAGGCCGCCATCATCGCCAAATTGGCCAGACCCGTGGCCGTCACAATTTTCTGTGCATCCGGCAAGCCAAAGTAGGAAAGGAGCGAACGAAACTGGCCGAAAAACCACAGCAATGGCAGGGTGATGCCAAGGCTCAGAAAAAGCCCAAGTTTGAGACGGTTCAAGTAGGGGGAGGGATAAAAGTCGAACCGGAACTGAAACGCCAAATACAGGGCCCCAGCCAAAATGGCGGAATACAATCCAAGAAGCAGAAGGAAACGGGTGACCTTATTCCACACGAGCATACCTTTTCATCATCAGAGGTTTTAAAGAATTAAGCAAGAAGAGCAATGTTAGTTTAAGTTGAAGTTTAAGTTTAAGTAAGCGCAAAGCTGTGGCCTGTATGCAGTTAGCTGTTCGCCGTTGCTTTAGGACTTAGGTCTGAGGGCTTAGGACTAAGTCCCCAGTCCTTAGCCCTTAGTCCTGTAAACCCCTTAATCTTAATCCTAATCCTCATCCTCATCCCCGCGCGATAGCGCGCTCACCTGCCTTTAAGGACCCTGCGAATCTCGTCATGGTTTCCGACCTCAAAGAATACCAGCTCCCTTTCTTTCTTCTCCGCCTTGAACAACAACCGCAGGCGAAGTCCCGCACGACACTCAAACAGGTCCGCTCCCAGCTTTCGGATCCCCGCCCCCTGGTGCGTGTGTGGAAATCCCCACGATGGTAATACGGCCACCAAGGCTTGATTCACCGCCGCCCGTTCCTGCGGCGGGAGTTGGCCGATTTGGCCGAGGCACCGCTCCGTCAGCTTAATCCGCCAGGAGGTTTTCGATATTTCCGGTGAACGACTTGAGCTTTCCGGCTCTTCGGTTTTTCTGGATTTCCTCATCTGCTTTCTGGGAAAGGTTGCGCACGTCGGCCTCCGTGGCCCCGTACTCTCTCATGGCGTAGTCGGTGGACTCCACCGCCACTGGCCTTAAGGCAATCACCTGGTCCCCATACAGGATTCCCACGTCTTTGCCCCCGGCAGCCGCCTTCAGCCAAAAGGTGAGGTTCGATCTGGCTCTGGTCGGGCTTAAGGTTTGCATGAGTCTATATTGCGTCTTTATATCGTTTTTGTCAAGCCGCTGCTTAGTTTGCGGTCGGCTGTCCGCAGTTCGCAGTAACCTCAAACTCACCGCCTACTGACCACCGTCTTCCGTCATCAGCTCACCACCCACTGCCCACAGCTCGCTAACGACTTAGTCCTCAGTCCTAAGTCCTCTAGTCCTCGGACCACCGCCCACTGCTCACCGCATACTAATTCCCTAAGCAGTTAGCCGTTGGCCGTGCGCAGCTGCCATAGGACTGAGCGCTAAGGTTCCAGGACTAAGTCCCAAGTCCTGCGTCCTTAGTCCTAAAACTCCCCATCTCCTATCTCCGATCTTCCATCTCAGAAGAAATCTTCTTCAACTTCAACTTAAACTCACAACGTCCCGCTCCTCAGCTTTTCCAAAAAGCTCCCCGAATGTTTCTGCGGATCTGCCGATCTTTGGTGATCAGTCCCTGCCCGAAAGCCAGGGCGTGGCCCACGATCAAGCGGTCGAAAGGATCCCGGGTCCACCGCAGGGATTGGGCTGCCTGGACGATGCGGGCG
>Ga0194134_10001886_pt1 | contig 26344 bp, 24 predicted proteins | sample TA2KigOff0mmetaG_FD_148602 | JGI IMG/M metagenome (GOLD analysis project Ga0194134, IMG submission 148602) | Freshwater microbial communities from Lake Tanganyika, Tanzania - TA2015056 Kigoma Offshore 0m | ecosystem: Environmental > Aquatic > Freshwater > Lake | place: Tanzania: Lake Tanganyika... | reverse complement strand
CTCGCTCGAGGCGCTGAGCGAGGATCGCTACGCGCGGGACGAGGCCTTCGATCGCGAGAAGGCGCTCAAGGACTACAACACGATGATCAAGGTCTCTACCCACACCGGGATCAGGATGGGGATCGAGTAGGGTCGCAAGGAGGGCCGTGTCCAGGGCCGCACGCAAGGTCAGCGAGAGGCCTCGAGAGCCTTGCTGCAGGATCTGCTCAAGGCGAAGTTCGGCACGCTTCCCGATTGGGCGCTGCAACGCCTGGAGGCTGCGAGTGTTGCAACACTTCGGCAACTTTCGGTGGCGGTGTTGCGGGCGTCGACAATCGAAGAGGTTTTGCGTGAAGCAACCGAGGATACCTTGCTCGCAGCCATTGAAGGTAAGCCTCGGTCGGACCCTGGGCAGCACCCGCACTGAGACGGGTTCGGGCACAGAATGCAACTGGAGGCCGAGGGCAGTGACAAGGTTTGTAGCCCTGCTTTACCGAGGCAGTGGCAAGCCGCGATCATGCAATTTCAGTTCAAGGGTCGCACCACGCTCGGCCCCCAGGGCTCGAGGCGGCCGCGCCAGGGGGTGCCGTGTGGCTGGGCGCAATGGCGGAAAAACAGCACTGCCGCGCGGTAGAGAGCAAAAGTAGTCGAGGCTGAACCGGAGCAACTCGAGGACCCACCACAATCGGTGCATCGCTCCCCAAATCCTGTGAGGCCAGCGATGCGCAACTGTCCGCCCCCGCCCTGGCATGGAACTAGAACCGCCTGAAGCGCTCGGCGAGCGCCGCTGTGGCCATGGCACCTGCCATCAAAGTAGCGCGGATCAGGCGTGATCACGATTGGCAGATGCTCACCCGGGTCTCGGTGCCAAGGGCTGCATCGAGCCCTTAGCCGGAGCCGAACCCGAAAGCGTCGCTGGCGATGGATCAGCGGAATTTTCCCGCGAACCTGCTCCTTGCTGGCCCACTACGGGCCCCGTTGGCGCAAGTCCCCCGCTGGCGGGCGACTTGATAACCCGCGGCATCTGGAAGGTCTGGGCGACTTGCCCGGTCTGCATGTGGCATCGCTGGTTGTACAGCCGCGTTATCGATACGGTCACCGACCAGCGCGCCGGCGGCTGCGCCCGTGGCTGCCGCAGTCGCCCGGCCGTCGCCCCGACCAAACGCACTCCCGAGCAAGCCTCCCAAGAGCGCCCCCCAGGGTCGCTCCGCCTGCGGACCGCTCAGCCGCCTGTGGGACATGGGATGGTTGAACCGTTGGTACAAAGCGCTGGTTGCACTACGAAGACGGCACCAGGACCTGCTGAAGCAACGCGGTTCCTGAAACCACCCGCGCCTGATCCTGCGCTGCGAGATTCGGCGCAGTGGCGAGCGTGACAACCACCAAGGTGGAAGCTGCGAGCCACGCCGGCAAGCTTCGACCCGATTGCGCACGCTTTCGCACGCTTTCGCGCCCTTCCGACCGATTCACCTGGAACCTTAGGATGGAATCCCTGGAAACACTCGGACCGATTCACCTGCAAGCTTCTTCTCCTCGACCGACTCCCTTGAAAACTCCACGATCCACCTCTTTGGAATAATGCGTGGACTGACCGTGCAGTTGCCTTTTGAGGGGATCATGCGTCGGCATCTTGTGGAACTCGACAACCTGCGTTTCTCCTGGAGTGAGGGTGAGCCGCTGATCGACCTAGCCCAGTGGCGGCTTGACGAAGGCGAGCAAGTGCTTGTGAGCGGGCCCAGCGGTTGCGGCAAGAGTACCCTGCTCGCACTTCTTTGCGGAGTCCTCGTGCCCTCCTCGGGCAGTATCCGTTTACTCACCACCGATCTTGCCGGCCTCAGCGAGGCCGCGCGCGATCGTTTCCGCAGCGACCATATCGGAGTGATCTTCCAGCAATTCAACCTCATCCCCTATCTCAGTGCGCTCGACAACATGGTGCTCGGATGCCGGCTGAGTTCCCGACGGCGCAAGAAGTTCGCCTCGCTTGCGCAGATCGCAGAGGCCGCGCGCGAGATGGCCGCCGAACTCGACCTCGCGCCGTCAGAGTTGCGCCGACCAGTCGGGAAACTGTCGATCGGTCAGCAACAGCGCGTTGCTGCGGTCCGTGCACTGCTCGGCGGCCCCGAGCTTCTTCTTGCCGACGAGCCCACCTCGGCGCTCGACCCCGAACGTGAGCGGCAGTTTCTCGCGTTACTCGGCAAACGATGCCGTCAACAGCAAACCGCTGTGCTGATGGTGAGTCACCGCCAGGAACTGGCGGCCCAGTTCGATCGCCACTGGGAACTTGCAGTCCCTGCGGGGCGGAAGCGCTGATGCTGTTGCGCCTTGCCTGGTTCAGTCTCTGGCACCGGAGGGGCGCGTTGGTCCTCCTCGTCATCGCCATGGCGCTTTCGATTGCGCTGCTCTTCTTCATCGAACGCCTTCGTAGTGACCTCAAAACTTCCTTTGCCCAGTCGATCAGCGGTACCGACCTGGTGGTGGGACCCCGCGGGCATCCGGGTCAACTGCTGCTTGCGACGGTGTTTCACCTGGGAGAGCCTCGCTCGGCGCTGCGCATTGAAACGCTCGACTGGCTGCAGCAGCAGCCCGCAGTGGCGTGGACCGTTCCGATATCGCTGGGCGACTCGCACCGGGGATTTCGCGTGGTGGGTACCCAGGCGGAGTACTTCGCGCGAATTCGCACCGGTGAAATGCAAGGTCTGCGCTTTGCCCAGGGGCGCGCGTTCACCGAGCTGTGGGATGTCGTGCTTGGAGCGCAGGTTGCGAGGCAGCTGGGGTACACGCTTGGGACAACGGTCGTGCTCGATCACGGCTTGGAGGCCATCCCGGATCCAAGCCGGTCGCAACCCGCCGTGATGTTGCGATCGCGTCCTGATCCACCCGCATCAAGCTTGCCGTCGAACCCTGCGCTAGCAGCGCCGGGTTCAGGCCACGACGACAAGCCCTTTCGGGTCGTTGGCATCCTGTTGCCCACAGGAACTGCGATCGACCGCAGCCTTTTCGTTTCGCTGGAGGCCATTGAAGCCATCCATATCGAGTGGCAGGCTGGCGCACCGATCACGGGATTGAGGGTATCGCCCGAGCTGGTACGAAAGTTCGACCTGAGCCCCAAACAGTTGAGCGCTATCCATGTGGGGCTCAAGAGCCGGGCCTTGCTCTTTCGTTTCCAGCGCTCGGTGGAAACTCAGGCACCGGAGCCGTTGACCGCCGCCGCTCCAGGCATCGCACTCGCCGATCTGTGGAGACTGCTCGGGCTCGGGGAAGCTGCGCTGAGCCTTCTCGCCTCGGTGATGGTTGTTGTAGCGACGCTCGGCCTGGGCGCGAGCCTGCTCGGATCGATGCGCGAACGTGAACGCGAACTCGCGATCCTGCGGGTAGTAGGCGCGCGACCTTTGCAGCTTGCCTGGCTGGTCGTCGTTGAGTCCCTGATTGCTGCCTCGCTCGCTCTTGTGCTTGCGCTCGCCGGACTAAGCCTGCTGCTCCTCGTGTTTCGCGATCCGCTTCTGCTCGGTGCAGGGGTGAGCATGTCGGCACAACTGATGCGTCCTGGCGAAACCTGGATGGTGGCCGGGGTCTATGCTTGTGCCCTGGGTGTGAGTGTGATCCCTGGCGTGCGCGCATACCGGGCAGCATTGCATCAGACCCTGCTGTTGCGCTGAAGACCCGAGCTTCCCCACCACAGACCTCAGCGGTCGGAAACTCCGTCGACAGCAGGCGAGGTGAAACCATGGATACCTGGTGAAACGACGGAGATCTGGTGAAGCGATGGATACCTGGTGAAACGATGGAGATCTGGTGAAGCGATGGATACCTTATGAGAAGATGAAGATCTTATAAAGCGATGGATACCTGGTGAAACGGTGGATAGCGAAGGAAACAACGACGGAAGACACCAGCGCGTCGCTACGCCGCACTGCGCGCGGCGCCGCCTGCTCCGATCGCTTGTATTGGGCCTCGTCGGTGGCCCGGCGCTTGGCTCGGCGATCTGTGCAGCATCGAAGGCTGAGGCAAACAACCGGGTGCGGGACCTCGGGTGGGACGATCTGATCCCGGCTGACTGGAAGCCGGAAAAGCTGCTCGAAGGTCTCAACATTGCCTTCTTGCTTGATGGCGACCCGAGGGCTAACGAGGCGATGGCAAAGCTGCGCGAACTCTGGGACAAGGCACCGGCAGTGAAGACGCTGCACGGCCAGCAGGTGCGGCTGCCGGGCTTTGTTGCGCCGCTCGAACGAAGTCCGCGCGGCATCAGCGAGTTTCTGTTGGTGCCCTATTTCGGGGCCTGTATCCATTCGCCGCCACCGCCGGCCAATCAGATTGTCCACGTGATCGTGAGCGATCCGATCAGCGAAAAGGTGGCGCAGGGCGCGGTGCTTGCGAGCGGCAGGCTCGAGGTGCAAAGCTTCGAGTCAGCGCTTGGCGTATCCGGCTACCGCATGCCACAGGCCAAAGTACTGGTTTACCAGGCGCCCCGCAAACCCTGAGAGAGTGGCAAGGACCTGCCCCAGCGCGGCGAACCGTGCAATACGGACGGTCGTATCGACCGGTTACCGTAAACCCTGCAACAACTGGGCTCGGGTCAGGCGGGCGGCCTTGGTGAAGGGGATGTTGAAGAGGCCGCCGAGTTCGGCGCTCCCCTCGATTTCATAACGCAGCCCTTCGCCAACCAGGCCAATCACGCCACGCTCGAGCGCCCCAGGTATGGCACGAAGCGGGATCAGCACCCGGAACGACGCTTCAGCGCTACCGAAGGCGGGCAACCGAACATTTTCCACGGTTTCACCGGTTGCCACCTGGTGATCATCGATGCGCGCAAGGAACTGAATCCGCGACAGAGGGATCGGCAGCGGGTTGCTGTTGTCCATCGTGAGCACCACCCGCAAGCGGAGGTTTTCCCGATCGATTCCCTGCACCTGGACTTCCTTGACCGCCACCGAGGGTTTGCCGAGCGCATGCGCGGCGGACGGATTCAATACCGAACTTGCCACTGCCAAGGCCGCCGCCAGCCAGACGAGGAAGCGTGGCAACCAGGCTGGGGGAGCGTCCAACCACCCGCGGACGCGAGCGGTGAGGCCACGGTAGCCGTCGCTTCCCCAGCCGCTGCCGCAGCACACGTTTCGCGCGCCACCCCAGAAGTCCGCGTTCATCGTTGGCCTCACCAGTGCAGACTCACAACCTTGGCGGGATCAAAGTGGGCGTTTTCCCAGACCAGTTCATCCCAGTTCCTGGCCTGACTGAGGTTGAGCGCATAACTGCCAGGGTTGGCAACCACCCGGGTTGCACCCAGCTTGTAGTCGAAACTGTCGTGAACATGGCCATGGATCCACAGATCGGCAAGGCGCACTGCCGCTCCAAGATCTGAGATAAACCCAGGGTTGCCCGGATGTTGCGCAAAGCGTGGGTGAACCGACTTCGGATGCACACCATGATGGGTTATTGCCACGGTCGGTCCCTCGTGAATCGACTCGAGTTCGGTCAGCAACCATGCCCGCTCGCGCTCATGGATCGCGAGCGCATCTTCAGGCAGGAAGCGGCGCCGCTTGCTGTCGACGCCCTTGATCACCCGGTGATCCACCATCAGCCGCTCGCAAGCCTGCATCGCGAGGGTCTTGCGGATACCGTCCCCGAGCAGTGCATAGTCGGTCCACAAGGTGCAGCCGAGAAAACGAACACCGTGCCAGAGGAGTGAATCGCCGGAAAGAAGCCGGACCTGCGTTCCGCGGCAGGCTTCGCGCATCGCGTCGATCGTGGGGTTCACAAGGTGTTCGTAGAACTCATGGTTACCTGGTACGAAGAGCACCGGTATCGGCCAATCGGCAAAGCGACGGATTGCCTCCACTCCGTTGTGAATGTCGCCGGCCAGCACCAGCACGTCGGCGCGGTCGGTTCCGAGACGCTCCACGCGGGTCGCATCCCGGAAGGCCTTGCGAAACATTTCCAGATGAAGGTCTGACGCAAGCTGTACGCGCAAGGAACGATTCATGTCCAACCTCCGTGGTTGCTCAGCCCGAAAACGCCACAGCCCGGGATCACCTCAACTCGAAAACGCCACAGCCCAGGATCGCCTCAACTCGAAAACGCCTCAGCCTCCAAAATCCAGGCGTATCTTGTCGCGCAGGCTCTCGAGCGATTGCAGGTGCCTGCGCAGCATCCAGCGTTGGTTCGAATTGAGCGCCAGCAAGTCCACCACATTCGCGCGCTGCGCGTCGCTGCCGGAAGAACGCGCGAGTTGTTGCTCGAGGCGCAAGGCTGTGAGGTTCTCGAAAGCATCCCGAAGTGCGGCCGCCTCCCCGTCTTGCAGCACCTCACGCTTTTCCAGCCACCTGATCCGGTCGACCGTGCTGTGCGGTATCCATGCGTGCCGCTCGAGGTGCGCAAGCGCGAGAAAGCGCACAGCGTCAACGATCAAGGAGGTGCCGTGCAACTTGAGGTCGCGCAACAGAGCCAGCCCGCCCGGGATGGTGCTGCCAAACCCACCCATCCACTCGCGAAGCGCAAGCACACCCTCCGAGGGTATCGGTTGGACATTGCGCTCAAGGATCGACGCCGCAAGAGCCCGAAGGAATCCGCGTGCGGCGAGCGCCTGAACCTGGATCTGTCGACGATTGCCGGCCCCTTCCAGCAGCGCGCCGACACGTGCTTCGAGTTGGTCGACCAGAGCCCGGTCGCCCGCCAGCCAACGAAAATCGAGGGCGATGCTGGCTTTCAGGATCGCCTCGGGGTTCGGGCGCAGAAGCCACCCCTGAATCTCCCGCGTCCATTCCCCGAGCGTCTTGCACCAGGCATCGTTCATCGCCATCACGCCGCCCTCGCAAAGCGGAAAGCCCATACGGTCGAGGAGTTCGTTCACCCGCCTGGCGAGCCCTTGCACCGCGTGCCCCCCGGCGAGACCCGTTGCATCGCCCAGGATCAGTGCGTTGTCCTGATCGGTCACGATCGTCTGCTCGGCGCGCGCCTCGGATCCGAGGCTGATCCAGGCCCAGGGCTGATCGACCACGGAGGTGCCGACCACCAAGTGGATGGCCTGCCGGGTCAGCGCATCGTTGAGGAGTGACATGATCCGCGCAATCTGCAGTGCGGGAAGCGACGCGCGGTGCAACTGGCGCGCAACAGCGGTGGCCTCGGCAGCGGCGCTGCCCAGTTGCGCCTCATCGCGTGCCCGCTCGATCGAGAGCATCAGCCGGTCGGGGCTGTTGCGCAGTTGACGCATGAGGTCGTGTTCGCTGAGAAGCCCAACGATCTCTCCCCCTGAAACGAGCGGCAGGTGTCTTACCCGCCAGCGCAGCATCGCTTCCATCGCATCGAGCGCGCTGCTTTCCACCGGCAGCGTCCTCACTGGGTGGCTCATCACCGACGACACCGCCGCATCGAGGTTCTTGCGCGGAAGGATGACCCGGTCAATCAGATCGGTCCGGGTGAGAATCCCGCAACCTGTATCCGCGCAATCGATCAGTATCGAACCCACCCGCGCCGATTGCATGCGCGTGAGCGCCACGCCAAGTGTCTCGCTCTCCGGGCAGCGAAGGAGTTGCGTCTGCATCAGGTCTGCAACCGGGCAGAGCAGCGGGCTCATGCCCCGCGAACCTCAGGTGCCTGCGTCCTTTGGTCGCCGGATCGATCCCAGAGGTTGGGGACGGTGGTGCTGCTGTAGCCCGAGACGAAAGGGCGCAACCTTGGCTCGCCGCGCCCACCGGTGGATAAGCCTGCGTTACCTGGCCCACCCGTTCCACCAGTGCCTGCCGTGCCACCCCCAGGACCTGAGCAATCCAGTGCTTTTGCTTCAAGGTAGACATGCCGGCGCACGGCGCCGATGTTGGCGCCGTAAACATGGATACTGATCGAGACCTTCCCGGGCACTGCGTTGGCCACAGTGTGCACATCGCCGAGCGTGGGCGAGACGGCTTCGATCTCGCCCGGATGCAGCGTGTGCGGCGATCCAAGCGCCTTCATCCAGCCTTGCGCATCCGGCGCATAGGGCTGACACAGTTCGGCGCCCCGCAGCATCCCCACCAGTCCCCAGACCGTGTGATCGTGGATGGGCGTACGCTGGCCTGGACCCCAAACGAAACTCACCACCGAAAACCGTTCAAGCGGGTCGCAGTGCAGCAGGTACTGCCGGTAATGGAGGGGGTGGGGTCGCGCGCAGGACTCGGGCAACCACGCGTCGCGATGGATGAGGCGCTCGAGCAGGGGCCTCACCCCGGCGATCAGGACCCGTTCGTCACCACTTTCCGAGACGCAATCCGTGACGTCACGCACAAAACGGCGCAAGGGTTCAAGCGTATTCATGGGGGCTGCCCATACTGGCCGCCTGCGCAGGCCGAAATGTTGGAAACGATGCCCGAGTTGCAGTCCCGACCCGCATCGCTCCCCGAAGAACTTACTTGCGCTTGACCTTCTCAAGCATCTTGAACACCGACTTCCTGGCGCGCGAGAACTGCCGCTTGAGCACCTTGGGAAGCGCCCGACGCTCGAGTGTGTTTCGGCGGGTACGGGAACGTTCAGCCATGACAATTCCTTCAGACAGATCGAAATCAGGGTGGACAAATCATTTTCGAGTATACGGCCAGAGATCCTCGGGCAGCCCGAGTCACCCTCGACCCCAGGAATCAACCATGACGGCTGATCCAGTGATGCGCGATCGCATCCCTGCGGCAGATCCAGACACGGTCATGCGATTCGATATGGTCAAGAAAGCGCTGCAGTGCACGAAAGCGGCCCGGCCTCCCGAGCAAACGGCAGTGCATGCCCACCGACATCATGCGCGGAAACTCCTCTCCCTCGGCATACAGCACATCGAAGGTGTCCCTGAGGTATTGCAGGAAATGTTCCCCGGTGTTGAAACCCTGCGGCGTTGCAAAGCGCATGTCGTTGGCATCCAGCGTGTAGGGCACAACCAGGTGCCTGCGAACGACGTTGTCGCTGCAGCGCACTGAAGTGAAGAAAGGCAGATCATCGCCGTAGTAATCGCTGTCGTAGAGAAATCCGCCCTGCTCCACCACGAGGCGACGGGTATTGGGCGAGTCACGACCTGTGTACCAGCCCAGGGGCTGCGTTCCGGTGAGATCCTGGAAAATCTCCAGTGCCCGGCGCATGTGACTGCGTTCGCCTGCCTCATCCATCGACTGGTAGTGGATCCAGCGCCAACCGTGGCATGCGATTTCGTGACCGGCTTCAATCAGGGCCCGTACCAGGCCCGGGTGCCGCTCGAGTGCCATCGCCACACCGAACACGGTGAGCGGCAGCCTGCGCTGCTCGAATTCGCGCAGGATGCGCCAGACGCCAACCCGCGCGCCGTATTCGTAGATCGAATCCATGCTCATGTGGCGCTCGGCGTAGCTCGCGGCGCCAACGATTTCCGAGAGGAATTGCTCGGATCCCGGATCGCCGTGCAGAACATGATTCTCGCCACCTTCCTCATAGTTGAGTACAAACTGCACCGCGATCCGCGCCTTGCCCGGCCAGTCGGCAAATGGCGGCGAAGGTCCGTAGCCGACAAGATCGCGCGGGTAATCGTGGTTGTTGGGGCAGCTTGATTGCATTCGCAACTCCGGCTCGAGGATGAAGCAAGGCTGCAAAGGGTACCCGAATCGTCGCTGCATCACGCCCGGGCCCTCGGGTGGTGGAGCCGTACTGCGCGGAGTGTGCCCCGCGGGAGTACTCCCCGCGCTGTACGGCCGGGGTAACAGGCAAGGCTTGGGCGTTCTCCGCCGCGCGGTACCCTTGGACGGGTCCGTGGTCTTGCCCTTGCGGCAAGCAGGCGCAAAATCGTTACCCGTTATCCCCGGAGGCTCGTATGTTCACTCCCTCGCGCTCGGTAAGCCTCACCCAGTACCTGATTGAAACGCAGCGCGGACGGCAGTTGATCAGCGCGGAGTTGCGACTCCTGCTCGAAGTTGTGGCGCGCGCCTGCAAACGCATCAGCTATGCGGTGGGCAAGGGTGCGCTCACCGGCATTCTTGGCGAAGCGGGTAACACCAATGTCCAGGGCGAAGCGCAAAAGAAGCTCGATGTCATCGCCAACGAGGTGCTTCTGGAAGCCAACGCCTGGGGTGGCCACCTCGCTGCGATGGCCTCCGAGGAAATGGACGGCCCCTACCCGATTCCCGATCGCTATCCGCGCGGTGAGTTTCTGCTGCTTTTTGATCCGCTCGACGGCTCGTCGAACATTGACGTCAACGTCTCGATCGGCACGATCTTTTCGGTGCTGCGAATGCCCGAAGCCGGAGCAGTGCCGAGGATCGAGCACTTTCTGCAGCCCGGACGAGCCCAGCTTGCCGCCGGCTATGCGGTGTATGGTCCTTCCACGCTCCTGGTGCTCACCGTTGGCGCAGGGGCGGCATGCTTCACGCTTGATCGCGAAACCGGCAGCTGGTGGCTCACTCAGGATAGGATGACGGTGCCCCGCAGCACTCGCGAGTTCGCGATCAACGCGTCGAACGCGCGCCACTGGGAACCCCCGGTGCGCCGATACATCGATGAACTGCTGGCGGGTGCAAGTGGCCCGCGCGGGGCCGACTTCAACATGCGCTGGGTTGCCTCGATGGTGGCCGATGTTCACCGGGTACTCACCCGCGGAGGGATTTTCATGTACCCGCGCGACGCGCGCGACGCCCTTCGGCCAGGTCGGCTGCGCCTGATGTACGAGGCAAACCCGATGGGGCTGCTGGTTGAGCAGGCCGGAGGGGCAGCGAGCACCGGGATGGGTTCAATTCTCGAGGTACAGCCTGCTTCGCTGCATCAGCGGGTGCCAGTGATTCTCGGCTCCACCGAAGAGGTGGAGCGACTGGAGGCCTACCACCGGGAATCAGGGCAGCAGCTTGCCTGAAACGACACTCCGCGCGCAGGGTCGATCGGGGGGGCCTGATCCAGAGGCCTTGCGCTCAGTGGCTCAGCATCGCCCGAAGATGCGCTTCCACAGACCGTGCGAGCGCGCGCAGGTTGTAGCCACCTTCAAGCAGCGAAACGATGCGTCCTTGTGCTGCGCCGTCGCGCGAAGCGCAGACGAGTTGTTCGGTTGCCCATGCGTAATCCTCTTCGCTCCATTGCAGCTGCGCAAGCGGATCGTCGCGGTGCGCATCGAACCCCGCAGACACGAGGATCAGTTCGGGGTCAAAGGCACGCAGGGCCGGAAGGCCTTCATCAAGCCAGCGCTTCCTGAAGACACTCCCGTCGGAACGACTCGGCAGTGGCAGGTTGCAGCCATTTGCACCCAGCGGTACTTCGCCGCAGTGGGGATAGAGCGGAGATTGAAAACTGTGGAGCATGAACACCGCCGAATCGCCTGCAAGGATTTGCTCGGTGCCGTTTCCATGGTGAACATCCCAGTCGACCACCGCAACCCGTTTCAGGCCCAGCTCGGCAACGGCATACCGCGCGGCAACGGCCACGTGATTGAAGATGCAAAAGCCCATGGCCCGCCATGACTCGGCGTGGTGGCCCGGAGGGCGAACACTGCAGAAGGCGCGCTTCAAGTGGCCCTCGCACACCTGCCGGACAGCACCGATCGCAGCGCCGGAGGCCCTGAGCGCTGCAGGAACACTCGCCGGGTTCATCGCGGTGTCGGCATCGAGCCACACGAGTTCACCCTCGCGTTGCGGAGCCCTGCCGAGCACCTTCTCAACGTAGGCGGCTTCGTGCGCCCGCAGAATGTCGTGGATTGCCGCTGGCTCTGCGGCAAGGGGCGCGAGATGGGCCATCAGGCCGCAATGCTGCAGATGCTGGTGGATGGCCATGACCCTTTCGGGACACTCCGGGTGACCCGGGACCATCGCGTGCTGCGCAAACAAGGGGTCGTAGCAATACCCCACGGTGGCCAACGAATCCCTCACGCTGCACTGCCCCGCCTTGAGCCGGTGTGGCGCAACCCTGCTGAACGAAGTGCGCAGATCGGCGGCACTGGGGGTTGCGTCGAAGGCACCAGAAACCGCTCAGGAGGCACTGCCGATAGCTCAGGGGACTCCGGAGCTCGTCTGGGATTCAAGACATCGGATCCGGGTCGACCACCTTGAGAACCCGCGACTCTCCGTTGTGTCGCACGCGGGCGCCGAGGTAGAAGATGTCGATCGACGAGGGCTGCTCCGAAACCACGGTGAAGGGAGCGCGACCGAACACCGACCGCGCCTCGTTGGCGGAAAGCTGCAGTCGCTCGATACGGCCATCGGCGGTTCGGATGCAGATCCGCTGTGAGACGCCAGAACTGATGTGTACATACGGGGTGGACTTGAGCCGGCTGACCGGAACTGCCGTGGCCGCGTGGCGGTCTGATACTTCGCAAAGATCAACACCACGCTCCTCGGAAGCGCTGCGACCTTCTGCAGCGGGGGAGGTCGCTGCGTTACCGGCTGCCGAAACCGCGGCGTTTGCCGCTAGCCCGGCTGACGGAAGCGGCGAGTAGCGTCGCTCGGGCGGGCCCGCAGCGAAGCGACCGCTCTGCGGTTCGTGCGCTGTTTGCGGAGCGAGAGCCCTTGCATCAGCGTCCAGGAGGCTGCCCTCGCTGCCAGTGGCAGTGGACCGCGAAAACGGCTGCGGAAACGGCTGGGGTGATTGCACTATGCTGGGCGGGGCACTCTGCATCTCGGGCCGCACCAAAGGCGCAGACGTTGGATCCGGACGCGGACCGGTGTTGTCCCGAAGCTTTGAGGCGCCAGGTGCGATTTCCCCTGCCCCGGGGCGGTCCGGGACCGAGCCGTTGCGATAACCCTTGATGTCGGCCTGTCGGGCAAGGTGAAGCGGAGCAGGACTTTCGTCGATCCGTTGCTGGACCGCGAGCAAGGGATCGGCGACCGGATCCCTGCGGTAATTCTGCCAGGCATCCACCGAAAACCAGACGGCAAGGCCACCGAGCGCTCCCGCAGCGAGCCAATAGTCAAGGCCACTCCTGCGGGGGCTTGCACCGAGGTCGTTTGGCCCACAGTGAACATCCTGCCCCGCCTTCAGAGGAAGGCCGGCAGAGGCAGTGCGGTGACCTGAGACCTCTGGCGCGGCCCCCCGCACCAGCCCGTAGCGCTGCTGGAATGACTCATCGGTCTGTCCATCCATTCCCAGCGCGGCGGCGTAGCGCAATGCCACTGTTCGCCGATGCTGCGCATTGTAGAAGCCGCGCGACCCACCCTCCTCGAGCGACCTGATCTGCGCCTCTGAGACGAGCAACAGTCTGGCCATCGAAGCCACAGACTGTCCGCTCCTCACGCGTGCCGCGCGGAGCGACTCCCGAACGATGCCCTCAGCCATGCCAGACCCAATCTGACGACGCAATGGATGGGTACTTCAACCGAGACTGACCCTCGTGCCGTGTCGGATCAGTCTTCCTCTCATCCGGAGTTTCTCATGTTTGCCCGCCGGTTGCATGTTTGCCGCTCAACCCGCTCGACCGCCCGGGACCCCCATGATGACCTGGATAAGCTACATCTGCCATTCCTGGTCGGTATCGGCTTCGGCGATCATCACGCGCATCACATCGGTCATCGAGATCATACCCACGATCCGCTCGCCATCGGCCACCGGCAAATGCCGGAAACGCCCCTCTGACATGATCTTCATGCACTCCGCGATCGTTGCCGAAGGTCCGATCGTAGTGACATTGCGGGTCATGATTTCGCCGATACGGATGGTTTCCGGGTTGATTCCCTTGGCAATAACCTTGTGCGCGTAATCGCGGTCGGACACGATCCCGACCATCGCCCCGTTTTCGAAGACAACAAGGCTGTGGATGTGCTTCTCGAGCATCAGATCCATCGCCTGCTTCACGGGCATTTCCGGCTCGGCATGAATCAGACCGAATGTCTTGCTTTCCAAAACCTGCGCAACTGTCGTCATGACGTCGTCCCTCGCAAAAATGAATTGAAATGTGGGAAATGCGCCACATGAACAATCGTGGCATCATCAACGGTGAATCACCTGCAGGCCGGTTCTTGGAATCTCCCGGGTTGGGTAAAGGGAGCATATCCCGGTTAATGCAGTTCATTGGCCGGAGGTATTCCTCGGTGATCCGGTCGGGGAAATCGGGCGGGCCCGGGTGATGTCGGAAACGCTTACCTAACCCATCGAAGGTGCATCCAATGCCTAAACTAACACTCGAAAGCATCCAGAAACAGATCGAAAGATTGCAAGCGCAGGCCAGGAAGATGGAAGGACTGGAAACTGCAAAGAAGCTCAAGTCCACCGCTCAGGTGAGGAGCTTGATGCAAAAACTCGGAGTGAGTATAGAAGACCTGGCCGCCGAAGCGCAAAAACCCGCAGCGCCTCCCCCGGCGCGTCGTGGTCGGCGTCCAGCAGAGCCGGAAAAGTCCGCACTCAAGCCAAAGGCCGAGGCCAAGATTCGGAAGCCGGTAGCCCCCAAGTATCGCGACCCCAATAGCGAGGAAACCTGGACCGGCCGAGGAAAGCCGCCGCGTTGGCTCACCCTGCTTATCAATGCAGGGCACCAGAGGGAGGAGTTTCTGATCGGACCACATCTGGCCGACACGTCCGTTGCCGAAAGCGCCTCGGCAGACACCGCCTCCGAGAGCACTTCCTCGGACGAATCCGCCCTCGCAACGACAGGGGATGCGCATCCGCACCACGCCGCCAGTGCCGCTGGAGATGCTGAGGCAAGCCGTGGTGAGCCGAAAAATGCCCCGCAGAGCGCACCGCCAGCCTGGAACCCTTGAGCAGCCCGAGATTTGTTGCCCGCATCGCTGCGGGCTCACGGCCGCAAGAATCGCTCAGGGCCCAAGGCTTCCCGATCGAGGATTCAAGGGCGGGCCCAAGGCTTCCCGATCGGGATTCAAGGGCTCAAGATGGCGCAGGCCATGAGCATTGGTTCGTTGGCATCGAGCGCTTCACGCTGCCGCTTGGAGGCCAGTGCCAGGGGTTTCTGGGGTGCTGGAGATCGCAGCCCTGGGGGCGGCCCGCTGTGCCTTGCTCGCAGATACAGTATTGGGGTTTGCGAAAATGGAGCGGGCAACGGGGATCGAACCCGTATCTGAGGCTTGGGAAGCCGCCGTTCTACCATTGAACTATGCCCGCAGGGGGGCCTTTCAGAGGCCCTTTTCGAATTTTCTGTCGGATGTCTTGCCGAACGCCTTGCCGCATGACTTCTCGAACGCCTTGCCGCATCACTCCCCGGATGCCCTGGCGCGCGACCTGTCAGATATCCTGACCCGAACCTGAATGGTACACCTGCCCGGCCCCCCCCGCGCATCACTGCGTCCTGCGCTTGTCTTCGATCTGGGCGGGGTATTGATCGACTGGCGGCCGCATGCCTTCGTCGAATCGCTCGCGCCGGGAGTCGCGCTAAGCGGCAGCGAGCGCGACTGGCTGATGCAGTGCGTGTTCCAGGATTACGGGCCCTCCTCCGACTGGGTGGCCTTCGATCTCAACCGTCTGGAACTTGACGAGCTCTGTGCGCGTATTGCCAAGCGCCTGAGCGGGAGCCGCCGGATTCATCCACGCCTGGATTGCCTTACAACCCTTGCAACCGGCGTTGAGGAGTGGATACACGCCCTGACCGACCGACTCCAGCCGCTTTCGCCAAATGTCGCGTGGCTCAGGGCGCTGCGCATGGAGCGCTGGCAGCTCTATTTTCTTTCCAATATGCCGCGCCTGTTCATCCCGAAAGTGCTTCGCCATCGCGAATTGTTCGACTGCTTTGACGCCGGGATTTTCTCGGGCGAGGTGAATCTCGCCAAGCCGGATCCGGCCCTCTTTGCGCTTGCAGCGTGCAGGTTTTCAGCCACCACCGAAAGCGCTGCAAACCGCTTCATCTTCCTTGATGATCATCCGGCAAACGTCGCCGCAGCGCGCAGCTTCGGTTGGCGGGCGATTCTCTTCGATTCCCTGAGTTCGGCGCAAACGCAGTTTGCACGTCTCGTTTCGCAATCCGATGCATGAAGGATCCGATGCACAGCATGGGCAAGCCGTCGCCCTCTGCGATCCGCAGTTACGTGCTGCGTACCGGACGTATCGGAAGCGGTCAACGACGGGCTCTTGAATCGCTTGCTCCCGATTATGTCGTACCCTTTGAGGCCAGCCGCCCGCCCGGAACCTTGGCCCACCTTTGGCCGGACCGGGTTCGGGATGGCCCCCTGATCGTTGACATTGGATTTGGCATGGGTGAGGCACTCGCGGCAATGGCGGCGCAACACCGGGATCGCCGTTTCCTGGGCATCGAAGTGCACCCGCCTGGCGTTGGAAGCCTGTTGCAACGCATCGAAACACTCGCACTCGACCATGTGCGGATCGTGCAACACGACGCAGTCCCGGTGGTTCAGGCGATGCTCGGCGCCGCCAGTGTGGATGCTTTCCATGTTTACTTTCCGGACCCCTGGCCCAAGAAGCGCCATCACAAGCGGCGCCTCGTCCAGCGGCCCTTTGCGGAATTGCTTGCCAGCCGACTGCGGCCCCGTGGCTATCTGCACTGTGCAACCGACTGGGAGCCCTACGCGGTTGCGATGCTCGATTGCCTGAGCCAGATCGCCGAATTGCGCAATGCCCACGAGGGCTTTCATCCGCGACCCGAATGGCGTCCGCTGACCAGGTTTGAGCGTCGCGGACTGCAACTCGGCCACAAGGTATGGGACCTGATCTTCCGGAGAATCTGAACTGTGCCCGACACTGAGCTTCTTGAAACTTCGGCGCTCGAACTCTCAGCCCTGCTGCACGCGCGCAAGGTGTCTTGCCTTGAGGTGATGCGTGCGTGCCTGGCGCGCGTCGATGCCTTCAACCCCTTCTTCAACGCAATCGTCTCGTTGCGGCCGCACGACACGCTGCTTGCCGAGGCCTCCGCGCACGACACCCTGCTGGCGCAGGGACGATCGCTGGGCTGGCTGCATGGCATCCCGCAAGCGATCAAGGATCTCGCTCCAGTGCGTGGCCTGCGCAGCACCAAGGGCTCCCCGCTCCTTGCCACGCACATCCCAACCGACGACGCGCTCGTGGTGCGCCGCATGCGCGAAGCCGGTGCGATCCTGATCGGAAAGACGAACACTCCGGAGTTTGGCCTGGGGTCACACACCTTCAACCCTGTGTTCGGCCCCACCCGCAACCCTTGGGATCCGCTGCGAAGCGCAGGGGGTTCGAGCGGTGGAGCGGCAGTTGCGCTTGCGCTGAGGATGCTCGCAGTGGCCGACGGCAGCGACATGGGCGGGTCGTTGCGCAATCCAGCAGCCTGGAACCATGTGTTCGGACTGCGCCCCTCGCAGGGCAGGGTCCCCAAACTCCCCGCATCCGACCTCTTTTTCGGACAACTCGGCACCGAGGGTCCGATGGGCCGTCATGTGGCCGACCTGGCACGATTGCTCGCAACCCAGGCAGGCCACCACCCCAAGGCGCCGCTCTCGCTTGCCGAGGACGTGCGTGATCTGGCGCTGCCGCTGCCATCCGGACCGCAGGCCTGCGAAGCGATGCGGGGCAAACGGATTGGCTGGCTTGCCGATCTGGATGGCCATCTCGCCACCGAGAAGGGAATACTCGGGGCCTGTGAGCGCGCGCTGCGTTGTTTTCACGACATGGGCGCAACGGTTGAATCGGCCCGGATCGCATTCGACCCTGAAGCGCTTTGGCAGGCTTGGCTTTGCCTGCGGCAGAGCACAGTGGCGATGGAGATCCTGCCCTACGCGCAGAATCCGGCGCAGCGGCAACTCCTCAAGCCCGAGGCCTGCTGGGAAGTTGATGAGGCGCTGAAACGCTCGGCAATCGATGTGATGCAGGCAAGCGCGGTGCGCTCGGCGTTTTTCTACGCCTGGCTTGCCGCCTTCGACTGCTGGGACTTTCTCGCACTGCCGAGCACGCAGGTGTTCCCCTTCGACCTTGCCGAGACCTGGCCGCGCCGCATTGGCGCGCGAAGCATGGATACCTACCATCGCTGGATGGAGGTGTCGATCTACGCCACGCTGAGCGGCAGTCCCGCGATCAGCCTTCCCGCCGGTTTTGGGGCAGCGCCGAAAACTGAAGCGCCGATCGACCTGCCGATCGGGGTGCAGTTGATCGCAGCCCCAAGATGCGACCGTGCACTTCTCGAGGCTGCGCAAAGCTATGCGCATGCGCACGCAGCCTGGATCCACCGCAAGCCGCCCGTACTCCACGGCAAGGATCGCTGAGCGGCGCCCGAAACGCGCCCGAAACGCGCCCACCCGATCACCGAACCCGCCGCATTCAGGCCCAGCTTATCCAGCCGAAGTGGGCGCTCAGCAACACCAGCGCACCAAAAGCGATGCGATACCAGGCAAAAACCACAAAACTGTGCTGTGCCACATAGAGGATCAGCCACCGCACCACAAGCAACGCCGAGGCAAATGCGGTAACGAGACCGATCGAAAACACCGGAAGATCTCCCCATTCGAGCAAATGACGGTACTTCCAGGTGTCGTAGAGGCCCGCCGCAACGAGTGTTGGCACCGCAAGAAAAAAGGAGAATTCGGTTGCAGCTTTACGCGAAAGCCCAAAGAGCATCCCCCCGATGATGGTGGCCCCGCTGCGACTGGTGCCCGGAATGAGCGCGAGGCACTGCGCAAGCCCCACCTTCAGTGCATCGAGTCCGCTCATGCGGTCAACCTCATCAACCCGCGCCACGGTGGCGAGCCTTGCGGCGCGCAACTCCACCCAGAGAATCACGAGCCCGCCACCGATGAAGGCAAGCGCTACCGGGACCGGATGAAAAAGGTGGCGTTTGATCGCACTGCCAAAGAGAAGACCGAGTACGGCCGCGGGCACGAAGGCGACCAGCACATTGAGCAACAGGCGAAAGGCGGCGTTGCGCTCGACATCCCGTGCAGCGCAGGCCCCGTGGAGCGCAAGGCGGAATCGTTCCCGGTAATGCCACACCACCGCGACCATCGCTCCCGTCTGGATCGCCACCTCGAAGAGCTTTGCCTTCTCCCCATGAAAGCCGATCAGGCTTGCCGCCAGAATAAGGTGCCCGGTGGATGAGATCGGAAGAAACTCGGTGAGCCCCTCCACGATGCCCAGGATGAAGGCCTGTAACCAGACATGCAGCACGGCCGGAGCAGCGTCGGACATGAAAGACCCTATTTCCGTGATTTTGAAGCATGGGCCGGAGAATTGCCGGCGACTTCCCGCGCCTGTTGGGTGCCCGCGCCGGGGCGACGCCCGCGCGCAAAGCGCGACAATCCCCAGACGGCGGCCAACCCGAGTGGAAGGTCGATGTAGGCCTCCCAGAAATTGGGCGAGGGCGCAGCCTCGATCCGCCAAAGCAGCGCCGGCACGAGCGCAAGCACCGCCACCACGATGCGCTTGAGCGCAATCAGCAGCACAAGCGCGATCAGAAAGACGAGCATGGCGACCTGTCCGGTTCTTGAAGTATCGGCGAGGTAACCCCCTGCGTGGATACGCCAGGGTGCCCATCCGAACTGTTCGAGCCCCAGAGCCGCTGCGGCAAGCACAAGGAGCGCCCAGACCGACGCCGGCAGCAGCGCCTCGCGGCCGGTCTGCACTGCGGCAAGCATCAGGATCACGCTGAAGACCGAGATCGTTGCGCCGAGCGGGGCAGCATGCATGCCTACCGGTGCCTGCGGAAACGGTATCCAGGCTATCGCGCCGATCAGCACAGCGGCTGGCCAACGCAGCCAAGGCCTCGGCAGCCAGCGCGCGCCCAGCCGCACAAAGAGCCAGCCCATCGTGACCGAAAGACTTGCAACCGGCCAGTAGGCCAGCGCGGCAAGCAGCTGCGGATGCAGACTCTGCAGACCCTCCACACTCACAAACCCGTCGCCCGGTAGACCCTGTGCCCGATCCGCTGCCCGCGGTCGAGAAAGAGGAGGTGAAGGCGGTTGTCGTCGGTCTGCGCGAGCCGCGGATCACTGAAACCGCCGGGCTGCAGCCCCTTCGCCACAAGCAGTGTCTCGGTGGCCTGATGCAAGGCGTTGACGCGTTGAAGCACCAGTTGCTCCGGCGCCTGCTCGGGAACCCGGGCGATCCAGCTTGTCCCGTCAAAGGAAGGCAATGCCGCCAGACCGGGGGTGGCCTGGCGCCAACTGAGCGGCCGGGCAGGCTCGGAACGATCGAGTCGACCCACCCACACCCTTCGATCCCCGGAGACCTCGCGCAGGTAGAACTCCACCAGCTTCTCGCTGTGCACCACCGGCCAGGGGTCGGCAAGCCTCGGAGGACCGTCGATGCGGGTTTGCGCAAGAAAACGCCCCTTCGCGTCGAAACTGAGCAGCACACCGTAACGCACGCCCCAGTCGTAGTGCACTGGCAGCACAAAACCACCTCCCCGCAGATTGATTCCAGGCGCTCCCACCTGATGCGAACCGTTGAGAAGCGGTGCGAGCTTGAGGCTTTGCAGATGTACGAAGCGCTGTCCGCCATCGGCCGAGCGCAGATGCTCGATCCCTGTCCAGGAAAGCTCACCCAGGATCCGGCTTGCAACGAAGAGATGCACAAAGCCTGAGCGATCCACATGCACCACAGCCCCATGGATGTTCGCGAGCGGGTTACCCGTCAGGCGCGCGAGTTCCGCGCTCCGAAGCACCACCCGCGGCACCGACCACTGGCGGGCGTCGAAGGTGGAAAGCGTCACTTCGCCATCGCTCGCGGCCTCGCGCGGAAAGCCAACCCAGCCGGCGAGCAGCCTGCCCCCGGCGAGCGCGACCACCGAGAGCGATGCCAGTTGCGGCGTCGTGACGATCGGTCCGCGGTGAAGTAGCTCGGACTCGGTTGCCATCCGCGACGGCGCGCGCGGCGGCACCTCTGCCCGCACCGGGACCGGGTCGCGCGGTACGCTCATCACCGTCAGTGCAGCGAGCGCAGCAAGCACCACGAGCCAGGCCGGACGCCACCGCAGGGGGGTTGTTCCCCCCTGATTCCCGGCAGTCCGCCCACGGCCACCGCCTCCGTCCCTGCCACCGCCTGCACCAGCGCTCCTGCCGGCGCTACCGCCAGCGGCCCTCAAGCGATCCACCAAAGCCTTCATGAAGTTCGTCCGGTCATTCGCCAAGATCAGTGCTGCCGGCGGTTTTCAGCCGACGGTTGGTACACTCGCCCGTTTACTCCTGCGACAAGGATCGCCTCGCGTCCGAGTTTATGACCCGACAAGGAAAAATTCTTCTCCTTGGCCTCCTGATCGCCGCGGTTGTGGTCGCGGCTGGCGTCGCAGCGATTCTCAAGCGCAAGGAGGGTACCAAGACGGTCAATCCGGTTGCGCAGGAGATCGTCCGCCAGCAGCAGGTGGAGCCTTTGCGCTTCGGGCCGATGGACTGGATCGAGGTACGGGAAGTGCGACTGTCGGCCTATGTCCCCCTGACCGGAACCGTGCGCGCCGTCGAGAGTGCCTCGGTCAAGGCCAAGGTGGCCGGCGAGCTGAAGATGCTCGGCGTGCGCGAGGGCATGGCGGTGCAGCGCGGCGACGTGATCGGCCTGATCGATCCCACCGACTACGAACTGCGGCTGCGAGAACGCGAGGCGCAATTGCGCCAGGCCGAGGCGCAACTCCTCACCGCCCAACGCAACGCTGATGCGAACTCCCAGCTGGTCGCACGCGGCTTCATCTCGGAAAACAGCAGCGCCAACACGCTTTCGGCCCTCGATGCTGCGCGCGCTGCACGCGACGCGGTGAATTTCCAACTCGAGCAGGCGCGCAAGGCGCTCGCCGACACCCGGCTGATCGCGCCGATCGATGGCGTGGTGGCCGAGAGGCTCGCCTTGCCCGGCGAAAAGCTCTCGCCGGATAACCGCGTGGTGCACATTGTGAACATCGAGCAACTCGAGGTGGAAGCCTCGGTGCCCTCGCAGGACATCGGCGCGATCCGCATCGGCCAGCAACTCGAGCTGAACATCGAGGGACAGTCTGCCGAGGTGCTGGCCAACGTGGTGCGCATCAATCCGGCCACCAGCGGAAGCTCGCGCAACGTGATCGTGTACCTGCGCCTCCTCAAACCCGGACCAAACCTGCGCGTCGGCAGCTTTGCGCAGGGTTCGCTGCCTGTTGACGTGCCGCGTGACCGCCTGGCCGTGCCGTTCAACGCCCTGCGTGAGCACGCAGGCAGAACCTCGGTGTGGCAGGTGCGGGAGGGTCGGCTCGCTTCGCAGGACGTGGTGACCGGACTTCGCGATGAGCGTGCGCGGGCTGCCAACGGCGCCATCGGCATGGTGGAGATTCGCGAAGGTCTCAAGCCTGGAGATATCCTGATCGCAACCGCGCTCAGCAACGCCGTCACCGCGCAACCGCTCAGGGAAGGCGACCCGGTCGAGCTCCAGAAGCCCTGACCGGCACCCATCGGCCTGATCGTCCATGTGGTTCACCCGCGTTTCGATCGCGCATCCGGTCTTTGCCACCATGGTCATGCTGGCCTTTGTGGTGGTTGGCCTCTTCTCCTACCAGCGCCTGCCGGTTGACCAGTTTCCCGACATCAATTTTCCGATCGTGCTTGTGCAGGTCGAGTTTGGCGGCGCAGCGCCCGAGGTGATCGAGGGTGAGATCACCCGGAAGGTCGAGGAGGCGGTCAACACGATCAGTGGAATCAGGGAGATCACCTCGCGTTCCTACGAAGGTCTTGCGCTGGTGATCATCCGGTTCGACCTGAATGTCGATCCGGTTCAGGCGGCGCAGGAGGTGCGCGAGAAGATTGCGCTGGTCAAGCCCCTGTTTCGCGCCGGCGTGAAGGAGCCGCTGATCACGCGCTTCGACCCCGACGAGAACCCGGTGATGTCGCTTGCACTCAAGAGCCAGACACTCGCAGCGCGTGAACTCACAAGCCTGGCCGACCTCACCGTGAAGCGCCGCCTGCAGAACGTGCGCGGCGTGGGTCGGGTGACCGTGGTTGGAGGGGTAAGACGCGAGATCGCGATCGCACTCGACCCTTCGCGGATGGACGCGATGCGGGTGTCGGTGGATCAGGTGATGAACACGCTCCGGCTTGAGAATCAGGACCTGCCGGCTGGTCCGATCCAGTCGGGGGATCGCGACCGGGTGGTGCAGGTGAGCGGACGGATCGTGCAGGCGCAGGACTTCGGGAGGCTCATCGTGGCGCGCCGCCAGGGACAGCCGGTCTTTCTGGCGCAGATCGCCTCGATCCGCGACACTGCGCAGGAGGTCGAGAGCCTCGCGCTGGTCAACGGCGAGCGAGCCATTGCGCTCGATGTGGTGAAGGCGCAAGGCGAGAACACGATTGCAGTGGTGGATGCGGTGCTTCGGGCGGTTCAGGATCTCAGGTCGCAACTGCCCCCGGGCGTCGACATTGTGGTTGTGCGCGACGGCTCGCGCGCGATCCGCAATTCGGTGGCAAGCGTGCAACGCAACATCCTCGAGGGCGCAGCACTCACGATCCTGATTGTCTTTCTCTTCCTCTCCTCCTGGCGCTCCACTGTGATCACTGGGCTCACCCTGCCGATCTCGCTCATCGGCACCTTTTCGGTGATGTTTCTGCTGGGCTTCTCGATCAACCTGGTGACCCTGCTGGCCCTTGCGATCTGTGTGGGGCTGCTGATCGACGATGCGATCGTGGTGCGCGAAAACATCGTTCGCCACCAGGCAATGGGCAGCGAGCCGAGGCGCGCGGCGCTCGAGGGAACCCGTGAAATCGGGCTTGCGGTGGCTGCAACCACCTTCTCGATCGTGGCGGTGTTCTTTCCGATCGGATTCATGGAAGGCATCATCGGGCGCTTTTTCAAGCAGTTCGGGCTCACCGTGGCCTTCGCAGTGCTGCTCTCGATGCTGGTCTCGTTCACGCTCGATCCGATGCTGTCTTCGGTGTGGAAGGATCCCGATGCACACGGGGCGCGCGGACGCGGCCCGGTTGCCTGGTTGCTCCAGCGCTTTCAGGCTGCGATGGTGGCGCTCGAAGCCGGCTATGTGGCGCTGCTTCGCTGGGGCCTCCAGCACCGTGGCAAGACCATGCTGTTGGCCATCCTGAGCTTCGCGGCGGCTTTTCCGCTCCTTCGCTTCGTGGGCACCGAGTTTGTTCCGGTGGCCGACAACAACGAGATCTATGTGCGGTTCTACACGCCAGAGGGGTCATCGCTCGCCTTCACCCAGCAAAAGGCCCTTCTCGTCGAGTCGGCGCTGCGCAAACTCCCCGGAACCACCGACAGCTATGTCACGATCAACAGTGGGATCGCACAGGGGAAGAACTACGCCACCCTCGTCCTTCGCCTTGTCCCCCGTGCCGAGCGCCCAATGTCGGTGGATCAGATGCGTGCGCCGGTTCGCGCGATCATCGCGCGCATCCCGGGCGTGACCGTGACCGACGTTGGGGGAGGCGATCCAGTGGGATCGGGCAAGGCGATCCAGGTGAGCATCCAGGGCCCGGATGCCGAGGAACTCAATCGGATCGTCGCGCAGGTGCTCCCGAAGATCCGCCAGATTCCCGGTATCGTCGACCTCGATACCTCGGCCAAACCCGGCAAACCGTCGATCGATGTGAGCCTCAACCGTGTGCAGGCCTCCGATCAGGGGATCGGGCTTGCGCAGATTTCCTCAAACCTGCGCACCCTGCTAGCCGGTGAAGTTGCCACCACCTGGCGTGGTCCCGACGATGAGAACTACGATGTGAGGGTGCGGCTCGACCCCGCGATGCGCCACACCCTGGACGATCTCGGCCGCATCCCGATCAGCACCATTGGGCCCGAGCTCGGGGCAACACCCGGCGTCGTGCCCCTGCGAAGCGTGGCCACCCTCACCGAGGCGAGTTCACCCACGCAGATCAACCGCAAGGACCTGATCCGGGAGGTGGCGATCAGCGCAGGTGCCGACGGGGTACCGCCGGGCACGGTGGGGCTCGCTGTGCAGGACGTGCTGGCCCAGGTGCCACTGCCACCGGGCTACCGGTTCGCAACCGGGGGGTCCACCAAGGACATGGTGGAGAGCGCAGGCTACGCCGCACAGGCTTTGCTGCTCGCCATCATCTTCATCTACATGATCCTTGCCTCCCAGTTCGGAAGCTTCATCCAGCCTGTGTCGATCATGGTATCGCTTCCCCTTGCGCTGATCGGCGTGGTTCTGGCACTGCTTTTCTTTGGTTCCACGCTCAACATCTTCTCGATGATCGGCTTTATCATGCTCATGGGTCTGGTCACCAAGAACGCCATCCTGCTCATCGACTTCACCAATCAGGCGCGCGCCCGGGGGCTCGACCGCGCGCAAGCGCTCCTCAAGGCTGCCGAGATCCGGCTGCGCCCGATCCTGATGACCACGCTGGCGATGATCTTCGGCATGGCACCGCTTGCCTTTGGCATTGGTGCGGGCTCCGAGCAGCGTGCACCGATGGGACAGGCTGTGATTGGGGGGCTGATCGCCTCAACCTTGCTTACCTTGCTGGTGGTTCCGGTGCTCTATGCTTTGCTCGACGACCTCAGGATGCGCCTTGCGCGTCGTCGCTGACTTCAGCGAAGCCGGAAATCAACGCGCCCTTTCCATGCGGGTACTTACAATGCGAAGTGGAAGGATGCACCGTTTCTCGCGAGGAAGTGATGAACCCGAGCCTCATGGATATCGAACGCGCGCGCTTCAACATGGTCGAACAGCAGATTCGACCCTGGCGTGTGCTGGATGCCTCGCTTCTGGAAAGCCATTTCCAGTTGCGCAGGGAGGACTTTGTTCCACCAGCGATGCGCAAACTCGCCTTCTGCGATGTGGAGATCCCGTTGCTCATCGACGGTCGCGATTCGGGCGAGCGCATGCTGGCCCCCAAAGTCGATGCGCGGCTGGTTCAGTCGCTCGACCTCGCCCGCGAGGAGCATGTGCTTGAAGTTGGCACAGGCTCGGGATGGCTGGCAGCGCTTCTTGCAACCCGGGCGGCCCGGGTGCTGAGTCTCGAGCGCCACCCGGCGCTTGCGGCCTTTGCACGCGGGAATCTCCAGCGGGCCGGCCTTCAGCATGTGGAGGTGGTCACTGCCGACGCCTCGCTGGCCTCGGCAGCCGGCACCGGCGAGTGGGACGCGATTGTCCTTTCGGGAAGCGTCGAGCAGATCCCCGCTGCGCTCGTCCACAAACTCAAGGTCGGCGGCCGGATGGCGTTGATCGTGGGGCGGCGACCGGTGATGACCGCGCAACTTCTGACCCGCACTGCCTCGGGTGCGCCAGTCATCGAGAATCTTTTCGAGACGCTTGCTCCAGCCTTGCATGGCTTTGCGCGACCTAGCCACTTCCAGCTCTGAAGCCCGATCCAACCGCACTCCTTTTCCGGGTACCTTTGCGCCATGACTGAAACGACCCCGCCTTGCGTGGATGGATCCTCCCGAGAGGATATGTCCGCACTCGCCCCCAGGCCTGCCAGGGGTAGCACGCACGTGGGCCGCCCGAATGCGTTGCAACCTCGTTCAAACTCCGGGCTACCGTCTGATCTGCCGGAGTCGCGCCCGGGTCTTGATTCCGGTTCTTGTCTGGGCCGTGGTTTCGGGCTTGGCCTCGCGCTTACGGTCGTGCTTGCATCAC
>Ga0194134_10001885_pt1 | contig 26345 bp, 15 predicted proteins | sample TA2KigOff0mmetaG_FD_148602 | JGI IMG/M metagenome (GOLD analysis project Ga0194134, IMG submission 148602) | Freshwater microbial communities from Lake Tanganyika, Tanzania - TA2015056 Kigoma Offshore 0m | ecosystem: Environmental > Aquatic > Freshwater > Lake | place: Tanzania: Lake Tanganyika... | reverse complement strand
GGCGGTGGCTCAGGCGGTGGCTCAGGCGGTGGCTCAGGCGGTGGCTCAGGCGGTGGCTCAGGCGGTGGCTCAGGCGGTGGCTCGTCTTGCATAGAGCTTAAATCCCTTTAGGATTTTATTTTACTTTTTAATTTTTCAACTTCCGCAGAAAGTTCTTTAACCGCCTGAATTAAAACTGTAGTCAATCTACCATAATCAAGACCAGATACTTCTCCTTTGTCATTTTTAGCTACAATCATTGGAAGAATTTGATTAACTTCTTCAGCAATTAAGCCTATATCGCCATCTCTTTTTTTGTTTTTCCAATCAAAAGTAACTGGCCTTAATGAATTTATAAGATTAAGACCATTTTTTAAATTTTTAATTTTTTTCTTAAAACGCTTTGAAGAAGTTGAATTATAAGCGACAGCTTCTATTTCTCCATTTTCAGCATTTAAAAATATACTAGTGGTGTTATCATCTTGCTTCAAATATAGTGTTCCGTGTATTCCGTTTGATTTATAAAAATCAGTTCCACCAATAGCTATTTGTTTAAGAACAAATAATTCTCCCGCATTATTATTTGGACCTTCAATCAATTCGCTAGGATTACTTCCTATAACAACAGCGCCTTCCATCGATATAAGCATTCTTGTGATACCAATATCAGTATTAATAGTCTGTGCATTATTTTCTTTTGTTATGGTTGTACTTTTTGATGTTCTAAATTCAATTGCTCCATCTCTAGGTCCATTAAAAAAATTGGCTTCATTGTACGCAGCAGAAAGCATCAGTACTCCATTTCCCTGATCTTCGTCTAAAATATCTAAAAATGAACCCGCCATATCAATTTGTGCGCCATACTGAATTCCGTTACCATCGCCTGCGCTAATAGTGAGTGTTCCATTAGAACTGCCTCTTCTTATACCCCAAGGACTATTGATTGTTATGCCATAATTAAGGCTTCCCAAAGCAGCGCCACCCAAAGAAATAGCTCTACTATTAACAAGTAAATCTGTTCCGTTCCATCTTAATTGATTGCCGCTTGGATTTCCTATAAAAAATTGATAAATAGAGTTTGCTGTTGGAGCGCTTTCTGCCGAAGTGTTGCCCAGAAAGAAGCCGGGTCCATCTGTAAAAGTTCCATAAGTTTCAGAAGTTCCATTAAATCCCAAGCCAGCTGATTTTATATACCCTTTATCTCCTATAGTTAAGCCCTTTGAATCAATTCTTACAGAGTCTTTTACATTTCCAAAATGACCTGTTTTAGCCCAAATTTCTCCATCAATTATAGCCTGAGAAAGCTGAACTTGTCCACTTCCTACAATTCTAAAGCCTTCAATGTCTGTTCTCATCGATATGTCACCATCGTTGTTAACCCACTCAACCTCGTCCCAATAAGTTGTCCAGCTCTCTCCTTCACCTGGTTTATTTGCAAGCTCCGAAGTATGTGTTTGCCCGCTTTTTACTTTATAAACCTTATAAGCCCCAATATAATCACCAGTAGTCTGCTTTACTCTTACTCTAGTTTGATCAGAAGGAATTATTTTAACATCCTTATACTGTTTCGCAGTTACCCACTCTTCGATAAAGTTTTTGGACTGAATATACGAATTACTATTTGGCAACTCTATTACTTGAGAACTTAAAAATCCAGCTGATGCTTTACCTATATCAACGGTTTCGATTATAGCTTCTGTGATTCTTACGCCTTGAATCCTCCCAGTTATACTTGTTGATGATATAGATGTACTTCCGTCAGCGTTCGCTATCGATACTATATAAGTTCCAGTTGAACCAGATGCTGTTAAAAATGCTTTTATAGTTGGAGTATCAGCTCCAGTAGGAAGTCCAATTCCAGATAGCGCCATTCCTATCCTGATAGGTCCATAAGTTAAACCCGTTACAGTTAGCGTCAAAACATCATCTATAACTGAAATAAATCCAGTAAATACTGCTTCGTAATTTCTTACGGCAAACGGAGCCCCAGTAATTGAAGACTGTGCATTAGTAATTTCAAAATTATCTGCAACCATCACAAAGTTTTTAGAAATTGCGTTTGCTCCACCTTCACCAAAGCCTCCGACCCTAACTATCCCAGAAACGTTTGAATGTGCGTCTAATTGTAAGAGCGATTTTGTACTGCGCTGCCAAGCGTTATTATTGTAGACATATACCTTGTAATTATCGTCAATATCGTACCAAATGTCTCCGTTTTGAACAGAAACTGGCTGCTCAGTTTGGTAATAAACTTTTGAAGCGGAATTTGTTGCGGAGGCTTGGGTGCCAACCGCAGAAGCATTTGCTAATTTTGCAATAACTCCATTATACGCAGTTAAATCATATAGATCTTCATTAGTTTCTGGATTGACAACTCTTCCAGTAAAAGATATACCTCTACTCCCAAACATCTTTTCTCTTGTTATCTTTTTAGTCTTTTTTGTAGAGTTCTGAAAAAAAAGAATTTGATCTTTATCATCCATAATATCTGTTGAATCAAGATCATTTATTGTTTTGCCTCCTGTAGCCATATATATTATTTACATTAAAGATTAATAGCTTCGGTGATAAATCCTGCGGTTGCGGCTGGCGCAGCATAAGACCCAGACATTAAAATTCCAGTAGATTCATTAACCTCAAAAGACCAAGATGTTGAAATAGTCGAACGGTCGCCAATTGTTGATCCTATTGAGTAAGAGTCTAATCTTGCATTTTGGACTTTGAGTCCAAATTTTTTAACATTCGCCTGATTTGAAAAAACTATATCAAATAAATATCCGCTAATAGAAACATCCTCTTGCTTAAAAGTAGTGGCTAAATTTTCTGCTGTAAAAGAATCAACCAAGGAATCTATACTTAGAGTTCCCACTACTGGCTTTTGTACTTTTCTGTGAAATGGATAATTATTTCCAAATCCATAAAGAGCTTTTCTTTCTATTGGAACTGATACGGATAAAGACTGAAAATTATCGAAATCAAAACCTAACTTTACTGCATTTGAAGCTTCTGCGGTAGCTGTTATTTGACATTTACCATGAGGGCATCCTCCAGCAAAAAGACCACTATACCCTGTCATATACCTTGAAGTTCTTGAAGCATCTAAGATTCCAATTGACTGATTGCTTGTGACTTCTGAGCCTGAACCAGTTACAAACAAAGCTGGATTTTCGAAAGTCGCAGAGCTTACTTGAGATATTTCTGCATTAGCTCCAACAAAAGACATTGAAACTGTAGCCAAACTATTTAAACCTATACTTAATTCATAATTATTTAAGTAAACGTTACCTATACTTAATACGTTATGACCATTAAAATTTGTATTAGCATTAAGATCTTTTCCATTATCTTGCGCAATTACAATATAGAAATTTCTATCTTGATTCGATGTGAATATTGCAGAAAATGGATTTTTATATCCGTCTGTTGTTACACCAACATCCATCCCAATAAACTTTTCATTCCAACCTCTATTTAGATAATATTCTAAATTAAAATTAACATCTGGGGCAAATTGAGTTTGTCTTAATGCAAAATTACCAGTTCCAAGTTGCTTGAGCGGGGTGCGCTCAACATCAAAAGAAAAATTATACGATTGAATAAAATCTAACTTTGCAACCCCAGATGCATTTCCTGGAGTTTGCATGGCACCGCTAGGTCCAGCAAATATAGCCTCCATTTCATAAGATACATATTGTCTAGGCATTAGTAAGTTCTCCTCGCTCCCAATGGATCTTCTCTCATTGTGATAGATATATCATTTACGTTTTTATAAACAAAAGTATGCTCCCATTGCGGTGCGTAAAAATATTTATTCTGATTATATATTTTGGGAAATTTATACTGAAATTTTCGATATCCTTGACGCGCAATCAAAAAGTGGAGTATGCATCTAGCTTCAGCGTCAGATATTCCTTTGAAATCTAATTTAAAATTTTTTAAAGTGTTGGCGTGTAAACCGAAATTTGTTCGCTTTGTGAATGAATAAGGTAATTCTGTTTTTATCACTGAAGTTTCTTTTGAAACTTGAGTGGAATATGTAGGTTGAAATTCAAATTCCCGCGTCCATATACCTGAGTTTGGAATTGTATTAACAGCGGCTATACTTGAAGAACTACTTATTGAACCTGTGCAATAATAAAATGAATCATATAAATTACCAGTATTGCTAGGGAAAGCGGCATTTCCAGTATATCTTACAACGTCATATTTTGAATAACTTGTTGAAGCGGCCCAATTACCCTTTATGTTACTTCCAGTTATCAAAGAATTATTCCAATTTAATAATGTCGAAATTTGATCGGTACTTACACCAACATTGATATTATATAAATCATTTTCATTATAACTGTTATCTATATTATTTACAAAACAATTGAATGGTTTATAGATTTGAGCGGCGTCAGTATATTGAAAAAATCCTGTACCGTGCAAGCTTTCAAAAAAACCAACAATTTGCCTTGCTTGTTCTTGTTTGCGATTTTCAAACGGCATTGATATTTGCATTTGCAAATGATTAACGCCTTTAGGCATTGAATAAATATAATTATCTACAGTTTCATATTCAGCAAGCTCAGACGAAAACGAAACCTGCATTCCATACGATGGAATGAAAGTCATCGTCGATGGTATGTTTGTACCAGTTACATTCTGATCTCTATCGTACAAAAATGACATTATAAAAATCCTTGATAGTTGAGAGTCATTATAGCATCATCTGTTGCGCTTGTATTTATTGATTCACCAATAAGTTCCATATTTGACATTGTGAATGCCCCTAATGATCCTATTTGTATATTAATATTTTTTTTGTTAGAATCTATAACAAAATCAAAAGCTCTTTTAGATTGATAATCATCAACTGCAATAGAAAATTGAGCAGTAACTTTATAAGGTCTTGTAGTTACAACGTCGATCAGCCTATTTCCGCTTGCTCCGTAAAATGCTTGCCTATTACATTCAACATTGTATGTGAAAGATTCAACGCGATTTGTTCCTGTCCCATCACATTGAATTAAAATATCTGCGGGCCTAACTAAAGCCAAAGTTCCAGTTTGATTATTTGAGGTAGAGATCAAGCCTGTTCCAACATTGCCAAAAACAGAAAAATCAGCGTTTAAATTTGGAAAATTTCCAACTGAACAAGAGACAGAATAAGAATTTAAATAGCCAGAATGAAAGCCAAAATTTGTATTTCGCGAATTATAAAACAAGCCGCCACTCACTCCAAATGTCCCTGTCATTCCTGTTATAAAATCATTTGGAGAGAGATATTTTTGTATACTTAAATTAGATTGCGGTGGCGCAGATGTAAATGTTCTAAATTTATTGTACCCAATTACATTTAAATGATCAATTGGTAAAGAGTAGCCAAAATTAACATCGGCCACTCCAAAGAGTTTGTAGCCGCTGAGAAAAACTTCAACATCATAATTTGCTGTTGATAGTTTTGCCATTATCTAGTTCTGAGCGTCCCCCCTAAACGTTTTTCCTCGTTTAAAGTTTCTAACACTACAGCCTTTATCCTTTCAGACATTTTTTTATAATCTACCCCGCCTCGATTTGAACCGCCTTGAGTTTCTGTTTGAGAATTTTGCCCAGTGACATTAATGCTGATATTAACATCACCCATCATTTTTGCATTACTCTCCGTTGTAGTCGTAGTTGGCGCAGAAGTTCCAACTTCGCCTCCATCAGCAAATCTTGGCATACGGCCTTGATTCATTGAATCAAGAAATCTAGTACCATAATTAGCCGCTGCTCTGCGATTTAAAACATATTCGCCTCCCATCAAAGCCACTTGTCCTCCAGAGTTGTATCCGCGAATCATGCCACCATAAGCTTTTCCATCTAAAAATTTTACTGGTTCCAATGGTCCAATTTTAACACCTTTATATGGATCATAACCTTTATATGGATTATATATTGGTAAATTTGGAATTTTAGCTGGAAATGATTTACCAACACCATAACTTAAAGCAGCGGCAGCTATTGTAGATATTAATTGTCTTTTCAAAGCCTTTCTTTCCTGCTTCTCTCTTTCTTTTTTCTGTTTTTCAAAATCAGATTTATTTTCTAATATATCAAAAGCTTGTGCCTGAGCGCCCCGAACTTCTTGACTAATTATATTGTCTCCCAATAAAGCATATCTGGACAATCTTTGACTTTGATCTTCAAGATTTATAAATGCCGAACTCGCTCCCCCTCTTAAAACGTCAGTTGCTCCACTCGTTGTGATTTGATTTGCGAACGCTCTTAAGGCGTCTTCGCCAGAAATTGCTCCTCCTCCGCGAATACCAGGAATAAACATTCCTCCGTTATTCATTTTTGCAAGATTAGCTACGCCATATTTTTCTACGGCTGATTTTCTCATAACAAATTCACCACCAGTGAGCATTGCTGGCACATCGTCGCGATAACCACTACCGCCAGAAACAAGACCTCCCTTTGCCATCCCTAATCCTTTTCCTATGGCAAGAGTTATGTTTCCAGCAGCCCGATCTAAAAATTTCCCTTGCATAGATTTTAAGAAATTCATGGCAACATTTTGCAATGCAGCCCCAAGATCATCAGTTTGAGATATAGCAGCTGACATGGCATCTCTCAAACCATCTTTAAATGCACCAGTTGTATTATAAGCAAAAATTTGTGAAAAATTATCAGATTCTTTGTTTATTTCGTCAAACATTTTTGAAACTCCAGCCTTAATTGGAGAATCTACGGCCATCTGTTGTAACAAATATTCTCTTGAATAACTTGTATTTATTGCTTTTTTTCTTATATCTGCTATCGCGGCAGCTCTCTGTTCAAGAATTCTATATTCTTCTTGAAGGTCCCGTACTGTTTTAAGAGCTAATTCGGAACTTACTATTCTTGGATCATCTGTCAAACCTCCTCCTTCCCCCGCTTTTTTCGCTGCATTATTAAGGGCATTTAATGCCTCTGCAAGACTTCCGTAAGCAATTGAAGTTCTATATACCATCTTTTCCTCTGGGGCTAATCCTTGAATTTGTTCAAGAGACGATTGCATTTGTGATTTTGCAGCATCCTGTGCTTCTTTTAATGCCATTTTCTTTTCATATTCTATTTCAATTTCTTCTTTTCCTATTTCTAAATTTCTTTTAGCCTGAGTTAACCTAAACGTTTTTTCTCTTGTCGAAAATCCCTTTGCAGCAGCGCTTCTTTCTAATGCGCTAACTGGTTGCTGAATTTCAAACATATCGAATTGTTTTTGCATATCATCCGCAATTCTTGAAATTTTTTTATTTCTTTCCGCTCCAATATCCGTAGCTTTATTTAATAATTCGCGAGTTTTTAATTGATTGTTCAATTGAATTGTAGCTCTACTTATTAATTCTAATTTTTCTCTTTCTACTGAAAGATTTTTTTGTTGCTGTTTTTCTTCTGAAATTATTGCTTGAATTTTTTCTTTTGCATTTATCGCTCCTTGGGTTTCCAATTTTTCAAGTTCTTGGTATATTCCTTCAAGTTTTTCTCCAGATTCAACGCGTTTCATCAAAGACTCTAAAGCGCCTTTATCTACAGTAGCTAATTTAGAAGCAGAAGCTATTTGTTGAAATACTTTATTACGAGAAGATTCCATTGAATCTGCTTTTTTGTAATCTATTTCCAAAAGTTTTTGCTGTAATTCTAATTCTGTTTTTTGATTCTCGGATAGATTGCCTGAATTTTTTATAAAAACTGCATAATTCTTTGCTCTTTGTAAATCTTTATTGTTTTGAGCGGATGAAAATTTTTCATTAATTTCATTTAAAACAGAAGCTAAAGCAATTCTTTTTGCTAATTCTTCAGAAGCCCTTTTTTCTTCTCTTATTTGTCTTTGTTGTTGAACGGCAATTTCAACTTGAATTTTCTTTCTTTCTTCTTCATTTTTTGTTAAATCTGCTTTTAATTTCAAAAGTTCTTCTTCGTCTTTTTTTTCTTGATCGTTCATGTGCATTCTAACAAAAGGGCCGCCTTGTTTTGCAACTTCTACTTGTCTTTTTTGTCTGTCAAGCGCTGCTGGTTCAAGCAGATTTTTCCTATCTTGTATTTTAGCCGCATCTTCCTGTAAAGCTTCAAGCGCATCTTGCAAATTTAGACCTGTTGATCTCACATTTTGCGCTCTTGTCATAGCTTCTGATTCTCTTTTTATTTGTGGAGCTTTAATTATTTCATTAATAGCCTGAAAAATTCCTATTCCTGCTCCTGCAATCATTCCCGCTGGTCCTAAATATCCAGCCATTTTTCCCAGCATTCCTTTTTTATCTTTAAGGGTTTCTCCAGCTAAAGAACCTAAAGAGCCATAACCAGCAGCACTTGTAGCTATTTGACCAAAAGCGCTCAAAGCTTTCCCAACAACACTATCAGTATCTTTAAATGTAGATTGAAGCGTACTCGTCGCCATTTGTAAACCAATAAATGAAGCCATCAATTTATTAGTTGATAATTCGAATTTATCATTCCCTTTTGGCGTAATTTTACCCTGATCTATTTTTGATACAGCCGAATCAACTTGTTTTTGTAGTTTTTGTCCCGCTTTTCCTGTTAATTGATTTTGCCCAGCCAAATCTTTTATTGATTGATTTAATTGATCTTGAGTTATTTTGCCTTCCTCAAGAGCCTTAAGATTTTTATTTATCTGCGCTATCATTGCCCTCTGTATCTCTTTTGAAATAACTGGCGATCCCCCAGACGCAATTACAGATGGATCTGAAGACTCATATCCTATTTTTGATGGGCCTATTTTTACAAAATTCGGAATCTTTCCATTAGGTTCATCTTTAGTATTAATAACTGCAAGACCATTTGGATTACCCGCATTTCTCAAACGCCCATCTTGGGTTACGCGAATTGCACTTGGATTAACTCCAGCGGCCATTTCTCTTCCAATTGCATCTTTTAATGGGTCTTGTGCAAAATTTGGAATATATCCAGACGCTCCTCTAAACTCTTCTCTTCCGCGTTTTAGGAAAGCGTCGCTCCATTTTCCAGATGTGAGTGAACTTCCAAAGCTCTTTGAATATCTATTTGCAATGTATATTTCGAGTTCTTTTTGAGACGCAAAGGATTTAGTAATTTGTTTGCCTCCGATAGTTTCTGTTACTTGTAATTTTTGTAAATCAGAATATGGCCGACCAATTCCTTGTTGTTTTCCTTCGGTATCTCCAATTTTTCTTTTAGATGTTGCAGCCTCTCCTCTCACGGCAACATCATATATTTTTCTAGCAACGCTGTCCATCAAAGGAGGACTATATGATCCTTTTACTTCTAAAAATCTTGAATTCGGATTTTTGATGCCAAATGCTGTTTTAATCGGACTGTCTTTCGAAAGGTCAAAGTCAAACCTTGAAGTTACGGTTTGATCCGATATGTCTTCAAAACTTTTATCTCCTAATAAAGCTCCAACGCTTGCTTCAAAAATACTACCAGCAAAAGAACGAAGAGAACCAGGATTAAACCTAGCTTTAGCTTTTGCCAATTGTTCTGGCTTTGGCATCACCCCGCCAGTTACTGCGGTAGCTGTTTTAATTGCTAGATTTTTTCCTACATCTTCAAGTGCAGCTTTTGTTTCTTCCAGCGTCGATCCAGTGGCTGATTGTTCTGGAACGCCATGAACATTAAAAAGTATTTTATCTTGAGTTTTATCGTCTCCAGTTTTAGCTATTGAATAATCTTTGCCGCTACCAACAACATATCTAGTTTCATTTTGGCTTACTAAACTCTTACCTGCTTCAAGTTTTTGACCCACAAGCGCAAGATATTTTCCATCAGCATTTATAGTATTTGCAAAATTTGGTATATATCCTTTAGCCCCACGAATCATTTCAAAATTTTGAGCAGCGCCTTTTACTTTTGAAATGAAATCAAATTGATTAAGCGGCGCATACATTGACCCCGCAATTTGTTTTTGGCTTCTTAAATCGCCTTCTGATGGACCAGCGCCAACTCTTCCCATTCTTCTGGAAAGAATATCCATATTGCCAGCATACAAATATGAAATTTTTCCACCAGAGGCATTTACTGCATCAGCAATTTGTTGAAAGTTTTTAGAGATTCCGCCATCTTTAGTTCTTGCTGCGCCTGACAAAATATCAATTTCAGTAGCATCCGCTAATTGTCCAACATTAGTTATGAATGCTCCCAATGAAGCTCCATATGTTGATTTGCCAGAACCAGCGGGGCCAACAAGAAGATTCTTTTTAGCGCCTGAAGCTAAAATAGCTTTTAATAAAGCATTTTTATCTGGCTGAATTCTATCAGCGTCATAAACATAACGCGCAAAATTTGGAATATATCCACGCGCCGCAGATCCAAAATCAATTAAAGATCTGATAGAATCTCTTCCCCCTTGTTTTTGCGCTATTTCGGATAATTTTTTAGCAATGACAGGATCTAAGCGCTTTACATAATTTATGTCTCCCATCTCCAGCGCATCTAAATTAAACAGCATTCCAAAGCTTCTTCCCATTCCAGCAATAATCTTTTCCTTGTTTTGATTAAGATAATTCTTATCTTCTTGTGATATTGGGAGCTTTCTTTTTACGATGTCCCGCATTGCTGCTCTTGGACTTGTCAACGAACTTGCTTTGGTAAGCTGAGAAAGTTTTGACGCTGCGGCGTTTTTTTCGCCTTGCGGAGCCGCAGGATCTGAGATGATTCTTCTCATCGCATCTATTGCGTTTTGAGAAGCAAAATTTGGAACATATCCACCAGCGGCAGAAATCTTTTTTGCTCCTGCTGGTAAGCCATAAGCTCTAGCCATATCTCTATTAAATATGGCAGAGCCACCATTGGCAAAATTTGGAACAATATATTCGCTAGTATTGGCAATCATTGTGCCGCGCTTGCCGCCGCCAAATGCAAAATTTGGAATAGAAACTACTCTTGAAGATGGGCTTGCGCCTCCAACTCCACGACGAACATCAGCAGCTTCTTGAGCAGGAAGATAACCACCAGCAGAACGTTTTTTAATTTGTCCAGTTGTTGCGCTTAATCCCCCAGCCATTAAAGCTGGAGTTACCGACGACGCAATACTTTGAACCTGCTGTAAAGCGGTTAATTGACGATTATAAACTCCAAGCAGATATTCTTCTTGCTTGGCGCGATTTCCGCTCAAAGCAAGAATGCTTGACATTACCTCCTTATCTTTGATCAGCGTATTAACAACTGCCTGCTCAAGAGCTTGGCGTTCTCTCACCTTTTGATTGATTCCTAAAATTGTTTTAAGAGATTCGACGCCGAACTTCGCAATATCAGTTGTGAGTTTAATAAAGATCGCTCCGATAATTGGCAAACCAACGGTAAAAAATACATCTGAAATTCCTTTAATTAAACCTTTCGCAATGTTTCCACCAACACTTTCTGAATCCAAAATTTTATTAAAGCCTTCAACAAGATTATTTACAAATTTCAATAGATTGCCTAAACTTTCTGTTACTCCTATTTCCGCCAATTTATTTAAAAGCTGTGTCGTTGATACGGTTGCTTTATTTATCTCCGAGGATAAAAGTTTATTTAATTCTATTTGTCTTTCATAAGCTTGATTATTTGCTCCAGCAGAAACTCCAACCGCTTGTCCAAATTTACTGTTAGCGTCGTTTAAATCATTAATTAAAGCAGACAATATGTTAATATTGTATTTGCTAGCTACTGCTTCTAAAATTTGTACTCTTTCGCCGCCAGAAAGACCTTGAAGTTTTTGCGACAATTCTTGAAGAAGTGGAATGGCTCCTTTTAATTGCCCTTGAGCGTTTAAAGATTCTACTCCAATATTTCTTAGAGCTTGAACTGTTTCATCGCTTCTTAGTCTAGTAAAAATTGTTTTTAAAGCGTTACCTATAACAGCGCCGCCGCGAGCAGTTCTTTCTTGCGCCACAGTTATCGCTGCATTTAATTCATCAAAACTAACTCCAACTTCCTGAGCGATTGATCCTGCGCGTGCGAGGCCATTGGCCAGATCTTCTGCCGAAACAGCGAATTTAGTGTCAACTGCGACTAATTTATTGATAATTTGAGCAGTTGTAATTCCTGTCTCACCAAATGAATTTGCTGCGGCAGTTAAAACGTCAACAGCTTCCGCTGCATTTAGACTTGTAAATCTAGTTAAAGTAAGGGCGTCGGTTGTTCTTTTTAGTGTTTCTTCTACGCTTAAACCTTGGCGCGAAAATTCAAGCGCAGCCTGAGCCGCAGTTTTAAAACTTTGTCCAGTGGTCTTTCCGACTTCAAAAAGAGCGTCTCCAAACTTTGATAACTCTTGCCCTCCTTTTCCGCTAATTGCCGCAATATCTCCTAAAGTTTTTTGAACTTCTATACCAGTTTTTACTAAACTTGCAAAAGCATTTTGAACTCCATTTATAATTCCTACTGAAGCTCCGAACGCTAAAACACGCGCATTTGACGCCGCAATTGACTTTTCAAACTCTGTTGCTAGTCCACTTACTCGACCAAGAGGCTGGGCAAGGTTTTTAAATGCCCCAGGATCAATATTAACTGGAATATTAATCTGCCCAACATTTTTAACTCCTTGTTGGATAGAAGATTCTAAACCAGACTGAACTACTGGAACTGATATGCCTTTAGCCATCCTTTAACCTTTTGAAATATTTACACTCAAAAAGTTACGCTTCACCGTGCAATTTCATAAGCTCATCCATTGTCATAGTCTTCTTGCCTTTCATAGCTTCATTAATGGTTTTTGCTCCAGCTGTTTTCATTTCTTGAACTTCTTCTTTAGTTGCTCCGAACACGGCTTCGCCGCTGGCCTTATCTTTATTCTTCTGTTTACTCTCAAAGTTTTTCTTGGCCTTTGATTTATCAGTGTATTCAAAAAGTTTGTCTGGGTCTGTTTTTATATTATCCGGGATGTTTTCAGTAGTTTCAAATATATTTTTAAATATCTTTCCGTATATGGTCGTTCTAACTTGAAAGTCAGTAAGTTGAACCATTGGCTTGCCCCAAAATTGCATAGGTTGGTCCAAAACAAGATAGTATGGTTGGAAAAAGTTCAACAAAGCTATTTTCTGCAAATTATATTCTTTAAATTCTTCCATGTATTCATTAAAAAATAAAATATACTCAACCAAATCTTCGTAGGTCATTTCCTCAAATTCAGATTCTGAAAATACCCTTTGCTTTAAATCTTCATCTTTAAATAAAGATTCGTATATTATGTAATCATTTGATCGGTTACTGGCATATTCTTCTGCTGTTTTGCCGAGAACATCCTTTCGTTCTGAAATTTTTTTGGCTAACTTTTGACGCTCTTCATCTATCTGTTTTGTTATCGCTTCTATTTCAAGTTTACGAATAAAATTCTTTTTTGTCAAAATTAAACGATCAATATAATTTTTTAAGGTATCTATTTCTTCTTCTTCTTTTTCAGACCAAAATCCATCTTCTATAACCTTTTTTAGCGCCTCCTCTTCTGAAAGAATACCTAAAGTTAAAGCATGCTCATAAAACTCCTTAAACCTAAGATCAAAAAACGCTTTTTCATTTACCCCCAAATGTTTAATAAAAATAGGGCCACTCCTAAATTTTCTTTTGGAGTAGCCCTTTATAATTTCGTTAAACAATAGGAATAGTTTACTGTTCCTCAAACTTTCCTGTTTCAATGTCATTTTCTAATTTTTCGAAATCTTCACGTTTTGCATTTTTGCTGAAGAACCAGAATGACATAAATGTAGCAAGTTTTCGATAAGCTTTGTTATAAACTTCATCTTCATTTTCATCCATTAAGTGCAAAGATTCTAATTTCTGTTCTGTAGTAGATCCTTTAAACATTGGTTCGATGTCCCCTTCTGGCATAACTTGCGTATGAGCCATGTGAACACAGAACCAGCGAATAACATTATTTTGAGCAATGTTATCGGCAGTATTGTCAAATAAAGTTCTATATAAAGATTCAACTTGAACCATTCTCATTCTTGTTGTGGTAATCTTATTGATTATTTCCGCTTCGACTTGCTTATCGTAATCGCTTTTTGAAGTAAGCAGCAATAATTCATTTTGATACTGAGTAATTTTATTATAAAGAGCTATCAATTCCTTAGCGTCTTCTTCTGATAACATACCGCCAGTATCAGAATATTTTTTTGTCAACATTCCTTTTGTCAAAATGCCCTTTTTGATACAGCTTGATAATTCGATGCTAAATTGCAGTTCAGCGTCCTCAAGATTTTTACGAGAAGGTTGCTTGATAATTATTTTAACAGGAACCTCTTCCTTTACTTTTTGCGTAACAGTAATCTTTTGACCGTTTTCCTCTTTGCTTTCGGTCTTTTCAATTTCTTTGGTTACTTTGACGATATAGCTAAATAGTTCTTTCATTGTTTAAACATATGATGAAATTCGACTCTAGTGGTATCCATTTCAGAAATAATTTTTCTGATAGCTTCATTACCCATATCTAAAACACGCTTTCTGTAAAGCGTCATTTTTTCTTCGTCCAGATAATTAGCCTGTTTAACAACTGGCTTGAACGAATCGGGCGAGGACGAATACAAAAGGTTAAATTGTCTATCATGCTCATGCTTAATATCTTCCAAAATAATAAGCATCCTCTTAAACAAATCAGAGGTGTTTATTTTTATCCTATCGTTGAAATATTCCTTGCCTGTCATACCTTTTGCCTTACTATATTATACTTCAGAAATACAAAGTGTAAAGTAAAATATGGCAATTTCTTATATTTCAAGCTCTCAAAAAGATTATATTAATAATATTTTCGACAATATACACGAAACGTTTGCCAGAACCATAACTGTTATTTCTAACCCAAAATTAACAGTAATTTCAAGCTCTCCTGCTTATAATTATTTTTACGATAAAGATTCTTCTGCGGCAGAAGCGGTTCAGTATACCGAAAATAAACAAACTTTTAAAGCTAGAATTAAATATGTTAATAATTCTTTGGAGCAAATACCCGGATCAAACGCTCAAGACAAATTAATGCTTCCTGCTGGAAGTGTTAAAATAAAAGTAGCAGAAGATGCATATCTTGTTTTGAAAGAAGCTAGAAAAGTCGAATTTGATGGCAGACGCTATTCTATGCTTTCAGATAATAAACCCTATGGAATGTTCGGGCCAAAGTATTATTCCTTTTTTCTTTCGCCAATCAATGAATAAAAATGGCTTTACCCAAAAATGTTCAACAGGCAATAAATAAGCAATCTGGCAAATTGCTAAAAAATAATTTTGAAAGAATTGCAAGAATAAAATTTGAACAAATTAAAACACAAATGATAAAAGAGTTTCTTAATCATCCTGTGACAAATGAAATTAAAATGGGGCCACAGGCTCAAAACATTAGCAATACTCTAGGCGGATACGGTAACCTTTTTTCATATATAGGATTTTATGATGGAGAAGACCCTATAGCGCCACTTTTAGCAGAATTTGAAAAAAGCACAATAGTCTTTTCTCGGTTTGTCGATGGAGGTGTTGTTTGGAATATATACACTCCAGCGAAAGAAGACATGTGGGAGGCCAGCCCTATGCCTTGGGCAGAAGGCAGGAGTTGGGCGAAAGGAATAGAAACTGGAATTTCTGGACTTGGAGAATATTTTTATACCTTGCGTGGAGGATTGCAAAATTCACGCTCTGAAACCGCCATTCAAGTTAAATCAAAATTACGCGGGAAAAGTAGGTTTAAAAATGTAAAATACATAACAAGCATTTTAAACAAGTACGAAAAAAAATTTTCTCAATTAGATGAAGCCTCAATATCAACATAACATTACAACCTCATTTGCTTTATGGTTAGACCATCATTTGCTAGACAAAGGAGAGGCTTTTACAAATAAAACAGGTAAACTATTTTATTACTCAGATCCAAGAATCCCAAGCACTTACAAAGTTTTCGGAAGCCCACACAAACAATGGGTTTATGATTCAACTATAACTGGAGCTACTATTCCTAGCGGAGTTCATGTAAGTGGAGTTTTTAAAGGAAGAAACGATGGAGTTATTTTAGATTTTATAAACGGCAGGGCATTGATAAGTGGCGCTGCAACAGGAGTTAATGTAACCGGATCTTATTCTGTAAAAGATTTTAATATATATCTTTCTAACGACAACGAGGAAGATTTAATATTAGAGAATAATATAGAAGCAAATTCTAAATTTTCTCAAACCGGAGCCTTTATTGCTCCCTACGATCAATCTTTCCCTGCTATTTATGTTTTATCTGATGGCAATAAAAATACACCATTTGCGTTTGGCGGTGAAGACGAAACCAGATCTTTGATGAGAGGGGTCGTTTTTGCCGAAACCCCATACCAATTAGATGGGGCTTTGTCCCTTTTCGCGGACACCCAGCAAAAGGTTTTTAAATTAAAAGAATTTTCCAGCTTTCCTATAACAGAATACGGGGACATTAAATCAGGCTCGTATTCTTTTGATGACTACTATACAAGCCCAAGCGTTAATGCGGAGTTGTTTATCGATGATGTTACGGCGTCAAAACTCAAAGATAAGTCAAAATTAGGGTCAAAAGCTTATGTTGGATTTTTGGATTTTGAGATTATTAAATATCGATACCCGAGACTTTAGCGTTCCATTTGCATGTAAAAAAATGTAAAGTATTTCAAACCTTCTTTTAAATTATGGCACGCAATAGAGTTATTTACCAATCAGAGGCGCTCTTTGTTAGCGACGGCACGCTTATTCCGACAGCTACGCACGCCGCAAATAAGATTAAGCAGCTTCACCGTGTACAATCGGCCAACTACGGATTTTCAGTAGCTCGCCAAGACGTTAACCAATTCGGCAACCTTGCTCGTATTGACGCTATCATTCTTGAGCCCCCCACAATCAATCTTGATTTTACTTATTACCTGCATACAGGTAACAATGAAACAGCACTTGGTTTTAGCGTAGGCACGAGCCTTGCTACCACAAAGTCTTTCATTTCGGGTTTGATCGATGCTACTCAAACAACTGACACATCAACTCTTTCTGGTCGTAATTTCCACATCTTCACATCACCAGAGGGTAACGACGCCGATGGCGTTGCTGGTTTATCTTTCACTGGTGCTGAAGCTAGCACAATTACTGTCGGTAACGGATTCGTAACTAACTATTCCCTTGAGGCTTCAGTTGGTAGTCTTCCAACAGTTTCAGTTTCGGCAGAAGGTCTGAACATTAACGTTGTTTCAGGCAATGGCGGTACACTTCCAGCACTTACTGTAGAAACTAGCGCTACCACAAACAACTCCTTCGTTCTACCAACACCTTCTAGCGGTGATATTGGTGTTTCTGCCCTTCGCCCTGGTGATATCGTAATGGAACTCGCTGACCCTGTATTAACAGACATGCCTGTAGGAGTCGATACTAATAATACTGCGGCCCACATTCAGTCTTTCTCGATTGAAATTCCAATTGGTCGTACAACCCTACAGCGCCTTGGCACCCGCTTCGGCTTCGCAAAGGTTATCGACTTCCCAATTGAAGTAACTGTAAATGTTTCCGCTACGGTAGCCGATCTTAAAAATGCTGGCAACTTGATTGACCTCGTAAATAACGACCAAACCAAGACGCTAACATTTAAATTCAGAGATGCATCTGGCGTTCAAAATGATACAGCGAATAAGATCTGCTATCAGGTCAAAGGTTGCAAGCTCGTAAGTGAAAACTTCTCAAGCTCAATCGGTGACAACAAGAGTGTTGATCTGGTATTCACGACCCAGATCGGTGCGCCACAAGATACTACAAACGGCGTATTCGTAGCGACAACAGTCTAAAACTAAACTCCTAAAATAAACAACCCCCGAGAAATCGGGGGTTTTTTTATTACCATTTATTTACTGGACATTTCGCCGCTTGCAGTGAAGCTTTATTTTGCATGAAGCACCCGCATTTTGAACATCTATCTTTATCTGCAATATAGTCTGAGCAGGTTTGGCAAATTTTCAGTCTTTCAGTTTTCTTTTCGTCTGTAGCGAAAAAAACTGCTGTTTTTGCGGCATGCTCAACTACATTAAACGCTGTTTTAGAAGCTTCCTTGACAACCTCTAATGGGTTCATGGAGCAGAACCACTAGGCGCTGGAGCAGAACCACTAGAAGGTGGTTTTTGATTAATTATAGTCGTATATAATTCTGAATAATCAGATAGTGGGCCATCAACTACAACAGGAGGATTAAATACATTTGCACAATAATTTACTATATATAAATCATCACTGCCCCATCGATCATAATCTGCTTTCGGCATATCAATTCTTGATGCGTAAATAGGTACGCTATTTTCGTCGGTTAAAGCGCAATTGATCACAGCTTTTTTGCCGCCCATAATAAAAATAGTTGGCACTTCAATATTTACTGCCGTTTTATCGTTATATTTCCAAGGTTGAATTTTAACTTTCATAAATTATACGTTTTTTGTATTTGTTACTGGAAAAGATCTGCTGATGCTGGCGTCTCCCCAAATTATTCTAACTGCACCAGACGTTCCAGCGTATCCATAATTTGTAGTTACAGTAGTTCCACCGTCATCTGAATTATAACCACCAATTGCACCGCCACTACCACCTATACCGTTTCCTCTTGTTCCAGATCCAGCTATATTTGTTGCAGAGCCATTTCCACCATTGGATGCGTCCAAGCTATTGGAATTTCCTTCTGTTCCACCTACACCATTATCTCCTCTACCATAGATATATGTACTGCCTCCATTTCCAGACTGATATCTATTCCAATTTCCATCATCATATGCACCGCCACCTCCACCTGAACCACCATACGATCCATTTCCTCCTGGAGATTCTTGACCACCGCCATTCCCGCCATATGCTGTTTGGCCCGATGAACTATATCCACCAGCGCCACCGGCCCCGCCGCAAGAAGAGCCAGTTCCACCATTTGACAAATAATCATAAACAGAAGTACTTAGTAGCGCCGTTCCAGATCTCGCAATCGATGACACACCTCCACTTGTGCCAACACCATTTACTGTTCCACCAGAGCCACCCGCACCAACAGTAATTGTCAACGTTTCTCCAGGCGTGACTGAAATATTATTTTTATAAAATAAAGAACCTCCTGTTCCCCCCTGCCCTCCGAAATCGCAACCGCCGCGTGGCCCGCCATTCCCACCATTAATTGCTACAGCAGATATAGATGTTACGCCAGCAGGAACTGTCCAGCTGGCTGTAGTTGCTGTAGTCCATTCAACTTGACTAGCTACAGCAGAGAAATTTGCAAATCCTGCTATAACTCCAGAAATAACGCCACTCATTTGTTTAAATTATATATTAATTTAAAAAATTTTCTACATTATGTTAGTCCACTGCCACTAATAACAAATGTATTTGAGGCAACACAAATCACAGTGGCTACACCACGCTGCGCCAATGTTCTATTTCCTGTTGTGGCTGTGCCAGCTAAATACATTGTTACGCTTGCGCCTTGTGTAATTGTCTGGTTGGACGCCGAGTCATTATAAATTGTAACGACTTGCCCTGTTGAAAGAGTCCCAGATGGTACGGTTATTCCGCCAGTAGTAATTGTGATTAATCTACCAGTATCAGCAGCAGCAAGGGTATAAGCTGCTGATTTAGCATTTTGTGGAAGTGTTCGTAAATCACCATATTGATCTTTGACTACTCCATTAACTTCAAGTTTGGAACTTGGAGTTGTACCTACCAATCCAATGCCGACATTACCTGTCGTGCCAACACCAGACGCACCGCCGATATAAAGAGTGGGTAAATTAGAATTTACCCCCATCATGATCGAATTTGCAGTACTGTTAACTAAGCGATTTGAGACATCTACGCCACGGCCAAATACCAAACATTCGCCGTCGGCGGTAACGAACCTACCAATAGCTATAGGGCTATTGCCATTACTACCAGCAGTAGCATAATAGCCTAATGCAATTCCCGTATGTCCACTTGCGACTGACGCAAAACCAACCGCAAAACAATGGAAATTTGAAGCAGTTGAAAAATATCCAGCTGCAAAAGAATTATTACCGCTTGCGAATGAGTTCTCGCCAAAAGCAGCCGCATGTGTTCCAGGCGCATTACTAGAAGAGTTTCCAAACGCAACTGAACCCACTACTTGCAATTTTGTTGATGGACCTGTTGCACCTATACCTACGTTACCTCCAGTAGTAAGAACAAAATGTTGAGTTCCACCAGTAGTATTTGATAAATACATCGAACCTGATGTATTCACTCCTATGGCTCCACATGCGGACCCAGCATTATCTTCTAATCTAATTAAATCGTATTGTCCTGAACTAGCTGCTCTTAGGGTTGTCATTCCACCATAAACATGAAGTTTAGATGCAGGGGATGTAGTACCTATACCCATTCTTACAGAACCTGCATTTCCATTTGCATCTGAATCAATTGTTACTACAGAATGACTTAATGATGTTGCAGATTGATTCGATACGTTATTAAGCAGAAAGTGAATTTTACCTGAAGCATTATTTCCATGATTGTGGTTATCTGTTCTTTCAAATACAAGAGCAGATTTTTTATAGAAATCATTCCCATTCCCAAGAGCACTTTCAGAATACCCAAAATGAAAACCACCAAAACTACCTACTCCAAATGAACCACCAAAAGAAGCAATTATTCCAGTTCCGTTAACATCTAATCTTTTTTGTGGAGATATAGCACCTATACCAACATTACCGCTATTATCTATATAAAATCTACTAGTTACAGATCCAGTTCCAGTCCCTAAATTTATTGTTTTACCTTCGACAACGAGAGGTTTATATTCAACGCCCCAATCAACAGCTTGTAAATAACTATTCCCACCATTTACTCCAATTATTGTAGCATGCGCTTGGCTGGCACTACCAGTAGTATATCCAGTAGCTGCAATGCCTCCTGCGACTTCTAATTTATCATATGGTGTTGAAGTTCCAATACCAACATTTCCGCTTGTATTAATAGATACCTTTTGTGTGGCATTGGTATAAAAACTCAAAGTCTTTCCCGATGCAGCGAAAATATACGCATCATTACCTATAACATCAAATCCCGCTTCGGCATTTATTCCATTCGAACTTATCAGATATGCATTTCCGGTCTTTGCCCAAATATATCCCGTAGCTTTAAAGTCTCCACCAACCTGCAACTTCTGCCCGCCGTCCGTCGTCGTGCCGACGAGGAGGTTGCCGCTGCTGGTAAAGCGTGCGCGTTCGATGGCGTTGCCTGATGTATTCGGTGAAGCAAAAACCAAAGCAGCGCGAGTTGCTCCATTGCCAGTACTGGACAAACCAATAAACCCTTGTGCAGTATTTGTTCCGTTTTCTTGCCGGAAACGAATACCCGTGCGGTTGTTTGCTGTATCAGTAGAAGTGTTCAGCAAAGCCAAAACTTGCGAGGCGTTGTCAATGTCAGTTTGCTGTGAACTTCTATTGACTTGTAGATTCGCTGACGGCGAACTCGCCCCAATGCCGACGCTGCCGCCGCCGACATTGAATATGTTATTACCCGTGCCGCTGACGGTGAGGTTGCCCGCGAGGGTCAGCCCACCGCTCGCGATTTCAATTGTGCTGTCCGCAGTGAAATCAGATATATTACTTGGTGAAGGTGATTCATTTATGTAAGCCAATCCAGCACCCGGAGACGAATTTATTGTGGTGTGATTCCAATTTGTTCTTACACTTACATCAGCAATACAGTAATATTTAACGTCTATATAGACTGGCAGATATTTTATATTACCAGAAGTAACAACTTCTGTTCCTAATGTTACCTTAAAATTGTTATCTCCTCCTGAGTTTTGATATTCGACTAATTTTACATCACCGGCGCCTGGATATCCATATGATACCATATATCTCTTCTTGACAGGGCGCATATAATACTGAGAAAATATTTCAACCTCAAACACGCCGGTTGAATCCCAATTTACTGTATCATGACCCAACCGAGCAATTTCATATCTTCTTGCTTGTGCAGCGCTGGCGGAAAGAGAAGACCATGTAAAAGTTTTAAAATTTCTTGTTGCAAGTGATCCTTGTACATTTAGTAGTGTTGTTGGACTCGTCGTTCCAATACCAACATTGCCACCAGTAAAATATGAAATACCCGCTGCGGTAGACTGAACAAGACTCTTCCAAGTTCCAGTATCATTCCAAAGAGTTTGATTATTTACAATATTCCAAGAACCCGCTCCGTTGCTTGACGCAAACCAATTCACACCTACTCCCGGCGAAAATGCAAACAATTGATTATTATTATTACTATTATGATGAACCCATGAACCATTTTCATAATAAATACCCGCTCCAATATACACATTACTATCCCAACATAATACACTGTATGCTGTTTTTGCCGCCGCTTTTCTCAGTATAAGTTGACTATTGCTATTTCCACCGTTATCAACCGTTATTCCACTTGTATTTGCAAAATTTGTCCCAACCGTGAATTTTGCCCCCGGCGTGCTTGTTCCAATGCCGACGTTGCCGTTGAAATTCAATACTCCACTGTCTTTTATGACATCAACTTTTCTGATCGTAAAGCCGGTCAAGTATGTAGGTATTGTCCCAGAACTGTAGTTTACAATCAAATATGCTCTAATATATCTTACTGGTCCACCATCACTGTTTCCCGAACCACCGTTGAATGGGGTATGGGAAGTTGGTAGTGTGGTAGTACCAGAATATTTGTACCAAACACCGTCTGTTGGAACCGTAAAGCCAGTCGCCACAAAATAATCCAATGCAAGATTTCCAGCAATTACTCTTTTATCTTTATCATATCTTGTTATACCAACAAAAATAACACCGGCGGTTCCTGAAGCTCCAGATAATCTCTTTGCCCAGATTTCACCATACAATTTTTCTCCGGGTTGCACTGGAATATAATCGCTCCCCTCCGCTTCAAAGTATGAGGGAAATAATGCCACCTTTGAATAAGAAGTTGACGTATTGTTGTCTGTTGTAAATGTTGGAACCGTACCGCCATACGTTGGAAAACAATTGAAATTATCATTTTCCAAATGTTTTTGTATGGTGAAATATTTTATATTTTCATAGTCCGTTGTATTACTTTGTTTTACTCCGCGATATGCAATGTCGCCATTGACGGTGAGGTTGCCCGTGGCGACTACGTTATGCTTACCTACGCCTGCGTTGGAAAAGGTCGTGGTATGGTCATTGCCGGACTGGCCACCCTCAAACGACCACGCTCGCGCCCCGGTATTATACCACTTCATATCGAAGTTCGAGTTGCCTGCCAGCGTTAATGCCCCGGAACCGTTGGCGCCTGATGTCGCGCCCACTAAGAGGGTTCCCGCGACCGCGCTTCCTCCCGCACCGCTGACGGTGAGGTTGCCTGAAAATGTTGCGTCTTTAGAATTATTGAGAGTTAAGATATCGGCGTCACTTGCATTTCTAAAAGTATGAATTGCTCCAGATCCGCCACCTTTATAGAATGTAGAACCATTTGTTCCGTAGTAGAATCTTCCAACTCCATCACTTGAATTATGCCATATGCTATTAGCAAAATTAACGCGACCAATATTTGTAATCCAGAATTTACGCGCACCCGCAGCAATTGCTCCAGATCCATTTGTGTATTGCCAGATCGTAAAGTGGTCAAACGCATTCTCACTAGCCGCCGCAGATCCATCAGTATTTAAAACAATATGAGTGCCACCTTTTGACCCAAGTTCAATCCAGTATCTCACTGAAGATCCATTGTAACCACCATCAACATAATCATTAGCTTTAATATAAGTGCTATATTCACCACTGCCGCGCAAGAAATTAATACCGCCATCAACATTAACATTTCCAGCAAACGTCGCGTTGCCGGTGGAGTTGAGCGTCAGGACGGTGGCGTTATTAGTGCCAAGAACGAACGAGGCTGCCTCTTCGTTCATTATTGTGAACGTAGAGTCGCCGCCACTCCCGTATCCGTAATAGCCGCGACGAGTGCCTGCACTATTTAGCCAACGATTCCACAAGGCCGCGGTGGCTGTGCCAGCTTGGTGTGTGGTGTTTGGGCCATTGCTTTGAACAGTCAGCGTCCCGCCCACCGTGGTGGCTCCAACAGTCAGCGTCCCGCCCACCGTGGTGGCTCCTGTTATGTTTGCCGTTCCCGCCACCTGCAACTTCTGCCCGCCGTCAGGAGTACTCTTGCCGACGAGGAGGTTTCCGCCGCTGGCATTGAAAATGTTATTGCCCGTGCCGCTGACGGTGAGGTTGCCCGAGAGGGTGGCGTTGCCGGTTGAACCAATTAACAATTGTCGCGTTAAAGCACCGGCAACGTTTTGAGTGTAAACAGAAAATTGCGACTCGTTGTTCGTGCCGGTTCCGCCATTCTCAAAACCGATGGCCGAAACAACATTACCGTTATTGCTGGTACCACGAATCTGAAGTCCAAAACCAACAGTAGAAGCGCCAGTCAGACTATCGCTCAACGTAAGTCCAGTTACATTTGTTCCATTTGTACGCGAAATCGGCCCAAACGAACTGCCCGTCGTTCCGCTAACCGTCACCTTGCCCGCAAACGTCGCGTTCTGAGAGGAGTCGAGCGTCAGGGCGGTAATGCTGTTTGTGCGGAATATTAATGGATAAGCCCCTAAACGAGTAATTACACCGGCATAAGGAGTACTCGTTCCAAGTGCGCCGCCACTAATATTATCAACGCCGATAAATAACGCTCCTCCGGTGTTGTTGTAGGACGTAGTAGCTGCACCTGTTCCTGCGCTATTCGTAACTTCGTGAGAATAATTTGAGGTACTCTGAAGACGTAGAACGCCTGCTGAAGAGCGCAACAGGCTAACATCCGCCCCAAAGTTGACGGTGCCACCGCTGACGGTGAGGTTGCCTTGCACGCGCAGATTGTTCGCGCCGGGATCGCTCGGCGTCACGCCGACGTAGAGGCCGCCTGACGCAAACAGGTTCACATGTTCGGCTGGGGTAGCACCGCCGAATAGGGTCAATTGGGCATTGGCAGAGGATAGCCCACCGGTCACTGCACCGTTGCGAGTCAGCTGAATGTAGCTTACGGTGTTCGACGCCGGACCAAAAACATGAGAGGTTCCACTGGCAGTCACATTTCCCTGCACGTTGAGGTTGCCGCCCACCGTCGCGTTGCCGCTCACCGTTAGCGGAGGAGTTATCGTCACGCTTGCCGTCGTTGCACGAAGCACGTTTTGCCGCGTCACGCTCCCGTTCGGAGCAATGTCTATGTCCAGTTTCGCACCAGCCACCCCAGCAGACCACGCTTCATTGGCGTAGGCGAAGATAGCCACCGAGTTCTCGTCTGTTGTCGCTCCGGTCGAGCCGTTAAACAGGTAGCCACCAAGCCGGTCTCCGCTGGAGAGACCCGCGCCGTCGCGTGCGCCCACGCGAGCGAACGAACCACCATTCGAGGCAGATGCTCCGGTGGTAATCAAATCCAGCAGCGTAACAGAGGACGTTGACGACGCGGACACCGGGCCTAAAAATGTGCTCGTTCCCGCGCCGCTGACCGCCAGCGTCCCGCCCACCGTCGCGTTGCCGCTAATCGTAGTATTTCCGGTTATGTTACCAATCAGATTTCCACGGAAGTTCGTGGCCTGAATATCGCCTTGAGTTCCACTGAACACCTCACTGGTGTTCGTAGCATCTGGAATGAATGTAAAGTATCCAGTGCTGTCATCGAATCCGAAGAATCCGGTCTTTGCAGCAGTGCCATCGTGCCATTTGAATTCAATGCCTCGATCTTTATTATCATCAGATGTGGCAGCAGTTCCAGCATTTGCACCGCCCAAAGTGATGATTGGATCTTTGATCGTAGATACTGTGGAGTTTACCGTGGTGGTTGTGCCGTTGACGATTAAATTGCCGCCAACTGTGACGCTCCCCGCAAACGTCGCGTTGCCCGCATTTGTTATTTGAAAGTAGTTTGTTCCACCAGAAGGATCGCTCGATCTGCCGGTCTTTGCGTACAGTCTAAAATCTGTCTCGTTTGCAACAATCCATGAAGTGTCGGACCTTTGCAGAGCGAGGCGTGCAGTATTTCCAGTTTGGTTTGTTGAGAGCACCCCGCCCTCGGCTGTCACCATCCCAGCAAACGTCGCGTTCTGCGAGGAGTCGAGCGTCAGGGCGGTGGTGCCGCCAGTTCGCAAAAGCAAGCTGGCCGCTGCCGCTGTTCCGACAACCAGCGTTCCCGTTTGAGCGATAAACGAATTGCCGCCAGCAGGTGCATCGTTTCCAGAGCCGATGGTGATGTAATTGGAATCGTTACCGCTATCAATTACCTTAACGCCGCCTTTCACCTGCAACTTCTGCCCGCCGTCGATGGCCGTGCCGATCAGGAGGTTGCCGAGGTTGGTTAGCGTCGCTTGTTTTGTCAACGAACCTGCCCGAGCGGAATAAAACGCCAGATTGGAATCTTCGCTT
>Ga0194134_10001882_pt1 | contig 26401 bp, 22 predicted proteins | sample TA2KigOff0mmetaG_FD_148602 | JGI IMG/M metagenome (GOLD analysis project Ga0194134, IMG submission 148602) | Freshwater microbial communities from Lake Tanganyika, Tanzania - TA2015056 Kigoma Offshore 0m | ecosystem: Environmental > Aquatic > Freshwater > Lake | place: Tanzania: Lake Tanganyika... | reverse complement strand
TGGGCGAAGAGCCGTATGCGCCTTATCACCGGCCGCCGCTATCAAAGGCCTATTTGATGGGCGAGTCATCGGCGGAGCAGCTGACCATGCGTGGGCCGGAGGCCCTGGCGCGTAAGGCCATTGATCTGCGCACAGGATGCCGGGTCAAGCGCATCGATTGCGCAGAAAGAATGGTGCACCTCGATCAAGGCGACCGCCTGGCCTATGACCGTCTGGTGCTTGCCACGGGTGCCCGGGCCAGGCCCCTGGCGGGCGCTGAGTTGCGGGGTGTCTTTGTGTTGCGGACACTTGATGACTGCACCCAAATCGCGCAGGCGATGCAGCAGGCCAGCGAGATCGTTGTCATTGGAGGGGGTTTTATCGGCCTTGAGTTTGCGGCGGTGGCGAGAAAAAAAGGCAAGTCAGTTACCGTGATCGAGGCGGCTGACCGTTTAATGGCGCGGGCAGTCTCTGGGCCCATTTCTGAGATTTACGCTCGGCTGCATGTTGAGCGCGGCGTTACTCTGCGATTGGCATCCACCGTGGCCGGTTTTACTGAATCGGCCGGCCGGGTAACGGGGGTGATGCTTGGCGATGGCAGCACGGTGCGGGCAGAGCTCGTGGTTGTGGGTATTGGTGTGCTTCCCAATCAAGAGCTTGCCGCCGCCGCAGGCATCGCCTGCGAGTCGGGCGTGATTGTTGATGCCAGCGGCCGGTCCTCAGACCCTTTTGTTTTTGCCTGCGGTGATTGCACGGCGATGCGCCTGGCAAATGGAAGCTTAAGGCGACTTGAGTCGGTACAAAATGCGATCGAGCAGGCCAAGGCCTGCGCGGCAACCATCATGGATAAAAATCGGCCTTTTATTGCAGCGCCCTGGTTCTGGTCGGATCAATATGACGTAAAGCTCCAGATGGTGGGCACATCATCGGGCCATGATGCATCGGTTATTCGTGGCGACACCAGCACATACAAATGCTCTATTTTTTATTTTCAAGGCCCGAAGCTAATTGGGATTGATAGCCTAAATCGGCCGCAGGATCATATGGCGGGCCGCCGCCTGCTGGATCAGGGCGTGGACCCGACACCGCAGCAGGCTGCTGATGAGTCGTTTGCATTAAATCAGCTTTTTCAGCGTGACACCGTCTCGGGATGAAGCTCACCGCGATCTCGTCAATGGCCACGCGGCAAATTCTCGCTAAATTGGCCGAGCAGTGCGCTTCACGTCTCGATTGCCAGCTGGCGGTCGAATCTCTGGGTGGTGTTGAGGCAGCAAAAAAAGTGCGCGCAGGCGAGCGGTTTGACTTGGTCTTTCTTGCCGATGATGCTTTGGCAAGTCTTGAGTCAGATGGGTATTTGCTTTCCGGCAGCCGGCGCCCGCTCATGCGAAGTGAGGTGGTTCTTGCCGTGCCCATCGGCAACGCCAAGCCGGCGATCAACACCGAGGCGGCCTTAAAGGCGGCAGTCTGCGCGGCCGAGAGCATCGGTTATTCCACTGGCCCAAGCGGCTCTGCGCTTTTGGCGCTGTTTGAGCGCTGGGGCCTGTCGGCGCAACTCAAGCCGCGGTTAGTCTTGGCACCCGCAGGCGTACCGGTGGGGCAGCTTGTTGCCGAGGGCAGGGCGGCAATTGGTGTTCAGCAGCGTTCGGAATTTCTGGGGCATCCAGGCATTGCGGTGGTCGGACCGCTGCCGGAATCGGCCGCAATCGAGACCATTTTTTCTGGCGCGCTTGGCTGTGGCCAAAGCGATGATGTGCGCATTGCGAAGGCCCAACAGATCTTGGATTTTATTGCCTCAGTTCAGGCGGCTGGCGTGATGCATGCCTATGGAATGAGCCCCGTTACTGCTTCGTTTCACTGAGATTCACCATGAGCCTTCAGCAGCCAATCGTCATTGATATCCACGGCCACTACACCACAGCGCCCAAAGCGCTAGAGGACTGGAGAAATCGCCAGATTGCGGGAATCAAAGATGCCGCCGTGATGCCAAAGGTCGCTGAGCTTCGCATTAGCGATGACGCGCTTCGAGAGTCAATTGAAATCAATCAGCTGGCAAAGATGCGTGAACGCGGCTCGGATCTCACGATTTTCAGTCCGCGGGCCAGCTTCATGGCGCATCATATTGGCGATTTCAATGTGTCTTCGACCTGGGCGGCCATCTGCAATGAGCTCTGTTATCGGGTATCGCAGCTTTTTCCGGAACATTTCATTGGCGCAGCCATGCTGCCGCAGTCTCCGGGTGTCGATCCCAAGACCTGCATCCCCGAGATAGAGCGCTGCGTTAAAGAGTTTGGAATGGTCGGCATCAATCTCAATCCTGATCCGTCTGGCGGCCACTGGAATAGTCCGCCGCTCACGGATCGTCATTGGTATCCGATTTACGAGAAGATGGTCGAACTGGACATTCCGGCGATGATTCATGTCTCCACAAGTTGCAATGCCTGCTTTCACACAACAGGCGCCCATTACATTAATGCCGATACGACCGCCGTCATGCAGCTGATTCAAGGCGATCTATTCAAAGATTTTCCAACCCTGAAATTCGTGATTCCGCATGGTGGTGGAGCGGCGCCTTATCATTGGGGCCGCTACCGGGGACTTGCACAGGAGCTAAAAAAACCGGTACTCGTTGAGCATTTATTAAAAAATATCTTTTTTGATACCTGCGTGTACCATCAGCCTGGGATTAATCTTCTCACGCAAGTCATTCCGGTGGATAACATTCTCTTTGCCTCTGAAATGATCGGCGCGGTGCGAGGAATCGACCCAGAAACGGGCCATTATTTCGACGATACAAAGCGTTATGTTCTGGCAACACCCCACCTCAATGCGGAGCAGCGCTATAAAGTATTTGAGGCCAACGCCCGGCGGGTCTACCCCCGATTAAATACTGCCCTTAACGCGAGAGGACTCTGAGATGTTTGAGCTTGGCGTGGTGTATCGAAATATCTTGCGTACAGACCGACAGACTGCAGATGCTCTTGGGCCACTGGGCTCTGCGACTGTTCATGAAGCCATGGGCCGGGTTGGCCTGCTTGCGCCCTATATGCGTCCCATTCAGCGTAGCGTGCAGGTCTCCGGAACGGCAGTCACCGTTTTGCTGCATCCTGGAGATAACTGGATGATGCATGTGGTCGCTGAGCAGATTCAGCCTGGTGACATTGTGGTGGCCGCCGTCACAGCTGAATGTACCGACGGTTATTTTGGTGACTTGCTCGCGACAAGCTTCCAGGCCCGGGGCGCCCGCGCTTTAGTGATTGATGCGGGTGTGCGTGATATCAAGACACTCAATGAAATGGCGTTTCCAGTCTGGAGTAAGGCAGTCTCCAGTAAAGGCTGTATTAAGGAAACCCTTGGATCGGTCAATATCCCGGTGGTCTGCGCAGGCATGCTGGTGCATCCTGGTGATGTGATTGTGGCCGATGACGACGGTATTGTCTGTGTGCCCAGGGCAAAGGCCGCTGAGACATTGAAGGCTGCGCTTGCCCGTGAGGCCAACGAGGCTGCAAAGCGGGAGAAACTCGCCAGCGGCGTATTGGGCCTTGACATGTACAGCATGCGTGAGCCACTGGCCAAAAAGGGCCTGAAGTACATTGACTAGGCCAATCATGGGCGCTCCAACGACTGGTGATTTTGTAAAAACCGCGGGATGGTTGGATTGGTTTTCCGGCCCGTCGAAGCCGCGATTTCAGTTACCGGCGGGCACAGTCGATGCGCACTGCCATGTGTTTGGGCCCGGAGGCCAGTTTCCGTATGCGCCAGAGCGCAAGTACACCCCATGTGATGCTTCAAAAGCCGAGCTCTTTGCCCTGCGGGATCACCTGGGGGTTGCGCGAAATGTCGTGGTGCAGGCCACCTGCCACGGTGCGGATAACCGTGCCATGGTGGATGCGCTCAAGCACAGTAATAGCCGGGCCCGGGGGATTGCGACTGTCCGTCGCAGCATCACCGACACGGAAATTCAGGCGTTGCATGATGCCGGCGTGCGGGGGGTGCGCTTTAATTTCGTAAAACGGCTCGTCGACTTTACGCCAAAAGATGAGCTCTTGGAGATTGCAAACCGAATTGCCAATTGGAAGTGGCATGTCGTAATTTATTTTGAAGCGATTGATTTGCCAGAGCTCTGGGATTTTTTCACGGCGCTGCCCACAACGGTGGTGGTCGACCATATGGGCCGGCCCGATGTCCGCCAGCCCGTTGAGGGCCCGCAGTTCGGTTTATTCTTAAAGTTCATGCGCGAACATCCAAATGTCTGGAGTAAAGTCAGCTGCCCAGAGCGGCTTTCAGTTTCCGGCCCGCCTGCGTTAAATGGCGAGGCCCACGCCTATCGAGATGTTGTGCCGTTTGCGCTTCGCGTCGTTCATGAGTTTCCTGATCGTGTGCTCTGGGGTACCGACTGGCCTCACCCGAACCTGAAAGACCATATGCCGGATGATGGCCTGCTGGTGGACTTTATCCCCCAGATTGCCCCGACAGTCGAATTACAGAAAAAACTTCTGGTCGATAATCCGATGCGGCTGTATTGGCCCGAGGAGTGCTAGAACATGGCACTGAATAAACCTTATTTGGATATTCCGGGCACCACCATTTTTGATGCAGATCAGTCGCGGAAGGGCTACTGGCTCAATCAGTTCTGCATGTCGTTAATGAAGCCTGAGAATCGCGTCCGCTTTAAAGCAGACGAGCGGGCCTACTTGAACGAATGGCCCATGACAGAGGAGCAGAAACAGGCAGTACTGGCCCGTGATCTGAACTGGTGCATTCGTCTTGGCGGAAACATCTATTTCTTGGCCAAGATTGGTGCCACCGATGGCCTGAGTTTTCAGCAGATGGCCGGAAGCATGACGGGCATGACCGAGCAGGAATATCGGGAGATGATGATCCGTGGTGGCCGCTCACCAGAGGGCAATCGAATTCTTGGAGAAGACGGTGATGCCCAGCCCCATCGTCAGCCCCAGGGCAGCGGTGGCCGACCCGAGAATCTCAAGGGCGCTTAAATGTCACGAATTACTGCCTCGGTCTACACCTCCCATGTGCCTGCAATTGGCGTGGCCATCGATCAGGGTAAGACCGAAGAGGCCTATTGGAAGCCGGTTTTTGCGGGCTACAGTTTTTCAAAGCAGTGGATTCAGGCCGAGCAGCCGGATGTCATTTTTCTGGTCTATAACGACCATGCGACCGCATTTTCTTTGGAGCTGATTCCGACGTTCGCGCTTGGCCTGGCCGCGGAATTTTCACCAGCCGACGAGGGCTACGGTCCGCGGCCTGTGCCCGTTGTGCAGGGCCACCCTGAACTCGCCTCTCACATTGCTCAGTCGGTCATTCAAGATGATTTCGATCTCACGCTGGTCAATAAGATGGACGTGGATCATGGCCTCACGGTGCCGCTGTCATTAATGTTTGGTCAGCCCGCCGCCTGGCCTTGTAAGGTCATTCCGTTTGCGGTCAATGTCGTGCAGTATCCCGTACCCTCAGGCCGGCGTTGCTTTTCGCTTGGCCAGGCCATTCGCAAGGCCATTGAATCTTTTGACGAAGACCTGAATGTTCAGATCTGGGGCACGGGCGGCATGAGCCACCAGCTGCAAGGTGCCCGTGCGGGACTGATCAACGCAGCCTGGGATAACCAATTTTTAGATCGACTGATCGAGAATCCATCGGAGCTATCTCAGGTGCCACATATTGAATATGTCCGTGAGGCAGGATCTGAGGGTATCGAGTTGGTGATGTGGCTCATCGCCCGCGGTGCAATGGCCGATGTTGCAGGCGGAAAAAAACCGATCGTGCGGCATCGATTCTTTCATGTGCCAGCCTCAAATACTGCTGTTGGCCATCTCATTTTGGAGAACGCAAAAGCATGAGTAAAGCAATCGGCATTGCCCTGGCAGGCCCTGGCGCCTTTGGCCAAAAGCATCTGGATGCCCTAAAAAATATTCCTGATGTAAAGATTGTCTCCCTGATTGGGCGAAATCTGGATCAGGCACGTGAAGTCGCTGCAAAATATGGCGCGCCCCATGTCACACAGGATCTCTCTGAGTCACTTGCCCGCCCCGACGTGGATGCGGTCATTCTCTGCACGCCGACTCAGATTCATGCCGACCAAGCGATGCAGTGTCTCCGGGCTGGCAAGCATGTTCAGGTCGAGATCCCGATGGCGGATTCTTGGGAAGATGCCCAGGCGCTCACGCACCTGCAAAAGCAGCAGGGCCGTATCGCCATGGTGGGCCACACCCGGCGTTTTAACCCAAGTCATCAGTGGGTCCGCCAGAGAATCACCAGCGGCCAGTACAACATTCAGCAGATGGATGTGCAGACCTATTTTTTTCGGCGTACCAATATCAATGCCCTGGGCCAGCCACGAAGCTGGACCGATCATCTCCTCTGGCATCACGCCGCCCATACCGTGGATCTCTTTGCTTATCAGACCGGATCCCCCATCATCAAAGCCAATGCGATTCAGGGGCCGATTCATCCTGAGCTCAACATCGCGATGGACATGTCAATTCAGCTGCAGTCCGCCAATGGCGCTATCTGTACGCTGTCACTGTCCTTTAATAATGAAGGCCCGTTGGGCACATTCTTCCGCTACATCGGCGATACGGGAACCTATATCGCCCGCTACGACGACCTCTTTAATGGGAAAGAGGAAAAAATCGATGTCTCCAAGGTCGATGTGTCCATGAACGGAATCGAATTGCAGGATCGCGAATTTATTGCCGCGATTCGCGAGGGCCGAGAGCCCAATGCCTCGGTGCATCAGGTGCTGGATTGTTATCGGGTGCTCGGCGAGCTTGAGCAGCAGCTGTCTGCCTAATCGGGTGCGGAGCAGGCCGCAAATGACAGCTTTGTGAGCGCGAAAAACCCGATACTGGCCAAAAGGCCAGGCCGAAACAAATTCTGTGTGCTACGCGTCACGATATTGATGCAGTGCTGATGTAATCCAGATGGATAGAAATATTAGCGCAACCGCTGCAGTCCAGAAAAGTGGCGCAAATCCGAACTGATCAACCGTCCATCCCGCAGCGACAATGCCAATGGATTGACCGAAAAATAAGGAGCAGGCAAAAAGTGACACTGCTGTCCCCCTTGATGCTGGGGTCATCTGTGTGGCCTGGGTCTGTAGCGTGTTGTGCAGCATATAAAGGCCGAGGCCGATTGCAAACACGGCAATCGCCGGAATGATCCAAAAGCCTGGGGCCAACAGCATCAGAAAAGCGACACCCAGCAAAAGCCCCCCGCTACGCACCAGGCCAGCCTCCCCGAGTCGTTTCAATAGGCGGCCTGCCGTGCTGGCGTACAGCAGCCCACCTAAACCGAAGCTCGCCATGAGTAGGCCTGCCTCGGCAAGGGAAAAATACCGCTCCAAGTGAAGATAAGAGGGGATAAAGACCAGCGCCCCATAAAGAAAGCAGCCCTCAATGCCGACCACCAGCAGAATAAAGCGGGACCATGGCGTTGAAAACACATTCCGAAAATGTTTGAGTGCACCCAAATGCTGTACTGGATGTGGCTGCTCAACGGACACTTTTAATTGACCACTGGCCCACAGCTGTAGCCAGCAAACAAAATAAAGTGCCGCTGTGAGAAAAAATCCTGCCCGCCAGTTGCCCAGGTCCGCACAAACGCCACCAATGATCTGGCCACCGATCACGCCGCCCAGCACCCCATAAAGAAACCGGGCAAGTGTGGTCTGTCGATCCGCATAGGAGACCGTTTCACCAATCCAGGCCATCGCCAGCGGCACGACCCCAGCGGTCGTTGCGCCTGCAATCGCTCGCCAAAATACGATGGTGTTGAATTCCTGAGAAAGCCCTACTGCGCAGTTGGCGAGCACGGATAAGAGTACCGCCCAGCCCAGGGTCGTCAGCTTACCAAATCGGTCTGAAAGCGGGCCGAACACAAATTGACTGATGCCGTAAGCAATCGCAAAGGCACTCGCGATCTGCGCAGCCTCGCCAGTGAGAATGCCGAATTCATCTGAAATGGCGGGCAGCAGGGGGTCGGCAAGCCGCATCGCAGTCATGCTACAAAAGGCGGCCAGCGTGACCCCTAAGATGCTATTGGCCGACCAACGAGCGGTCATCATGGCCGGATTTTACACGCCGAGCGCTGGGTTCGGATCCGCGTGGCAGATTGAAATCGCGGTGCTTTGGTGTTGAAATGCCGGAAAAGAAGAATAATTTAAGGGGAGTGTCATGCCGGGCCTGCTGCCAAACGTTGATCCTGATGGATTGCTGGAATTTTCAGTCGTCTACACCGATCGTGCGTTAAATCATATGTCGAAGCGCTTTCAGCGCGTCGTCTGTGATATCTCATCAATGCTCAAGCAGGTCTATGGCGCGCAGTCGGCCATCCTGGTGCCGGGAAGCGGCACATTCGGTATGGAATCCGTTGCCCGGCAATTTGCAGGCGGAAAGAATGTTGTCATCTTACGTAATGGCTGGTTTAGCTATCGCTGGAGCCAGATTCTTGAGATGGGCGCAATTACCAGTCAATTGACAGTGCTGAAGGCACGCCAGACAGGTTCCGATGCGCAGGCGCCTTGGATTCCGCATCCGATTGAAGAGGTCGAGGCAACGATTCTGCGGGAGCGCCCCGCAGTTGTATTTGCCCCCCACGTGGAGACATCGGCGGGAATGATTCTTCCGGATCAGTATCTGAGCCGGGTTTCTGCCGCTACGCATCAGGTGGGCGGATTATTTGTTCTGGATTGCATCGCCTCGGGTGCCATGTGGGTTGATATGCGAAGCACCGGAGTTGACGTTCTGATTTCAGCGCCACAAAAGGGCTGGAGTGGATCACCCTGCTGTGCAATGGTGATGTTAAGTGAGCGCGCGAGAGCAGCCATTGATCAGACAGTAAGCTCTAGTTACGCCTGTGATCTGAAAAAGTGGCTGCAGGTCGTGGAGACCTATGAGTCAGGATCCCACGTTTATCACACCACCATGCCAACGGATGCGCTCACCCGCTTGCGAGATGTAATGCAAGAGACCCGTAATTGTGGCTTTGAGCAAACCCGACAGCAGCAAGAGGATCTCGGAAGGCGTGCCCGCCAACTCATCGAGGGCTATGGATATCCCAGTGTTGCGGCCGAGGGATTTAAAGCGCCGTGTGTTGTAGTGAGTTACACCACCGACCCAGAAATTCAATCCGGTAAAAAGTTCATCGCCCTTGGCCTGCAGACCGCCTCTGGAGTTCCCCTGCAATGCGATGAAAAAGCGGACTTCAGAAGCTGGCGGGTGGGTCTATTTGGCCTAGAAAAACTTCAGAATCCCGATCGCACTCTGGGACATCTACGACTAGCCCTCGGCAAGCTCGCGTGATGACGTCGGCCGGTTGCGGGCCGATTCGAGCTGGTGAAGCGTGATTTTGCGGACTTCAAGCTGACTGACCTCGATATGGGCCTTGATCAGCATACGGGCCTGGTCAGCCCGCTGGTTGTGAATGGCTCGGAGAATCTTGGCATGCTCATCGTAGGTGGTGTCAATTCTTGGGCTGCGTGTGAAATCGAGGCGTCGAATGACCCGGATTTTTTCGGTGATCTCCCGGTGGGTTCTGGCGATTGCGGGGTTTCCGGCTGCCTCGACGATTGCGCAGTGGAAGGCCTCATCGAGCTGGCTGACCTGCTGGGCCTCGGAGAGACGTTTTGCTTTTGGCGCAAGCCAGATTTCACTTAAGGCCTGAAGTCCTGGGTTAAGTTTGGGCATGCCGCCGGGCGAGCGGCCATCGCATAGCCGCTGAATCGCATCGGTCTCAATCAGGATCCGAAAGTCATACAGGGCATCGAATTGCGCAAAATCAAGTGGCAATACGCGCCAGCCATTGCGAAATAAGACCTCGACGAAGCCCTCTTGCTGGAGCCGGAAAAGCGCCTGCCGAATCGGGGTACGCGAGACATTGAGCTGCTCGGATAGCTGCGACTCGGTAAACCGATCCCCGGGGATCAATAGAAAATTATTGATGGCATCCTTGATCTGCTGGTAGGCATCCTCACTGAGTAAGGACCGCATGCTCTCGGGGACTGGCTGTGAAATCATTTTCGAACTTCGCGTTGGAAAATCTCTAGGCTTTTCTTTTTGGTTGCAATAAAGCTGGCTTCAGAAAGGGTCGCGGTCGTCCTGGGCCGTGGATCATCGTAAGAAAGTATATCGGCGATTGAGGTGGGCCGCTTGGTCAGCAGCAAAATCTGGTCAGCAAGATAGACGGCCTCTTCCAGGTCGTGGGAAACCAGCATCATGGTGGTCTGGGTCTTGATGAAGACTTCCTGGAGTTTTTCACGAATAAAAAGTGTCATCTCAAAGTCCAGGGCAGAAAATGGCTCATCCAAAAACAGGACCTCTGGATTCGGGGCAAGTGCACGCATGATCGAGGCGGTCTGCTGCTGCCCCCCGGAGAGTTCGTACGGATAGCGGTTCAGATCAAATTTCACATCAAAAGAGTCGACCAGCTCTTCGACACGGCGGTCTACCTCTGCCTTGGATTTACCCATGAGCTTGAGTGGATAGGCGATATTGTCAATCGTTCGCCACCAGGGAAAAAGTGCCTCGCGATAATTCTGAAAAACATAGCCAATCGTGGTGTCTTTCAGCGACTTTCCATCGAAAAGAATCTCTCCAGAATCGATCGGAATGAGGCCCGAAATCATATTAATCAGGGTGGACTTACCGCAGCCATTGGGGCCAAAGATTGAGACGATTTTCCCTTTGGGAATATCAAGATCAAAATTTTCATAAAGCGGCCAGCCCGCGAAATATTTTGTCAGGCCCCGAATGGTGATGTGTGTACCCAAAGGCCCTGGCCGAAAATGTGGCCGGGGAACATCCACGATCATGGGCGCATTAATGACTTGGGTCATCTTCCACTCCAGTGAACAATCTTTCTCTCAATGGCAAGAAATGCGACATTGAGCGCATACCCTAAAATGCCTGCAGACATGATGGCGGCATACATCATTTTGGTATTCATGACTTGCTGGGCATTAATAATCTTATGGCCCAGTCCGCTTTCCGAGCCGATGAACATCTCGGCAACCACCACAATCACCAGTGCCATCGAGACCGCTGAGCGCAGACCAACAAAGGACGCCTGGAGGCTCTCCCAGATCAGGACATCTTTGAAAATCTGCCAGCGGGATGCGCCCATGACTTTGGCAGCCGCAATCCGCTGCTTGCGCGCATTGATGACGCCATAGGCGCAGTTAAAGACCACCAAAAGCCATGCCCCAAAGCAGGCAATGGCGATCTTATTGATGTCGGAAGTGCCAAAAATCAGCAAAAACAGTGGGATTAAGGCCGAAGCAGGCGTAGATCGAAAAAAATCAATCACAAATTCAACGCTTCGGTAGGCACGCTCATTACTGCCCAGCGCAATGCCCAGCGGCATGCCCAACACCACTGCAATCCCAAAGGCGACCAGTGTCCGATACAGGGTGACCCAAAAATCAAACAGCAACGGCCCGCCAAGCAACCCTGAGATTAAGGTGACAATCGTATCGGTAGGCGGGGGCAGAAGGATCGCTTTGATGAGCCCAAAACGCACCACCAGATCCCAAATCAGAACGAGGACAACCGGCCCAACGATCGGCAGAAATTTTGCAAGATCAGCCGTTTTTCGTGGGGGCGCTGCCCCCTCAGCCCGGGCGTCGGACCAAGGGGTCGGGGCGTTAGTGCTGACGCCTTCGCTAGACATAATTAGCCTTTATAAAGAATGCTGTCGATCAGGATGCGCTTGCTGAAAATGCCGCGCTCTGAAAACAGGTCGAAAAACTTTTGAAAGGCTGCGATGTCTGCGGCCTTAAACTCGGTTGAAAACATGTAGTCGGCCATCGGCACTTCGTTGGTGAGGGCGCCCTCGATCGCGGTGTAACCCTTCAGGAAAGGCCGCGCCTCGGCAGGCTTATTCTTCACCAGATCAACACCCCGTCGATAGGCGGCGATATAACGGCGTGTGACCTCCGAGTTCTTTTGAATAAACTCTGAAGTTAGGCTGGCGGACCCGCCATGCCAGGGCGCCATCGGATCACCGAGGACATACTTCGCAATTACGCCAACCTCAAGGTTGCGTGTTGTTCCGTTAAGGCGTCCGACCGTTCCGGTGGGCTCTAGCGTGTAGCAGGCATCCACCTGCCCTGCTGCAATCGCAGCCACGTGCTGGGCAATCGGCAGCTCAATGATTTGATTATTTTTTGATCCCGCCCGCTCTAAGACTGCCCGGACCAGGGTCACGTTTTGTACACCCGGGCCACAGCCAACTTTCTTTCCAGACAGATCGCCAACCGATTTCAGTGGGCTGTCTTTGGCCACAATAAATTGGTCCAAAACAAATTTTGCATTCGTTGGGTTGGTGCAGAAGATCTTCAGTAGCCCGGGCTGCGCCAGCTCGGCAATTCCCAGCGCTGCCGAGGCAGTGCCGTTGGAGCTGCCCTCAAGCCGGCCGGCGAGCATCGCTTCGGCGACCTGCTGTGGGCTGGCGAATCGCACAGCTTCAACATCTAACCCCGCCTCTTTGAAAAATCCCCGCTCAACTGCAGCAAAAAACGGAATGCCCGATGCGACTGGCCAATAGCCAACTCGAATCTTGGGACCCGCCTGTGCTTTGACAATCGCCGGGGCTGCAAGGGTTACAGCGGCAGCGGCACCCGCTTTGAGTACGGTGCGTCGTGCGTCCAACGCTACGGGCTGGGCATTGCTGCCGCTGGGTGAGGGATCCTTGATGTTCTTCATGATGCTCTCCTTGAGGTGGGTGGGGGATGGGAAAATTGATGTCGAAGTGATTAGGGCCTCGGGGTCTGAGCGTTAAGCGAGGCCATATAGCCCCGCCAGCCGCCAAACTCACTGATATCGTGGGCACCCTGAAGGCCCGAGGGCTCGCAGAGAAAGCCTTGGACAACTTCGCCGTCGCGGGTCTCGATCTGTCCGATACCAAGGGGCCTTGGGATCATGGCCACAAAGCTTCCATATTCGGCCACCGGCATTTGCCAGACCTCGATCTCAATCGGCTTGCCGGAGTCATTGACGCGAATAAGTCCGGGTTTTGCGGGCTGTGTATTGGCGAGCGCGTAAAGCCGATAGGTCGACGCGGTCGTCGTGGTTCGGATCAGTCGTGCTCCACGCTCGGTGAGCTGGCCATTCAGGGGCATGCCGCTGAGATGCGCGCCAACAACCGCAACGTTCACCAGCGCTGCATCTCTTGAATCGCAACCCGCCGGTAACGCAAGGGGTAGAGCGCCCTCCGGCAAATCGGCTGGGCTGGCGCGGCTTGACTGCTCATAACGCAATGCCAGCGAGGCCAGCTGCCAGTCACTGGCTGCAGGCCCGATAAAGGTGATGCCAAACGGCAGCTGATCAGCCCGCATACTCGAGGGAATCGAGATTGCTGCGTAATCCAGCAGGTTCACAAAGTTGGTGTAGTAGCCCAGCCGACGATTCAGCTCGATAGGGTCTTCCAGCATGTCATCGATGCGATAAATGGTGGGTGCGGTGGGCACGAGCAGCACATCGATCGATTTCCACATGATCACGGCCTGCTGAGTAAGTGCACGCAGCTGTGTCTGGGCACGAAAGACATCGGTGCCCGATACTGCCATGCCGGGTGTGAGCAGGGTTTTGACAGGTTCAATCACCGCCTGCGGATGCGCCTTGAAAAATGATTCAAGCACCTCAAGCCGCTCTGCCAGCAGGGCGCTGCCGTAGAGCAGTGCAGCCGTATCTGCGAGCGGCTGATAGTTGATCGTGACGGGGGTGCCGCCGAGACGAATGCAGTGGGCGATCGCTTTTTCAAACTCTGTTTTTGCGTGCTGGTCACCGAACCACTCAAGATGGTCTGGGATGCCAAATCGAAACTGCTTCGGCAGCGGTGTCGCGTGAAGCGCGAGATCACGGGAATAAGGGTCTTGCGGATCGGGGCCCATTGCAGAAAGCAGAACCCGCCACGCGGTCTGAACATCTCGGGAAAAAATCGAAACCGCGTCGGCACTTCGGGCGGCAGGCAAGACACCATGTGTGCTGATGAGACCCTTCGTTGGCTTAAGGCCCACGATATGGTTTAAGCCTGCGGGAACACGGCCCGAACCCGCCGTATCCGTGCCGAGCGAAAAGTCCACCTGCCCACTTGCGACGACAAAGGCTGAGCCGGAACTCGAGCCACCGCTGACATAGGCAGGATTGACGGCGTTGGGTACTGGGCCAAAAGGAGAGCGCGTGCCATTTAGACCGCAGGCGAATTGATCGAGGTTGGTTTTCCCGCAGAGCGCCGCTCCGGCGCTTAGAAGTTTTGTGACAACGGTGGCATGCGTGGAAGGTGTGAATGCGAATTCGGGGCAGGCCGCAGTGGTGGGGACTCCCGCGACATCAATGTTGTCCTTCACTGCAAATCGAAGGCCGGAGAGGCTGCCAGAGGAATGCCCCAGCAGCGGCTGATCGAAATGCTCAATCCATGCGTTGTCCGCGGACACGGGGGGATGGCGGGCGTTCATCGGGATCCTTGTTTGTATACAAGAAGGTATGCAAATAGCGTGCCATTTCAAGCCGGGACCCAGGCCCCCTGTCTTGGCGCCCTAGTGGCCGGGATTTGGTCGTGGACGGGCCGTCAAATGCCGCCCAAAGGGGAGGGAGCGCACCACAATGTCGATGTCATGCACCGATTTGAGGAATCTGGCGGCTAGAGATACTTGCTGGAGAAGTCCTTGATCCCGACGGTCTTAAACCAATCAATATCCCAGGGTTCGTTGATCAGACCATCAGCCCGTGACCACTGATAGACCTCAGCGACATGGCTTTTGCCAGAGGGGTCTCGGACCCGAACACTCACGCGCTGGTAATGCTCGCCCTCGAATTGATCTAAGCGCGCGATCTCTTGGGCCGCTAGTCCGAGCCAGAGAATACCGCGGACCTGATCGCCGTCCGCTGGGACTGCTGCAGGAAAGGTCTCGTTATCGACACGGACCCGTCGCCAGTTCTCCAGAGTCGCCTCGATTGACGGTGGGCATCGGCCCACCACACGCTGAAAAACAAAAGACAGCATCAGTGACCCGTAGGTGAAAACGTTGATGCGGCCGGCAGTCTCACTCTGATTCACAATGGTCTCCCTTCAGTTCCGCATTCAGCAAAAGCCGTGCCCGCGAGATGGCACGGTAAGTGCTTTCAGAGAACGAGGAGAATTCAAATTATGGCAAGCCTTCTTCGTTCAGCTGTGGCCGCCGCTGTGAAACGTCCGCCGAGTGTGGACGAGGTGATGGGATTTGCGGCCCGAGGCGAGACCGCGCCGCTTGCCCACTATCGGAAGTTCTGGTCGTGGCTCTCGACCCAATCCCCCGAGGCCATGGAGCGGGCCCGGGCTGAGGCTGATCTTTTTTTTCGTCGGGTGGGCATCACGTTTAATGTCTACGGTGATGAGCAGGGCACCGAGCGGCTGATTCCTTTCGACTTAATTCCGAGAATCCTGCCCGCCTTCGAGTGGCAGATGCTGGATCGGGGCCTGCGGCAGCGTGTCACGGCCCTGAACCGTTTTATTCATGACATCTATCACGGCCAGGAAATTCTTCGCGCCAAAGTGATCCCCAGTGAATTGGTCTTGCAGAATTCCCAGTATCGGGCGGAGATGCAGGGGATTAATGTTCCGCGGGATATCTATGCCCACATCAGTGGCATCGATATCGTCCGGGCAGGTAAGGGCGAGTTTTATGTGCTGGAAGATAACCTGCGTGTGCCTTCCGGGGTCTCTTACATGATTGAGGACCGCAAGGCGATGATGCGGCTTTTTCCGGAGCTCTTTGCGATGCATCGGGTTGCGCCGGTCGAGCACTATCCCGATATGTTGCTAAAGCATCTGCGTTCGGTAGCCCCCGGAGGCATCAGCGAGCCGACTGTGGCGGTGCTGACACCCGGCAGCTATAACTCAGCTTACTTTGAGCATGCATTTTTGGCGCAGCAGATGGGGGTAGAGCTGGTCGAGGGCCAGGACCTCTTTGTCTCGGAGCAGCGGGTCTACATGAAGACCACCCGCGGACCACAGCGGGTGGATGTGCTGTATCGCAGAATTGATGATGACTTTTTGGATCCGCAGGTCTTTCTGCCGAATTCAACCCTGGGAGTCGAAGGCCTGATGCAGGCCCTGCGGGCCGGCCGCATCACGATTTGCAATGCGCCGGGTACCGGAGTCGCCGATGACAAATCAATTTATCCCTATGTGCCAGACATGATTCGTTTTTATCTTGGCGAAGAGCCGCTGCTGGCCAATGTGCCCACCTATCTCTGTCGCAAGCCCGATGATTTGGCTTACGTACTGGATCATCTGGACGAGCTGGTGGTCAAGGAGACTCACGGCGCAGGCGGCTATGGCATGCTGGTGGGGCCCTGCGCCTCTCAGGCAGACATCGAACGATTCAGGGGATTGCTGGTAAAGAGTCCAGAGCGTTACATCGCTCAGCCCACACTTGCGCTGTCGACCTGTCCGACTTTCGTGGCCTCTGGGGTAGCGCCTCGGCATATCGATCTTCGGCCGTTCGTGCTCTCTGGCGAAGAGATGTCGATCGTGCCAGGGGGGTTGACTCGCGTCGCGCTGCGCGAGGGATCCCTGGTGGTCAACTCCTCCCAGGGGGGCGGCACCAAGGACACCTGGGTCCTGCAGGATTCCGCCTAGGCCATGCTAAGCCGCACTGCCGACAGTCTTTTTTGGATGGCCCGCTGCATTGAGCGGGCCGAAAATACCGCGCGGCAGTTAGATGTGCAGCGCCAGGCCGTGCTGCTACCGAGTGCATTTGTCGTTCAGAACGCGACCTATGAGCAGCTGCTGCTTGAGCTGGTCTCAGATCCCAACAACCCCTCGAGTATTCTGAATAGCATTTCGGCGGCCCGCGAGAACTGCCGCATTGCACGCAATTCAGTCAATACTGATGTCTGGGAGACCGTCAATGCCACCTGGCTGGAATTGCAGTCCTTGCTGCGTCAAACCGCCTGGCATAAAGATCCCGGCGAGTTCTTTGAGTGGGTTAAGACCCGGTCACACTTGTTCCGTGGGGTTGCGATCGGCACGATGCTCAAAGATGAGGCCTTTCACTTCATGCGACTGGGCACTTTTATCGAGCGGGCGGACAGCACCGCACGTATTCTGGATTCCAAATTTGACTTTAATGCTGCTGAATTCGCAGACAGCGTGTCCTCTGATGCGGGCGGCGATCAGCGGGTGGATTACTACTATTGGGCCTCGATTCTGCGGGCGGTCTCGGCCTTTGATATCTACCGTCGGGTTTATCGGGATGTAGTCTCTTCCCGGCGCGTGGCCGAGCTCTTGATTCAGCGGCCCGATATGCCCCGGTCGCTGCTGGCCTGCTTAAACGAGGTCTGCATCAATCTCGATGCGGTTGGGGATCAGGGCAACGAATCACACCGGCTGGCCGGTAAACTGCGCGCAGACCTTCAATTTCTGAGAATTGACGCAGCATTTGAGCAGGAAATCCACAGCTTTTTGCAGCGTTTCGTGGAGCAGATATATTATCTTGGCGTTTGTATCAGTAACGAGTATCTCGGACACCAGCGGCAGAGGTCGGCCGCCTGAGCACAAGGACGGTCTATGACTTATTGCGTGGGAATGCGTTTGAATTCCGGGCTGGTATTTCTGGCAGATAGCCGATCAAATGCCGGCGTTGATCACATCTCCACTGTCCGAAAAATGACGGTATTCGAGCGGCGCGGCGATCATGTTCTCGTTTTGATGTGTGCTGGTAACCTGGCGGTGACCCAGGCCGTCTCCCAGCTGCTGTCCGAGCCATCACGAGCCGAGAATCTCTGGACAGTGGCCTCAGTTGCCAAAGGCGCTGAAGTTGTGGGCGAAGCCATCCGGGAAATTCATCGTCGCGATGGCGGCTCGATGCAGCAGTTCGGGCTCGAATTCAATTGCAGTTTCATACTCGGCGGCCAGATTGCTGGCGAGGATTGTCGACTGTTTAATATCTACTCTGCGGGAAACTTCATCGAGGCCTATGCCGAGAGTCCGTATTTTCAGATCGGAGAAGCTAAGTACGGCAAACCCATCGTCGATCGTGTCATCACCCCGGAGACGCCGCTGGATGTCGCTGCAAAGTGTGCTCTGATATCGATGGATTCCACCTTGCGTTCCAATATTTCAGTGGGCATGCCGCTTGATCTATTGGTTTATGAGCGGGATTCGTTTCAGGTCTCAAAGTACGCGACCATCACTTCTGATAATGATTATTTCAACTCGATACGCAGTTTCTGGGGCCAGGAACTTCGCAAGGCCTTTAATCAAATCGCCAATCCGGATTGGGAATCCATGCCCACATCCGAGTCTTGGCCGGTATTTGAAAAATACATTCGAAGCCAGGACCAGTAGCGCGACCTGCAGCGGCAGTCTTTAGAAAAAGATCTGATTCAGACTAAAGATAAGCCGCGGATCGGGCTTACGATCATTGCTCGGGACATAGGTATTGGCGTTGGCCAGCATCGTTTCAATACTCAGGCCCTTTGGGGTTCGAATGCGAAAACCAATGGCGGTCGATGCAATCGAACCAGAACTTTGTGGTGTCTCGGTGGTGGGATTCGCAAGGCGCGTTGCGCGAGCGAAATCATACGAAGCAAACAGCTGCAGCGTTGCATTCTCCGGCAGGCCTAGCGTTGCTGGTTTGGCGTAATCCCATCGCATTTCGCCCAGCACACCAAAGCCTCGCTCGCCATACAAAACGCCGCCGTCATAGCCACGCCCGATTCCGACCCCGCCGAAAAAAGTTTGATCTCCGGAGAGCAAAAGGTCGTTGGCATTTTGGGCCTGCGCCAGCAGCGATAGACTGAATTGATTCGGCAGCATCTGCTGACGGGAGATGGAGAGGGTTTGTTTTTGAAATCGCTGCCGAAATCCTTGCGCAGACGAGAGCGGGGCCTGCGAGGGGCTCAAAGATCCAAATGCGTCCAGCCCCTGAAACATGCTGAGACTCGCCTGGGTGCTGCCGCCCCCAAAACCCGATTGCTGGTAGCTGAGCGCAACCTCGGCAACGCTCGAGCGATCATGCGAGATGGCGGCTCGTTCGGGTGTGCCGTGGTTAAGGAAAGCTTCGCTTTCGTTAATTGATAGGCCCGTATCCAAAAAAAAGGAGTGCCGCACGGTTCGCAGTATTGGCATGCGCAGCCGGGGGCTTAGCGACCAGCTTTCACTGTAAATTTTTAGGCTTTTGATGGATCCCGCGGGCTGTGCGATTGCGGCCAGCGTTCCAATGGAGAACACGCTTCCGGAGGTGCCCACTGGCCTTGAATACGAGGTGGTCACCGCGTGTAGGCGATCAAATCCGAATGCTGAATTGGAGAGGCCGACCCCAAGCGAGCCCAATTGCCCGAATGGTCGCGGCATCGTTGTGTTGACCGACATTCCCCAGGGGCCAGTCGACTTTGAACCGAAGTTATTTAAGCCAAGGCTATAGCTGACTTTCTGCGGCGGGGAGAGCGTGACCACGAGTTCCGAGGAGCCTGGCAGCGCTCCCGGCCGAAGGGTGCCGGTTGCGCCCATCCCCGGGAGGTCGTTGAGAACGAGCAGCGCTTGCTCCAAAGATCTCAGATCAATCGGTTTTTTCTCTTTGACCCTTGAGATGATGCGCTCTACAAGGCGACGGTCCGGGCCGTCTGCGCCATCCACAAACGCCTCGCTGATAAAGCCCTCAATGATCTGGACGGTGAAGACACCATCTTTGACCTGCTGCGGCGGGGTCAGCACCCTGGTGAGAAAAAACCCATCTTTGCGATAGCGGTCCTCCAGCAGCCGGACGCGCTCCCGGAATGCCTCCAGGGAGATCTTCTTGCCAAATAGCGGCTGAAAAAGGGCCAGCATTTCCTGCTCGGAGTAGCGCGTGCCGCCGTCGAATTTGACGCCTTTCGGTTCAAATTCCAGCTCATCGACTGCGCGTGGCGTCGCCGATTTCTCTGGCGACTGAATCCGAAGGTCAAATTCGGGCAGCCGCGGCAAGGGCACCGGCACCCGCATCCGAGAGGTGTCTGCATCGGGCGGGATCAGCCGTTGCTGGCCGAATGCGTCCGTCGCGGTGGCCCAGTAGGCCAGCGCAATACCGGTGAGGGTCAGGGCAACGTGGGATGATGTCCGCATACAGCCCTTATTCTATTTCTCATCCATCACAATCTGGGTGGATCGATTTCCCGACCGAATGCGCTCGCAATAAAACTCAATCAGCGGATTCTGCGGATATTTGGCCCTGAGTCTTTCAAATGCCTGGTCTGAGTCCGGGGCATGTGCTGCCAGGCCCAGGTAGGCGGTGCGATAGTCAGCGACGAGGGCCTGCTCGTGAGTCGAGTCATGGAGCGGCTGAAAGAGCGCCACGGCCTTTTCTTTGCCCTTGAGCACGACCTCGCCAATGGGAAGAAACAATCGATCAGGGCAGCCCTGCATAATGTCTCTTGTGCAGCAGATCCGTGTACCAAAGAACTTATTGGCCCCCTCGGTTCGGGCTGCGATATTGACGGTGTCACCGAGCGCGGTGAAGTCCATGCGAGACTGAGAGCCAAAGTTTCCAATGGTTGCACTGCCGCTGTGCAGACCGATTCTGGTGACGCCGAGAGGAATCCCCTTTTCATTTTGCGCTGCCCGAAAACGCTCCGCATAGGTATCCAGATCGAGTGCACATCGCACCGCGCGCTCATGGTGGTCTGTCTGGGGCAGGGGCGCATTGAATACCGCCATGATTGCGTCACCAATGAATTTATCAATGGTGCCCTGATGTTTCTGGATGATCTCGCAGGCCCCGTTCAGATAGGCATTCAACAGATCCGAGAGCTGATCGGAGGCCAGTTTTTCCGACAAGGTGGTAAAGCCTGCAATGTCGGTGAATAAAAACGAGGCCTCTTGCCGCCTGCCAGTGAGGCTTAATGCGGCCGGATTGTCAACCAACTGCTCCACCACTGCGGGGGAGACGTAGCGAGAAAATGCCCCCTGGATGAATTCTTTCTGCTTTCGTTCCGCTTTGCCGATGAAGGTATCTATCATCCAAAGGGATACAGCAAGGGCCAGCGATGGTGCGAGCAGCGGAACGAGCGGAAGCCCATGGGTGTATCCGAGGACACCACCGAGCCATAAGACAGCCAGCACGGTGATTCCCATCAGGAAATTAAATACGATTGATCTTTTCAAAAGGCCGATCGCGACGCCGATTGCTGCAAAGATAAGGCCAAAGAGAAATATGAATAGGCCCGAGGGCCGCTCCGCGCTTCGGCCCTCCAGTAACTGACTGATGCTGTGGGCCTGCACGACAATGCCCGGCATCATGCCGCGTGCATCGTCATAAAGAATCGCCATGGGCGTGCGGTGGCGATCGGTGATGGACAGTGTCGCGCCCACCAGCAAGAGTCGATTTTCGAACCATTCCCTCGGCAATGCGGCAATGGCGTGGGCGGGATAAATTGGAAATGGCGGCGTCTCGGCATCGGGCGCGGCGCGCCAGGCAATCGCAGGCTGAGTGGTGGGAGGCATTGGCCGGCCCATCATTGAGATGGCCACGCGAGCAAAACTTGCTGGAACTTCCGGCCCGGTCTCGCCGGGAAAAATCCATCGCACAGCGCCATCAAAGGGATCGGTCGCTAGGTTTGCGGATGCTCGGAATTCTTTTGGAACAAACTGATTTAAGTAGTTGAGCTGATCTTCGGTCACATGGCCAGGGGTATTGGTGTAACTGATGAACAACGGTGTCTTGAGCTGACGGATTACTTTTGCCAGCAACGCATCCTTAGCGGGCTCGGTGGGCTGATCCAGCAGCACATCAAGACCGATGGCCTTGGCACCTTTGGCTTCCAGCTGAACCAATAATGAAGCCAGAAACGCCCGATCCACAGGGGATCGGTAGGCAAACCGGCTGAGCGTATCTTCGTTGATGGCCACCACCGCGATCTCTTTGGACTGTGGCATCGGCGGCTGAAAGGCGGCCACCCGAATATCAGCCGCAATATTTTCTAGGCTCGCCAAAAAAGCCAAATGCTGGGTCGCCAGCGTGGCCGTCAGTGCAGCGATCGCGGCGATTAAAGCGGCTGCCAGCGACTGTTTGAGGGTTTGCGTGCTACTTTTTTTCATTCGTCAAGGCAGCACTTCGCATGCTTTCGAGAATTGCATCTGCTTGTGGAATGCAGCCTTTCTCGAGCATCCAGGCCACCAAGACGATGGGGTTATCGACCACTTTGGGAATGGCGGAGAAACTGATGGCGTGCTCCTGTTGATCGATATTGACCAACATCGTGGTCATGCCCTGAAAGCGTGACAGTGGCGGCATACGCATCTGCGCTTCTCCCGCTTTCCACTGAAAGTCAGCGCGCCATGAGCGATCGGCGGCAAAGATGACAAAAGGCAGGGCCTGATCGGACTCGGGCCGCCACATGACGGGCACTTCGCCTTCTTGCAGGCATCGCTGGCCGGGGCGGGTGACGTCCACAAGCCAAGGCGAGGGAAGTTTTACTGAGCCGGCGCCAGAGCGAACGACACCGATTGAGCTGGTGCGGGCATCTCGCGAGGCAATCAGCACGGATAGTGCTTGTTTGGGATCGGGTGCGCCAGCAGCAGCATCCATCAGCGGGCCATTGAATGGCCCACGCCGGGCAATGGTCTTTCCGTCTGGCCCGATGACCACGAGCCGCTCGCCTTCCTTCAGGGCGATGGTCTGGGCACTGTCGACCGAGCCACCGACTTTAAAGGCTGTTCCTCGGACCTCCATGATCACCATCGGTGCGCTTAACGCCAGTGACGGAAGCCCGCCGAGACAGAGCGTTGGTGCGATTGTGAGCAGCCGCAGCAACCGAGGTAACAGTCTGGCAATCGAATCCATGAGCGGTCTACCTTGGCGTATTGCCCGGCCCTGCCGGGCTGGGTGTGGTCGATACAGCGGCCGCGACGGCGGTGCGGCGTGGCAGCGGAAGCGCGATTTCGGGTGCACCGTCACCGACCAGCACGAAGGCGCCCCAGAAAAATGGATGCGCTGTTTTTTCGGAGTTGATCATTCGACGTTGCGCAACTTGAAGCGAAGGGCTGATGCCTTGATTGAGGTCTGCTCCCGCCGATTCAAAGAGCGTGGACATCAGTTGAGTCGTGGCTGCTGAGGGCACCTGCCAATGGCTGACCAGCAGATTTCGGGCGCCGGCGAAAAAGAAAGACTCTGCCAATCCCGACAGCGCATCCCCCCCGAAACGCCCGCCTGCACCAGCGGTGTTACACGCCGACAGCACCACGAGGTCTGCATTGACACGCATGGCAGCGATCTCACTGGCCTCCAGCAGCCCGTCGTTTTGGCGATCAGTGGACTGGTCCGGTGGCGTGAGTACGAGTCCCGGCTCGGTCTGGCATTTCAGCTCCCCCGGCAGCAGCCCATGGGTGGCAAAGTAAAGGACACGATAATCCTCAAGCGACTGATTGCGAAAGGCCTCCTCGGTCGCGTTGCGGCCCACCAGCAGATGGTCTTTTCCGGTCACACCAAGGGCGCGGCTCACCGATGCAATCTCGCTCTCGGTATCGGGCAGGGGCAAAAGACTGGAAATCAGCTCTGGCGATACAGGCCCCTCTTGTCGGCAGCTGGTTGCGAGTGGCGAGGCATTTGGATTGACAACGCGCTGACTTTTTCCGCTCAGCGCTGGATTGCCGACCGCAAAGAGTTTTTTCTCGGGCTTTACGGGTCGATCGATTGTTCTTAAGCTAAAAAAAGCATTCAGCGACGGAACGTGGGAGATGGAGGCCTGCTGCACCAGCCAGGCGGCCTCGCGATAGCGATTGATTTTGGCGGGTTGGGTGACCAGAATCGAAAACGGCAGGCTGGCAAGCGCACCTGTGGGGGCAACAACCAAATGGGTCAAGCCCTTGAGCTGCTGTTCGACTTCGCCAAAAAGCGACTTGTACAGCTGATGCGATCGCTCAAGATCAAAATCAATCACAGTCGTACCTTGAATCTCAAGCCCACGGCGCAATGCAGTCACGGCATCCGTAAGGCTTTTTTCGGTTTCTTTCACCTCTCCAATGAAGATGCCATCACGACGAATGAGGGTGACAAAGGCCTCTTTTCTCCCCACCAGAAACGACACAACCCCTTCTTGGGCGCCCAGGCGCCGCCGCATCTCCAGTAGCGTCAGAGGCTTGGGTTTGATGAGGCTGAGATAGTCCGGGAATTTCTGTGAGAGCTCGTATTCGTAATAGGTGATTTCATCGTCGGCCTGCTTGCGCCGGCCGGTCAGGCGGTCCTCGACAATCTTGCTGCGTTGGTCGGCCGGCAACCCCATCTCATAGACCAGCTCAGTGTTGGCGATGTCACGTCGACGTTTGGCCTGAGCGAGCTGATCCAGAAGCTGCTGCATCTCTGGGTTTGTATCGGAGAGTCGGGCTGCCGATTGGGCAATCACTTGGGCCACATTGTCGGGCCGCACATACTGAAAGGCGTCAAACGCCTCGGAAAAAAGCCCCTGAATTTGGGCTGGGTCCTTGAGGGTTTTAGCATAGGCGGTCACGGCCTTGCCAAATGGAATGAGGTCTTCTGCAGAGATGGCTGCCGAAGGCGGGATTTTTAGTCCGCTTAGGAGCTTAAAGATTTCACGATAAGTCACGATGGCGGAGGTGTAGGAGCCCTCGCGCTGATAGGCAGTGGCCAGTGCGGCCAGCACTTGAATGGTCTGGGGTCCATCGCCGTGTAGCTGTCGGCGTTCGGTGAGCGAGGAGTTGAAGTAAGTCTCCGCAGCAGAGAGACGGCCACTTGCTGAACTGATTTTTCCCAGGGTCAACAAAATATCGGCACGCCAGCCCTTCGGTAATTCCTTGTGAGTGTTAAAGATCGTGAGGGCCTCTGTTGCAGTGACGGTGGCGAGGCTGAGTTCCTCCAGATTCAGTGCCATGTTGGCAACAAGATTCAGCGCCAGCCCGAGCTCGCCACGCTCCAGGTAATCATCGGAGAACTCCTCGCCGTAACCGGCAATTGCACCAAGATTCAGTCGGGGCGCAGAGAGTTGGCGACGCCAGGCATCGACTGCATTGAGGCCCGCCCGAAGGCCGGCCTCGTAGTCGCCCTGATTCGCAGCGTGAAAACCATAGTAGGAAAAAAGCCGCGCCCGATCCGCATCCCGCGGCGAGTTCTGAATGATGGCGCTTGCCCGATTAAAAAGTATCTCTGCCTCTTCTTTGCGGCCGCGGTTGCTGAGACTGAGCGCAAGGTCCATCAACGTATCCGCAATCGCCGAATCATTCTCGCCCAGCAGTCGAGTCTGAATGGTGAGCGCTTCGCGCAGCATCCGTTCTGCTTCGCCATCCAGCCCCTGCGCATTGGCAGCCCGCGCGCCTTGGACCAAGCCGGAGAAACGCTCTAAGTCGGCGGGTGTTACCAGCGGCACCGGCCGGCCAAATAGTGCCCGCAGGAGATCAAGCCACTCTGAGCTCGGCCGACTCTCAGCCTTAGAGTGAAGCGCACCGACCATTGTCGGCAGGGCAGCGGGTGGCCCATCCACAAAGCGTACGACTGAGTTGTTCGCACTCATTGCAACAATTTTTGGCCAGCCGCCGTTATTGAGGCGGCAGCCCATCAGTCCGATGGATTGGCCTTCAAATTCGCGCATGGAGATCTTTTCGCAGCTCATCTGCCGCAGCATCACACTGCCCACCGAGCCGGATTGAATTGCCTGCAGAAACAGTTGCGGATCAGATTTTATTTTGTCGGTGTTGGCGCGAACATGGTGAAGGGTGCCGGTCGCCGTGTTGCCGCACATGATGGCCCGATCCTTGGGCAGGCCACGCTGGGGAGCCGTGTCATCAACGGGTGTGGAGTAGCAGCGCTCCTCCGAGAGGCTATTCAGGAGCCACTCGGCATCGCCTTCGGATTTCTCCGGCGTCGACGGGCTCGCACCATCAGCAGCCTGCGGACGCGCAGCGTTCGCCGCACGCTCCGCCTCGAGCCGCGCGGCCTCTGCTTGGCGGGCTGCTTCCGCCTGCGGCACTCCTTGTGCGCGGGCGCTGAAGCTCCAGAGCGCGAGCGACATGGCGGCAAGCCACAGCACCGATCGCACTTTTTTTTGTGTGGTGATGAGCATCATGATCTACCAGCGGCCCGAGTTGCCTTGAAGCGAGACGCGTTGTTCGGCGGCCTGACGCCCAACGGGCCGAGGAGGAGCGGGGACCTGAACACTGACAACTGGCGAGACTGCAACGGTTCGTCCGGTCGCTCGCTGTGTTTGGTTGGCGGGCGGGGGCGGGGGTGGTGGGGCCGCTGAGGCAAGTGTTCGATCGCCCGCATCGGCGGTATCGCGGGGCGTCGGCGGCTTCTCGGTTGCGACTGGCGAGGGCGGCGGCGGCACGACTGGCGGTGGTGGCGGCGGCGGAGCCGCTGCTGCGGCTGGGCTTGCTGAGGCGGGGGCAGATGCCACAGGCGCTGGCGCGGCAGAGGGGCTTGGCGTAGGCGCTGGAGTTGCAG
>Ga0194134_10001874_pt1 | contig 26482 bp, 15 predicted proteins | sample TA2KigOff0mmetaG_FD_148602 | JGI IMG/M metagenome (GOLD analysis project Ga0194134, IMG submission 148602) | Freshwater microbial communities from Lake Tanganyika, Tanzania - TA2015056 Kigoma Offshore 0m | ecosystem: Environmental > Aquatic > Freshwater > Lake | place: Tanzania: Lake Tanganyika... | reverse complement strand
AGTCTGGTTTGGCTGCTATCACTTTTTTGCGGAGATCAATGGCTGAAACAGTTGGGTGCCGCGCTCATCGCCCACCCGGTTTTTAAGTGGCTCCTCGCGCTTGCCGTCGCAGCAAACTGGTTTTACCTTTGGCTTTACCTGCCGCGCTGAACTGACCGCCTTTTTGCTAGCGCAGGCTTGTGTCTAGTCGCCGGGTTCCCTTAGCTTAAGCAGGCATTTAGCAATAAGCATTACTATGGCACTACGACTTGGCGACACCGCTCCGAACTTTCAGGCCAACACTACCGAAGGTCAGATAGACTTCCATCAATGGCTCGGCACCGGCTGGGGCATTCTCTTTTCCCATCCCGCCGACTACACGCCCGTCTGCACCACCGAGTTGGGCGCGGTATCCAAGCTCAAGGACGAGTTCGCCAAGCGCAACGTCAAGTGCATTGCCATCTCCGTGGACCCGGTGGACGCGCATCATGGCTGGATACGCGACATTAATGAAACGCAGGCCACCACCATGAACTTTCCCATCATCGCCGACCCTACAAAGACCGTTGCAGCACTCTACGACATGATCCACCCGAATGTGGATGACAAGGCCACTGTGCGGTCCGTCTTCGTCATCGGGCCGGACAAAAAAGTGAAGCTAACGCTCACCTACCCGATGTCCTGCGGGCGCAACTTCGCAGAGATTCTCCGCGTAGTGGACTCGCTTCAACTTACGTCGAAATTTAAGGTCGCTACACCCGCTGACTGGCAGGACGGTCAAGACTGCATCGTGACGCTCGCGGTGAAGGACGAGGAAATCCCCGCGCTGTTTCCTAAAGGCGCACGCAAGGTAAAACCCTACCTCCGCTATACACCGCAGCCGAACAAATAGGTAAATTTGCCCTGACTTAAGCCAGTCGAGTGTTCACAAATGAACCGGTGCGGTTCTTTGCAACTTAGCAAATCAAGCGCGTGACTCACATCGCCACGCAATTACGGTTTCTTTGTTTTGAGTCGTGCATGGTGATCGATAGAGTGCCTCGCTAAATACCTGACCTCATCGAATCCACTTCGATCACCCCTTGTGTCGTAGAATTGGTATTATTTTCCCAACGCCCCGACGCAATACAAATACTCTTTGCGGGACTCGGATTTCAACGCTACGCGCAGGTAAATACGACCGCCGCAAATGACAGGCGAAGCGAAGGCTTCCTCGCCGAGCTGGTTTTGGGCGAGCAGCTTATATTCTTTCGGCGTGGCGGTGAATACGAAGGTTTTGCCATTCACATTTGACGCGTAGATGCGGTCGTCCACCATCACTGGGGACGCAAAGAAATCCCCGCCTAATCGCTCCTTCCACAATTCCTCGCCAGTGTCAGACTTCCAGCAGACCGCCACGCCCGCGTCCATCACGGCGAAAAGATGGCCGGCCTTGGCTATCATAGACGGCACGTAAACACGCGCCGGGTTTTGCCATGCCACCTTGCCCGAGCCATCGGCCAGCACGGCCAGGGTGTGATTCTTCGGATAGCCTCCGCTCGCAAAAACGCGCTCGCCATCCGTGACCATCGTCACGACGCACTCCTCGGTGGAGCCGTCAATTTCCCAAAGTTTCTTGCCCGTGAGCGGGTCGAGGCTCGTGAGCAGGTTTACGCCCGCCAGCACGGCTTGCGTGCGACCCGCCGCTTGCACGATGGCTGGCGTGGTGTAGTTCGCCACTTTCGGCCGGCTTACGCTCCAAATCGGCTCGCCGGTTTTTTGGCTTAATCCGGCGATGACTCCCCCTCCGCGATGGTCCGCGGAAACAAGCACCAACCCTGCGTGTAAAACTGGCGACGACGCGAAGCCTTGGTGTGCGATAAAGTCACAGACCTTCCGCTGCCAAAGCAGCTTTCCGGACAAGTCCAGCGCGCTCGTGTGAACCGCGCCGCCGTTGAGGAAGTTGATGAACAACCGCTCGCCATCACAAGCCACGGTGGAAGACGCGGCGGTTGAATTCGCGTGCTTACCTGTTTCGGCATTAGCAGCGTGAACCTCGGTCTGCCAGACCAGCTTGCCCGTCTGGCGGTCGAGGCAGAGGACGGATTGCGCGCGCTTCACCGGGTCCGCCGTGGCGAGGTAAATGCATTCACCCACAACCGTCGGCGAACTATGCCCGCGTCCAGGCAGCGGCACTTTCCACAAGATGTTTTGCGTCTCACTCCACTCGGTCGGCGGGTTTTGCCCCGGCGCGGCGAGGCCATCGCGCGTCGGCCCACGCCAAGCCGGCCAGTCAGCCGAGGTGAGGGAGGCGGCCTGCAAGACGGAGGCCATCGTGAGTGCGGCAGCGAGAAGCTGGCGGAACAGCGCAGGTCGAGTCATGTTAGCGGCGCAAGATTGATGGACAGGACAAGCAAGCGGAGCAAGGGCGCATAGCCTACGGCCGAGCGATTTTGGTTGCGCATGCCTATAATGTGCGGCGAGCACTTAAGCTTTGAGCCGTATGAGTAAATCTTTGCTCTCCACCGTTTCGCCGACTTGAGCAAAAATTTCAGATACCAAACCGTCGGCTTGCGCGTAAATGGTGGTCTGCATCTTCATGGCTTCCATCGTGACGAGCTTGTCGTCCTTTGCCACCTTCGCTCCGACGCCGACAGCGAGGCTGGTGATGACGCCGGGGATGGGGGCGCCGACTTCCAGCGGGTTCGCCGGGTCAGCCTTCACGCGAGATCTAGCCTTCGGCGCGACGCTCTTATCGAGGATGTGCGTCTCTCGGGTCATGCCGTTTAGTTCGAAAGTCACTGTGCGCCGACCGTCTTTGTCAGGTGCGCCGAGGTTCACGAGCTTGATAAAGAGCGTCTTGCCCTCCTCGATGCTTACACTGACTTCCTCGTCAGGCTTAAGGCCGTAGAAGAATGCGGGCGTGGGTAGCACGCTCACGTCGCCGAAGTCGCGCTGAAGCTTCGCGAATTCCCCGAAGACCTCGGGATACATGAGGTGGCTGAATAAATCGTCATCCGTCACATCGCGCTTTAGTTTATTAGCAAGTTCCTCGCCCACTTTTTTGAAGTTGGTTGCGGGCATATCCTCGCCGGGGCGAACAGTGATGGGCTTCTGCCGGCCAAGGACGACTTTCTGAACGTCAGCCGGCCACCCGCCCATCGGCTGACCGAGGCCGCCGGAGAGCATATCAATAACACTGGCGGGAAATGGCACGCTGCCCGGCTCGAGGTTGACCACATCAGCGGGTTTGATGCCGCGCGAGATGAGGAACATCGTCATGTCACCAACCACTTTGCTGCTGGGCGTGACTTTCACGATGTCGCCGAAGAGCTGATTGACCTCGGCGTAAGTGCGGGCAATTTCACGCCAGCGGTTAGCCAGCCCAAGGCTGGCGGCCTGTTCCTTAAGGTTCGTGTATTGCCCGCCGGGCATCTCGTGCAGGTAGACCTCCGCGCTGCCGGCCTTGGGCGCGGTGTCAAACGGTCGATAATACTCTCGCGCCAGCTCCCAATAATCGGAGAACTCATTGAGCGCGTCGAGATCCAGCTTGGTGTCACGCGGCGTGTTGTGCAGCGCGGCGACGACGCTGTTCAAATTCGGCTGGCTGGTGCTGCCGCTCATGCTGGCGATGGCGAGATCCACCACGTCCACGCCCGCATCAGCCGCACGAAGAACTGAACTCGCATTGATGCCGCTGGTGTCGTGCGTATGGAAGTGGATGGGCAGGCCAACGGCTTCCTTGAGCGCCTTGACGAGCTTGTGCGCCGCGTAGGGACGGCAGAGTCCGGCCATGTCCTTGATGGCAATCATGTGCGCGCCCATGCGCTCCAACTCCTTGGCCAGCTCGACGTAATACTTGAGTGAGTATTTGTCGCGTCTCGAGTCGAGGATATCGCCGGTGTAACAGACGGTGGCCTCGCAAATCGCGTGCGTGTCCTGCACCGCCTCCATCGCGGCACGCAGGTTCGGCGTGTAGTTAAGCGAATCAAATACGCGGAAAATATCCATGCCGGACGCGGCGGCATGCCGGACAAAGCCGGCGACGACGTTGTCAGGATAGTTGGTGTAACCCACGGCATTGCTGCCACGGAATAGCATCTGAAAACAGATGTTGGGCACGCGCTTGCGCAACTCGCGCAGTCGCTCCCATGGGTCCTCATGCAGGAAGCGCATCGCCGTGTCGAAGGTCGCGCCGCCCCACATCTCCAGCGAGAACAGGCCCGGCGCGCGGCGGGCGAGGGCGTCTGCCACGGCAAGCATGTCGTAGGTGCGCACACGCGTGGCCATGAGCGACTGATGCGCGTCGCGAAAGGTCGTGTCCGTGATCAGGAGGCGCTTCTGCTTGAGCGTCCACTGGGCGAACTTCTTCGGTCCGAGCTTGTGCAGCAGGTCGCGCGTGCCGTTGGCGGGAACTTGCTTGTGATCGTAGGCTGGCGGCTGCGCGGGCGCGAAGGGCTTCTCTGGTCGAAACCCTTTCGCGTGAGGATTGCCGTTCACAATCACGTTTCCGAGGAAGTTCAGCAGCTTCGAAGCCCGGTCTTTGCGCGACTTGAACTGGAAGAGTTCCGGCGTGTTGTCAATTAGGGTGGTTGTGGCCTGCCCACTGCGGAAGGTGGGGTTATGAATTAGGTTTTCGAGAAACGGGATGTTCGTCTTTACACCTCGAATGCGAAACTCGCGCAGCGCACGGTCTGTGCGCTGGAGTGCCATCTCGAATGACTGCCCGGAGCTCGTAACCTTAACCAGCATCGAATCGTAAAACGGCGTAATGACCGCGCCCGCGAAACCCATGCCACCATCGAGCCGCACGCCGAAACCGCCCGCGCTGCGGTAAGTTAGAATTTTGCCGTAGTCCGGTGTGAACTTGTTTTCCGGATCCTCGGTGGTGACGCGGCACTGCACTGCAAAGCCGTTGCGCGGGATCTGATTTTGCGGTGGCATCCCGACTTCCGGCCCATGCAGTGGATGACCCTGAGCGATAAGAATCTGCGCGCGCACGAGATCGAGGCCGGTGATGACCTCGGTGACCGTGTGTTCGACTTGGATGCGTGGGTTCATCTCGATGAAGAACCACTCGTGCTTGTCTAAATCGTAGAGGAATTCGATGGTGCCGGCGTTATCGTAACGCACCTCGTAAGCCATGCGCGCCGCGGCGGCACACAGCTCCTTGATGACTTGCTCCGGTAGGCCAAAGGACGGCGCCACCTCGACAACCTTCTGGTGCCGGCGCTGCACTGAGCAGTCACGTTCGTGGAGATGAATAACGTTCCCATGCTGGTCACCGAGAATCTGCACCTCGATGTGCTTCGCGTTAGGGATGTACTTCTCCAGAAAGACCGCCGGATTGCCAAACGCCCGGCCCGCCTCCGCCTGTGCCTCATCGAGTAAGTTTGCCAAGTCCGAGGCCTTGTGCACGACGCGCATCCCGCGTCCGCCACCGCCGAAAGCCGCTTTGATAATCAGCGGAAAACCAATCTCCTTGGCCAACTTCAGCGCTCCGGCACGCTCAGAAATGGGTTCTTCCGTGCCGGGCAGCGTGGGTACACCAATCTTTTGTGCCAGTGTCCGCGCCGCCGTCTTGTCGCCCATCATTTCCAAAAGCTCAGGGCGAGGCCCGACGAAAGTGATGCCCGACTTGGCACATGCGCGAGCGAAAGCCGCGTTTTCCGAGAGGAATCCATAACCTGGGTGAATCAGGTCCACCCCGCGCTCCTTCGCCAGAGCCACAATACTCTCGATGTCCAGATACGCACCGACCGGTCCCTTCCCCTGCCCTACCAGATACGCCTCGTCCGCCTTAAAACGATGCACGCCAAAGCGGTCCTCCTGCGCGTAAACAGCCACCGTGCGCAACCCTAACTCCGTTGCCGCGCGAAAGATGCGGATGGCAATCTCAGAACGGTTGGCCGCCATCAGCTTGCTGAACGTCTTCGGCCCAGCCGGGAGGGAGGCTGCCTTCGAGGAGGAACTACTCTTGGCGTTACGGCGTGAAGTCATAATCGTGAATACCCTATGAGACAGCGTGCACTTGTCCAAACTTAGAAGCACACCCACCTACAAAAAACGCTGCCGAGGAGATATTCTATTTCCGCCTCAAGGATGTGAAGCGAAATAACTATGGCGAATGGATTTTAGCGGCTTACTGACGCCCTCTGCGGCGGAGCCACCGCCCGCAAGTCCGCCACACACTCCACATGCTGCGTCTGCGGGAACATGTCGTGCGGCGTCACGCGCGCGAGCGTGTAAGCCCCATCCGCGCACAAAACCTGCAAGTCCCGCGCAAGCGTGGCGGGATGGCACGACACATAAATCACCTGCTGGGGATGCGCCCGACGGATGCGCTCTAGCGCCGGGCGCGGGATGCCCGTGCGGGGCGGGTCCACCACTAACGTCGTCGGCTCGCCGGGATGCCGCGCCAGCAGGCCGCCAAGGTAATCCTCCGACGCGCCGCCCACGAACTGCCCGTTCGTCACCCCGCGCAACGCCATGTTCTCCTTCGCCGCCTTGATCGCCAGCCCGTCATACTCCACGCCCACAAACGAAGTTACCAAGTCTGCCAACTCCAGCGCGAAGAAGCCCACACCGCAGTACGCATCAATCAGCCGACGCGACCCTGCCTCGCGCAACCGCTCACGCACCGTTGCCACCAGCTTTGGCAACAAGAAGAAATTATTCTGGAAGAACGAATCACGCGGCACCACCCAGCCCTCCGGCGTCACCCGCAACGTCACCTTCAAGCCCCCGCGCGGCGGCGGATTCGCAATCACCTTCTGCAAATCTTCGTTCAGCCCAGGCTCTGCGATGGCGCACTCGTTGATGCTCACCACAAATTCGTTATCACAGCCCAAGAATCCCAACTCGATGCGCTGCCGCCGCCTGTTCCATTGCGTCCGCACCATGATACGATTCCGGTAGCCGTAAGGTTCCGGGCACGGCACCACTGGATCAATCACCGCGCCGCTGAGCCCACCCACACGCTGGAAGAGGTCCGCGATTTGCTTGTGCTTCGCTCGCAACTGCGTGGCGTATGCGACATGCTGATACTGACACCCCCCACACTCGCCAAAATACTTGCAACGCGGCTCCACCCGGTCCGGCGACACCGTGACCACCCGCACCAGCCGCGCGCGCGCGAACTTTTTCTTCACCTCTGTCACTTCCGCCTGAACCACCTCACCGGGAATTACAAACGGCACGAACACTACCAACTCACCCGCTCGCCCTACGCCCTCGCCGCCGAAGGCGAGATCGTGAATCGTCACCGTGATGAGTTGTCCCGGCGACAAAGCTGGCGCGTCAGCAGTCACCTGGGGAGAATCACGCGGAGCGCAGACTGGAAGCAAGGCCGCGACGGACTTTCACCACGGGAACCTCCCGCAAATTCAATACGGCAACTAATTACGATGCCCACCTTGGCCACCTTGAATCTAGGGTGCTGAAGTCAGCGACTACTTCTTGCCTCACTTCGTTTACTTATGGATTTGGCCCGCCAAGCGGGAAAGTTACCGAGTCACGGCACCACATTGATGGTGTGCAAGATGTCTTGTTTGAACTCAACTCCCGCGGCTGTCTTGAGCTGAAATTTGAGGAGTTGCTGGTTCACCGGCTGGAGGTCGGTGATAGCTAGGGTTACGGTCTTGCCATCGGCCGAGAGTTTAGCAGCGGTGATGTCGAGCTTGTCGTGGCCGCGTTGCTCTTTGCCGTCGGCACCTTTGGTGAGCTTAAATTCGGGGGAACCGTAGTTGCTGGTGCGTTGGTAATTCCAGCGTTCGCCAGAGTAGTTTTGCACGTCCTCGGCGACGGCTTTTTCAAGGGGTTGCGTGAAGGTGAGGGCGACGCCGGCTTTTGACACGTTGAGCTTGGCGATGGACATAACGGATTTGCCGGTGTAGCGGATCCGATCGAAGCCGCCTTCCTTCGCGGCGTTGCTCTGCCAGCCACGCAGGCCGGCGTTATAGAGCTGTCCGTCGGCGGGGTTGAAGCGCGGCCGCATCGCGGAGGAGGTAAGCTTGACGGGAATTTTCACCACGCCGCCTTGCGGCTGACCGCCGATAAATTCTTTCAGCACGAGGTAAATGCTGGACTGGCCGTAGGAGCAATGGAGGAGTTCGCCGCTGAACGGGCCCCACTTGGTGCTCGTGACCCAGGCCTGACCACCGCCGGAGTTATCCCAGCTCTTCGCAAGCCAGCAGAGCGGTTGGCTGAAGGTCTTCACGTCGCGGCCGTGCGCAAGATCCTCGACGCCGTAAAAGCCGCCGGGCTTGACCCAGTTGACGGGGCACATCGGCACCCAGGTGCCCTCGTTGTCGCCAGTTGTCAGTTCGCCGTTGGGACCAACGCCGATGCCCGTGGGCGCGCGCAGCCCCGTGGCGACGACTTCGAGCTTGTGGCCGTATTTGTCCACCTTCAGCAAACAGCCGGCGTGCGCGGAGATTTCGCCGTTGCCGCCGCCGCCGCCGAAGCCGCGTCCGCCGCCTTTCACGGGGCCGGCCTTGGCCATGTAGAAGTTCCCTTCCTTGTCTGTGTGCAGGTCGAAAGTGAACTCGTGGAAGCCAGGAGAACTGGTGATGTCGTCATTGAAAGTCTCATAGACATCGCAGGAACCGTCGCCGTCGAGGTCTCGGTAGCGGGTGATTTGGTCGCGACCCGAGGTATATATCACGTCGTCCACAATCTTGAGGCCCAGCGTCTCGAAGCCGCCGCTGGCGAAGCGCTTCCAGGTCAGCTTTTCCAGCTTCTCGTCGAGGCCGCTGACAATCCACACGTCGCCGTCCCAGGTGGAGAGCGCAGCGCGCTTGCCGTCGCCGAAAAAGTCCATGCCACCAAAACGAACGCGACGTTTCCATGGGTTCGGGACGGGCGGGGTGATAACATCCTGCACGTATGCACCGTCCGGCGTGCTACTCGCGGCGAGGACGCCGTTGGTGACGACGGCTTCGGGCCAGTGGGCTTTGCCAGCTTTAGTGGCATCATTGAGGCGCGGTGCGCCCTGCGCGAGCGCGGCCACCTTGCCGACACTGGCCGCATCCGTTTGCGCGATGACGAGTTTGAAGGCTCCACCAGTGACCCCAGAAGGTAGGCGCAGTATCACACGCGAAGTGTTGGCGAGCTCGAGTTTTGCATTTTTTGGGGCGCCACTCACAGCGACGACTGTCACTTGACCGCTTTTGGCGGTGAGCGTGGCTTGGTTGCCCTCAATCTTACCTTGCGCACCGTCCACCTCGCAGACAGCGGCCAGAAGTTCCTTCGCGTTTTTCCCGAGCGAGATGTTCCGCACAAAGGCCGTGACCCCATCTCGTTCGATAATTTCCGCACGCTCTTTGATGGGCGTGCCAAGAACTTCGTAACTGATGGTCACTTCCATGCCGTGAACTTGTAACGCCGACACACGGCCCCACGCGCGCGGAAGTGGACCGTAAGGTTCCTTACGCGGGTCCTTAAAGGAGCCGTCGGCATCCGCCCAGCCGGGCATCACGGCGAGGCCCCATTGCTGCTCGCCGACCAACTCGGGATGCCCGCCGTGCGAGCCATCGAACGTCACGCCCTTAGTGGAGACAAAGCCGCCCGTCCACCCCGCGCTCCAGCGCAGCAAATCCTGATCAAAGCAAATCGCTGCGTTGGTGCCGAGGCGGATGGCGATGCCTTTGTTGGCCTTGTTGCCGGCGGGAAATTTCGCGCCGATGCAGGCTTTCTGGAACGGGAAGTCGTCTTGGATGAGGCCAGGCTTCACCGCAGGCGCAGCAGCTTTTTTTTCCGCCTTTTTTTCAGGTTTCGCATCGGCGGCGAAGAGCGCGGCGGTGGCAAGGACGAGGACCGTTCCGATGACGATCGATTGGGCGGAGGCCGGGGAGTTCAGTTTCATATTTAGCGGTAAAAATCTTTTGCAGGGCTAGGCGTAAGACCATGGCGACGCGCAAACGGGGCTTTCGACCCGGTGCCAACAATAGACATTCAAGCTAAACTCAAAAACTGGCCCGAAATGCGAAAAGCTAAGGTACTCACAAATGTGGTTTTATCACATTCGCGTGCTTGCATTCCTTAAGCGGTCTTTCGTTTAATTCTTTCCGGATGTTAGCGCCGACTAAGGGGAAAAAATTACCGCTGTTTCGCGGGTTGATTAAATCCGTCTTGCCCGGAGTTGCCATCAGCCTCGCGCATGGATCGGGACTGGCTGCTGAGCCGGGCAAACCGGCTAAATTCCTTATAGGCCGCTCGCCCAAGTCAAAGTCGGCTCCCGCCTCGCCGTCGAGCGCCGCCCCGCTCTCTGCGTTTGAAGAGGCGCTGCGCGAGCGCGACCGACTCAAACCACTCCAAGAAATTTCCGGCGGACCTCCCCCGCTCGCCCCAAGCGTGTTCAGCCCGGAGCCGGACAAGCGCTTCCTCCCGTTTCCGGCGTCGCTGCTATTTCCGCCTTTAGATGAAAAGTTTGAACTACGCGTGACCTTGAGCGACGGAGCACCGCCCGCTGCGCCGAGCAAGTTCAATCCCGACCCGCGAACTGGCCCAGCATGGCCGCGCGAGTTGTTCGACGAGCCGCCTGGGTTACGTCTGAAGGTTACATTCAGTCCGCCAACCCCGCCACGGGCCCCAGTGCAATTCAATCCTGACCCTGGCGCAAAAAACGCCCAACCTGTTGAGGAGCCATTTTTCAAACAGGAGTTTACACTCGGTCCCGCATTTGGCTCCGAGCCGGTGCCTGCGCCTCTAGCGTTACCGCGCGTGCGGTTACGTGATACGGAGGTTGTGCCCGAGTCGCCACGCGCTTCAACGAGCTACGGCTACGAACCCGTGCTTTCCGCGCCTGCGGGCACACCGATTCGCGCCGTCGGGCTGGAGCCGAAGTCCGTGGACGCGAAGCCCAAGCATGGCCTGGATCCGCTAGCTAAGCCGCTTGACCTTCCACGCCCCAACGCACGGCGCAATCTGCCCTTTCAACCGCACTTCGAGAGCAGTGGCATCGCGCGCGACACCGGCGTGGCGGTGCCAGGGTGGAGCGAACCCCGCGCCGACCGCTGGCGCGTGGGTTATCTGCCATGGAAACGCTATGTCAATGGCAGCGGCGAAGACCCGTTTTACTACCACGAACCGCGGCTTTGGCATCCGTATTACCAGAGCGTGCTCAAGGGTGATTTGCCCATCATCGGTCAGGATATTTTTCTTAACGCCACGGTCAATAGCTCGACAGATTTCAACGGTGTGAACGTGCCTACGCCCAGCGGCGTGTCGGCGGCCACGCCCAATGCCTACGAGTTCTTCGGGCGCGGCGAAGCACTGGCGGTGCAGCAAAACTTGGCGTTTTCAGTCGAGCTGTTTCGTGGCGAGACGGTGTTTAAGCCGATTGACTGGGCCATCAAACTCACACCCGTTTACAACATCAACTACCTGCATGTGCGGGAAACAGGTGGCGTCTCGCCTGACCCACGTGGCTTTCTCGGCGGCGGCGCGGGCAACAACGTCGCCAATCCCAGCAACGCCTTCGTCACGAATCCCGCCGACATCTCGACACTGCTCGCGGGCCAGCTCACGCCGATTGACAGCCTGCGCGGCTCGCGCTCAACGGTGCGGACAAAGGACTACTGGTCGCTCCAAGAGGCGTTTGTTGAGATTCACTTACGCGACCTGTCGGATAACTACGATTTTGTCGCGATCAAAGGCGGCAACCAACCATTTAGCTCCGACTTCCGCGGCTTCCTATTCAACGACACGAATCTCGGCGGCCGACTTTTTGGCAACTACGCAAACAACCGGCTTCAATACAATGCTGCCGTGTTTGACATGCGAGAAAAGGATACGAACTCAGGATTGAACACTTTCGAGCAGCGGAACCAGCGAGTTATTATCGCGAACGCTTATTTGCAGGACACTTTTTTCAAAGGTTACACGACGTCGTGGAGTTTCCATGCGAACCTTGACGATTCGGACGTCCACTACGACCGCAACGGCAACATCGTTCGTCCCGCACCTCTCGGCACGGTGCGACAACACGATGTGCGCGCCTATTATCTCGGCTGGGGCGGCGATGGCCACATTGGGCGCTGGAACATCTCACATCAATTTTATCAAGCGTTCGGCCGCGACGACTTCAACGGCTTGGCGGGCCAGCCAGCGAACATCAACGCGCAATTCGCCGCGCTGGAAGTCAGCTACGACCGCGACTGGCTGCGCTACAAGGCGTCGTTCGTTTACGCGAGCGGTGACAGCAAGGCGGACGACGGCCAAGCGACGGGCTTCGACACGATTCTCGACAACCCGAACTTCGTGGGTGGGCCCTTCAGCTACTACGTGCGGCAGGGATTTAATCTGGCCGGATCGGCGGTCGGCTTGAAGCAAGGCGGCTCGCTCGTGCCAAACTTGCGGTCGAGCAAGGCCCAGGGCCAGGCGAACTTCGTGAACCCTGGCATTTACCTCTGGGGCCTCGGCATGGACCTGGACGTAACGCCCAAGCTTAAGGCATTCGTGAACGCGAACTACATCCGCTTTGCCGAGACAGACTCGCTCCGCACTGCGCTGCTGACGGACAAGATTGACCGCGAGTTGGGACTAGACCTGAGCCTCGGCATACAGTATCGACCCTTCTTGACGGACAACGTGATTCTTTCTGCCGGCTGGGGGGTGCTGCTGCCGGGCCGCGGCTACCGGGACATTTATCGTCGCAGCACCGACCCGATTCCCGGTCTCGAAGATACCTCGCGCGCCGGCAAGGCTGATGACTTTCTTTACAGCGGTTTGATTGCGTTAACTTTGACTTATTAAAAGCGATGAAAGCTCTTAGTTCCGTGTTCCAAGTTACAGACAAACTTCAGTGGTTGAACACCACCGAGAGATGCGGAGCGCCCACCGTCCTCCCTGACTGCGGCGTCGCGTTCCGCATGAAAACTCACTTAAAGAAGAGCGTCGGGTTGGCAAACGTGCTCTTAGTGCTTGGCACATGGTGCTTCTTTGGGTTTTGGAGCTCGGAGCTTGGGGCTTCACCCGCCTTTGGCCCCGCTATCTCGGTGCCCATTGATCTACCACGAGAAACCCGCTCGCTGCCCGCGCCAAACCTCATTGACCAATCGCGCGAGGCCGCCGCGCTCAAGTCGCGCGGATGTCTCGAATGCCACGCTGGCACGGACGAGCATACTATGCACAAATCGCCCAACGTGGTACTGGGCTGCACGGATTGCCACGGCGGTAATGCCACTCCCGGTTTACTTATGCGCAAGGCCCATGTGCCATCGCGTCATGGCGAGTTGTGGCCGGGCTCCGCAAATCCGAATAACTCCACAATCCTGCTCAATCAAGAGTCGCCCGAGTTCATCCAGTTCGTAAACCCCGGCGATTTACGCGTCGCAGACAAGGCTTGCGGCACCTGTCACCGATCGGAAGTCTCCATCGTTGGGCACTCCATGATGCGCCACGGCGCAATGCTTTGGGGCGCGGCGCTCTACAACAACGGCGCGACTCCGCGGAAAAACCCGCATTACGGCCAAGCCTATGCCGCCGACGGCACCGCGCTGCGGCTCGTAAACCCCACGCCGGTCACACCCGAAGACACGAGACGTTTTGGCGTGTTGCCTTACCTCGAACCGTTGCCGCGTTTCGCCACGGGCCAACCAAGCAACATTCTTCGCATCTTCGAGAAAGGCGGCGAAAAACAAAACCAAATGGGCATCCCAAACCCCGTCGAGCCGCCCGGCAAACCCGCCCGCCGCCTCAGCGAGCGCGGTCTTGGCACGCTAAACCGCATCGACCCGGTTTACCTTAACTTACAGAAGACGCGCCTGCATGACCCGCTGCTAGATTTCATGGGCAGCAACAACCACCCAGGCGACTACCGTTCCTCCGGCTGTTCCGCCTGCCACGTCATCTACGCGAACGACCGCTCGCCCGTGAACTCCGGCTGGTATTCCAAGTATGGCCATCAAGGCCTCTCCTTTAGCGGTGACTCCGCCATTCGCAAAGACGAGCGCGGCCATCCCATCAAGCACGAGTTCACCCGCAGCATCCCGACAAGCCAGTGCATGAACTGTCACATGCATCAGGGCAATCTGTTTGTGAACCCCTTCCTCGGCTACACTTGGTGGGATCAAGAAAGCGACGGCGACCTAATGTATCCGCACCCTGACAACCCCCTCGCGAAGGATCCGCACTTCCTCGGCAACCGCCAGCCAGAGGAATTCCAAAAGCAACGCAACCCAACCGAGGCGCAGCTTACGCGAGCGATTGAGAAAAATCCTGAAGCTGCCGCCGCACGCGGTTTGTGGGGCGACCTCGACTTCCTCGAAAAAGTCGCCGAGTTAAACCCGCGCATGAAACAAACGCAGTTTGCCGATTACCACGGCCACGGCTGGGTCTTCCGCGCTGTGTTCAAGAAGGACAAATCCGGCAACCTGCTCACACTCGACGACCAGAAAATCCCGCACGATGACGCACACAAGTTCGAAAAAGCGGTTCATCTCAAAGACATTCACCTTGCAAAGGGCATGCATTGTGCCGACTGCCATTTCCTTAACGACTCACACGGCGACGGCAACCTTTACGGCGAGCCACGCGCCGCGACTTCGGTCGAGTGCATTGACTGCCATGGCACAGCGAATGCACGGCCGACGCTGGTCACTACCGGCAACGGCGGGCGCTTCAGCAACGGCGGCAAGGGCGTCAACATCGCGGCTACCAGCACGCCGTGGGGCCCACGCTTCGTGTGGGAAGGCAAGCGCCTCTTCCAGCGCAGCAATCTATCCCCCGACGTGCGCTGGGAAGTCCCGCAGACGATGGACACGCTCGACCCGACGCACCCGCGCTACAACGCGAAGAGCCGCTACGCAAAAACGCTCCGCCGCGATGGCCAGACTTGGGGTGATGTGCCGGAGGCTTCCAAGTGCGCGCAGGACTTGGCCCACCACGAGTCGAACATCACCTGTCAAGTTTGCCACAGCTCATGGGCAACGAGTTGCTTTGGTTGCCACCTGCCGATGCGCGCAAACCAGCGCACCGCACTAAATAAGTTTGAGGGCATGACCACGCGCAACTTCACCGGCTACAACCCGCAAGTGGTGCGCGATGACGTGTTCCAACTCGGTGTGGACGCGACTTACAAGAGCAACCGCGTCGCCGTGTTGCGCTCCTCAAGTGCGGTCATTGTCGGCTCGCAGAACAGCAATCGCGAATGGGTCTATTCGCAGCAGCAGACGGTTAGTGCGGAAGGTTACAGCGGCCAAGCTTATAACCCTCATTTGCCCCACACGACCAGCGGAGCCGGCACTACCAAGGGCTGCACCGACTGCCACCTCGCCGCCGACAACAGCAACAACGCGTGGATGACTTCGCTGCTCGGCTTCGGCACCGGCACGGTGAACTTCTTTGGTCGCTACGCGTGGGTTGGCGCGGGCAAGGACGGTCTTTACGGCGTGGTTTGGACTGAGCAGGAGGAGCCGCAGGCCGCGATTGGCAGTTACCTGCATCGCCTCGCCTACCCGGACAACTTCAAGCGCCACGTCGAGGCGAACAAGGGCGTTCTTCCTGAGAAGCAAGACGGCAACGACCTCGCGCATCACCACCACGCGAAGGAGATTTTGGACCTGACCCTGCGCGGCGAATACCTCTACACCGCCAACGGCGCGGACGGCTTCGAGGTCTTCGACGTCGCGAACATTGACCAAAAGGGTTTCAGCGAACGCATCGTGACCGCTCCGGTTTCGCCGCTCGGTCAGCGCACCTATCTCCGCACCAAATACGCGACAAGCGTCACGCTGCCGAGCACGCTGGGCATTGATCCGACGCGTCAACGCCTACCCGAAAATGAGGAGCAGCCCATCAGCCTTATCTACGCGTGGGCTTTCATCACCGACCGCGAAGAGGGCCTCGTGATGACCACCGTGGCGACACTCGTGGACGGCAACCCGAACAACAACTTCCTCGATAAGGATCTTAAAACCATTCGCTTCAACCCCGAAAACAAACTCGCCGGCGCAATGCACTCTTTCATGGCTGGCACAAATCTCTTCGTCGTCGCCAAGAAAGGCCTGTTTGTTCTGGGCTTGCACAACGACAAGCTCGAGGCGCCCAAACTCGTGGCCGAATTAAGCAACGGCGAGTTCAAAAACCCGCGCGCTGTGGGCGTGCAGTTCCGCTACGCCTACGTTACCGACGACGACGGCTTCAAGGTCGTGGACGTCACCGACCCGACGAAGCCCCGCCTCATCCCCGGCGCGACCGTGCCGCTCAAAAACGCCCAGCGCTTCTACCACGCGCGCACCTACGCCTACGTCGCGAACGGCGCGGAGGGCCTTGCGTTCATTGACATCAGCAACCCCGAGAAGCCGCGCCTCGAACGCATGTTCAACGCTGACGGTAAGCTCAACGACACCCGCGCCGTGCAAATCGGTTCGGTCAACGCCTCGATGTTCGCGCTCGTCGCGGACGGCAAGAACGGCCTGCGCGTGCTCCAGATGATTTCGCCGGAGAACGTCCCGACGCACATGGGCTTCAGCCCCGTGCCCAACCCCAAACTTATCGCCACTTACCCCACGCACGGCCCCGCCGTCGCCGTCTCGCGCGGCCTCGACCGCGACCGCGTGGTGGACGAGACCGGCAACCAAACCGTCGTCTTCGGCCGCCGCGGCTCGCGCCCGTTCACGATGGACGAGATGCAGAAATTCTTTCGCCACTTCGCTGGGCCCACGCCGAGCGATTTGAAATCCAAACGAACTGGTCCGCTCTACCAGGTCGAGGAAGTGGCCGTGAAAGACGGCGAACTGCAAACCGCCAGCGGCGCGAAGCTGAAGCAGCCGAATGCTTACCAGCCCGACAAGGGCCCTCAGCTCGCACGACCCAGTAACGACCGCTTGGTCCGTCGTGGTAATTGAAGCACTCAAATAACCGCCGAGTGAGCATTACGGAAAAACTGGGTAGCACTCGCCCTCGACGGGAAGAATGCGGCAGCCTGCCAAATTCCTTGTCTGCGAGCGTAAACTCGTTTCCAGACTCTGTAGCCCCTGCTTTCTGCCAGACGCGGATGCTACTCGGGCGCTGGACACTCGCGCTTGTCCTGCTCCTGACCTGCCTGCTTCGCCAGGCTCCCGCGCAAGACTCTGTCCGCACGCTCGCGGGCATTCCCGAAACTCCCGGCTCCGCGGACGGCACAAACTCCAACGCGCGCTTCAACGACCCAGCCGGTCTCGCCGTCGCTGCGGATGGGGCCGTGTTCATCGCGGACAACCAAAACCACGCCATCCGCCGCATCGGCACGAATGGCGTCGTGACCACGCTCGCGGGTTTACTCGGCACGCCCGGTTCCGCTGATGGCTCCGGCTCTGCTGCGCGGTTCGACAGTCCCACCGGCCTCGCGCTTGGCCCGGACGGTGCGCTCTACGTCTCGGATACCGGCAATCACACCATCCGCCGCGTCACAACCAACGGCATCGTCACCACGCTCGCTGGCTCCGCTGGCAACGCGGACTACGCTGATGGCTCCGCTGCCGCCGCGCGTTTCAACCAACCGCTCGGTCTCGCCGTCGCGCCCGATGGCACCGTCTTGGTCGCGGACAGCGGCAATCACCTCATCCGGGTCATCACCACCAACAGCATTGTGTCCGTTCTCGCGGGGAATCCGGAGACGTTCGGTTCCGCTGACGGCACGGGCACGAACGCGTTCTTCAACAGCCCGGTCGGCCTGGCGCTCGCGGCGGACGGCTCGCTCTTCGTCTCGGACGCAAACAACTTCACCATCCGCCGCGTGTCGGCCGCCGGGGTCGTGACCACTATCGCCGGAGCCACCGGACAAGACGGCGCGGTCGATGGCCCCGCTTCCTCCGCCCGCTTTGGCAAGCCGGCTGAACTCGCGCTCGCTCCCAACGGCACGCTCTACATTGCCGACGCCGCGCACCACACCATCCGCCGCCTCACGCCGGACGGGCGCGTGAGCACCATCGCCGGCCTCGTCGGCATGGACGGCGCGGCGGACGGCGCGAACGGCGTTGCCCGTTTCTTCAATCCCTACGGTCTCGCCGTCGCTGCGCACGGTCATCTTGTCGTCGCCGATACCTACAACCAAACCATCCGCGAATTACTCGCCCCCTTCACCGTCGGCGTTGCGCCCAGCGGAGGCGGGCGCGTCATCTCGTGGGACGCAGTGGTTGGCCGGAGTTACCAGGTGCAGTTCAGGGACGGTTTGACCGCGGCGGCTTGGCAGAACCTCGGCAATCCGACCACCGCCGCGACCCTCACAGCCGCGCAAACAGATTCCTCCCTGGTCTCGGCCGCCCCGCGTTTTTATCGCATCCTGCGTTTAGACTAATCGCGGGTTGCGGTTATCCAGCCGCTGCGGAGACAGGGTGAACTTGTTGTGCTTGAACAAACGGCTTCCGAAGGAGTGGCATGCTCAACTGATGTGATCGCAGCTAAGAAGCGGTTAACCGGGGTGAAAAATGACGCTGAAGTTGTAGTTCCAAGTTTCAGCGGCCCGGCGTAAAAACAATCATGCTTTGGGACTTGCTACAACAATGTCAGATTTCACGGCGGCATGAGGAGACGAAGGCGCTTGCTTCGCGGGCGCATACTTTGAGTGACCGTGTGACCCACCTCGAAAAAGAACTCAAATCGACCCGTGCTCAACTGCGGCTCCTCACGGAACTGCTCGAAGGCCGCCTTGGGGAGGATTTGAACGGTGATGGCAAAGTAGGACGCTGACATGAAACTCGGCCTCTACGGCGGCTCCTTCGACCCCGTCCACCTCGGACATTTGCTTGTAGCTCAGGCCGCGGGGGAGGAGTTTGGATTGGATCGGCTGTGCTTTATTCCAGCAGCGCAGTCACCATTTAAACCGGGCAACGAACCAGCGCCCGCCAAGACCCGCCTGCAAATGCTCCGCCTCGCATTAGCAGGCATGCCACGCTACGAAGTGGACGCGCAGGAAACCTTGCGCGGCGGCGTGAGCTACACAATTGACACGGTGCGTGACTACCGGCGGCGATTTCCAAAGGCGCAGCTATACTGGCTAATTGGCGCGGACCACGTCGCCAAACTGCCGCTTTGGCGCGACGCAAAAGAACTGGCGCAAAGCGTAGAGTTTCTCGTCATTCCGCGACCCGGCGAGCCGAGCATTCCTTTTCCGGCCCCGTTTCGTGGAGAGATGCTGAAAGGTTTTCCGCTGGCCGTCTCTTCGTCAAAAATTCGTGCGCGGGTGAAGGCGGGGTTGCCGGTCGATCTGCTCACTGGTTCGGCCGTGGCCGAGGCCATTCGCGCGAACAGGCTTTATCTCTGAACCGCTGTTTGCCACTGTCACACCGATGGAAGCAAAAAGGCTCGCCCTACTCTGCCGCGAACTGGCGGATAACAAAAAGGCCGAACAAATCGTCGTGCTCGACGTGCGCAAGCTCTCAAGCGTAACCGACTACTTCGTCATTTGCTCTGGCACGAGCGACCCACACCTCCGCGCTATCGTAGGCGAATTGGAGGACCGACTGCGCGAAGACCACGGCATCAAGGCCCGCGCGCAGGATGGCGCGGATGGCGGACGCTGGGTGGTGATGGATTTTTTTGACGTGATCGTCCACGTCATGCACCCCGAAGTGCGGGAGCTATACGACCTCGAGGGGCTGTGGAGTGATGCCAAGCCGGTGCGCTCCCTGGCTCGCCGAAAGAACCCCGCAGCATAAGGTCCGCCGCATTAGGAGCGGCGGTCGATGCCAAACTTGTTCACCGGCGAAACGAAGCGCGGGGCTTCACCCGGGAGAATGACGCGCGCCAGATTCAGCCACAACGCTGCCAATGTTAGCAGGTTCATGCCCATGGAAATGCCGTGCCACATGCCGAAGGATTTCGCGGCCTCGGCGCGTTCCGCGGCCGTCTTGGTGAGGCCGTATTGCTCGTATTTGATGCGTTGCCATTCCTTGAGCTTGGGCTGTAGCCAAATGCCACCAATCAGACTGAGCGCCAAAGCTCCGCCAACAACCCAGGCGGATAAGCGCGGTGGTTCCTTTCCCAAATACAACCACTCGGCCCCGAGGTGCAGCAAGGCGAGGGAGCCGCAAATGTAGTGAAGGATGAAAAGACGGGCGATCACGAACTCAGCGATGGCTCCGTTGTAAGGCGGCGGAAAAAGTCGCTTCATCTCGTCCGTGAAGAAGGCCGGCCCGGCGAAGAAGGTGAAGAATACCGTCGCCCCGAACCACACCGCCGCCACCGTCACGCCAAAAAATCGCAGGAAGGAAATCACTTGAGTATGCTAGGAACGCATTGCTCTCCTGCCAAGCTTGGATTCCATCCCAGACATAACCTCGATTCGACTCCTGCTCCAAGTTCACTTAGTCGGCAAACAACTGGGTAATGATTTTGTTCTGAAGCAGGAGGGACAGCCAGCTATGGCCCGGTGGCTTTAGTTGAAGCTGCCGCCTCCGTCGCGAGGGCCGCAAGCGTCACTTGCCCCGCCATCGCCTGCTCAACTTCCGCAAACTTCTCGTAGCGGCCACGCACCACTTCGCGCATTGCGTCCTCGCGTGTGGCCACAGTGCCGTTACGGCTGGTGCGCAGCGCGAGCAAGATGTCATGACAGGAAATATTCTCCAACGGACGCGCGGGCAGGAAGGTAGTCTCACCCGACTGAATTTCGGCCAGCAGCCGCGCGCTAACCAAAGCTTGCAAGATTTTCGCAGCCATTCGCAGCGGTACGCCAAGCCCTTCCGCCAGCGCGGCGACGCTCACCGGTTTTTCACCTGCCAAGAAGCGACGCGCGACCTCCACCATGATCCGCAGTCCGATGAACTCACGGCTGCGTTGATCCAAATTCTCCACCTGCCGCTCCTGAAAGTAAGCCCGGCGATTTTGAAAGCTGTAAGCCACCTGCGCGCCGAATAGCAGGATGATCCACGAAAAGTAGAAGCCGATCATTACCACCGGCACCAATCCAAGGCTGCCGTACACCTTGTTGTTCGAGACGACGCGCGCCACATAAAGCACGCTCAGGAGGTTGTTAAGCTGCCACAATGTGCCGCCTACGATGCCCCCGACCAACGCTGCCCGCCATTGCACCTTTGTCGCCGGCAGCAGCGCGTAAAATGCCGCAAAACCCAAGCTCAACAAGGCGAACGGCAGGAGTTTGAACAAGCAAGCCGTGAGTTGACCAATACCCAGCGGCATATCCGCCAGCGTCTCCTTCACGCTTTGCAACTCGGCACTGGACGTGAGACCGATTACCAAAATCAGCAACATCGGTCCCAGCGTTAACGCCGCCCAATACTGTGTCACCCGTATGAACCAGCTCCGGCCCCGCTCCACGCCCCAGATGTCATTGAACGTCGTCTCGATGCGCGCCAGCATCATGATCGCGATGACTACCAGCATCACGGCCGCGCTCGCGGAAACCGCGCTGGTTCGCTGGTTTTCCACAAAGTCCTGTAATTTCTTGATGGTCTCCTTTTGTGCGGCCTCGGTGCCTTCCGCCGACGGCACCACCGCCCCCACGACTTGATGGATGATTGTTTCCAAGTGTTTTGCCCCCTGTTCACCGCGCAGAAAGCCCAGCCCGGTAGTCAGCACCAGCGCCAGCATCGGCACTAATGCGAGCAGGCTGGAATACGCCAACGCCGCCGCTCGAACGGGCACGCGATTGCGAATGAAGCTCCTCACCGTCAACACCCAGAAGTGAACAAACCGCCCCGAAGCGGAGAACTTCGCATCATCCGTTGACGCTTCCACGCGGTCGCTCCACTCGTGCTGAGCACCATCGACCAACTGCTTTAATCGCGACAGGGCGTCGTTTGCCATTCCACAAAAATGCAGCCTTTCAGGGGTCGGGACGAGCAAAAACCATTTTGTCCTCTGCTACATACGCAACTTGAAGGGATAAAAGGCAGGCTTAAGTTAGCCAGCCAATTTGCTTTTGTGCCTTATGTGCCTTTTGCGGTGATTTGCTCCCTTCGTCCAGGTTTGCAAACTGCTTCGCAGCGCGTAGAGTCCGCTAGTGGCTGAGGCTAAGAAAAAACCAATGAACCGGGAGGAATCGAAGCCTACCGCGCCGTCGCTTGCCTCTACCCCGCTCGCTGACCTCCTGCCACGCGAGCAGCTAGAGCAACTATCCACCCTCCAGCTCGTGGACCTGATTGCGGGCAAGCTTCCGGCCCGCCACGCCTCCATCTTCGACATGGTTTATCTTCGCGAACGCATCGCCGCGCAGGAGGAGATGACTGATCAGGCGCGTGCCGCTCTCGAGAAAATGGACGCCATCATCGAGAAGCTCCGGTCGCCCGCGTTTCGCGTCGGCACTTTCCTGATGGCCGTGGACAAAGACAAAGCCCACGTCTGCCTAGGCGGCACGGATTACGTCTGCCGCGTGGACCCGGCGCTCCCGCTTACCAGCCTGCAAACCGGTCAGCGCGTGCTTTGCAACGAGGCTTTTGCCGTAGTGCAGGGCCTTGGCTTCGACCGCAACGGCCCCATAGTCCGCGTGGATGAACTGCTGTCCGACGGTCGGCTGCGCATCGGCCAAGAGGCGGGCGTGACGAACTTCGTCATCCAGCGCTCCGCCCTGCTGGCGAAGGAGAAGATAAAGTCTGGCATGGAGGTGCGACTGGACGTGAACCAGCGCGTCGCCCTCGAAATCATCGGCGTCAGTAAACGCATCGAGCGTTCACTAGAGACCGTCAGCGAACTGCCGTGGTCAGCCATCGGCGGTCAGGACGAGGCCGTGCGCGCCATCCGCGACGCCATCGAACTGCCCTTCCTCCATCGCGACCTCTTCAAGAAGTTCGAGCACTCGGTGCCAAAAGGTTTCCTCCTCCACGGCCCGCCCGGCTGCGGCAAAACGCTGCTTGGCAAGGCCACCGCCTACAACCTCCGCCAGCAAATCAAGACGCAGACGGGCGTGGACCATCCGGAGTTTTTCCTGCACGTCAAAGGCCCGGAGATTCTCAACATGTGGGTCGGCGAGAGTGAGCGGCAGGTGCGCGACCTCTTCGCCCAGTGCCGCGAGCGGGCGAAGGACGGCGCATTGGCTTTCCTCTTCATTGACGAAGCAGAAAGCGTTCTCGGCACGCGGCGCGGCGGGCGGTTTAACAGCATTCTCAGCACGCTGGTGCCGATGTTCTGCACCGAGATGGACGGCATCGAGCCGCTCACCAACGTCGTCGTCATCCTCGCATCGAACCGAGCCGATCTGATTGACCCGGCCATTCTGCGGCCCGGCCGCATTGACCGAAAAATCCGCGTCCGCCGACCAGACCAAGCCGGCGCACAGGCCATTTACGAGATTTACCTGCGCGAGACTCTCCCGCTAGCTGAGCCTAAGGCTGACCTCGCCCGCGCCGTGACCGACGCGCATTTCGCCCGCACGCCGGACAACGAATTTCTCGAAGTGAACTTCCGTAGCGGCCGGCGTGAGATGCTGTGCCGAGGCGATCTCGCCAGCGGTGCCATCATCGCCGCCGTGGTCGAGCGCGCGAAAGCCCTCGCCATCCGCCGCGCCATCGAGACTCAAACCGACACGCAAATCACCCGTGTGGATCTCCTCGCCGCCCTTCGACTCGAACACGAGGAAAACGACCTCTTCCCCGCCACCGACCTGACCGACGATTGGCTCAAGCTCACCGACTTCGATGCGGAGAACGTGGTCAAGCTGGGTCCAGTCAAAACCCGAAAAGCGGAACCCTATAGGGCGGTTTGACGACGAGTTCAGGGGCGATTAAACCGCTTGGGCCTTCGTGTGCATCTCCATATCGTGATGCATTGCGTCGCAACCAGCCTCGACGCAGAGACGCCGGTGGCTCACTATGCCGCCACTGGTTAATCGAGCGGCGAAGTAAATTCCGCCGTGCGACCTAAAGACATGGCCATCAAATCTGAAGTCGGCTGGACGCGTAAAGGCGAGGATTGGGACATGGTAGAGAACAAGCTTTGCAACGCACGTTTTTCAAAGTTGATATGGTGGTAGGGTTTGACACTAACCGTATCGCCATAGTTTAGAGGTTTTATGGAGCTAAGCTGAATGTAGAAACGCCCACTTCTTCGATAGCCACTTGTTTAAGTTAAAACCAGTTTTTCTTGCTACTTTTAAGTGACTCCTCAAAATTGCTCCATAGTCAATATGGACACTAATTTTGCCTGTCCCTCGTGCGGTGTAGTCCTACTAATTCCACCGGAAGCCGCGGGAAGAAAAATGAAATGCTCATCTTGCGCAGCGCGTTTTATTGCGCCAAAAAGCCAACCGTCGGCCCCAACGAACCCAAATACTGATGTTCCTGCAGATTTTTTGCCGCGAAGCCCACTGACCGCAGATGAGCCTGCCACAGGCTCAAACCCCGAGGTAACCCAAGCGAAAGAGTCCAATCTCTCCCGAGGAAAAGTTCAACGCCGTCCTTTAGAACTTGCGCGCTCTGAAAGCTCCACTAGTTCATCCGAACCCGATCTTCCGCCGCCGCCCGGGTCTTACTCGGAGAACCGCTACAGACCGCAGACCGGCACTCGCAGCAGCAAATCATCTGGCAATTGGTTTCTGTCCGGCCTCTTTCTGCTACTGGCATGGCCACTGGCGGTAGCCATGTTTTTTATCATCTTTGGTCCGAATAAGGAAACGGGCCACTACCTCTGGATAGGCATGCTGGGCTTGTTTAGTTTTTTCTTATTTGCGATGGCCTCAAGCAACGCCCGCAAGGAATCGCTTGACCTGTTACACTGGCTCATACTTCTCAGCATCCTGCCGGCGGCGCTGGTAGGCTACTACACGGCAAAAGTCATTTATGGCAACAAGGTCGTGGAAATTGTGCCCAAATTCCTCCAAAACGAGGAGTCGAAGTATCGCAAAAGGCTAGTGGAAATTAAATGGACTGAGCTTGAAGCAGAAGCATTAAAATCGTTACTAAACACCGACCTAGAGGCTCAACAGCATGGTTCCTACACCCATTCACTTGATAAACTGATCAAAGCGATGCAGGGCATTGAGCCATACAATCCCTATAATCGCGAAAAAAGTCTAAGTGAGTTGATAAGTGAGCAACGCCAACCGCGCAATCCCTTCATCCAATTTATTGAAGGGGATGAAGGGGAAAGAAAAAGTAGCGTAACTAATCCTACCGATCAAAACTCCAATGAAGTTTGGAAAATGCATAACGAGTATGTGAATAGTTTATTACTTGTAAAAGCAATGATGGACAAGGCTTATGAGCTTGACGTCCGCCTGATGAAATTGAACAAGTCTGCTCAGGACACTTCAGCCCAATTGTCTCTACCGTTGACGCAGGTGCAGAGAATCCAACTGTCCAGACAGCTTCTAGAGACTAATAACGCAAAAAAAACGATTCTCGAGGCAATTGAGGAAGCGAAGGAGGAAGCAGAAATGCTTTCCCTAAAGCATGGTCAAGCTAAGGCGAAACTCCATGCATGGTTTGAGAAAAACAAATAACCCAAAAATAATCCCACAATTTCTACCCCATGAACCCATACTTTACCCCAGCCTATGTGATAAAAAATTGGTATGCTACCAACCAACCTGACGGAGACGGAAACTTCGTGTTAATTCAGGGCAGAACACAGGGCTTGATATCATTCATAATGTCAATTTTCAAAATTGAACCCACAGTTGAGTTACGCGTTACCAAAACTCATTTACATTTTGGTGCAAGCACCTTTCAGGGCCATGATAATAACTGTTCCCCGTTGCGCAGTGTCTGTTCAATACTCTCGGGATATGAAAAACCATTTATAAAAGCTGCAACGTTGGCGTTTGCTTGCATTTTTTTGGGGCTGATGATCGGGGCGGCAGCGTCAGAAGGGCGGAGTCCTTGGGGTATTCTGGTGGGTCTCTGTTTAGGTGGCTTGATTGGAATAGCCTGGGGTTGCGTCACTTACTTTCTGAACAAGAATTTCACAATCGGATTTGTTTTAGAGTCTGGCCAAACATTGTGGATTCGCTTTAAGCGCTCAGTCATTGAGGGGCAAAATATAGAACTAAGCGATGCCGAATACGTGGTGAAATTGGTTGAATCACTGATCGAATCGAGGGCCGGACCTGGTGCGCGCCCTTAATCGTGTTAAGATTAATTAAAAAGCCACCGGCGCCCAAAACCAAAATATTCGAGCCGAAGTCGTTACTAACCCGGCCAATGGGGAAATCCTCCTCGCCACCGACCTGACCGAAGACTGGTTCAAGCTCACCGACTTCGATGCGGAGAACGTGGTGAAGCTGGGTCCAGTCAAAACCCGAAAAGCGGAACCCTACAGGGCGGTTTGACGACGAGTTCAGCGGCGATTAAACCGCTTGGGCCTTCGTGTGCATCTCCATATCGTGATGCATTGCGTCGCAACCAGCCTCGACGCAGAGACGCCGGTGGCTCACTATGCCGCCACTGGTTAATCGAGCGGCGAAGTAAATTCCGCCGTGCGACCTAAACACATGGCCATCAAATCTGAAGTCGGCTGGACGCGTAAAGGCGAGGACGGCGTAAAGTATGAAATCTCTTGCCGCCGATACGGCGGCGAGTGGTTGTTCTTCCAACAGTTCAAGCGTGGCGAGGATTGGGAGCTGGTAAAAAACCCACTCTTGGAAGACTGG
>Ga0194134_10001870_pt1 | contig 26526 bp, 19 predicted proteins | sample TA2KigOff0mmetaG_FD_148602 | JGI IMG/M metagenome (GOLD analysis project Ga0194134, IMG submission 148602) | Freshwater microbial communities from Lake Tanganyika, Tanzania - TA2015056 Kigoma Offshore 0m | ecosystem: Environmental > Aquatic > Freshwater > Lake | place: Tanzania: Lake Tanganyika... | reverse complement strand
CAAAACAAGCTCAGGCACTGTGACCTGGTCAGATTCACCACAGGTGCTAATCCAGCTAGACAGAAACACATCAGCCCCCCATGACATGACATGCTTGGCATTATCAGAGGCCAGAAAAGGAAACTGGGACCAGTCAAGGGGATTATAATATTCAGCCGAAAGAGTCTCGAAAGAATGAACGCGAGCGAGACGAGAGTCACGGTCTAGAATACAAACAGGCGCTGAATGGGAAACAAGTCCGGGTTGCGCCCAGCAACCCAAAATCTGCTCCCAAACACGCGTAATGCCTCCCATAGGGCGAGAGAACCACACACCATCGACAAGAAGGCGAGGACCGGGGGCCTTTCGCAAGCGCAAATCAAGTTCGCGCAGGAGCATCCCGCCCTCAAGAAAAAGGTGGGATGGGATCCGAGTTAGTGCCTCGAGGGCGACCTCTGGGCCATGCCGCCTCAGCACCTGCATGACAGAATTCGCATGGGACCACTCACCCAGTTCTGGACTGCATGGTCGGGTCATAAGATCTGGATGGAGCGGGAGATTAAGGGCTTAAGCTAAAAAATGTCGAAAAAACTGTCATTTCTGATCGTTGGCGCACAAAAGGCGGGTACCAGCGCACTCCATCAATACCTTAGCGGGCATGATCGGCTATTTCTGCCAGCGACAAAGGAGCTGCATTTCTTTGACGACGAAAGTATAGATTGGGACAAGGCAAACAGGAAATGGACATGGGGAAAACATCCGTACTCCATTTATCATGAACATTTTTCCAAAGCATCACCTGATAAGGTTTGGGGAGAAGCAACGCCAATTTACATGTATTGGCAACCCTGCATTAAAAGGATCTGGCAGTACAGCCCTAAGATGAAACTGATTGTGGTGTTGCGAAACCCAATAACAAGAGCCTACTCGCAGTGGAATATGGAGCGTCAGAGAGGCAATGAGACACTTTCATTTCTTGAGGCGATTAACAGCGAATCGTCAAGAGCACGTCAGGCTCTACCAGACCAACACCGCATCTATTCCTATCTTTCCAGGGGATTGTATAGTGAACAAGTACGTCGAATATGGCATTTTTTTTGTAAAAAACAGACGTTGATCATCAAACAAGATGATCTACTCAATCACCCCAGCCTGACCCTAGACAAGGTGCATGACTTTCTTGAAGTGGAAAGAAAGGATCTTGCTCATACAATTAGAGCCCACACGCTTCCCTACGAGGAGACAATCGGAGCCGAAGCCCATAATGTGTTGAGACAATATTACGGAATCGAAATCATGCAACTTGAGCGCATGCTTGGATGGGACTGCCAAGGGTGGATGAAAGAGCCATGACAAACGAAAAGGAAAGACATGCAATAGTCATGACGCTGTTTGGAGTTCTTCCAGGAAACATCCAAGAAAAGCTGGAGGATTTCCACAAAGAAGGTTTTCTGAACATCGTGGTTGACAACAGAACAAAGTTAACAGGCGAAGAAATAAGTGGTGGCAAGGAGCTTGGCAAAGTTGCAAAAGTCGTCAGCAATAAAAATCAAGGATTGGTCGCCGGCGCATTAAACAAAGGAATCAAGCATGCGATACAGCTGAAAGCAGATTTAATCACACTGCTAGATCAGGATAGTGAGATTCAAGGCTCTCAGATTAGAATTCTGGGTGAAAGCTTATCAAGTAGTGCATCAAACTGCCTAATTGGACCAAAGATCATTGACATCTGGCGTAGAAATGGGGATGTGAAAATAATGCGCCGCCAATTCGGGCTTAAGCCAACAAGAATGCTAATTTCGTCTGGGACGACATTCAGAAGCACCGATTGGCCTGCATTGGGGCACATGAGCGAAGAGATGGGTATTGACTATGTTGACCATCATTGGTGCTTCCGAGCGTCTGAACGGGGATTTCGATGCCTGACGAACGAAGCGGTTGAACTGATGCAAGCCTTTGGTGAAAAACATCCGAACTGGCTGTGCCATCAATTAGGAATGCAGCTTTACTCCCCAGAAAGGCATTATCATGCTGTACGGAATCTATTGTGGCTGGTAAGGCAACCAAGCACACCTCTTATCATATCAGTAAAAGAAACGATAAAAATGCTACTTAAAGCGCCACTTTGGGTATTGTGCGAACCACAACGCGCTAAAAACATACAAGCGATCAAGGGCGCTCTACTTCATCCCTTACCGGTTAAAAGCGGAACAAGCAATTGATCAGCTACTCGGTGCTCATGGCTCTGGCTCCCTGGGAAAAGCCGTGGGTAGTGCGTGCAGCGCTATTGAGCATTGAACGTCAGAGCCACAAGCCACTGGAGCTGATCATCAGCACAGATGGACCACCGACTGAAGAACTGCGGTCAACCATCAGTGAAACACAGATACCTTTGGTCTTGATCGACGGGCCTGGGGGTGAGGGGGCAGGGCCTGTATTACAAAGGGGTCTCGAAGCGTGTAAAACGGAGCTTGTGGTACGGGCAGATGCCGATGATATCAATCACGACACTCGATGCGAGCGGTTGATACGAGCCATACAAAAAGAACCAGACTTGGCTGTTCTTGGTAGCAACATTACAGAATTCACACAAGACTGCCCTGAAGGACAAGTCAAAAAACTGTGCATACGTGCAGTACCTGTTGGGCGGAATGCGCTGAGACGATTCAGTCGATGGAGAAACCCTATGAACCATCAGAGTACGATCATGAGGCGCACAATGGTGATGGCAGTAGGGGGCTACCGTTCCGCGAGGGGCTTCGAGGATTACGATCTGTGGTTAAGGCTATTGGCAAATAAGTACGAGCTTGATAATATTTCGCCGAGCCTGGTATTGGCAAGGGTAGAGAAAAGTCATAGAATTCGCAGGCTGGGATTTGCTTACATAAAATTAGAATATCAGTTTGGAATGCAGTGCCTGAAGGAAGGGTTAATGCAACCTTGGATGGCAGTACTATGGCTGATGATGCGTTTACCCACTAGATTATTAAGCATGAATAGCTTTGAGTGGCTTCTTCAGCGCGTGGCGAGGAACCAATTCAGGTGATGTGGAAAAAAATTAAAAATAAAGCCACGGCCGTGGAAATGAGGCTCAAGTCTGCGTTCCGGATCAAACGGCTGATCCGCAGCGGGCTGAACCGCTACAAGTGGGCCGTCAGCTCAGACTATCGAAGAGAGCTTGTCCGACAAAGAAAGGCCAGCAGGACATATCAATATGCAGAGCCGTTCAGAGGTTGTGGGCGTGTATTGCTGATCTGCGAGGCAACAATTCCGCAATGCTTTAAATACCGCGTCAAGCAACGCCAAGAAGCTTTGGCCTTGATTGGAATAGCCTCCACGTGTTTACCATGGCAAGAACAAAACGCATGCCTGGATGCGCTGCAAAGCCATTCTGCGGTGATTCTCTATAGGACACCCCTATTTTACAGTGTATCTGAAATACTAAGGGAAGCGCGTCGATTAGGGCTAAGTATTACATGGGAGGTTGATGATTACATCTTCGAAAAGTCGATACTAAAGAACACTTTGAGCCTACAGGATCTGAACAGGCCTACATTCAGAGGAATATTAAAAGGGGCAAGACTCTACAAGAATGCACTGCTCGAAGCCGACACTGCGATTGCATCAACCGAAGCATTGGCTGATGCGATGAGGTTTACAAGTGGTAAGCCCGTATGCGTCATCCACAATGGGATCGACGCAGAAACGCTGCAACTGGCGACAGCAGTAGAAGCCCAGAAGTCACAGTCTAAAACAACCAAAGGGGAGAATAATGCTTGTATCATTGGCTATGGCTCTGGTACCAATACCCACAATATTGACTTCCTGGAAGCAGCCGAGGGGTTACAACAACTGCTCGAGGAAAGGCCATATCTGGTGTTCCGGATTATTGGAGAACTACAAATTCCGGCCACTTATCAACACCTGAGCCGCCAAATTGAGAGAATACCGACTCGGACTTACGCTGATTATCTAGCGGTGCTCTCAGAGTGTCACATTAGCCTAGCTCCTCTTGCTGAAGGTGTCTTTAACGACTGTAAAAGCAATATCAAGTGGCTAGAAGCCGCCGCACTGGGAATTCCTTCGGTCTGCTCACCTCGAAAAGAATTCAATGGCGCAATCATCAACGGGAGCACTGGATTTCTCTGCCAAAACTCGATGGAGTGGAAGAATGCTTTAACTACACTGGTCGATGATCCAGAGCTACGTCAACGAATAGGGGCGAAAGCCAGAGAAGCCGCAATGGCACAATATGGGATTGTCAACCTGGCAAAGCAAGAGGTGAAATTGTGGTATGACGAAACAGTTGATCTCGGTGGAAATCAAAGCCACAGAAAGCCAAGTCGCTTACTCAGTCTTAATGTCTACTATCCGCCACAAGCCTTCGGAGGTGCAACGCTTGTTGCACATCACCTAAACAAATGGCTATGTACAAACGGAGGGGTTGAAACTGCCGTCTTCTGCCTGGTACCCGACGAGGCAGCAAGTGGCAAAAAACTGCACCGATATAGTGTCGACAATATACATGTTTTTGGCGTGCCAATTGGACACAGCCAGAGTGCAGAGAAGAGTCAACCAGAGGCATCAGCACCAAACGTCCTAGCCCGGTTTGAGGAGGTATTGGATGGCTTCGACCCAACAGTGTTGCACGTGCATTGCATTCAGGGGATTGGTCTTGATGTGGTGGAGATAGCGCACAAACGGGGTATTCCATACATCATTACCTTGCACGATGCCTGGTGGTTATGTGCGTTGCAATTCATGGTGGCACCATCGGGGCGATACTGCGAACAATCAAGAATCGAGGAAGCCGTATGCTCTGATTGCACAGGTCAATCTGAATACGTCCATGAGCGCATGTTACGGATGCGTGCAGCTCTAGAGTCTGCAGAAAGTCTACTGGCACCGAGCACTTTTTTTGTCAAGCTCTTTGAAGACAATGGCTTCAGAAATGTTCGCCTCAACAGAAATGGAGTTGTGACGCACTCCCATCCTTCAGTCAGCAAGTCGTACGGGGAGGCAGAAGCACGGGTAGCTGATAGTGCGGTGCGCTATGGATATTTGGGTGGCAATATCAAAATCAAGGGCTTCCTTGAAATCAAAAAAGTATTCCAACGATTGCACAAAAACAATGACGTTGAGTTAATCCTTGTCGACAATACGGTCAATCTAGGGCACGCCTCATACTTTGCATCGGACATTGTGGGCCTCGGAAATGTGAGGATCATGCCCGCCTTTCAACAAGATGGAATTGATGAATTCTACAATCAGATCGATGTTTTGCTTTTTCCGACTCAGTGGAAGGAAAGCTTTGGCCTGGCCATACGGGAAGCCCTTGATCGCGGTATTTGGGTCATCTGTACAGATTCAGGGGGGACCATTGAGGACATTTGCGATGGGGTGAATGGGAGAATCATCCGATTCGGGGATGACGGCTCAGAATTGGAGCGCGCAGTTCTTGAAGCAGAGCAGATCGTCAAGACATGGAGGCTCAATCCCGAGAGCAGACCGACGACACGCGTCAGAAGCTGTGATGAGCAAGCGCTGGAACTTCTGGAGATACTGCAAACAATCGGGGAGGATTAATGAAGATGCTGCGCGTACTGTTAACCATTCCCCATGTATTTGCTCCTACACATAGTTCTCTCTACTCATCGCAGACCGAAGCCAAACGCGGAGTCAAAACAAAAGCATTAGAACAAGCGACGCTTGGCAACCTGATGCGCCATGGGAAGTCACACTACATCCACGCCTCGCTGGGGAAGAAAAAACCTGTTGTGACACGGGCACTTTCCACAGATATGGGTGTTGATTTGACGATTCAACTCTATACACCATCAAGCGCGAATCTTTTAGGTGAGCTAACCTCGCAAAAAAGTCTGCAGATCATTGATCCTGGAGTACAAGATTTTGTGCACATCCCAAGCATTGCCTCAAGACGAGCAATTGAACAAGCCGTCGACTATGACCTCGTGGGATACCTAGAAGATGACATTCTCATCGAAGATCCGGAGTTCTTTGCAAAAATCACAGCGCTCGTGAGGGGCACTAGTGAAGAATATGCATTTCTTCCACACCGCTGTGAACACATCCATAGCCGGGGTGATGTGATTCTCTCTGGTGATCCAGATGGTGGTCGACCAGACCTATTCTGGGCGACAGGAGAAGAAATCGAAATCAACTGGCCCTTGGGTGCAAAGCGTTTCTATCGTGCCACGAATCCGCATTCGGGTTGCTTTTTCATCAGCCGTGGTCAAGCCCTGAAAGTGTTGGCCTACTGGCAGCAGCGGAATTGGAAAGCTGACTTCCAACTCTCTGGGCCTCTGGAACAGGCCGGCAGCGGGATCTTGCTACCAATTCTGAAGCTGATGAAACCAATTCCACAACATTATCGATTTCTGATGGTCAGGCATCAAGATGAACTGTGGCGAAGACACCCGTTTGAAGAATTCCGGCCAGAGATTGAAAAGCAGTAACGATGGCACATATTCACTTTGTTTCTGCACATTATGGAGGCCAACCTCCATGGAGGCTGGCCATCAGCCATCCAAGCCATCGCGTTACTGCGGCTTACTATGATGACAGCAATACACCTGCGCGTCATTTAGCCCTTCACCCAAGGATGAAGGCAAAGATTCCCAAGATGCTTGAATGGCAGCGGATCGAGGCGGATTGGTACGTGTGGCTCGATTCGTCCATCCACATCAAGAGCAATTCGATCTGCGACTGGATTCTGAATACAGCCAACGGGAAGCCACTCTGCTTGTTCAAGCACTCGTATGCGAATTCAATTGCGCAGGAGGCCCGTCGCGTACGGGATAATCTTGCTAGAGAAGTGCCCTACATTAAGCAGAGGTATGCAGGTGAGCCCATTGCAGAGCAGGTGACTCATTATTATGGAGATCCAGACTTTAAAGACGATAAGCTGTTTGGCTTGACGATGTTTGCCTATACAAGAGATGCAGGAGCATTAATGAAAGAATGGTTCCATCACAATGTGATATGGACACTGCAGGACCAGCTTTCATTCCCGTATGTTCTGCAAAAATCTGGTCTTGAGTATTCGTTATTTGATAGCTTAATCACAGAGCCTAATCCATTTTTTGAATGGAATTGGAAACGCCGAGAGCAGAATTTGCCAGCTGCTCAGATATCACAATCTGGGCTAACCAGTTAATAACTTGTTGAGCAGAAACACCGGCCATACAGGGGTGACCAGGAACAAGACAGTCATCGTTTTTAAAGTGCTGATCGCCACAGAACGCGCACGAATGCTCTGAGACGGTACGAGAAGCTGCGGGACAACGGGGCATCCAGAGGCGTATGGGGCTAGCACCAACTCCTTCGGAATCATTACCCACGATTGCCAATACGGGTGTGGCCATGGCTGCCGCTATGTGCAATGGGCCAGCATCCACCGTGATCATAGCGCGAGCAGCCTGGCACGCACCAGCAAGTTCGATCAGAGTGGTGTGTCCACGTAAATCAATCAAGTTTGTTTGTTCTAAAAGCTGAGTCTCGAGGCAACCAGCGTTGTAAGCGGACTGCTGCAAAGTTGGTGCACTACCCACGAGGCCAACTGTCCAGCCAAGGCTTTCCGCATACAGGATCACATCCACCCATGAAGAGGCAGGCCATAATTTCGCGGGTCGCGCGGTGGTGCAGTGAATGAGGAGATCAGGGACAGGGAAGCTGGGCTGAACAGCAGGCAACTCAATCGCAAAGGGGTCTACATGATCCGAAACGAAAGCGAGCTGACAAAAGAGCTCAGCAATGTATTGACTCTTGAACAGTGAGCGATAGCGGTCCAAGAAAACAGGTTGATCCCAATCGGCATCAGCCAAAAAACGCTGCTGAGGGAGCTCACCCCACGGCAGTCGGTGATGGCGATTCTCGGCCAAAGCACCACCGGCGACATACAGCGGCTCTAGGGCAGGCACTAAACAACAGGTGACCGGATTGAAACCATCAAGGTTGACAGCCAAGCCAATGGGGCCATGCCTTTCGATGAGATGGTGCAAGGTTTTGTGCAAAAGCAAGGCTGCACCTGGGGAAGGGTCGTCCCAGCTATGACGCCAATCGATACCAGGGAAGGCACGTTCGAAATCAGCAGTAATCTCACTGCCCAGGAAACCGATGACCGCATCCGGGAAGCGTGCTCGCAGACCCTTCAAAACGGGAGTGCTCACCACAAAATTGCCGACCTTGCACGAGCCAAGAACGACAATATGGGGGCGGCTGCCGAGGGGCTCACCTGAGTAACGCTGCATGGAACTGGACGCATAGGCTTCCCCGACCATCCTGATCGATCATGCGCACCGATAAGGTGGTGAGGTGCCAGCAGTGGTGCCAGAACCCATCCAATGAACATTCTGCTTGTGAACCATGGCAGCGCGCAAAGCTGGGGAGGTGGGGATGGCGTACAAATCCGTGAAACCGCCAAACGGCTTCTACAGCGGGGCCACCGGGTTGCTGTGCAGAACAGTAATCAACCCGATGTCCATGGTGCTGATGTTGTTCATATCTTCAATTGCCGGGTTCAACAAGCATTCCCGCAGCAAGTGGAGAGCTGCAAGAAAGCCAATAAACCTTTCGTTGTCTCGCCCATCTGGGTGCATCTCGGACGTGCACTCTGGGGAAGCCGAGGAAGTATGGCAGTGCTGCAAAAAGCCGTTCAGAACGGGGAGGAGGCCTCACAACGCGACCTACAGCTGCTACAGCAGCGGCGTCTGGTGGTGTCGATGCCTGAGGGCAACCTTGAGGCCCATGGGCATGGGAATTACCACGCTGCATGGCACCAACAGATTCCCAACCTAATCCAACAGTCCGATGGGGTTCTGCCCAACAGCTGGCTGGAGCTCAAGGCTGTTCAAAATGATTTGCAATGGTGTGGCGACCATACGCGCGTTGCGCACTATGGCGTGGATCCCAAACTATTCCTCGACGCCGACCCAGAGCCCTTCCGCCGACATACAGGCATTCGCACGCCATTTGTGCTGCAAGCGGGACGCATTGAGGCTGGTAAGAACCAAGCCATGCTGTGTTGGGCACTCCGCAAAAGCAAATTGCCCTTGGTGTTGATTGGAGGAACCCAACACTGGCCTAGCTACGCCGAATTGTGCAAAACCATCTACGGTGATCAGCTGACGATTATTGACCACCTCCCCCAGGAACTCTTGGCTTCGGCCTATGCAGCAGCTCGTGTGCACTGCTTGGTGAGCTGGATGGAAACTTGCGGGTTGGTGAGCCTGGAAGCGGCCTTAAGCGGTACGCCGGTGGTTGGCAGCAACTTCGGCCATGAGCTGGAATACCTGCAAAACGACGCTTGGTTGGCGGATCCTGCCAATCCTCAGAGTATTGCCACTGCTGTGGAAGCAGCCTGGGAGGCTGGGCCCCATAGCGCGAGGCCACAGCGTCTGAAGAAACGGATCCTCGAAGTGTTCAATTGGGAGAGGACAGTGGATGCAACAGAAGATCTCTACCGCCTAGTGCTCAACGGAAACGCTTAATGCCTTCGAATTGGCGCGTGAACATATCAGTGACCAAATTAATGGCAGGCCTCGAACGAAGCTTGATGTTCGCTGTCACCCCCATGCCGCTTTGCAAATTCAGGCGTTGTGAACCTGCCTCAACCTGCTGCTGTTGGAGGCTGATCACGGCAGGAAAGCGAGGGGGTTGGCCTGGCTGCGTTGACTCAAGCGCATCAGAACCAAGACGTGTAACGGTTCCCTGGATGTAGCCAAACTCACCGGCCGAAAAAGAATCGACACCAACAGACACCGGCAGGCCAACACGGACAAAGCCCACATCGGCGTTCGATATTTCTACGCGAGCCTGCAAACGGCCAGCAGGCACAATCTTAAGCATCACCTGGGAGGAGTTCACCACGGAATATCGACTCACCTTGGCATCAAATACGGTGCCGCTGACCGGTGCACGAACAGTGCGGTAGCTCAACACCTCCTTAAGATCAACCAACTGGGAACGCTGGTTGATGAGTTGCTGATTCACCTGGTTCAGCTGGGCCGCTGCTTCGCCAATCAAACGAGTACGCTCCTCACGCAAACTGGCCAGTTGCGAACGCATTTCTTGCACTTCATTCTGTTGCGAGAGATAAGTGTGACGTGCAATGGCTTTGGCTTGGTAGAGCTTCTGGTAATCGGCTGCAATTTTTGTCCTCAACTGGAGCGATTGGCTACGGCTCTGGATTTGCGTGGCAATCTGATCGAGTCGTGAGCGCAATTGCTCCGTTTGATTGCGCGCGATCAGCAACTGCGAAGCGAGCTGGGGATCGGTGATGGGTGGAATCTTGGGAAGAGCTTGCATCCGCTCAGGTACACCTTCACTCCGGATGATGATCTGAAGCGAACGCGCCTGAAGGTCCAGCAACAGAAGTGTTTGCTCAATCGCCTGACGACGGGCAGCCAAGCCCTTCGCTTCAATGTCGAGAAGGGGTTGTCCAGCCACGACTTGCCCTCCATCCTTGAAATGGATCTTGCTAACGACACCAGCACTCGGTGCCGCCACATCCTTGACGCTGCTAGCGGGCTCGAGTTCTCCTCGCACAGTGATGGTTTGATCGACACGGGCTGTAAACGCCCAGATCAATGTGGAGACAAACAGACCGCTGCTCAGCCAGATCAGTGCTGAAGACCAATGCCGACCCTGGTTGACGATGGCCGAGCTTCCCTCCCAAACCTGCGCTCCTTCAGGGAGAGACTTCGTGCTGGTATCACTTGGGGGGTGATCAGTCAAGGGAGGCCTCCTGCTGGGAGTAGAGGGCGTAGTAACGACCCTGCTGCTCCAGCAATTGCTGGTGGGTGCCCTGCTCAACCAACGCACCCTGCTCCATCATCAGAATCAAATCTGCATTACGAATGGTGCTGAGACGATGGGTAATGAAAAAAACGGTCGAGCCCTCAAAACTGTGCTTCAGATTGAGGCAAACCTGGCGCTCTGTGAGGTAATCCAACGCGCTGGTTGCCTCATCGAGAATTAACAAGGATGGGCGTTGGAGCACAGCCCTGGCAATGGCAATCCGTTGACGCTGGCCCCCTGACAGACTACTGCCGCGTTCCCCAACCCTGGTGGAATAGCCATCGGCCAACTCCATGATGAAGTCGTGGGCACAGGCAACACGGGCTGCCTCAATCACCTCTTCGCTGCTGGCATCAGGGCAGGTGAGCACAATGTTGTCTCGAACTGTGCCGTCAAACAACAAACTATCCTGGGGAACAATACCAATTTGCCGCCTAACAGACCCAAGCTGCAGTTTATTAATGTCAAAACCGTCAATCAAAATGCGACCGGCATCGGGCTTGTAGAGACGTGGCAACAGCTTCATAATCGTGCTTTTGCCGCTGCCACTCCGCCCAACAATTCCCACGAAAGATCCTGCTGGCACTTCGAAACTGACACGCTTGACAACAAGCGGCAATCCCTCTGCAAAGCGAAAATCAACATCTTGAAAAACCACCTCACCAGCCACAGGAGGCAGTGGCAACTGATCGAGATCATCATCACCACCCTCGACTGGTGCATCGATGACATCCGAAAGACGCTCCATGGAAAGGGCAACCCCTTGAAACGTTTGCCAACTCGTGGCGAGGTTGAGCAAGGGCCCAACCACATAACCCGAGATGATTCGGAACGCAATGAGCTGACCAATGGTGAGATCACCCTTGATGACGAGAAAAGCTCCGACCCAGAGCGTGAGAAGGCCGGTTAATTGATTGAGAAATCCACCCACCGTGCCAGACGTGACGCCGATCATCAACGTGCGGAAGTTCTCGCTCATGTAGGCGGAATAACGTCGCTGCCATTGCCAGCGAACGTTGTTTTCAGCATTCTGAGCTTTGATCGTTTGAACACCACTGAGGGCTTCCACCAACAACGACTGTGTGGCTGCGTTTTTCTCGGCGGCCTTGCGCAACTGACCACGGATCACCGGAGAAGCCACGTAAGTGAGACCGAGGAAGAGGGGCACCACACCGAGAGTGACCACCGTTAGGACACCGCTGTAAACAACCATGACCACGATGTAGATCACGGAAAACACAGCATCCAATGCCAAGGTAAGGAGACTGCCTGTTAAGAATCCACGAATGTTGCCAAGCTCCGCGATGCGGGTTTGCAATTCACCAACAGGCCGTTTATCAAAATAACGCAGTGGCAGACGCAAGAGATGCTGAATCACCTCTGCCCCCAGGGCAATGTCGATACGGTTGGTTGTATCTGAAAACAGATAGGTGCGCACAGCGCTGAGCAGCCCCTGAAACAGGCTTGCCCCCAGCAGCACAATGCCAAGCGTGTACAAGGTATCTAGATTCTGCTGCACGATGACCTTGTCAAAAATCTGCTGCATGACCAGGGGCTGAGCAAGATTGAGCAGCTGCAAGACCAAAGAAGCCGCCAAAACCTCGATCAAGCTGCGGCGATATTTGCGGATCTGGGGAAAGAACCAGCTGAGATCAAGCTTGCGGCGTTGACTATCACGGCCGGGGGATAGCGTTAACACGCGCAGGGCATGTGCACCTGCTGTGACTTGTTGGAGCGGAAGAGTAATCCTTCCATATTCGGGCACCACTACCTTGACTTCATCTTTGCTGATGTCGTGAATCAGGGCGGGTTGATCCAGCACCAGGGCCAAACAGGGGAACGGCAAGCGTGGCAGCTGCGCCAAAGGAATCTCACTGATGCTGCCCACGAAGCCCATCAGGGTGGAGAGATTGCCGATCGCCTCCAGGCTGCTAGCCCGACCCTGGAGCAGTTGTCGCGCAGCCCGCTCCAAGACATCGTGGCGGAAAGGCACAGCATGCGCACGGGCCAGCATCTCCAGGCAAGCGAGGGTCTGCTGCAGGGGGCCAACGCCGGTCACGACTGGGATGGAGCGGCCGCGCCAACGGATGGGGGACCCTTCCTGCTCAGAGCTTGGCGCCAGGGTGCGCTGCCCTTCAGGCGCTGGCACCAAGAGCTCGGCATAGCGGTCGTCACCCCAGGGGTTGTGGGCGGTCGGGAGCTCCAGTTCCGGAGGTGCTTCGAGGGGGGGATTCAGCTCACGCTCCCAGGGCTCTCGCTCAATGCGCAGCAGCCGAAGCGATTCTCCGAGGGGCACGGCTTGAAGGCGGTCTGGATCCGCGGGCTCGCCCACCGGCAAAGGCTGGTCCGTGCCGTTAGCAGGCTGTGCATTCCACAACCAAATGGCTCCATCTTCCAACGGCAAATCGCGCTGGGCCCGGGCAGGCACCAACTGGAGAAAAGGGAGGAGCCGGCGCAGGACTTCCCGTTCCGGCGGCTGGGCCTGGGGGCGCCGCCGAAGGGCAGGCTCCAGCACCGCCATCAACTCAGCTGGGGAGTTGTTGGCATCGAGCCAGCTGGCGAAGGCCTCACTGCGCTGCTCAAGGCTGTAAAAATCCTCGGCACTGATGGCAATCAGCTTGAGGGGGGTAACCGCGGTGATCCATTCGCACGGGAGGTGACGCACCAACCCAGCCCAGCCCAGCAGATCTCCTGGCTGGGCATAGGCCAGGGTGACGGGCCGCTGCAGGCCGGGATCCCGGTGCAGCACCCTGCCACGCCCCTCGAGCAGGCAATAGCAATAGTCAGGTAAGCGATCGGCAACCAGCACCTCCTGGCCAACACTGGCGTGGAAGGGTTGGGCCCGTTCTGCCAACCAGGCCAAATCCTGGGGCTCCAAGCCTGAGAACGCTGGAAACCTGGCCAACAAACCCTGGAAGGTTTCCGTGCGGCTGTCAGTCATGGAGTTGAGCCTGACTGGTCATCGTAGTGGAGGGGAGGGGGGATTTCCCCCGCCAAACGCCGAGAAACCCGCTCGCGCAGGAAGGCTTGAAGCTGCTGGTCGAGCAGTTGCTGCTGCATCTCGGCATCGAACCGTGCCGGCATGAGCTGCTCGAGCCTCACCAGCACGATCCATTCAAAGATCCTCAAGGGGGGATGCAGGTGACCCGGCTTCAGGCTGCGCAACAGCTCAGCCAACTGCGGGGGCTGCACTTGGGCCATCGGCTGAGGGCCGATCACCCCCTTGCGTGCTGCTTCAGGGCCCTCGCCAAAACTGGAGGCCACCTCCGCGAAGGTGGCCTCCCCTTCCTCGAGCCGAATCCAAAGCTCCTGGGCCAAGGCGGCATCACGGACGCGCAGGAGGGAATAGATGATCTGATCGTGGCCCCCTTGCGCGGCCAGGAAGGATTCCTCGAGCCCAGGGCCAAAACGCTGCTGCGCAAAACGCCGTAGGGCTTCCGGCCGAGCCAGGTGAAGATCCAGATCAGCTTCCAGCCAGCCTTTTTCAGCCAGGAACTGATCCAGGGCCTGCTCCCCAAGTAGCGCTCGACGCTGCTCCTGCAGCCACTCGTGCGGCAGCGCCACCAGCGTTGTGATCGATTCCTCCTCCTGCCGCTGCAACAGCTGCGGCAACCAGTCGAGCCGCCTGACCAAATTGGCGAGCTCCTGGGGATCCACCAGCCCCTGGCCGGGCACGGAAGCGTCGCTGCTGGTCATTGGTGCAGCTTATCGGCTGCGAGCGCACCCAGATCCAGGAGAAACAGAGCATCTAAGGCCGCATGCAGCTGCTCAACCAAGCCCAACCAATCGCCGGCTCGGGGCTGCCGAAACAGGCGCATCACACCTGGGTACCACGGTGAATCCTCACGCTGCTGCAGCCAACGGAAGTCGGCGGCATGGGGAAGGAGCAACCACGTGGGGCGCCCGAGGGCTGCGGCCAAATGGGCGACGGCGGTATCCACACTGATCACCAGATCCAGTTGATTCACAACGTGGGCGGTATCGGCGAAATCCCTGCACAGGGGGGCCCAATTAGTCACCCGGGGACACTCACCCCAAGATTGCAATTGATTGGCATCGACACCCCACTGCAGGCAATGCAAATCGATCAGATCCAGCTCAATCAGATCCAAGAGGCGGGGCATCACCAGCGCCAAGGGGATCGACTTGCGGCCGTACATGCGGCGGTTGCCGGCATGGCTGGCCCAAACCAAGCCCACCGCCAGCCCCCCCGGAGGTGTTGGAACCCGGAGTGCAGGGGGGGCGGATTCCGGAGCGGTGAGATAGGGGAGTTGGGATGGAATGGTGGCCAGGGTGGTGCCAAACAACCGCGGCAAGCTGAGAAGAGGAATCTGCGGACGCTGGTCGGAGGCGTTCGGGATCGAGGTTTCCGGCACGGCCCGCTGGTTCAGCCCAAGCCACTGGGACATCAAGCGCAACAGCTCTGGGCGGCAATGAAACTCAAACGGAACACCCGCCGCCTCCAGCAACGGCAGATAACGGCAAAACTGCAACGCATCGCCAATCCCCTGCTCACTCCACACCACGAGGGGAGGCTGATCCCGGGTGGGGCACTCATGCAGGCCCATGGGCATGGGCCCGGCGGTGGGCGATGGAGGAATCTGACAATCGTCCACCTGAAGCCGAGCGTCATAGAGCTGCCAGCCCATGGCGAACTCGCCCAACTGCAGGTGGGCCAAGGCCAAGTTCCAGAGTGAATCTGCCGAGCTCTTCTGGAGCTCCACACCCTGCCGCAGAACATCTAAAGCCTGTTGGGGCTTGAGGTCTTGAACGAGGGCAGCGCCAAGATTCACATGGCTAGCGCCATGGCTACGGTCCAAAGCGATGGCGCGGGCGTAGGCCCGTTGCGCGGCAGGCACGCGGTCCAAAGCCGACAGCACATTGCCCAAATCACACCAGACATTGGGGGCCGTGGGATCAAGCAGGAGGCTGGTTTGCAGGGCGGGCAACGCAGCTTGAGACTGCTCCTGGAGGTGCAACAGGGCTCCCATGTTGTGCCAACAGTTGGGCTGATGCTGGTCGAGGCTCAAACTGCGCCGATAAGCCTGTAGCGCAGAGCTGGGGTCGCTCTCGCGCTGCAAATTGGCCAGGTTGTAGTGGAGATCGGATCGGGAGGCATCAAGGGCCAAGGCGCGGCGATAGGCCTCTAGGGCTGCCCCCGCTCCATCCGGCAGGGCACGCGCCACCATGCCCCGCAGAATCCAATACTGAACCGTGGTGCCCAAACGCTGCTCAAGGAGTTGCAGCAAAACATCGGCCTCACCACTGCGCTGCAAGCGCCAAAGCCCTAGTGCCTCCGCCATCTGCTGCAGGGGGGCCGTCGCCGCAGGATTGGCAGCACGGGCCTCGGCCAGCCGCTGCACGATGCGCTGCAAGGGAGGGCCCAGTGGTGTGTCGGCAACCTGCTGCAGCAGCTCTGCATAGGATGCGGACGGTGCCGAATTCACCATGGCCAAGCAGCTGGAGCTCATACGGCAAAGGGCTCTAGAAGCGTTGCAACGCCAGGACTGGACTGCGGCGGCGATCGCCTACGACGAACTGCTGAAGCCATCAGCCTCGCCCACTAGCCCCCACCCCGACGATGCGTGCAATCAAGGGGCGGTTCTACGCAAACTGGGACGCTTGCAGCAAGCCCTCAAACACTATCAGCGCTGGCTGCCGCAGTTTCCCGCGCACCTGAACCTGCGGCTGAATGCCGTGAACTGTGCCCTGGAGCTGAGGGAGCTGTCTCTTGCCCAACAATGGATTGAAGCCGGACTGGCCCAGGCGCCGCAGGACACCGGCCTGCGCCAGGCTCAGGCAAGGCTCTTGCTGCACCAGGGAGACCCAGGCCCAGCGCGCCAGTTGCTTGAGGCGATGTGCCAGGACCATCCCCAAAGGCCTGGGGTCTGGATGGATTTGGCCTTGGTGGCCCATCGCCAAGGGGAGTACGCCTTGGCCCTCGAGGCAAGCCAACGGGCTGCCGCACTAGACCCCAACAACGGCGGGGCCTGGGGCAATCAAATCTCGATGCTGCGGGAACTGGGCCGTCTGGATGAGGCGGAGGCCTTGATCACCGCACTAACCCCAGCGATCCGGCAAGACCTGGCTGTACGCAGGGCCGTGGCCGACCTGTGGATGGAACAGCAACTGATGGTTGAAGCGGAGGCTGAATTCGAGCAGCTGTGCAACGTTCAACCGCAGGAGGCCGGCCACTGGCTCAACCGTGCCGCCTGCCTCCGGCAGTTGAAGCACTTTTTGGCGGCGGAGGCTGTGCTCAAGGGCGGACTGCGCTGGTCGCCCGATGATCGGCAACTTCAGGAATCACTCGGCCACTGCCTAGCTGAGGTCGGAAAGCCCCACCAGGGCATGGCCCTGTTGCGCCGCGCAGTGCCTTGGGATGAGACGCTCTCAGATGCCAGCCACACCAGCCTTCAGTTCATGGGGGCGGGGTACCAGTTGTTGGATCCAGCTGAACGGGCCTCGCTGGCTGAGGCATGGGAGCGACGCAAACAACAGGAAGGAGTTGGGCCCCTCTGGCCAGACACCGTGCGGGAAGACCTGACTGGCCGCAGGCTGCGCGTGGGCTACTTCTCTGCGGATTTTTGTGACCACCCGGTGGCACGTTTTCTGATGCCAATTCTGCAACATCACAACCGAGATCGCGTGGAACTCTGGGGCCTGAACTGCGGGCCTCACCACGATGCACGCACCGATGAGATCAGGCACCACTGCGATCATTGGCTGGATCTGCGCTATGGAACAGACCTTGAGGTAGCGCGGATGCTTGCCGACCACAATCTCGATGTGATTGTAGAACTAGGTGGATACACGGGACATAGTCGCATCGGCGTCCTGATTCATCGCCCCGCACCAGTGCAGTTGAGCTACTTGGGCTATCCGGCCCCCACCTATCTCAAAGCGATCGATGGCTGGATTGGTGATGAGGTGTTGTTTGGCCAAATGCACCCGATCGACGCGCAGGCTCACCGGTTGATCGCGGTTGAAGGGGGCTACATGGCCTACCACAACGATGAACTGCCACAGCCGAGCCGGCAGGATGATGCCGTGCCATTCCGCTTTGGTAGTTTCAACCACTCACGCAAACTCTCCGATCGGACCGTAGCGCTCTATGTGCAGGTGTTGCAGGCGGTACCCAATGCTGAGCTGGTGCTGAAAAGCGTGAGTTTTGTGGAGGCAGCGGAGCGAAAACGGGTGCAGATGCTGTTTGAACAGGCTGGGATCAATCCACAGCGACTGATCACGTTGCCCTGGGTGAAGGGGCGGAAGCAGCACTTGGCTGCCTATGGGCACATGGATGTCGCCCTTGACCCACTGCCCTACGGCGGAGCCACCACCACCTGTGAAGCCCTTTTGATGGGTGTACCTGTGGTGAGCTTGGCTGGAGAAGGGATGGTGAGCCGCCTCAGCGCAAGCGTGCTGGCCCACAGCGGCTGCGATCAATGGATCGCCTCGACGCCTGAAGCGTATGTGGAGATCGCAAGAGGCTTAGCGGAAGCTTGCCCACGTGATCAGCGAAGCCGGCTGGAGCTGCGCCAGCAGATGATGCAATCATCGTTGGGAGATGGCCAACGGCTGGCAGAGCAGCTGGAGACCAAGTTTCAGGAGTTGGCAACCGAACGGCTCGCTGTGGTGCGGTAAAGCTGGGCAAAGCAAGTCTCCAGATGCCGCATGAGATCGGCCGCATCACCCAGGGGATTACGCAAAATCTGTTGACGCCAGTGGTCACGGTGCTGACGCAGCCACTGCAAGCGATCCGCCTGAGACAGTGCAAGCTCCAGATAGTGCTGCTCGCTGGTGGCGCAGAGTTCAGATGCACCCGCCCCATGCAAAACAGCGGTGGCCATGCGACTCACATAGGCGTGCCCCGTAAGGGTGATCACCGGCACACCCATCCAGAGGGCTTCACAGGTGGTGGTGCAGCCACCGTTGGGGAAGCAATCGAGGGCCACATCCATATGGGCGTATTGGGCCAGGTGCTCCTCGGGGGTAGCCGTGATCGGGAGCCAAATCACCCGCTCTGGATCCAACACTTGGCGAAGCATTCGGCGTCGCAACAAGACCTGGGTGGCCTGATCACCTGCGTGGTTGGCTTTGAGCACCAAGGATGCGGAAGGAAGTGCCTGAAGGATGCGGCCCCAAAGACGGAGGGTTGCATCGGAGAGCTTGCGATTGTGGTTGAAGCTGCCGAAGCGGATTCCACCAGCGCGCGGCGCCTCCATCACCGCCACATTGGCCTCAGGTAAAGAGTCAGGAGGCTGCCAGGCGATGAAGCAACGGCTAAGACGAACCACCTCCTCGCAATGCCGCTCCTGCATCGGATCGGGGAAGAGTTGGTGGTCGCCCAACCAATAGTCCATGGCTGGAATTCCCGTGGAGGCGAAATAGCCGAGGTAGTTGATTTGCACAGGCGCCATCCGGGCCATGAAACCGGTCACAAAGTTGCCGTCAGTCCAGCCGGAGAGATCAATGGCAATTTGCGGTTGCAATTCGCGAATGGCAGCCAGTTTGCGGCGGGGGGAGAAGGCACCCACGTCGAGCCGCTGAAGCCCTGGGATGCTGTCGAATTGCTCCGCAATCGATTCTGAAAGATGATCGCGCAGATCGACGAGATGATGTTCATGGCTGAACGTATTGCAGCCACCGGCGAGAAAACCAAGCAGGAACCTTGAAACCGGGTGTTGGGCTAAGTCTCCAGTGAGCCATGCCACCCGCAACGGTGTGCCAACCCTCGAAACATCCGCACGGCAGGGCGAAGGGCCAGCAGTGGCGAATGACGCGTATTCCGGAGCCGCCATCAAGCGCTGAACTTGTTGCCGCACATGGGTGGCGGCCTGTGGTATTGCCAAGGACGCAAGGTTCAGGCAAAGATTGTGCTGGATGGCGGAAATCTGAACAGGTTGTTGATGCACGGAGGCGTGCAGGAAGGGAGACCAAGCCGCACAACCGGTTTGTTCGTAGGTGACGGCCAGGGCGGCGGGATTGATCGGAATCGCCGAGACAGATGCTGCGGCGGTGAGCTGCAATTGTGAGCGCCTGGCCAAGGCAGGCTCGCGCTGCAGCAGCTTGATGCGGACCACAGATTCCAGCAACCGCGGATGTTCGCCATGGCGCTGCAGGGCCCGACGCAAGAATGGAATCGTTCCTTCCCTTGAGCGCGCTTCAATCAACATGCTCGCGGCTTCCGCATGAACCCCCAGGTGCTGCGGAAAGCGGTCCGCCGCCTGCACGAGCAGATCACTGGCTTGCTGATAGTTGCCGCGCTGGGCGAGTAGACGGGATTTGAACCGCACCATCTCCAGACAGAGTGGGCGCGGATATGAGTCGAGGGCTTGCTCGGCCTTGGCCCATTCACCGCTCTGGAGCAGGCAGGCAAGACGGCTCACCGCTAGCCCGGTGCATTGTTCCTCTCCGATCCACCAGGTCGGAGAGGCAACAATCTCGCGAATCGGACCCAAATCCCCAAGCTCTAGCCACAGCAGGGTCTGCAAGGCCCTTTGCCAGGGGGTACTGGGGCCGCTAATGGGGTAAGCGGCCAGCAAAGATGCTGCCGCCTGCGATTGGCTTTGCTGGAGGCGAAGAAAGGCCAACAACTCAACCAGCGGCCGTTCAGCATGCTCGGGTATCGAAGCCGCAAGGGCAGCCAGGATCTGGGGCTCCACAACCTCGAGTTGCTGCAAGCGGATTAGGGCTGCGCCCTGCTCCAAACAGAAGAGTCCTGGCTGGGCCGTGGGCAGTTGATCTGGCCAGGCATAAAGCGCTTCAACCAAAAAAAAACCCCCTGCAGTGCAGGGGGCTGAGTTTAGGTGAGCAGAGGATGCGAGTCGAGCGATTAGGAGAAGACCGCTGCGATCGCGCCAGCTGTAGTGGCCTGGAGAACCACAGAACCAGAATAAATGTTCTGGAAGGTGGCAATCGTGGAACCGTTGCTGGTGACGGTTACCTGACCAACAGCAGCACTGCTGGTTGTCACGGATGAATAAGCAGCGCTGTCGTAGTAGAAGTTGATAGTCGCCTGGCTGGCTTGAGTGTTCGTAGCCTCGAAAGACTTGAACAAGAAGCTATCGGTACCGCCCTGGTAGAAGTAATTAAAACCAGTTGTTGCGGCTCCAGCAGCAGAAAGACCAGTTCCGAAGGTGAAGGAGTCGTTACCGGATCCACCCGTGATTGAAGAAAGGCTGGTTAGCTGTGAGGCACCAAAGGTTACGTAATTGGCGCCAGTACCCGCGTCCAACTTGCCGGTGAATCCACCAGTGAAGGACAGCGTGTCATTACCAGCGGCAGCTTGGACTTGACCATCTGTAAATGCACCAGCGAAGACAAAGCTGTCATTACCAGCACCACCAAAGAGTGAGCTGGTCCGCATTACTTGGGAAGAAGACAGACCAAAATAAGTGGCAGTCGAACCCGCATAGACAGATGCACCAGTCACATGGCCCGTGAACTGCAGACTGTCAGCACCGGCGCTGGTGTCACCTGCGCTGGCACCACCGAAGATCGAAGCCCCATTAACCGAAGCAATAACCAAGCTATCGGCACCAGCACCAGCGGAGTAAACACCGTTGGTGGCAGCGGTAGTAGCATTGATATAGAGAGTGTCGGCACCGGCTCCACCGTAAACGGTGGAATTGTTGAGGGCACCAAAGATTGCCAAGCTGTCCGCATCAGTGGAACTGATGCTGGTACCGCCGTAAATGGTGGACTGAGTGATAGCAGCAGCAGCAGCACCGATCACCAGGGTGTCAGAACCGAGATCACCACGGATCAAGGATTGGTTGATACCAGCAGTGCTGGAGATCATGTCACCTGCGGCACCACCATAAACAGTGGACTGAGAGACACCACCAGCAAAGTCGAGGGTGTCAGCACCGGCATTGCCGAAGGCCACGGTCTGCTGAGCACCAGCTTTGAAGCTAATGGAATCAGCGCTGTCATCAGTAGTGTCGGTAACGCTGCCGCCGTACACAGAGGACAGCAGCGAAAGGCCGTTAAAGACGATGGTGTCAGAACCCAAATCGCCAGAGGCGTAAGAGTTGCTGATGCCAGCGGTAGCAGTGATGTAGTCGTTGTCGCGACCACCGCGAACCGAGGTGTTATTTGAAACAGCACCAACAATATTGATGGTGTCATTGCCAGCGTTGCCCTGAATGAAGGTGGCAACTGCAGAGCCCGTAACGTTGATGCTATCAGCCGAGTCACCGGTGGTGTCGGAAGTACTACCGCCGTAAATGCTGGCGTTGTTCACGTCGCCAACACGGATGGTGTCAGAGCCAAGATCGCCTGACAGCCAGGATGCGGTAGCAGAACTAGTCAAACCAAGAGAATCATCTCCCTGACCACCGCGAACGCTGCTGGAAGATTTGATGGCACCACTGACGAGAATGGTGTCGCTGCCAGCGTTGGCTTGAATGAAAGACGAACTGAGGGAGCCTGAGACTGTGATGAAGTCTGACGAGTCATCAGAACCTGCAGTAGCAGAACCACCGTAGATGGTGGAAGAAAGCAGGTCGTAATTGGCGAAGATGGTGTCAGCGCCAAGTCCGCCAAGGAGCGTGGCTAGCGAATAAGTGCCGGAACTGTCGGCAAGAAAGAGCGAGTCATTGTCAGACCCAGCATCAGCGAGGGATCTGATGAAGTCGCTGCCGAGGTTGATTGAATCGTTACCGCTTCCGCCGAGGACAGTTCCGGAACTAAAAGCACCGGTGCCGCCAATGGTGTCGTTGCCTGAGCCAAGGTCGACAATGTCGTTTTGGCCAGTACCAATAATGGTGTCATTGCCGCCGAGAGCGGTTACGGAGTCGTTGCCCGAGGTGTTGCCAACTGTGATCAAGTTGGCGGTGTCGGTTCCGACAATCGCGTTGTAAGACGAAGTCATTGAAGGCTTTGGTCGTGGTGGGTGGGGGGGTTGTCTCCTCACTACCGCACCCACCATGGGGGCGGTGTGCGTTGGGATTTTATCCCAACTTGGGTACTTATACAACGCGAGTCCACCGCTCGACAAGCCTGGGTGTGCCAGGTCAGGAACCTGTGACACCCAGGAGCATCCGCCAGTGGGACAGGCCCCGGTCAGCATCATAGGCCTGAGCGCTCACCTGGGCTGCCGTCGCCAAACGCCGCCGGAGCTCGGACTGATCCAGCAGCAGCTGAATGGCCTCCACTTGAGCCGACACATCAAAAAAATCCACCAGCAGAGCGTTGTGCTGATGGGAGAGCACCTCCTGCACTGGCGGCGTGGCGCTGGCCACCAGGCTGCAACCGGCCGCCATGGCCTCCAACAAGCTCCAACTGAGCACAAACGGCACCGTGAGATACAGGTGAACGGTGCTGCAGGCCAACACCTCCCAGTAAGCCTGATCCTGCAGCATGCCGAGCCAATGGGTGCGGGCGGGATCCAACTCACACTCCTCACGGGCCCAGGTGCCCCAGCTGCGGGCATCAGCACGGGTTGCTCCGTAGGCGACACCGTCGTGGCCGGCGATCAGCACATGCAGGTTGGGGCGGAGTTTCTGGAGCCGCCCGATGGCCTGCATGGCCTGCGGGAAGCCTCGGTATTCCTCAAATCCACGGCTCACATAGGTGAGCACCTCGAGCTGTGGATCATCCGGCAGGCAGGCCGGACGTGGCAGTCCGAAGCTCCGCAGGCCCACTAGGTGCTGGACGTCCACCCCTTCGTGAATCACCGTGAGCTGATCACGCAGCTTCTGGGGAAACTGCTGGCGCTGCCAGTGCGTGGGGGTCACACAGTGATCACACGCAGCCAGCTCAAGCAGGGTTTGGGCATTCCAGATGCGGAGCTTGAGCACGCGATCGGGTTCCACCTGGCCGTTGGTGAGGAAGTCGACATCGGAGCCGTACGGGGTGTAGTACCACTCAAACAAACCAATCCGCCGGGCCTGCGGGAAGACATCACTTAAAAAAAGCCCATTCCCGTAGCCCACGTGGTTCACAATGCAATCCGGCTGCCAGCCCTTTTCAGCCAAGGCCATGGCCTCGCGATAACTAGCTTGCCCCTCCAGCACGGCTTGTTCAAAGCGGCGCAGGTAGGGATGTGAGGCGGCGGAACCACCACGATGGGGTTGGTAGTGCTTCAGCCGGAACCCCTGGTCAGGGGGTGCATGCCACTCACGGTGGCGTGCCAAAAACACCACATCGTGGCCCTCGCTCACCAGGGCCGGCACAAGCCGGCGGAACTGGGCCGGATAATTCGTGTGTGAAAACAGCAGGCGCACTAGGCGACTGGCTGGGGTTGAGCAAAGATCTGTTCGTAGGCTGATAACAGCCATTGGGGCAGCTTTTGCTGAGGCTCATCCACCTTCATGGTTCCCGGAAGGTAATAGAGCATGGCGATCAGGAAGGCATTCAGGGCGCCAGGGCTACCAAAACCGCCTCCCCCCAACGACGGGGTCAAGGCCACGCTGACCGCTTGCTTGCGGCTTTCATCAGCAGGGTTGAGGGGCTCCTTCTGCACCCCAGAGCGCACCATGGCCCAGTAGCGATCGCCAAGATCGGTGGCCCAGAGGCGCTCGAGATCTGCCTCCGGGCAGCGCTGGATGGCCTCGGCGAGATTGCTGCGCAGCTCCACCAGCTCGGCCAGGATTTCTTGATCCTCAGGATCGATGTAATAAAGGTTGGAAAGCCCCAACATGCGGTTGAGTTGAATCCGGTTGTCCACTAGATCGTGCAAGGTGGCCGGAAACACGCCAAAGTCTGGCGCTGATGGGGCTGCGAATGCTGTGGGAACGGCAGCAGGTGCAGTTGAGGTGGGCTGGGCCGGGCGGTGCTGAGCTGGATTGTGTTGACCTTGGTAGAGCTCTCGATAGGCCCCAAGGAGCCATTCGGGGAAATACTGCTCTGGGTTGTTGATGGTGAGCAACCCTGGTGGGGAGTACAGGAAATTGGCCACCATCAGCTGCGGGGCAAGCGGATGACTCAGGCCATGCTGATTGAACCAGCCGCCAATCGATTCTCGGCGCGCAATCTGGCTGGGGCTGAATTGTGTTTGTGGGTTGAGTTGGCGCACCAAGTGACGCGTCACCTCGCCGAACGGAGTGCCCCAGAGGGCCGCCAACTGATCCTGGGGCGCCGCCATCCAAAACTCGGCCAGCTGATCGCGCTGATCGGAGGCCACACAGGTGGACAAACCCCAGACCCCAGAAGGCAGTTGCATGGTTATGGCAGTGGTCAGGGCTTGACTTTAGCGAAAGATGCTGCGCCCCTCCTCACGGCGCAGCAACACCCAGCTGAGCGCTCCGAGAAGCAGCGCCATCACCAAGGGTGCCAGCAACACCTGGGCAATCCAATGCTGGCCCCGCAGCACCAGCCACACCAAGGAAACGCCATAGGGAACCATGCACACCACAGGAAACAACCAACGCTGCCACTGGCTGCGGATCCAGACATGGCGCAACCGCACAGACAGGGGCAGGGGATTGGGAGGGGCAGTCATGCATCCATCATCCAGCCTCGATCAGCTGGGTGAGCCGCGGCAAGGTGATGCGGGTGTCGTAGTCCAGGGCGCGGCGACGGGCAGCGGCCCCTAAACGGTGGCGCAGCTCCGGGTACTGCAGAAGCTGGGACACCCGCCGAACCACCTGATCCGGGCTGTCGTGGTCAACCAACAGGCCTTCAACACCATGGGTGATCACCTCCTCGACAGGCATGCCACGGCTCCCCACCACGGCACAACCACAGGCCATGGCTTCCAACAGACTCCAGCTCAGCACAAAGGGATAGCTCAGGTACACATGCACCCAGCTGGCCTGCAGGATCGCCAGCAACTGGGGATAGGGCACACGCCCCAGAAAGTGCAGCCGCTCCAAATCGAGCTGACCGGCCAACTGTTGAAGCATCTGCTGACGCAGGGGTTCCGCCTGGGCATCGCCCCCGCCATAGCCCAACTCATTGCCCCCCACCACCAACACCCGCAGCTGGGGATGGGCCTGCATGAGCTGGGGCAATGCGCGCATGAACACATCGAAACCACGCATCCGCTCAAGGTTGCGATTCACCAGGGTGAGGGTGGGCACGCTGCGATCGATGCGGATGCCGCGCACCTCAAAAGCCACATCCGGATTAGGACAGGCGATGCTGGTGTCAATTCCCTCATGGATCACCTGCAGCTGTGGGCCCCGGAATCGCCGAGGCAAACTCTTGGCTTGGTGCTGAGTGGGCACGATCCACTGGCGCGCATGGGCCAAGGCGCAGCGGGTGATGCTGTTGCGTCCCAGCTGCTCCAACCGGTGGGCCAAGGCCGGAGGTGGCTTGTGGGGATCGACTCCATAACCACCATGCTCGGGTTGCACCCACAGCTCTGGCCAGAGCACCTGGGGTACGTGGGGCCACACCTCATGCAGCGCCAGGGTCTCGCCCCAGCCGCAATGGCCCAGGATGCGGTCGGGATTCCAGCCTTCTGCCTGCAAGCTCTCACACAACTGGGCCACCGTGGTGGCGCGCTGCAGTGCCTCATTCCAGAGCGTGGTGCCGAAGAGGACCGGCTGATCCAAGGGCTTCGGGGGGTCGTACCGCAGCATGCGGCAGGCATGGGGGATCGGCCTCTGGTGAGAGCCAATCGCCACAAGCTCGTGCCCGCGGGCCTGCAGGTGCGGGGTGAGCGCGCGAAATTGCCCGGGGAAATTCTGATGGATGAGCAGCAGCTTCAATGACCAACCCTGCTTGCGCAGACCATTGTCCATGGCCCCTGTTCAGCAACGACTTATTCCTGGCTCAGCA
>Ga0194134_10001862_pt1 | contig 26623 bp, 36 predicted proteins | sample TA2KigOff0mmetaG_FD_148602 | JGI IMG/M metagenome (GOLD analysis project Ga0194134, IMG submission 148602) | Freshwater microbial communities from Lake Tanganyika, Tanzania - TA2015056 Kigoma Offshore 0m | ecosystem: Environmental > Aquatic > Freshwater > Lake | place: Tanzania: Lake Tanganyika... | reverse complement strand
ACACTCTATGGAAAGTGATAGTGGACAGGAAAGAAGGCAAAGCCATAGCATTCGTATTTCCCAACACAGCACTGCCCGTGGAGGACCTGCCCAAATATGCCACCACGGTGTCTGCAGTGGAAAAACTCACAGGCATCAATTTCATGCCCAAGCTGCCCAAGGAAAAGGCCAAGATAGAAAGGGCCGCTCCCAATCTGACCAAATGGCCCAAGCTGGCGCACTAGCATTGACTAATTAAAATATTGTACTATAATTGTTTTATGAATTTCATATACGCAATTTTCTTGTTGTTCATGACCGCAGTGGCACAGGCACAGGTGCCCGCCCACGAGCACGGGGTGATCGGACTGATGTATCACAAGTTCAATGAAGCCAAGCACCCATCCACCAACGTCAGCATGGGGGACTTCCGGCAACAGATCAATGCCATCAAGCGCAAAAAATACGACTTCATATCTGTTGCAGAACTGGAGGACTTACTTTCCGGCAAGAAAATGGTCAACAGCAAGAAGGTGCTGCTCACAGTGGATGACGCCTGGGCCAGCTTCTACCGGCACGCGTGGCCGCTGCTGAAGAGCGAGAAGATACCGTTCGTGCTGTTCATAAACACCAGGGAGATCAATCAGGGTAACCGCAACTACATGAGCTGGCAGCAGATACGAGAGTTGCACAACAGCGGACTGGCAGTGATAGGACATCACTCATACTCACATGACTATCTGGTCAACTGGGATGATGACGCCATACGAATAGATCTAGCCAGGGCCACGGAGGACTTCGTTAGAGAGCTGCAGGTGGCGCCCAAATACTTCTCATATCCTTTCGGCGAGTACAGCATAGAATTCAAGAACATAGTAAAGAGCATGGGCTTCCGCCTGGCTTTCGGACAGCACTCGGGCGTGATGGACAGCCTCAAGGATCGCTTGGAGCTGCCCAGGTTTCCCATCAATGAGAACTGGGGCAAGGCAGATCGATTCGCTGAGGTGTTGAACTCCAAGCCCCTGCCCGTGTTGGAGATACTGCCAGAGGACAAGCGCGTGACTAAGTTCCGAAATCCACCAGAGATTGAGCTGGTGCTGGCACCGGGAATACCGGCAGGCCGCATCAGCTGCTTCACACATCATGGCGACGAGTGGTACGCGGCGGCTGTGAGCGTGAGGTCACAGGATCGCGTGCATGTGCAAGTGCTGAAGCCCTACATCACACGCACCGGCAGGGTCAACTGTTCATACAAAGACACCGACGGCCAATTCCGTTGGCTGGGCATGCAGTTCGTGTTGCCGCACATCAAGTCGGAATATTAGCTACAGAAAAACGTTGACGCACTGGCACAATTCATATAATATATAGATATGAAAATACCAGAAAATAATACCATAGCGACTATAAAGATCAACACCGGTGAAGAAGTGGTGGCCAAGATTTTAGCGCAGGATGAGCACACCATAACCTTGGACAGGCCAGTGGTGATCATGATCAGCCAGCAGGGACTGGCGTTTGGGGCTTTCGTGCCCACTTTGGACAACACCAACGGTATGACCATCAACAGGTCTGCTGTGGTGGCCATAGGCCCTTGCCTGGACAAGGTGGTCACTGAATACACTAATGCTGTTAGCCCAATTAAAACTGTGCCAAAAAGTCCATTGATAGTTTAGGTTGACATTTTAGAATACTTCAATTAACATTAGAGTTCAACTGGGATGACACAGGGTCATTCTTCGTTGACAAACAAAATGTAGTTCAGAGACTGAGATAGGCAACTATTTTTCGTCAGCTACAAAAAAGGAGAAAACTATGTCTACGGACAAAATAAAAGCTCTCAGCCAAGTGGTTGAGGAGTTCTACAAAGCAGGGGAGTCAGGAGATATCCCTAATTTCAAAACAAGATTAAAAGAAGCAAGGGCCAGATGGCAGAACTTGCAGAAGGACACAGAGATGGTGTTGCCACGGGGAGTGGAACAGGTTCCTCTAGATAGGATATACTGTGATTACAACATCCAGAGAGATCTCAGAGACAATCATGTGTTAAGGATCTGCGAGAAATTTGATCCCAGAGTGGTGCAACCAGGCTCGTCAGTCAAGAGAGGAGACTCATGGTATCTGTTCAATGGTCAACACACAGCGGTGGCCCTGTCGGTCATGGGGTTCACGTGCGTGCCATTGACCTGGGTGGAGACCAAGGAGCAATCATTTGACGCGGTGGCGTTCGAGATACTCAATGACACTGGCATATTGAAAGCAGGCACAGAAGAGATACACAGGGGATTGATCTACAGATGGCACAATGACGTGAATGGCACGGGGGACAGGAACCACCCCAGAGTCAAAAATGCCTATCTCGTGGACACATTGTTCAAGGAATGTGCCATAGATCTCGAACCAAAACGAGTAAGAAAGTCGTCAGGCAAATGCGGACCCAACAAACACTACTTCTCACATTTTGACTACGCCTACAAGGGACTTGAAATGACGGGAGATTTAGAGACGCTTAAAAAAATATTACTCAGCGTGAAGAAATACTATGGAGAAGAACAGGGCGGAGAGATCAACCAAGGCCTGTACATAGGATTGGTCAAGATGTATGCTCTGGCCAAGGAAGATGGTGCAGTGAAGTTCTTGCCAGAAAATTGGATAGACCTCATATTGGAAGCCCTGACCAAGGTGTGTGGCTTCAATGCACAGGGCATACACACAGCAGCCAAGGCACAATGGCAGCACACCCGAGGCACATCTTGGGACGCTCCAGTGGCCATGAGCACACTGATGAGAGAAGTGTTCATAGTGCAGGCTCACAAGGACAACATGTGGAATCCCCCTCATGAGCCCAAGGTGTCTATGGGCATAATGACCGGAGACATCTGTTCGGAATTCAAGCCATTCATCAAAAGAGCGGCCTGATGCTGGAACGATTTCGCAAACTGGATCAGGCTCTCGTGGGTCGGGTCCAGTTCCGATCCGCCAGCAAGGTGTCGCTGGAAGCGGAGTGTGCTGCCCTGGATAGATTCAAGAATGATCTTTTGAGCACCAACGTTGACAAAGAGGTCAAAGGCAAATTTTATTATTTCCTGCAGAGATATCTCAGAGAAGTGCAGAAAGAAAGATGTCCGGGCCCTGCACACTACACCGCTGAAGGGTACACGGATGGCAAGGCCCATCTGGAGCATCCAATACCACAAAACAAGATACTGCAGGCCTACCTAGAAGATCACATCACTGCCTTGGAGGCCATACACATGCCCTTGTGCATGATCGCCGACTGTGACAAACACACACTGGAAGGAGAGTGGCAATACAATGCCACTTGGGAACATCCTTTCAAGAGATATAAATTGGCGGGATTTACCAAACAGATCAAGAATTTGCGAGGAGAGATCATCGACCCAGGCACATGGAGCATAGAAGATCATTTCCGAATGATGGGCATTGACAATTCTATAAAAGATAATAAAATACAAGCATGATCCACACAATCATATTGAACGGGGTGCACTCCGCAGTGGACAAAGTGGAGCTGGCAAAAGCTATACAGAAATCATGCAGTGGCAAGGCAGAATACAAGTACCTGGATCCTTGCCTTAATGTATCTAAAAAAATCACGGCAGGATACAAGACAGTGGGACACATCATCGCAGAGGTGCTGGAAAAGGAGCGGATGGGTCGATACAATGGAGGAACGGTGCAGGTGACTCCACATATCACAGAGGAGATCAGGAATTGGATCGTGGAGACGCGGGCCAATAACACGGTCACAGTGATAGGCGGCAACGTGGGCGACTTAGAGAACCAATTGGCCATAGAGGCCGTGCGGGAGATGACCCTCAAAGAAAATGTCAGGATCGTGATGTATGTTCCTGTGCCCTATCTTAGAGCCGCAGGCGAGATCAAGACCAAGCCCGTGCAGCATTCTGTGAAGGAACTGATGCGTATGGGCATCATGCCCTTCGCTCTGTGCCTCAAGAGTGACAAAGAACTAGGCGAGGATGAGCTGAAAAAGATAGCCCTGTTCACCGGCGTGCCGAGACAAAGGATAGTGTGGCACATCAACGGGCTGGGAGACTGCGGCAAGAAACTGGCGCGATCCATATATCGTGGCCGATCATAGCAAGATAGCTCACTGCCGAGAAGTTTATCAATGGGCAAGGCCTTACATCAGAAATTTCACCGCTGCCATAGACGTGGGAGCGAGACAGGGACAATTTGCGATGAACCTGGAGTCTGATTTCAAAAAGATACATTGTTTTGACTTCAGAGACAAGACAAAGGAATTCCAACGGCACGTGTCCAGCATGCACAAGTATATCTACACAGTGGTGGGCATCGGGGATAGCGAAAGGACCACCTACACCAACAGCACCAGAGTTGGCAGGATCAAGGAGCGAGGCACTGTTATGGTGCCTATCAGGACCCTGGACAGTTTCAATATCTCCCAGGTTGGACTGATAAAATACGACGTGGAGGGATTCGAGACCAAAGCTGTCAAGGGTTCAATGCAAACCATAGAGAGATCATGGCCAGTAATAATCGTGGAGCAAAACAGAGGCAACCTGGATGCTGTTGAAATGTTGCGATCCATGGGTTATACCTGCCTGGGAGCATATCAACCGCGAAACATGGATTATCTTTTGGTAAAGCAATGATGTTGACAGATTTGGTAAGCGTGCTATAATATTCAATTACATGGTGCCACACAAGATCATAAAAGAGCTGGAAAGCGATAACTCTCGCAAGTTCAAGGAAAGCGTGATCGCTCGAGAGGACAAAAATAACAACACAGAATTTTTCGATGGCGTCAGCATGGCCATGGACAAGCTGCGTACCTTTGGACTCAAACAGGTACCAGAGAGCAAGCAGGACGGCCCCGGACTGGATTGGGACACGTTCCTTGGCACTGCGGATCAGCTGGAAAAGAGAACGCTGACCGGCAACGCTGCCAGAGACAGGGTGGACCATCTTAGATCATTGGCCACGAAGGACGAGTGGAACCACTGGTATCGCAGGATACTGATCAAGGATCTTAGATGTGGGGTAACAGAAAAAACAATCAATAAATTTAGCAGGATAAAGGTGCCGGTGTTCGAGTGCATGCTGGCGGATGACAGCAAGAAGCACGAGGGCAAGATGAAGGGCAAGGTGTTCGTGGAGCCCAAGCTGGACGGCGTGAGAGTCATCGCAATCTGCGACAAGGCAAAAAATGAAGCAGTGCTGATGAGCCGGAACGGCAAGGAGCTCACAAACTTTCCGCACATAAACACACAGTTCGAGAACATGATCGACGAATTAGATCAGAGCTGGGTGTTCGACGGCGAGATCATGAGCGCGGACTTCCAGAGCCTCATGAGGCAGATACACAGGAAGGGAGATGCCAAGACCGAGGACGCGGTGTTGAATCTGTTCGATTGCATGCCGTTGAATGAATTTGCCAAGGGCGGTTGCGCAAACACACTGGCCGAGAGGAAGAAATGGTTGGCTTCATTTGAATTTGGGGAAAATATGCGTTTGGTGGAAAGCGTAGAATTAGACCTGGACAAAGAATATGACAAGTTCATGAACTACAACAAGCAATGCATTGCAAAAGGTTTCGAGGGCATCATGATAAAACCACAGGACGGGGTTTATGAGTGCAAGAGATCCTCGCTGTGGCTTAAGGTCAAACCCTTCATAGAAGTCAGTTTGAAGGTGATAGACGTTGAGGAGGGCACGGGCAGGAACCAAGGCAAGCTGGGAGCTCTCATAGTTGAGGGCAAGGACGATGGCAAGTTTATTAAGACCAACGTGGGATCAGGATTGACCGACGAGGATCGTGAGACATTCTGGAAGGACACAAAAAAATTGATAGGGCAGATAGTGGAAGTTCGGGCAGATGCCATCACGCAGAACCAAGATGCCGTGGACGAGTATTCTTTGCGATTTCCGAGATTTCTGAGATTCCGGGGATTCGACAAGGGAGAAAAAATGTAATATGGACAAGAGGGAATATCATATAATAATAAACAGATCACGTGACGCACAGGATATATGGAAAGACGTGCCTGCCCCCATCAGAGGAAAATTAATAAGGATATTTCGTTTGAAGTTATTTCAAAACAAAGAGATATTGGCCAAACTAATCACCAGTGACTCTAAAAAAATATACAAAGAAGCATTGGGAGAGGTGTTCAATGCAATCGAGATGTGCGAGTTTGGACAGGGATTGTCCAGACAGCTGTATGGATTGACCATGCCGTCGGAAAAACAAGATCACACTCTAAAGGAAATGTGGCATCCTCTTGGAATCGTAGGAGTGATATCTGCTTTCAATTTTCCATGTGCTGTCTGGGCATGGAATCATGTGCTCGCAATAGTGTGTGGAAATTCTGTGGTTTGGAAGCCATCGCCACGAAGTAATAATGTTGCTCGCAAATGCAAAGAAATATGGGATCAATCCATATTGGAATTTTTGTCCTATAATAAAATTAGACACACACAAGGTAATAGATTTCATCTACAGGATCTGTTGCAGATAATAGAAGGAGGCAACGAACAGGCAGAATGGATGGCGGATGATTCCAGGGTCCATCTATTGAGTGCCACAGGATCCACAGAGATGGGCAAGTCATTGTCTCCTAGGGTGTCTGCTAGAATGGGCAGAGGACTGTATGAGTTAAGTGGAAATAATGCCATAATAGTTGCTCCCACAGCCAACATAGATCTGGCAGTGAAAGCAATTGTATCAAGTGCCATAGCGACCGCAGGACAAAGATGCACAACGGTGAGAAGGGTAATGATACAAGCTTCGATCTACGAAAAAGTATTGGATAGATTATTATCAGCATATAAATCAATCACTGTGGGTGATCCCATGGACAATAAAAATTTGATGGGGCCGCTGATTGATCTTGATGCCGTCAGCAAGATGCAAGATATATTATCACAGTGTCGTGGTAAAGGTCATACAGTGCATGGAGGAGAAATCATACAAGGCTGTTATGTGAGACCAGCTATTGTAGAAACGAAAGAACAGTGTGATTTAGTTAGAAGTGAAACATTCGCTCCGATCGTTTATGTATTGAAATATATTGGATTAGACAATGCCATTCGAATGAATAATATTGTGAGACAGGGATTGTCCAGCAGTATTTTTACTGATTCGGTACAAGAGGCCGAATGGTTCATATCGGCCACAGGATCTGATTGTGGCATCATAAACGTCAATGTGGGAACACATGGTACTGAAATAGGAGCTGCATTTGGGGGAGAAAAGGAAACCGGTGGTGGCAGGGAGATTGGTTCTGACAGCTGGAAACAATACATGAGAAGAACAACTGTGTGTATCAATTACGGAAATGAAATCATTTAAATTTGAAATACACGTCGGAGACTCCGTGGAGGTGGGCAGATTCCGTAATGTTACCGCCACTATCAAAGATATTTCAATTGACGAAAATGGACAACCTGTTATAATTACAAACAAAGGTCCAAAAAAATTGTTTAGTTGCAGATTGAGTAAACTGATGCCGGGCACCCAGACCCCCAAAGAAATTCTTAAAGGTAAGAAATGAGCAAGGCCAGCAAAGCGGGTATAGATACACAGGTCCTATTGTTGAAAGAAATCAAACAGCTGAATTTAAAAATAGATGCCTTGGACGCCAGGCTGAGCCGACACATCTCTTTCATAGAGAACGTGTACGCACCTCTCAGCAATAGCATAGACAAGTTCAAGAAATTGTTTAAATGAGCGACGACCTAGCAGTGATTTTCGGCATAGCCCTTGTGTTGTGGCTGGGCGGCGTGATAGGTTGGTGGCTGAGCTCGCGTTGGCACGAGAACAGATATAATGAATTGCTCAAGGCCAGCATTGCAGTAAATAAGATAACCATTGACTCTCTTCAAAAGACCATGAAGGAAATCAGGGAGAGAAAAGAAAAAGATCAAAAGGATGCCTAAGGAAGAAGTGTTGAAATTCAGTGGATTGGTAACGGAGGTGTTGCCCAACCAGATGTTCAGGATCAAACTGGAGAACGGTCATGCCGTGCTGGGCTACGCCAGCGGCAAGATGAAGCAGAACAAGATCAAGATACTCACGGGGGACAGGGTCGAAGTGGAGATCAGCCCCTATGATTTGTCCAAGGGCCGAGTAACCTACAGGTTCAAGTGATGTTGCTGGGTCATTATACACAATACATCAGAGACCCTTTAGGTCGAGCACTAGTGGCCTCCGCAGACGTTGGCCGACTCAGCGCTCACTTGGATCCGGTTACTGGCCCATGGACAACACAATGAGCGCAGAGGACAAAACAGCGGCCCCAGGCACACGCACGGTGATAGAAAGCAATCACATGGGTGGCCGATGGATTGATCGAGTGTACCAAATGGGAAACACGCAGCAGGTGGAATTGATCAATAAGGATTCCACACTATATGAAGGAAAGATTTATCGCAGGAGGATCACCCTGCAGAACGTAAAAGGCGAAAATTTCTTTGCCGTGGCCTTCGAATCGGCAGATGGTAGATGGTTTGATAATTGCGGCATGCCCATGAAGAAACCAGCCCAGGTAGTCAAGGAAGAGGAAGATTTAATTACCTAGGTCTTTTCTGTGTGTCTCTTTTGCCAGCACAGTGCAGATCAAGCTGATTACTGCCAGCGCTAACATCAGATAGCCAATATTGGCCAGACTGCCAGTTTTTACGGCTATGGTAGTGGCCACCAATGGGACCACGCCACCACCCAATGCAGCGGCCACCTGATTGGTTACGCCCGCTCCGGTATATCGCGTTTGCGAATTGAACATTTCAGGCAGGAAAGCAGCCAGCGGAGCCAACATGAACGCAGCGATGCAGACGCCATACATCAGCGGCCAGAATATATTGCCTGCTGCCAGTGCCGTCCACATGTGCCATGATACAATTATCATAGACACGTATCCAACTATGTAAATTATTCTTCGCCCCAACAAGTCACTGATGTGTGCTGTCAAAGGTATTATGAGCAAAGCGACAAAATAAGCAGTCAAGATCACGTCCATTATGTCACCTCTCTTCATTCCTAGATTGGTCACTGCCCACAGCGGAAAGAACACCGCGCTAAGGTAAGCGATCGCAATCTCTGGAGTCTTGATGCCAATGCCCAGCAGCAGTGATCTCCACTCATCTTTTACCACAGTCACTATTGGATATTTTACTATTTTATTATTGTTCTTGAGATTCTCAAATACCGGAGTCTCTGGCAATCTAGATCTGATCATGATGCCAAAAGCGATCAGTACCACGCTGAACAAGAATGGTATGCGCCAAGCCCAATTCAAGAAATCTGCTTCGAAAAATCTATTGACCAACCAAAAGCTGGCAACTGCTGCCAGCGAACCCAAGGGGAATCCGATCTGGACAAAGCTGGCGAAGAAACCTCTGTGTTTGGCGGGAGCATGCTCCAATATCATGAGGCTGCCTCCGGCCCACTCACCACCGAAGCTCAAACCCTGCAGAATCCGCAGGAACACAAGCAAGGCCGGGGCCCAGATTCCTATGGATGCATAGCTTGGCAGTAGTCCGATAGCAAAGGTGGCTATTCCCATCAGTATCGTGGTGGCCATCAGCATGGACTTACGGCCATACCTGTCACCAAAGTGTCCAAACAGTATACCTCCCAAGGGTCTCGCAATGTAGCCAACCGCAAACACTGCTATTGAAAGTATGATGCCCACGGCGGCATCTCCCGTTGGAAAGAATATTTTATTGAAAACCAGCGCAGTGGCAGTGGCGTATAGCAGGAAATCATACCATTCAAAAAAAGTGCCAAATCCGCTGGCCGCGGTGACCTTTAATATTTTCTTATCTTCAGCTTTCATTTTTTTTACTCCATGTCTTGAATTCATCATTCCAGTAGTATCCTGGCATCTTCACCTTCGTGCCATTGTGAACCAATTCACATTCCACGCGTACCACCATGCTCAGACGTCTAGTGATGTGATCCGGCACCTGCACGCCATGCCAGTTTGGGGACACATAGCTCTTCATCTCGTCTGCGTACACGTAGCCAGGCACCCAGAAACAGTTGCCCGCGGACACCAGATCACTGATGTCTCTCTGTACAGAATTAGCTATGGTCAAACTGTCATCGGTAAAATCCACAGTGTACAATGTGGGAGCATCGTGATACAGTAGTCCTGTCAATAGGCTGGCATCAAGATGCGTGGCCAGTTTGGAATTCAGATTGTCCTTGTTTACGTAATCCAACAGTCGGAGGGTGATCTTCCTGTCTAGATTTTTCATCTTTACGTTGTTGTCCTTTAAGAATTGCTTAACCATATTGGTGGTGGGCTCCAAGAGCTTTTTCATCTCTGTCATCAAAGGTTCATTTGCGCTGTGGCCGGGATCATATCCCTTCTGCACCTGCGTCCACAACATCCTGCCTCTGTAGTAGTGGCCGCACACTCCAGTTTTTGGTTCTTCGATCTTCCATGTCTGGGTCTTGTAAAAATCAAATATCTTTTGTATCTTCCCCATGAGATCACCTATAGGTTGCATTCTATAGGGTTTCCTTTGGTCGGGAAACAATTTGGAAGGGTTTTTGAAATACGCTCGATCCTGTCCCGGATGAACTGTCACATGCTCGTAACCATGCTTCTTTAATATGCCCGACACACGCTCTCCCCATGCAGGTGGCTCTCCGTTGTTATAGATCTCTATGTGCTCTGATTTGCCCACAGATTGGAAATTCTCCAGGCATTCTTTTTCCACGGCGTTGATCGTTGGGTCCGGAGATGGTTTGATGCTAAGGGCCATGGGGCACCATATATCATATTGCACGTCTTTTCTTGGTATGAGATTTATATTTGCTCGCATGCTAGAAAAAGAAATATTTTATTAAACCCATTGACCAACCACTGCCCATGATTATGAACACCACCGCCGCCGCGTATTCTCTCATCCTGATCAAGACCACAGCCCAGCCAAGGTTGCCTGCTACCAGGAACAATAGCCCGGATAATATGTGTAGCTGAAGGCTCGTGGTGATGGCCCCACAGAACATAAGGAAAGTGAGAAACCATTTGATGTATGGGTTGGTCTCTTGTTTCAAAACCCGCCTCCTCCCTGCATCAGAGCCTTAAGATATGACTCGCTAGGAAACAACAAGGCCATTATAACAAAAAAAATAATGATTGTAATGATAATTGTTGTTTTTTTGTTCATTTATAATTATATATGCTTATATTATGACCTTTGTTTAATTTTTAAAATTTCTCTTGCTTCTGTAGGGGTGGCTATCCCTCCTCCTAGATCTTTCACAATTCTCACAGCTTTTTCCACCAATTCTCTATTGCTCTTTGCCAGCACTCCTTTTTCTATATAGATGTTATCTTCCAATCCCACTCTGGCGTTGCCGCCACTGATCGTAGACAATGCCACAAAAGGCATCTGCCATGCGCCAATACCAAAAGCATACCAATTGGCTCCCTGTGGTAACAATTTCTTTGCATATTCTAACGTGTCCACACTGGACTGCCATCCCCATTTCACTCCTGTGCAGATCTGCCATAGGGGTGGGTTTTCTATTATGCCTTCGTCGATCAGCATCTTGGCGATGTGTAAATCACCACTGTCGAAAATTTCCAATTCTGGTTTGACCCCTGCAGCTTTGATGATGCCTGCCATTTCTCTCACCACTCTGACACTGTTGACAGTGATCTTATCATTGCCCCTATTCATTACATTGAGATCTAACGTGCATATGTCTGGACGTAGTTTCATTATGTGTTCAACTCGACGCCATGGCTCACAAAAACTTTCATAGGTTTTTCCAAAAACTACATTAGATGGGCCGGTAGCTCCAGGTCCTGTTGTAACATTTAATAATACCTCTTTGTTTTTTTCTCTAATACGTTGAATCACTTCCCTATAAAGATCCAGACTCATAGACGATTGTGCAGTGTGAGGATCTCTAACATGAATGTGCAACACGGCCGCACCAGCTTCTGCAGATTCCAATCCTGAATTGGCAATCTGTTCTGGAGTAATTGGTAGGTATGGAGTTTGTTCTGCGGTTGTCCATGATCCTGTTATTGCGCAGGTAATAATTGTTTTTTTATTCATTAAGTTAATCTTCCCCCGTCGACAACAAAAGTACTACCTGTCGCAAAACGTATATCCATGGCAAGACTTTTAATTGCGTTTGCTACATCATCTGGATGTTGTAATCTTCCCAATGGTGATGCTGCAGTTTCTTTTTTTATGTGTTCTAAAAAAGATTCTTTTTTTATATCAGATTTATCAGTACCACCCGAAGTTCCTCCAGATGATAGATATGCAGGAGCTATACCTAAAACACGAATGTTAGGAGCCAATGTTCGAGCCAATGCTTTGGTTAGATAATCCAAAGCTGCTTTACTAGCACCATAAGCCATACAACCTTTTACCCCATAGGTTGCAATAGAGCGAGCTGGAGAAATACTTGAAATATTAACTATCAAACTATCTCCACTTATTGATAATAACTCATGAAATTCTCTGATAATGGAAAAAGTTCCTCTGGTGTTTGTTAACATAATTTCATCAAATATATCATCTGTTAGTTCATATAAATTTTTTAAAGTCATAATCCTATTTCTACCTGCGGTATTGATTAATATGTCACATTTTTTAAATTTTTCTTTTACGATTTCGACTGCATGTTTAATGGTGTCTGTCTTTAAAATATCTACGTAAATGACTTTATGATTACTTCCTAATGTATTCAAATAAGATTGTAATTCTTCTATGTTATTTCTTGCTAACAAAATAATAGTGGCCCCATATTCACTTAATTTTTTAGCTGTAGCTCTTGCCACGGCTCCACCGCCGGTAACTACAATAATTTTACCATTAAGATTATCTAAAGGTTTAAATGACATTTTAATCTAAATCATTCTTTTATTTCTCAAGTAATTAGCTGGTAAAAAAGCAGTTGACAAAAAACCAAAATCTGTTACAATAATGGTAACAGAGGAGAAAATATGAACTACAAATGTTCAGCACAATCGAGACTGGTCATGGATCAAGTGATAGCAAGATGTCAGCGTGATACCAAGACCAACGACAAGTGGTCTGGAAATTCAGGCAGCTACATGTACATCATGGGCAGAGAAAATTCAGATGGCAAGGCCACAGGCGTGGTGCACAAGTTCCAAGCCGATGGCAGCCATAAGTTAGCAGGATCATTCAAGATCCTAGCTGATGGCACCATAACAAGGTTCACAGGTTTGAGTAAATCAAACTGGAATGAATATATGTCCAAGGCAGAATTTGATTACAAAAAGACATTACAGTCTGGTAATAAAACCGCCGCAGACGAAGCAAAAGCACAATCCAAGGTTGCTTAATGAATTCAGGTGCTCTACGGAGCACCCTGAATACAGATAAATATCCCTATGCTCCACGTTAAAATAAAAAACGCGGCAAAAGTGTTGCGTGGGTTATTTTCCAAAGAGACACTCAACAATTGGCTGAGTGAAATATTTTCCAAAACTAATCGAACTAGACTTTACATCATAGGTTCGCTGATGTTGATAGCCTTTGCTGCGGGCACCTTTTGGCCCAACTGGGTGGTAAAGAAGCAGGTGTCGGTGTCGGCCACGGACACCCTCAAGAACAAGGCGAGGAGTTTTGGCCTGGTGGAGCCACTGATGAATTACTACAACCAAAAGACCTTCATAGATGCTGTGAGCAAGTGCGTGGACTACCTCAATTTCGAATATGACAACGAGCAGGAGATACCCAAGGCCATAATAGTGGCCATGGCCATGATCGAATCCGACAACGGCACCAGCCGTTTCGCCCTGGAGGGCAATGCCCTGTTCGGCGTGAGGACCTGGAATCCCGACGAGCCACAGATCAAGGCCTACCGTAACCTGCACGCCAAATGGGGCGTGAAGAAATACCCCACCAAATGTGCCAGTGTGAGAGACATGATACACATACTCAACACCAAGTCCGTCCACAAGGAATTCCAAAGAGAGAGAACATTGCAAAGAGTTTTGGGCACTAAGAACGTGATGAGATTGGCGGGCAGCATCAACAGCTGGGCGCAAAACCCCGACTACAGCAACGAGATCAAGGACGTGATCCGAGACAACGGCTTGGACAAGCTGAATTGACAACTGTAAAATACCATTTATAATAGTGTACATGCGATTGGACCACGTTAGAGAGATTCATATTGAGCCCACGAGCCTGTGCAATGCGGAATGCCCCCAGTGCGCCAGGAACATCAATGGTTCAGGATTGAATCCCAACATAGGCTTGGACAGCCTGACGATCAACTACTTCACTAATTTTTTTACCAGAGACAACATAGCGAAAGTTAATAAAATATTTTTTTGCGGTAACGTGGGAGATCCCTGCGCCACTCCAGATCTATTGGAGATTTGCAGATATCTCAAATCTATCAAACCCGATCTAGTGCTGGGTATCAATACCAACGGCAGTTTGAAAACAGAAGAATGGTTCAGATCATTGGGAAAAATATTTAAGGGACCATTTGATTATGTGGTTTTCAGCATCGATGGGTTGGAAGATACCAACCATGTCTACAGAAGGAACACCAGCTGGCTCAAGATCATGCGCAACGCAAAGGCCTACATCAGCACAGGAGCCAGTGCCCATTGGGACATGTTGGTGTTCGATCACAACAAACATCAAGTTGATTCTGCACAGCGATTGGCACGTGAGATGGGCTTCACTTGGTTCAGGAGCAAGACCACGGATCGCTGGGACAGCTATCCCGAGACAGATGATCTCAGGGCTTCGGAACCCCACGTCGCCAAGGACTATTCCAATGAGGATATCCTTTGTGAAAAGAACAGAGACAAAAGCATCTTCATTGATTATCGTGGAGAAGTATGGCCCTGCTGCCACATGGCCTCGGCCTATCTATCTCACATCGATAGACATAGGCACGAAGACATCAGGCAGTACTCCAACAGCCAACTGATGATACAATACCAAGGAAAATTGATCACAGATCCGTTCTACGTGTGCCGCAGGTCCTGTGGAACAGAAACAGGTAAAAGATCACAATGGAAAAAGGAAATCCAACTGAATTGATCACAAATATTTTAAAAAAGCCAATAAAATCAAACAGTTATACAAGATCAACTTGGTTGACGTATTTGGTATTTGTGTTACAATAGTATTATGATAAAAGGCATAATAATTGGTGCGCTAGGTACCTATGTGTTCCTGGTACACCCAGACAAGATCCAAGACATAGTGCTGTGGACAAAACAGTCCCTGGTATATGCGTTGGATTGGGTTTCACTGAAACTGAAATCATAAACTAACCAAAGGAGAAAAATGAACAAGTCTATTAGACTTTGTGCCGCGTTTGCTGGGCTATTATTGATGGCCAACTGTAGCACCTACGCCATCAAGCATGATGGAAACAAGAATGCAACAGTTGAATCGGTACCATCTTGGTACGTGGACTACAAAGGATTTGATGGTAAGATATATCAAGAGACAGGTCAATCTGTCAGCCCTGATATGGAACTGGCCATCAAGAAGAGCATACTATTGGCCAAGGCAAAGTTGGCCGACAGGATCAACGGTGAGATGAACAACAGGACCACAATCGCCAAGAATGAGGGTGGCACTGATGAGAGCCAAACCGTGAAGGCTGGCGCACAGGACACTGTGGTCAACGTTATATCTGACACACTATTGATCAACTACGCGGTCACAAAGAAGGAAGTGTTCGCGACAGGAGACAAGAGCTACAGATCGTACGTGATGATCAGTATATCCAAGGAAGATGTGGACAGAGTGATCTCTGATATCAAGAGCAGAAAAAACTCTTCTCTATCTCCGGCCGAGCTGGATAAGAAAGCAAAAGACGTTTTAGACAAGAAGAGCTAGACCATGATCAGAATATTCATGGCGGCTCTGCTTGTGCTGACTGCACAGGCACTGCCCACACAGGCGGGCGGTCCCTGGAACAACCAATACTGCAACATAAAGACGGTGCAGATACGAGTGGTTGATACCGCGGGGAACTTAGTGGACGTCAAAACCGAGGAGACTGTGACTTGCGAGGATGGAGTAAAGGATTTCTTGCATGGCATGGGTATCGCGGATTCCTGCCAATACTTCACATGGATGATGCCGCTGGGGCAGACCATGGTGGAGCAGAAATCAATAGCATGTAAAAGAATGGATGGTGGATATGAGATTGTTCCGGGTTATCACTATATTAAGTAGTCTGTTATTTTTAGGCAACTGTGCCAGTGGGGGCTACGTCAGAGAAACACAGGGCACTTTTCATAATTTTCCTGAACCAGTGACGCTGGGCGAGAACCAGCTATGGTCCGCACCAGGCATGATGTGGAATCACATACAGTATCTAAGATTCAGCCTCAATGACGATGAGAAGAAGATGCACCAATCCGCAGTATTCCATGCGCTAAACAATGCAGAAAATGGCCAGATCACTGCTTGGCACAGCAGAGAGAGACTGGCGCAGGGCAAGGTGCGTGTGGTACACAGTTTTCCCATATCAGGTGGACGTTGCAGGGTATATCAATCCTATATTGAATTGAATGGTACCTCTAGGCATTTCACGAACAATGCGTGTAAAGGATTGCAATTTAGAGATGGTGGTTCTTTATATGAATGGAAATTTCTATACTAATTAGGTTGTATTAAGTGGTCCAGGGACGGCCTTCCACAAGTCCTCCCGCGTTGGCATTATCCGTTAAATTATTACCATTATATTTTGTAGGTAATTGATCGATATCGTATTGGTTTCTGTCTCTGTAAAATGGTTTGGTAGCATCAGGTCCGCTGGCCACCGTGCCGTCATCATTGAGAGTGTTGCCTTCTCTCTTGAGCTTTGCTAGATCCAGTTTTCCGGTCTGCTTCAACTCTTTATTTGCTAGATGTGCTATGCCGTTGGCGCTCATTTTGTTTTATTTATTACAGACTTGGTAAAAGAAAAATCAATAGCATTTTATACATCATAATGTTAGATTAAATACTCACATGTTTATTGCGTTATTGACGCTGTTGTCAGCGCTCAGCATTTCCGGCATAGCGGCCTTCTACAGCATCGTGGGGCTGGCCACCATATTCCCCGGCGCCTACTGGCCGGTCATAGCCATGGGATCAGCGCTGGAGGCCGGCAAGCTGGTCTGCGCTTCCTGGCTGTACCGAAACTGGCACGTGACCAATAGGGCCCTGCGCACCTACCTGTTCCTGTCAGTGATAGTGCTGTGCTTGATCACCAGCATGGGCATATTTGGGTTCCTCAGCAAGGCGCACCTGGAGACCAACTTCCAGAGCAGCAACAATTCGCAGCAGATACAGATAATCAACAGCCAGATCAAGAGCGAGCAGGATGTGATCGAACGTCAGCAGGAGATCATCAAGCGAAACTCCGGCGCGGGCGGTGGATCCGGTGAGCGGATAGCACAGTTGCGCGACAAGATCAAGCAGCTGGACCGAGAAGTGGAGGCCTACACATCACAGGGCGCCACCAGCACATTCTTCAACGACAAAGTGGCCAAGGGCATAGAATTAAAGAACAAACAGAAGGAAGAGCGAGACGCCATAGACAGGGAGATACGTCAACTGACCACCAGCAACCAGGGCAACAACGCACAGGCAGAAGCACAGATATCACGCAGCCAGCAGAGGATACAGCAGCTGATCAATCAGCGGGCGCCACTGCAGTCAGCACAGGTCAAGATAGACGCGGAGATAGGCCCCATCAAATACATCGGGGCGCTGGCAGTGGACCTAGGCCTGGCCAAGTCGGTGGACGTGGAAGCGGCGGTGAGATGGGTGATCATAGTGATCATATTCGTGTTCGACCCGCTGGCCGTGCTGATGTTGGTGGCTGCCAACCAGAGCTTCATGCAGCGGTTCCCATCACTGACCATCAAGCCCAAGGAGATCATAGACCTGGAGAAGCCGGACATCGATGCACCACCGGCACCCAAAGTTGAACCCAAAGTGCAAGAATGGAACGATTTCATGGACAAGGCCAAAGCAGAGTTGGCTCGAGAAGAGGCAATGGCCACCATGCAGGACTGGCAGTCCAAATTGCGTAAATTCAATGAAAAAATAAAAAAGACAGAGGTCAGTCCCACAGAGACAGCACCAAGCAAGGAAGAAGCCAAAGCAGACGACTCCGTCAGCTACGTGATCAAGGATGCCATAGAGATCAAGGCCACCGAAGCAGAATCGGAAAAAAAAAGACCTGAGGAAATAATAACCCAACATAATGTGCCTGACAGGATCAGGCCTGATCTCACGGAGGTCATAGAACCAGAAAATAGGTCTTTGATGGGCAGGTTGGGGCAGGTTTTCGTTAGGAAAAAAAAGCCCATCAAGATAGAAAAACAAGTTGCACAAGCCAAACCCATAGAGCAAACTAAAATGCCAACGCCAGATCCTGCGGAGAGCGACAAGGCATTGAAAATATTCCACAGCATCCACGGCAAATTTCAAAATGCCACCGACGAGGATCTAAAGAAAGAAAGAGATGATATCAATAGGGCGGCGTTCCTAGAAGCGTATCCGGTCACGGCAGAGGACAGCAGGAATCATCCTCCCATAACTGCGAGCCGCAGAGCATTCTTCCAGGACTATGTGGATGATATATTGCGGGGCAATACCACGGCAGATCAACTGCCGCCAGACGTGGCCCACACAGTGGCACTGATATTGAGCGAGCACCCGGACCCCGCCGTAACAGAACCAAAGAACACAGCAGTGGAACAGACCGGATTGAACACCATGACCACACAAGAATTCAAAGAAGTGTTTGGCATAGAACCCAAGGTGGAAAACAGAGACATCACGGACCAGGAATTGGACAAGCTGATAGATAGCTTCAAAGAAGACAACGCGGAACTGAAAGAATTTGACATAGTGATCAAAGATGGCAAAAAGATACGAGTGCCCAAGAAACACTACATTCAGAACGAGGAGCAGGTGGAGAGCAATGGTTGGAGCAAGATATTGGAGATCAGGGAACCAGAGAAGAATGAAATCATATTACCACCCATACAATCAGTAAATGAGCAGGATGTACCCACAGTCATGCAGCCAAAAATCCTTTTACCAAATGAGAAAATTACCAGACACAAAAAGAAGATGCTGAGCGACAACGAATATCGCCAAAGAATCGAGGATCGCATCAACAATCTGATAACTAGAATAGAACAGGGTGAAATTGCTTTGGGAGATCTGCCAGAGCAGGACCAAAAAATTATTATGGAGATTTTGAACTCAAATGGGTAGCACGGACAAGAAAACAAATGAGATACCACAAACAGAGCATCCGACTCTGGGCAAATTGAACCTTCGCAAGAAGTCAGGACAGATCACCTTGGTTACCCCTCCCAGCTTCTTCCAAAATCAAAACAAGAGTTTCTGCCTCGTGAATTTAAGCAAGAAAGACAAGGACAGTTTTGCTGATCAGTTGAACAAGCACATGCCGGTTGATGATCTCACTGTGTATCTATGGGATGACAACAATTTCTCAGCACTGGATCCTTTCGGCAACGACGAAGATGCAGAGTACGAAAAGTATCTGGAGAACTGGAGACCCAATGCCAAGGGGAGAGATTACGCATGGCTGTTGAATGCCTGCAGGACAGCGACCACGGTGGTTATGAACATGGACTACAGCAGCAATCAACTGAAAGTGTGGAGCGGCTACATATTGACCATGGCCAAGACATATTTTATAAACAGCAACGAAGATGATGCACGAGCGTTCTCTGTGCTCAACAGGAACAGGATACCCGCAGTGCCACATCTGTTCGAAAAGATCAAACGCAATCTAGATAGCAAATAGCATGAGCGGCGAAGAAAACCTCACGTGCTCGTTCTGCAGCAAAAGCAGGAAAGACGTCACCAAGATGATAGTGGGAGCCAACAAGGTGTCCATCTGCAACGAGTGCATACATCTATGCAACGAGATACTGGAGGAAGACAACGTCAAGATCAAGAAAGAAAAGGTCAAAAGCGGCGAGCTGCTCAACCCTGTCAAGATAAAGGAATTCTTGGATGACTACGTGGTGGGGCAGGACCATGCCAAGACAGTGATGAGCGTGGCAGTGAGCAATCACTACAAGCGCATCATGATGCCGCCGGAAGATTTTGAACTGGAGAAAAGCAACGTATTGATATTGGGCGCCACGGGATCCGGCAAGACGCTGCTGGCCAGGACCATAGCCAAATACCTCAGCGTGCCATTCGCCATCAGCGACGCCACCAGCCTCACAGAGTCGGGCTACGTGGGCGATGACGTGGAGAACGTGATCAGCAAGCTGTACAACGCGGCCAAGGGCGACAAGGAGATGACAGAGAAGGGCATAGTGTTCATAGACGAGATAGACAAGATAGCCAAGAGGAGCGAGGGCGTGAGCGTCACCCGAGACGTTTCTGGCGAGGGAGTGCAGCAGGGACTATTGAAAATAGTGGAGGGCACACTGTGCCGCGTGCCTCCGCACGGCGGCAGGAAGCACCCGGATGGCAATATGGTTGAGATTGAAACACGCAACATACTGTTCATAGTGGGTGGTGCTTTCACTGACCTGGAGAAGCAGCTAGAGCGGAAACACTCTGGCGGCATGGGATTTGGTGCCGAGATAGGCAGGAAGGAAGGCAATAGTTTTCTGTCCGAAGTCAAGCCCGAGGATCTAATCAAATATGGCATGATACCCGAGTTCGTGGGCAGGTTTTCCATGGTCACGCATGTGAACAACCTAAGCGAGCTGCAATTGGTCAGCGTGCTGACGGAACCCAAGAACAGCTTGGTCAAGCAGTACCAATACCTATTTGGTTTGGATGATATAGAACTCAGCCTGACCAAGGGAGCCAAATTGGCCATTGCCAAAAAAGCACGAGAACTGGGAACCAATGCACGAGGATTGAAGAGCATACTGGACACAACCCTGTTGCCCTATCAATTTGATGCACACGAAATGCGCAATAAGGGCGTGATCAAGGTAGAGATCACAGAGAACTGCATTGACGCAGGAGCGGATCCTGTGCTAATATTTAAAAACAAGGTTGATGAAAAACATAGCAAACAAAATATACAATAACACTATGCGGTCCGACGATCGCAGGGATGGTAACAGGGAGCGACGCTTCCGAGGCTACTACGTGGATGTGCCACCGGGTGGTGACGCAATCAAGGCATACAGAAAGATCAAGCGCATGATGAAGGAGAACAGGGTGTTCGAGGAGATGCGCGAGCGAGAAACTTTTACCCCACGCAGCGCCAAGCGCAGAGAAGCACGCAAGCAGGCCATGCTGGCCAAGCGCAGGGCCACCCGCAGGTGGGTGGAAGAAGCATATCCATGGACTTTGAAGCGTAAAAAATAAGCGTTTGAAATACTTGAATTTTTTTTTGGTAAAAAGGTCGTAAAATCTCACCGCAATCACTATATTAAGTTGTATAAATAACAGCAAGGCAGTGCCTAAAAGGGCTGTCTGATACAACCTTGCTTAACAATAGGAGGAAATGCGATGAGCAAAATTATAGGTATAGACCTGGGCACCACGAACTCGTGCGTGGCCATAATGGATGGCAAAAATCCCAAGATACTAGAAAACCAAGAAGGATACAGAACAACTCCATCGGTGATAGCGTTCACTGAGAGTGAAAAACTGGTGGGACATTCGGCCAAAAGGCAGGCCGTGACCAACAGCGAGAACACGTTCTTCGCCGTGAAACGTCTGATAGGAAGAACCTTCGACGACCCCGCGCTGAAGAAAGACATAGAAAAATTACCATATCGAGTGATCAGGGCAGACAACGGAGATGCCTGGGTGGAAAGCCGCAGCAAAAAGTACTCGCCGCCGCAGATCAGCTCATTCGTGCTGTCCAAGATGAAAGAGACCGCAGAGAAATATCTGGGGCAGACCGTGAGCAAGGCAGTGATCACTGTGCCAGCCTACTTCAACGACGCACAGAGGCAGGCCACCAAGGACGCAGGCAAGATCGCAGGATTGGAAGTGTTGAGGATCATCAATGAACCCACAGCAGCCGCACTGGCGTATGGCATGGACAAGAAGGAAGCCAAGACCATAGCGGTGTATGACCTGGGTGGGGGCACGTTCGACATCAGCATACTGGAACTGGGCGACGGGGTGTTCGAAGTCAAGAGCACCAATGGCAACACAGCACTGGGCGGAGAGGACTTTGACTCAGTGGTACAGGATCACATCATAGCGGAATTCCGAAAAGACACCGGCGTGGATCTCAAAACAGACAGGCTGGCAATACAGAGAATCAGGGAGGCAGCTGAGAAAGCCAAGATCGAGCTGTCATCATCAGCACAGACCGAGATAAACCTGCCGTTCATCACAGCAGACAAGACCGGTCCAAAGCACGTCAACATGAAGATCACCAGGGCCAAACTGGAGTCATTGGTGGAACATCTCATTCAAAAAACAATAGCACCTTGCAAACAAGCAATCAAGGACGCGGAACTGCAGACCAGCGACATACAGGAAGTGCTGCTGGTGGGCGGCATGACCAGGATGCCCAAGGTAGTGGAAGCAGTGAAAAATCTATTCGGCAAGGAGCCAAACCAAGGCGTCAACCCAGATGAGGTCGTGGCGCTGGGAGCGGCCGTGCAGGGCGGAGTGTTGCAGGGCGATGTCAAGGACGTGGTGTTGCTGGATGTGACACCGCTATCACTTGGTATAGAAACGCTGGGTGGCGTGTTCACTAGATTGATCGACAAGAACACCACAATACCATCAAAGAAAAGCCAGGTGTTCAGCACAGCAGAAAACAATCAGCCAGCCGTGAGCGTGAGGGTGTTCCAGGGCGAGAGGGAGATGGCCGCAGACAACAAGCTGCTGGGCAACTTTGAACTCACCGGCATCGCACCGGCCCCAAGAGGCGTGCCACAGATAGAAGTCACATTCGACATCGACGCCAATGGCATAGTGCATGTCAGCGCCAAGGACAAGGGCACTGGCAAGGAACAGAAGATACAGATACAGGCCAACAGCGGCCTCAGCGACAAGGACATAGAAAGAATGATCCGAGAAGCGGAAGCCAACAAGGAGGCCGACAAGCAGAAACGCGAAGAGATCGAGGCCAAGAACAGTGCCGAGAGCCTCATGGACAGCACCGAGAAGAGCTTGAAGGAGCACGGTGACAAGTTGTCGGACGCAGACAGGGCAGCGATCAGCGCAGCCATGGAGAGCTTGAAGAACGCCGTGAAGTCCAACAGCGCGGCTGACATAAAAGAAAAGACCAACGCGTTGGCACAGGCCAGCATGAAACTGGGAGAAGCTGTGTACAAGAGCCAGCAGCAGCCCAACACCGAGGCCACTCCAAAGAAGGAAGATGGCAAGGTTGTGGATGCGGAATACACGGAGGTCAAATAATGAACGAAATTTGTGCAGGCAATTACCTGTATAAATATGCATGCGACAGTGCTGGAGATAGGCTGTTGCACATCAACCTTGCTAACAATAGGAGGAAAGCAAATGACTAAGAACCAACTATCTATCTTTAATCAGTTGAGGCCCGTTACCGTGGGTTTCGACAACGTTTTTGATCACTTCGAGAGAATGTTCAATGACGATTTCTTCAACGTGCCAACCGTTAACTACCCGCCTTACAACATCGTGAAGACTGGTGCTAACGAGTACAACGTTGAGGTGGCCCTGGCGGGATTCAGCAGAGACGACGTTTCTGTGGAATTCGCAGAAGGTGTGCTGACCATCAAATCCAAGGACAGCAAAAAGTCCGAGAAAAAGGACGAGGATGGCAACATCATACACAAGGGCATATCCAAGAGATACTTCAGCAAATCATTCACCGTTGCCGATGATGTGGAAATCAAAGGCGCCGAGCTGAAAGATGGCCTGTTGACTGTGTCAATGGAGAGAATCGTTCCAGAGAGCAAAAAGGCCAGAGTGATCGATATCAAGTAAAGATCATCAAACAGATAGGGCGGTGGCAACATCGCCCTATATAATTCCATAGACATAATACTTAAATATGCTATAATAAGGAACAATGATGGCAGATATAGCAACAGTAATAAAGACCGAAACCAAAGAAAAGATCAAGATAGAGGAACCCGGCATGTATGACGTGCTGTTCCTAAACGACGAGATCACCACAGTGGATTTCGTGATCAAGGTGCTGAAGCAGATTTTCAACAAGACACAGGATGAGGCCATCAAGATCACAGAATACATTCACAAGAACGGGCAGGGCGTAGTGGGCTCATACCTGTACGAGATAGCAGAGCAGAAGGGCATAGAGACCACGCTGCTGGCACGCGAAGAAGGATTCCCACTACAGGTCAAAGTACAGAAGCAAAAATAACATGAACCTGGTGAGGCGACTGGATGCCATGGTGAGACAGAACCAGGACATCATGGAATATTTGCGAAACGCGCACAGTATCAATGACTACAGCATGAAGGTGGGCAGCCTGGACTACGCGATCAGCAGGATCAACACCATAATACTGAGACTGAGCCAGTATCCATTACTGGCAGATGAATACTTTTCTGAACTAAAGTCCTGTCACAATTCTGTGCGAGCATTCCATAAGAATATGGCGAGAACAGAAACATGGCCCAGATTCCTGCGATGGTATCCTGAGTTCAGAACACACTGGATTGGCAGGAAACAATTTCCTCGGATAGCTCGCCTACTGGCTCGAGTTGAAAACGATATCAGGAATTAATCTTGTGTTTTAATCTGTAGATATTCTTCTAACTTTTTGTTAGGCCAAATATCATGATAAAAAAATATTTTATTGTGAAAATTAGATCTACCACTTCTAGTATTGAATGTTAAATATTCCGGTTGTGATAAACAATTCTTGATTAACTCTATGTTTAATTTTTTACTAATAAAATTTTTAGAATTTTTCATCAACCATTTTTTAATATTCTTTATGCGGTCTTCTGTTGGTTGTTCGTAAAATTGTTCTATATTTAAATTATTTAATAACAGTTGATAAGACCAATTCTTTGATAAAAAAAATATTGACTCTTTTTTATTAAATTTATTTTTTAAAAATGAAATAAATTTTTTATCGTAATCTAAAATCATTTTTAATTTAGGAAAAAATGCATTAACAACAGCCAAACTCCAAAAATCGTTGTGAGAATCTATTATGAAGATTTGATCAATTTGATATTTTTTATATAATTCATAACATTCTGAAAGATATCTCAGATATAAATGTGTAATTTTTGTATGGGGGAATTGTATAGAACAGATCAATACACGTTTATCTTTCAAAACATCGTCGAGTCTAAGGGCAACGATATCGTTGCCCTCAAACAAATTTATATTGATGTCTTCCATTGAAGAAGAATTATGATTTTAATATAGAATCGATCAATCCAGGAGTAAAAAATTTAGTATACTTTGTATACAAACCTTCTACAGAATCTTTTAATTTTTTAGATTCAGCAGCTGATAATTCATGGAAAGTTTCGATTCCAAGTTTTTCTTGTTCAGCTTTATCGCCAGAAATTTTTTCAGCATCTTCCACAGACCAGGTTCTCTCTTTTCTTGAACTGTTTAAAGCGGCCTGTCTCATGATCATTTGATCTTCTACGCTTAGGCTATTCCAAAATTGTTCACCGATGACAATCGTGGTTAGATAGATACTGTGTTTGGTGTTGGTAACATGTTTATGAATGTCACTTCTTGCTTCTACACTGTATCTGGGCAAGGTAGTTTGAACCGTGTTAACTTTTGCAAGTTGATTTTTAAGTTCCTGATCCGAATTTGTTAATGGCTGTAATAAGTCCGGTATTGATTCATAACCACATCCAAATGCTTTGCACATGTCAGCAAAAATTGGATTGGTTTTAATACCAACAGTTAATCCTTTTAGATCTTCTGCTGTCTTGATCTGTCTGTTAGAGGCCATTACTCTGTAACCACCGCTATATGTGAAGGCTAATCCTCTCATAGCAGTTTTTTCTGGCAATGTTTCGTTTAACATTTTTTGACCAATTTCACCTTCTAACACTCTAGAAACATGATCATGATCTTTAAACAAGAATGGCATATCAAGAGCGTAAAAATCCGTTGCTCTGGCAGCACCCAATGTCGCTATGTAACATTGGCTCATTTGTACTTCACCAGATGTGATTAAAGCTGCAGGGTCAAAACCTAATCCATTATGAAATTTATTAGCATACTCGGAAATTGTGTACACTTCTATTTCTAATCTGCCATTAGTTAATTGTTTGATTTCATCGCAAAAAGCGTTGGCAGTTCTCAAAAACAAATCAATGGGCTCGTGGAATATAACCCAACGTATTTTCTGTGAATTCTTATCAGTCATAAATTAATCCTTTTTTTTTTAGTAAAATATGCTTGCTTATTTACCAAAATGTCTATTTTAAATTTATAGAATTGAGTTGTAAAGTCAACTATTAACAAGTATAATAAAAATCACCTTTATGCTCAAATGGCTGTTTTACACCGTGCCGGACCGTTATAAATTTGTGTATGTGTTTCTGCTGGTGCTGAACATGGTCATAATACCAGAGTATGTGCTCAAAACTAGATTAAATACAATGGGGGAATTAGTAAATTTCCTTACCTATGACTTATTGTTCTATGTATTTTTTGTTAAGATCAATAACATCAACA
>Ga0194134_10001860_pt1 | contig 26638 bp, 19 predicted proteins | sample TA2KigOff0mmetaG_FD_148602 | JGI IMG/M metagenome (GOLD analysis project Ga0194134, IMG submission 148602) | Freshwater microbial communities from Lake Tanganyika, Tanzania - TA2015056 Kigoma Offshore 0m | ecosystem: Environmental > Aquatic > Freshwater > Lake | place: Tanzania: Lake Tanganyika... | reverse complement strand
CAGGCCCAGCCCGAGCCAAACCGGGTTTTGGCAGCAGTTTCAAACTGGCTTACAAAGGCCTCGTAACTTCCAAATGACGCTTTTAAAGAGGCCAATAAGGCCCCTTGAGGGGTAGTTCCGCCCATGGGCTGAAGAATGCTCCAGAAAAGTTCGTGGTTGTAATGCCCTCCCCCATTGTTGCGCATCTTGGTGGAGTACTTGGAGATGGAAGCCAGTACCTGCTCCAAAGGCAGAGTAGTATCCACGCTTTCTTCCTTGGCTGCATCCCGCAGGTTGCTCGCATAAGCGGCTGCATGCTTGGTATAGTGAATCTCCATGGTCCGCGCATCGATGTGCGGCTCCAGGGCAGCATACCCATAAGCCAAGGGCTGCTGGGTAAATCCCGTAGTGAATGCGGGTAGGCTTTCCTGTCCAAAAAGGTCGGAAATGCCGCTTCCTAGCAGGCCTACCGTCAGCCCTGCTTTGGCGGAATTGGCGAGAAAAGTTCTTCGACTGGGATGGCTTGGATTCGTTTTCATGGCGTTTGATTTGGATACACGAAGCTACACTATTTTAAGAATTTTTGGGCGGATAATGCACATTTTCTTGAACTGAAGGTTAGGGTTTTCCTTTCACCACAATTCCGTAAGTTTGTAGCTCATTTAGGAAAAATTTCTTCCAAACCTCTCAAAAAATGGCCCTACCCCAGGACATGCAATTTTACAAGTATCAAGGCACGGGCAATGACTTCGTGTTGATCGATGATCGGGCTGCCCACTGGGACCTAGCCAACATCAACTTGGTACAGGCCCTCTGTCACCGAAAGTTTGGAATTGGTGCAGATGGGCTGATCCTGATCCGCTCCCATACGGACTACGACTTTGAAGTCATCTATTTCAATGCCGACGGCAGCCAAAGCTTCTGTGGCAATGGGGCGCGCTGCGCGGTGGCCTTCGCGGCCTTTCTCGGAATCATCTCCCAGCAAACCCGATTTCTAGCCATCGATGGCCCCCATGAGGCGAGCATCGCCGATGGACTAGTGGCACTCAAGATGGGGGATGTGTCCGAAATCAAAGAAAGCCTAGGAGATGCTTTTGTCCACACAGGATCCCCTCACCACGTGCGTTGGGTGGAGCAATTGGAAGATTATCCTGTCTTTGAACAAGGCCAGCTTCTCCGCCACGACCCTTGCTACGCTTCTGGAGGCACCAATGTAAACTTTGTACAAAAACTAGGCGATGCCGAAATTTTCGTCCGCACCTTTGAGCGTGGGGTAGAAAATGAAACCCTTTCCTGTGGCACAGGAGTCACAGCTGCTGCACTCGTTTGCGGGGCCCTCACCCAACAAAAAGACATCCAAATCCGTACCCTTGGAGGGAATTTGCGCGTGACCTTTGATGGAAATGCCCATAGCGGATTTACCAACATTTGGTTAATTGGGCCTGCTCAACAAGTTTTCTCCGGGCAATTCCGCTCGGAAGACTTTTGCTAAGCCCAGTGAATTACCCAACCCAAAGGAGTACCAATTCTAAAAAAAGGACGTAATTTTAAGCCCCCCAGTCAAGGGAATACATACAGAATTATGCTAGATTTTATTGCCAAAGGATTGGCCAAGATTTTTGGAACCAAATCCGACCGAGATATCAAAGAATTGCTACCCAAAGTGGCAGAAATCAATCAGATTTTTTCAGGTTTTTCGACCTTGAGTGACGATCAGCTTCGAGGAAAAACTCAAGAAATTCGCGCTCAAATCGCTGCTCGACTCAAGGACATAGACGATACCATTGTTGGGATTAAAGCGCAAATAGATGCGCTTTCTGCTGAAGCAGTGCAGCAAAAAGATACCCTCTTTAATCAAATCGATGCCCTGGAAAAGGAGCGCGACAAGGAACTAGAAAAAGTTTTGGAAGACGTCATGCCTACCGCCTTTGCCATTGTCAAGGAAACGGCACGGCGATTTAAAGAGGTAGGTAAATTACAGGTAAAGGCAAGTCCTAGAGATCGAGAACTTGCGGCCAGCAAGGCCAACGTAAAGGTAGAAGGAGACGAAGCCATTTGGTACAATACCTGGATCGCTGCGGGCAACCAAGTGGTCTGGGACATGGTGCACTACGACGTGCAATTGATTGGTGGCATGGTACTCCACAAGGGTAAAATCGCCGAAATGGCTACCGGGGAAGGAAAAACCCTCGTTTCTACCCTCCCAGCATTTTTGAATGCCTTGTCGGGTCGTGGCGTGCACTTGGTGACGGTCAACGATTACCTGGCCAAGCGCGACTCCGAGTGGAATGCGCCCTTGTTTGAGTTTCATGGACTCACGGTAGACTGCATAGACAAGTACCAGCCCAATTCTCCTGGGAGAAAAAGAGCCTATGCCTGTGATATTGTGTACGGAACCAACAACGAGTTTGGCTTTGACTACCTGCGTGACAATATGGCCCGCGAAGCGGAGGACTTGGTGCAAGGCAAGCATCACTTTGCCATGGTGGATGAGGTGGACTCCGTCTTGATTGATGATGCCCGAACTCCTTTGATCATTTCTGGGCCCGTACCCAGAGGGGATGTGCATGAATTTGATCAAATGAAGCCCCGAGTGGCCACGCTTGTGGAGGAACAACGAAAATTGGTGCAAGGGTACCTGAGCACTGCCAAAAAATTGATCGCTGACGGGAACGACAAAGAAGGGGGCTTGGCCTTATTTAGAGCGTATAGAGGGATCCCCAAATACAAGCCCTTGATCAAGTACCTTTCTGAACCAGGTGTTCGGGTCATTCTTCAAAAGACGGAGAACTTTTACCTCCAAGACAACAAGCGCAACATGCCTGAGGCAGACGAGCCCCTCTTGTTTACCATTGACGAGAAAACCAACGTGGTTGACCTTACGGATCGAGGAATAGAAGCGATGACAGCAAAAAATGAGGACCCTACCTTCTTCATTTTACCGGATATAGGCGTGGTCATTGCAGAACTAGAAAAAGATGCAACCCTCCCCGACGCAGAGAAATTGGTGCGCAAGGAGGAAGTCATCAAAGATTACGGCATCAAAGCCCAACGTATCCATACGGTCAATCAGCTTTTGAAGGCCTACTGCATGTTTGAGCGGGACACGGAATACATACTGGTAGATGGGAAAGTCAAAATCGTAGACGAGCAAACGGGTCGTGTGATGGAAGGCCGACGTTATTCTGACGGTCTACACCAAGCCATTGAAGCCAAGGAAAACGTGAAGGTGGAGGATGCTACCCAAACCTATGCTACCATTACCCTACAAAACTATTTCCGCATGTACCACAAGCTGGCGGGCATGACAGGTACGGCAGAAACGGAAGCGGGGGAATTCTGGGAAATTTACAAGCTGGATGTGGTAGTCATTCCTACCAACAAGCCTATCATTCGCCAAGATCGAGAGGATAAGGTATATAAAACGGTACGTGAGAAATTCAATGCGGTCACCGACGAAATCAACGAATTGGTGGCACAGGGTAGGCCAGTGCTTGTGGGTACTACCTCGGTAGAAATCTCCGAGGTGCTTAGCCGTATGTTGACCTTGAAAAAAATTCCTCACCAGGTATTGAACGCAAAGCAGCATGCCCGAGAAGCAGAAATAGTAGCTGAAGCGGGAAAGCCAGGTACAGTGACCATCGCCACCAACATGGCGGGAAGAGGTACCGACATCAAGTTAACTCCTGAGTCCAGAAAGGCAGGAGGTTTGGCAATCATTGGCACGGAAAGGCACGAATCCCGTCGTGTGGACAGGCAGCTGAGAGGTCGTTCGGGCCGTCAAGGGGACGTGGGATCCTCCCAGTTCTTCGTGTCTTTGGAGGACAACCTGATGCGCCTATTTGGATCCGACCGGATCGCCAAGCTGATGGATAGAATGGGGCTGGAAGAAGGAGAGGTCATACAGCATAGCATGATTACCAAATCTATAGAGCGGGCTCAGAAAAAAGTAGAGGAAAATAACTTTGGTACCAGGAAGCGACTCTTGGAATACGACAACGTCATGAACTCTCAAAGAGAAGTTGTCTACAAACGAAGGAGAAATGCCTTGAAGGGAGATCGATTGGAACTAGACATCCTCAACCTTTTGTACGATGTGAGTGAAAATTTGATAGAAATGGGCAAATCCACGGAGGATGTAGAAAATTTGCGCATGAATACTTTTACAAGCCTAGGTATAGATTACTCCATCAGCATCCAAGAACTAAAAAGTAAGGAGGCTTCAGTACTTACTCAAGAGCTTTATGCCCTAGCCTTTGACTTTTACCAAAAGAAAAATGCCCAAATTTCCACCTCTGCCCTTCCCGTATTCAAAAAGGTTCAAGAAGAGCGAGGGGCTACAGTCAAAGACATCATGGTCCCCATTACCGACGGCATCAAGCAGATTGGCGTAGTGTCCAATTTGGAAAAAACGATACAAACAGAGGCCAAAGAACTCATCCGCTCCATAGAGAAGAATGTTACCCTAGCCATTATTGATCAAAATTGGAAAGAACATCTCCGGGATATGGACGACCTCAAGCAATCCGTGCAAAATGCAGTATATGAGCAAAAGGATCCCCTCTTGATCTATAAGTTTGAGGCCTTTGAACTTTTTAAGCGCTTCATAGGCAAGCTCAATGAAGACATGACCTCCTTCCTGACTCGAGCAGACCTGCCCAAGCAAGATCCTGCACAAGTGCAACAAGCACAGACCCATCGAGCACCCGAACCCAAGGTGCAGGCCTCAAAAGCAGAAGTGGGCAACACCTTGAATCCCTCTGCTCCACTTGTCGCTACGGCTGCTGCAGGAGCAGGGCGCCCAGCCCCAGCCCCAGTGGCCCCAAGGAGGGTAGAAAAGACGTATGGCAGAAACGACAAGGTCTCCGTACAGTACCAGGATGGAAGCACCAAAAAGGATGTCAAATACAAAAGTGTAGAACAAGACATAGAACAAGGACGTTGTGTAGTCATTGAAAATTAAAGGGTAATGAAAAATTTTTGGATACTTGGTTTGGGATTACTGGCATGGGGTTGTAAGCCTACTGTGGTACTTCCTACAGTTGAAAAAAATTCATTTTCTGCCTATTATGAAGATCGAAAGAGCACCTTGCCCACCTTCCCTGAGTACAAGCAGATCATGCAGCAGGCACCTCCTGCTTCTAATTTGCCTTCGCAAGCCGTCGATAAGGAACTAGAAAAATTGGCATCCAAGCGATACCAACGTGCAAAAATGGAGCCCTACTTTACTGGGTATACCGTATTGGTGTATTCGGGGGTAGATAGAAATGAAGCATTTAAGGCAAGAGACCATGTGACCCTATTTTTCCCAGAGATTAGCCCAGAGATGCAGTACCAGCAGCCCAGGTATTTGGTGAAAGTGGGTCAATTTGCCTACAAAATAGAGGCACAGAGGATTTTTTCTCTGCTAAAGACACAATTTCCTACCGCTAGAATCCTTCAAGACAGGTTCCAGCGGAAGGAATATAGCCCCCCAAGCACAGACTCCAATGCTGAAAGAACAAATTAAATCCCTTGCTCAACGGTACAAGCAGGAAGTGGTCGCCTGTAGAAGGCACCTGCATGCCCACCCCGAGCTTTCCTTTGAGGAGTATGCTACGGCTGCCTTTGTAGCCGAAAGATTGAAGGAGATGGGGATTACGGAACTAGAGTCCAAGGCAAGCACAGGATGGACAGCACTGATCAAGGGCAAAAATCCGGAAAAAAGGGTAGTTGCCCTTCGCGCCGATATGGATGCTTTGCCTATTGTGGAAGCCAACGATGTGCCGTACAAGTCCCAAAACCTGGGAGTAATGCACGCTTGCGGTCACGATGCCCACACCGCCTCTTTGCTTGGAGCGGCGAAAATATTAAACGAACTCAAGGGAGAATTTGAGGGAACCGTAAAATTAATTTTTCAACCAGGTGAGGAGCGTATTCCTGGTGGGGCTTCCCTGATGATTCAGGACAAGGTGTTGGAAAATCCTCGCCCCCAAGCCATCATTGGGCAGCATGTCATGCCTATGATTCCTGCCGGAAAGGTGGGATTTCGCTCCGGTCTTTACATGGCGAGTACCGATGAGCTGTACTTGACCATCACCGGAAAGGGAGGGCATGGAGCCATGCCGGAGACCTTCATTGATCCTGTTTTGATTTCTGCACACCTCATTGTAGCCCTGCAGCAGGTTGTCAGCCGTGTGGCCAACCCCAAGATGCCTACCGTGCTTTCTTTCGGACGAGTAGAGGCCTTGGGAGCGACCAACATCATTCCCAACGAAGTAAAGATCCAAGGCACCTTCCGCACCTTCGATGAGAACTGGAGGGCCCAAGCGCACGAAAAGATGAAGAATATTGCCCAAGGCCTAGTAGAGGGTATGGGAGGAAGTCTTGATTTTGAAATTTGTAAGGGCTATCCAAGTTTAAAAAACAATCCTGCCCTGACGGACCGTTCATTACAGGCAGCAAAAACGTATTTGGGGGAAGAAAATGTACTTGACCTGGACATTTGGATGGCTGCCGAAGATTTTGCCTTTTTTTCGCAAGAAATCGACGGCTGTTTTTACAGACTAGGTACACGCAACGAATCTCGAGGGATTGTGTCTGGAGTACATACCCCCACCTTTGATATAGATGAAGATGCTTTGGAAATAGGGGCCGGTCTGATGGCTTGGCTGGCCGTTTCGGAATTAGCAGCAGATTAATCCATTTCCCATATTACTTTATTGTAGGCCTTATGAAGAAGTTTCAAATCGTTTTCCTTACCCTTATTTTAAGTCTTGCTACTTCCCAAGCCATGGCCTGGGGCCAACTGGGGCATTATTTAATCGGGTACATGGCAGAAAGGCAAATGAAAAAATCTACACGTAAAAAGGTAGAGGCTCTTTTACAGCCTACCTCTCTTTCAAAAAGTGGAACCTGGATGGATGACATCCGTTCGGATAAAAGCTACGATTATGCCACCACTTGGCATTACCTCAATAGCCATCATGGAGAGTATGATCCTAACAATCAGGAGAAAACGGGTGACGCTTTCGAGGCCATTCAGCGAATCAAGGCAGAGTTGAAAAAAGGAGGCCTGGATTCCAAAACTGAGGCAGAAAAGCTGAAGATGCTCATCCACATGATCGAGGATATCCACCAGCCCCTGCATGTAGGAAAAGGTACGGATAAGGGAGGTAATGATATCAAAATCGAGTTTTTTGGACAGCCCACCAACCTGCATGCGCTCTGGGATAGTGGCATGATCGATCGGCAAGGAATGAGCTACACCGAATTAGGAGATGAATTATACCGGCGGATGAGCCCTCAGCTACAGGCCAAGTACCGGGCAGGGAGTATGGAAGATTGGCTCAAGGAGGCGGTAAGTTACCGAGCCAACATGTATAATCTGCCAGAAAACAATAAAGTAAGTTACCTCTACATGTACCAGAATTTTTCTATCGTAGAGGAACGTTTGATTGCCGCTAGCGTGCGTCTCGCCCAGGTGTTGGAGGAGATTTATCCGTAATAAAAGGGAATAGATTTTTATTTTTGAGAAAATTGTCTTAAATTCAGAGACAAATTTCTCTCAATGTATCCCATCGCCCCATCCTCAAATCTCATTTCGGTTATCAATGAAATGGAGTCCTACGCGACCAGTCTACCTCGGTATGGACGTCAGGCTCACAAATCCACGCTAGGCAAGGGCCTTCGCTCGGCCCAGTTTTTTTCGGACCGGATGTTGTTGGTGGAGCTGATTCGCAAGGGGATTCCCACTACCCTGTTTTTGACGATCAAAGATTTGGCTCCTTTTTCAGACGAGGAGTGGTCTGATTTTTTGGACATTTCCCTGAAGTCTTTGCAGCGCTACCAAAAAGAGCCAGAATACCTGTTCAAATCCATCCATTCCGAAAAAATCATCGAGCTGGCTGAAGTGACGGTGATGGGCCTGGAGGTGTTTGATACCGCTGCCGATTTTGGAGCCTGGCTCCATGCGCCCAGTCTTGCTCTTGGAGGCAAGAGGCCACTGGAATTGTTGAAGGATTCCTACGGCCAGGAGCTGGTTATCCAGGAGCTACACCGCATCGATCAAGGAATCTTTGTCTGATGCTTGTCTATCGCTTAGTGCGGAAAAAGTATGCCAATCCCTTATCTGGGGAAGGGGCTTCTCGATCGGGCAACCGATGGAACTCCAAAGGCACGGCACTCATTTACTGTGCGGCAAGTCGCGCTTTGGCCATGGCTGAGGTAGTGGTTCACCTTTCCTTGGGGCTTTTGCCCAAGGATTACGAGATGGTCGAACTGGAAATTTCGAGCAAGGTGAGTATCAAGAAGCTTCCCCTGGAGACCTTACCTGAAGGCTGGAATAGCTTTCCCCACCTGCTTAAGACCCAGCGGTTCGGGGATGAATTTGTAGCAGCGGAGAAAAGTTGCGTGCTGCAAGTACCTTCGGCAGTTGTGCCTGGGGATTTGAATTTTTTGCTAAATCCCATGCATCGAGATTTCGCTCAGGTTCAATTCAAAAGTAGGGTAGATTTTCCCTTTGATCCGCGGTTTTTTGGGATCTGATTACTTTTGTGTGGCCTGAAACTTGGCTTTCGCCCCATCTAAAAATTCCACAAATGCAGCAATGTCCGTGTTGTGGCCTCTAGGAGTGGCAAGCAACTGTTCCTGGTGGTCCAGGATGACATAGTAAGGCTGGGCGTTGTTGTTGAATCGGGTGATCTGAAAATCTGCATTTTGCTTGCCGAGTGTCTTTTTTACTTTCCCGTCGTAGCTGGAGGTGTACCACTTGCTCTCGGGGAGTTCCAGTCGCTCGTCGATGTACAAGGCCACCATGACAAAATCTTCCTTTAACCTTCGGAGTACCTGAGGATCCACCCATACATTTTCCTCCATCTTGCGGCAATTGACACAGCCATGTCCTGTAAAATCAATAAGCAGGGGCTTGCCTTCCCTTTTTGCAGCAGCTAGGGCTTGGTCGTAGTCAAAATAGCCCGGGATGCCATGCGGAATTTTGAGTAGATCCCCATACAGTACCACTTCTGTGGAGGGGCTTACTTCATCGTTACTAGAGTTTCCAGTGAGGCTAAACTGTTGGGTCGTCAGTGGAGGCAAATACCCACTTAGTGCCTTGAGCGGAGCTCCCCAAAGGCCTGGAATCATGTACACCACGAAGGCAAAGGTAATTAAGGCCAGCAGCAAGCGAGGCACGCCCAGTTGTTCTATTTTGGAGTCGTGTGGAAGCCTGATTTTTCCAAGCAGGTAGAGTCCTAAGGCAGAGAAAATCACAATCCAAATGGCTAAGAACACATCTCGGTCTAAGATTCCCCAGTGATACACCAAATCGGCAACGGAGAGGAATTTGAAAGCCAAGGCCAATTCCAGGAAGCCCAAGACTACCTTCACGGTATTTAGCCAGCCTCCAGATTTGGGAAGGCGCTGCATCCACTCTGGGAAAATGGCGAAGAGTGTAAAGGGAATAGCGAAGGCGAGTCCAAATGAGAACATGCCCAAGACGGGCTTTACCAGTTCTCCCCCTGCGGAGGAAATCAGAATCGAACCGACAATGGGTCCCGTGCAAGAGAAGGATACAAGGACCAAGGTAAAGGCCATGAAAAATACTCCCGAAAGCCCCCCTTTTTCTGCTTTTGCATCGATTTTGTTCACAAAACTGGAAGGGAGTGTCAGTTCAAACATTCCCAAAAAGGCCAGCGCAAACACCACAAAAATCCCAAAGAAAAAGACATTGGGCGCCCAGTGGGTAGCAAGCCAATTGGCAAACTCTGGACCTTGAATGGCTGCCACAGCTGTGCCTGCAATGGTATAAATGCCGATAATCGAAATGCCGTAGATAAAGGCCTGGCGAATGCCTTCGGATCGTTTTTTGGATCTTCCAGTGAAGAAGCTCACCGTCATGGGAATCATAGGAAAAACACAGGGGGTGAGCAAGGCAGCTAGACCAGCCAGAAAGGCCAATACCATAAAACCAAGCAAAGTCTCTGGTTCTTCTTCCAAAGGAACTGTGGGAGCTTGTGGAAGCAATGAAGTCTCGGTAGTATCCTTACTTTCAGCTAAAAGCGACTCGGAAGTACTTAGGGAGACACTATCTACCAAACTTTCTTCCTCGCTTGGAGTAGCTTCCTTGGCAGCTTCTTTGGCGTTAAAAGGTACATTCACTGCCAGTTCATAATTGACACACTGTCCAGTGAGGTCAGAACACATTTGGTATTCTAGGGAGCCCTCTATGGCGCCTGAGGTAGTGTTGAGAACGATCTCTTGTTCAAACCTTCCCTTACCCATGAAGTAGGTAACGTCTCCTTTCCATACTTCATCGAATTTCTTTTTTGGATTGATAGGTAGGAGCTTGCCTGAAAGGGTATAATTAGAAGAATTTGATGGAACAAATTGGGTCAACAGGGGCCCCAAGTTTTTGTCAAAGTCATTGGAATATACGTACCATCCCATGGGGATTTGGGCCTCCATGACCAAGGTCGCTTTTTCCCCCACCTGAAGCGGTCCAGGGGCAAGGCTTACCGACCAGATGGGAGGCTTGACCAATTGCCCCTGTGCTCCCAAAGAAAAAAACAGGAGTAGCGGAAGTAGAAGGGAGCAGATTTTGCGGTAAGGTGTGCGCATTGGGCTAGATTTAAAAACCAAACGGGGAAGGAGGCGAATTGGGTTTATTTTGGACAGCTTGTGCTTAGTTGGAGACAGAAGAAAGCTTACTAAAATGATGAAAGAAGGTAATAATGGTTTCTATTCCAATAAAGTAATTTTTCACCCCATAATGTTCGTTGGGAGAATGAAGGGCATCGGTATCTAGGCCAAAACCAAATAGGATGGGATCAGAGCCCAGTTCTTTTTGAAAGAGCGCCACGATAGGAATGGATCCCCCTTCTCGGGTAGGAATGGGTCTTTTGCCGAAGGTCTCCTCCATGGCTGCTTCTGCCGCTTGGTAGCCTAAGGAAGAGTCAGATACCACCGCAGGAGCGCCTCCATGGTGTGCTTTTACTTTGACGGTCACCGATGCTGGGGCGATGGCTTTGAAATGATTTTCAAAGAGGGTGGCGATCTCGTGCCAGTCCTGATCAGGGACCAAGCGCATAGAAATTTTAGCAAAGGCCTTGGAAGGCAGCACCGTCTTGGCCCCTTCTCCGGTATAGCCCCCCCAAATCCCATTGACATCTAGCGTAGGCCGGATGCCCACCCGCTCAATGGTGGTGTATCCCTTTTCTCCGTGAACGTCTTCGATGTCAAGCTTGGCCTTGTATTCTGAAAGATCAAAAGGAGCTTCATTGAGCCGCTGACGCTGAGAAGGACTCAATTCTTGAACTTTATCATAAAAGCCAGGAAGGGTGATGCGCTCGTTTTCATCCTTGAGGGAAGCAATCATCTGGCAAAGCACATTGATGGGATTGGCGACTGCTCCTCCGTAGGTTCCGGAATGCAAGTCTCTATTGGAGCCTGTGACTTCCACCTCCATGTAGGCCATGCCCCTAAGCCCCACGGTGATGGAAGGGTCTTGCATGCCAATCATGTGGGTGTCAGAAATTAAAATCACATCTGATGTTAAGCGGTCTTTGTTGGCTAGTACAAATTGATTTAAATGATCAGAACCTATTTCTTCTTCTCCTTCTATCATAAATTTTACATTGCAAGGCAGGGTCCTTGTGGCAACCAAGGTTTCTAGGGCCTTGATGTGCATGTAAAATTGCCCCTTATCGTCAGCTGCTCCCCGAGCAAAAATCGCCCCTTCTGGATGCGTGCTCGTTTTTTTGATGACAGGCTCAAATGGTGGTGAATCCCAAAGTTCGTAGGGATCCGCAGGCTGCACGTCGTAGTGACCATACACCAACACGGTGGGCAACTTGGGGTCAATGATTTTTTCCGCATACACGATGGGATGCCCAGGGGTTGGGCAGATCTCTGCTTGATCTGCTCCAGCTTTTAAAAGAGAGGCTTTCACATATTCGGCAGCGGCGTGCACCTCCTTAGAAAATTTAGGATCTGCACTTACCGAAGGAATGCGAAGGAGCTCAAGGAGTTCTTCTAAAAAGCGGTCTTTATTCTTTTCTATAAAAGAGGGTATGGTCATAAGTAGGGGCTATAATTGCTTCAAAATTATTCCTTTCAGAAGGATTTTCCTTCTTTTTTTCTTCTTTTGTGGTACCTACTGGAAGGGAACTCATGAAAGCCATACTTTGTACCCATTACGGAATGCCCGAGAACTTATCCTTGCAGGAAATCCCAGTACCCAGCGCAGGGCCAAAGCAAGTCCTTATTCGTGTTCATGCCTGTGGAGTCAATTTTCCCGATTTGCTATTGATTCAAAACAAGTACCAATTCAAGCCGGAACTTCCATTTGTGCCAGGGGGAGAGGTGGCAGGGACGATTTGTGAATTAGGAGAAGGGGTGGAAGGGCTGGAGCTAGGGCAGGCTGTATTGGCCTTGTGTGGATGGGGGGGATTTGCTGAAAAAGTTGCCGTGGAGGTAGATCGAGTTCTTCCTTTGCCGTCGGGAATTTCGTTTGAGATCGCAGCGACGACCTTGTATACCTACGGTACTTCCTACCATGCCTTGAAGGATCGTGCAGGATTGCAGGCTGGGGAAACCCTCTTGGTCTTGGGAGCGGCAGGGGGCGTAGGCTTGGCAGCAGTAGAGCTTGGTACGTTGATGGGGGCACGCGTAATCGCAGCAGCTTCCTCAGAGGAAAAGTTGGCACTTTGCAGAAAAAAGGGAGCAGTGGAAACGATCAATTACGAAAGCGAGGAGCTCAAAACGCGGATCAAAGAACTCACGGATGGAAAAGGGGTAGACTTGGTGTATGATCCTGTGGGGGGAAAATTTGCCGAAGCAGCCCTGCGTGGAATGGCCTGGAAAGGGAGGTACTTGGTGGTAGGCTTTGCAAATGGGGAAATCCCGCAGCTTCCGATGAATCTTCCCCTGTTGAAGGGCTGTTCGGTGGTTGGCGTGTTTTGGGGGCAATTTTCCAAATTGGAACCGATGGCAAGCGACAGCAATACCCGTCAACTGCTGGCCTGGATTCAGGAAGGAAAAATAGCACAACACATTGGTTCAAGGTATAGCTTAGCAGAGGCTCCTCGTGCGCTTCAGGATGTCCTTGATCGTAAAATGCTGGGCAAGGGAGTGGTACTTTTAGTAGCAAGTATCTAGATTGTACGAAGTACCAAGTACAATGTACCAAGATCCTTAAGTAGCAGAATTGTAGTCTAATTCGAATCCCTACTTTGTACTTGGTACCTGGTACATTGTACAATTTTCACAAATAGGCCCCCGTGAGGTTATTCTTTTCTTTCGCCAAGTCCTCGGGCGTTCCAGCAAAGCATAAATTTCCTCCTTTGTGGCCTCCTTCTGGTCCCAAGTCAATCACCCAATCGGCCGATTTAATTACCTCCGTGTTGTGCTCGATGATGATCACAGAGTGCCCCTGATCGATTAAGGCATTGATGCTATGGAGCAACTTGCTGATGTCATGGAAATGTAAGCCCGTGGTCGGCTCATCAAAAATAAAGAGCACATGATCTCCTGGCTTAGTGCCCCCTTTTCCCAAAAAAGAGGCCAACTTCACCCGCTGTGCCTCCCCTCCGGAAAGGGTATTGGAGCTCTGTCCCATCCCAATGTAGCCAAGCCCCACTTCTTGTAGGGGTTCTAAACGAGAAACAATCTGGTTTTTTCCTTTGAAAAAAACCAGGGCTTCGTCAATACTCAGGTCTAAAATCTCGGAGATGTTTTTGTTTTGGTACAGTACCTCGAGAATCTCATTTTTGAAGCGCTTGCCTTTGCACGACTCACAAGTCAGGTGCAGGTCCGCCATAAACTGCATTTCCACGGTGACGGTTCCTTCTCCTTGACAAGCTTCGCAACGCCCCCCGTCCACATTGAAAGAGAAGAAGGCCGGTTTGTACCCTCTTTGTTTGGCAAGGGGCTGTTCTGAAAATAAGGTGCGAATGGCATCGTAAGCTTTGACGTAGGTTACGGGATTGGAGCGGGAGGACTTGCCAATAGGATTTTGATCTACAAACTCTACCTGGGTGATTTTTTTGTAATCCCCTTCCAATTTGTCGTACCTCCCTGCTTCCTCCCCTACCACGCCCAGGTACTTTCCCAAAGCAGGGTAGAGAATTTTTTTCACTAAAGTAGACTTCCCAGATCCTGAAACACCCGTGACCACGGTAAGGGTATGAAGTGGGAACTGAACGGTAAGATTTTTAAGGTTATTTTCTCGGGCACCTCTCACCACTACAGCATCTTTCCAGGGGCGATTGCTGGTCTTGGTGATGATGTTTTCTTCTCCTCGGAGGTATTTGGCCGTATGCGTAGTTGCCAAACGAAGCAAGTCTTCCATGCTTCCCTGAAACATCAACTTTCCTCCATGCACGCCCGCCTCTGGACCAATGTCAATCACTTGGTCCGCGGCTTTCATCACCTTTTCTTCGTGCTCCACCACAATGACCGTGTTGCCCAGATCTCTCAATGCTTTCAACACTTCTATCAGACGATCGGTATCTCGAGGGTGAAGCCCAATGCTGGGTTCGTCTAAGATATACATAGAGCCTACTAGAGCAGAGCCCAGGGAAGTAGCCAATTTGATGCGTTGGTATTCTCCTCCAGACAAGCTGGAGGTCAGGCGATTTAAAGACAAATACCCCAGTCCCACTTGATTCATAAAATCCAAGCGACTCGTAATTTCCTTTAGAAGTCTGTGAGCAAGCTTGGCTTCATGTTCTCCCAAGGGTAGCTCTTGAAAAAAGTGTAAGGCCTCGTCAATGGGCTTCAATACCAAGTCTATCAAAGAGGAACCACCAATTTTTACATAGGAAGCATCCTTCCGCAATCGTGTACCCCTACAATCTGGGCAGGTAGTCCTACCTCTAAATCGAGAGAGCATTACCCGATATTGAATCTTGTAGGTCTTGCTCTCCAAATCTGCAAAATAGGCGTTCAGTCCTTGGAAGTAAGCATTGCCAGTCCAAAGGAGCTCCTGTTCTTTTTCTGACAGTTCGCTATATGCCCTATGTATAGGGAAGTCAAACTCAATGCCTTTTTTGAGTAGGGGCTCTAACCACCCCTTTCCACTTTCTCCTCTCCAGGGAGCAATGGCCCCTTCATACACAGAAAGCTCCTTGTCGGGGAACACCAATTCTCGATCTATTCCCAATACGGTTCCGAATCCCTCACATCGCTTGCAAGCCCCATAGGGGTTGTTGAAAGAGAAAAAATTGACTGAAGGGAGCTCAAAATTCATCCCATCCAATTCAAATCGATCCGAAAATTCTTTTCTATCTCCTTCAGAAATGGAGACTATACAGGTACCGTGGCCCTCAAAAAGAGCCGTTTGAATGGAATCTGCCAATCGAAATTGATTGTCCTCCTCCTCCTGCTGAACGCTCACTCGATCTATGAGTACTTCTATGTTTACTCGCTCTATTTTTCCTTGACTCAATATCTCCTCAATACCCAGTACTTGGCCCTCTGCCAACACTCGGGTATACCCTTTTTGAAGCAGCAGCTCAAGCTCCTGTTCCATTTTTCGGTTTTTTCCGAGCTGAAGCGGACAAGAAATCATGACCTTGCTCCCCTCTTCTAGGGAATTGACATAGTCTACGATGTCGCTTACCGTATGGTGCTTGACTTGATTTCCAGAGATGGGGGAATAGGTCTTGCCCACCCGGGCAAAGAGCAACTTGAGGTAATCGTAAATTTCTGTAGTGGTCCCTACCGTAGATCGGGGATTTTTGGTACTCACTTTTTGTTGGATGGCAATCGCTGGAGATACTCCTTTGATGTACTCCACCTCGGGTTTTTCCATTCTCCCCAAAAATTGACGGGCATAGGAGCTCAAACTTTCTACATACATCCGCTGCCCCTCGGCAAAAAGGGTGTCGAAGGCTAAGGAGGATTTGCCCGAACCGGATAGCCCGGTGATGACCACAAATTTATTTCTCGGAATGGCTACGCTCAGGTGTTTGAGGTTATTGACCTGCGCATTTTTTATCAAAATAAATTCCTTGGGATCAAGGCTATCGATATCTTCAGGGGAAATTAAGGTAGTCCCAGTCATAACCTGCAATTTAGCAAACAATTCGCGCAAGTACAGGAAAAGTTCAAAGTTGCGGCACAATTTTGAGGGATGGCCCTTCAAATTCTTCCCCTCAGGAGGCCCCCTCTGTCAAATTAATTCCTTTCTTCGCATCATGGATCTGGACTATCTTCAAACTGGACTACGCGAGGCCCTGCAGCAACTCAGTTGGCTGGAGGGTTTAGCCGTTTTTATGGGAATAGCTTCGGTTTATTTTTCCATGAAGCGAAACATTTGGGTCTACCCTAGCGGTATGGTGTCCGTCCTTATTTATGTTTGGATTTGTTTTCACTACGGGCTCTATGCCGATATGGGGATCAACGCTTACTACTTTGGCATGTCCGTCTACGGTTGGTATGTATGGTCACGTCCCCAAGAGCAGCCAAGCTCCCTATTGGTCAGTTGGCTGGATGGGAAAGGCTGGCTTCTTTCACTTGGCTTTTTCCTAATTTCTTTTGCCCTCTTGGTGGGTGTATTGCTTAAGTTTACAGACAGCACAGTGCCCTATTGGGACTCCTTTACTACCGCCTCTGCTTTTGTTGCCATGTGGTTGATGGCCAAGAAAAAGATAGAAAACTGGATTTTTTGGATCCTAACCGATGTGGTTTCCGTACCGCTCTATTTTCATAAAGGACTTTTGCTTACCTCCTTTCAGTACCTATTTTTTACGGGCTTGGCTATTGCAGGCTTTTTTTCCTGGATAAAAGCGTATCATCGACATGGAAAAGCCTAAGCGGATTCTCATTTTAGGCCCTGAGTCAAGCGGCAAAAGCACTTTGGCGGAAGCTTTGGCCCAACATTTCCAAGAACCCTGGGTTCCCGAGGTCGCCAGGCAGTACTTGCAAGACTTGAACCGACCCTATGATTTTGAGGACCTGTTGCACCTAGGGAAACAACAAATGCGCTTGGAAGATGAACAGGCCTCCAAGGCCAAGTCCTACCTATTTTGCGATACCGACTTGCGGGTAATTCAGATTTGGTCCCTGCACCGCTTTGGGAAAATTGATCCCTGGGTGCAGGAAGAATTGGGACGGCGTACCTACGACTTGATCCTCTTGTGCGCCCCTGACTTGCCCTGGCAAGCGGATCCCTTGCGGGAACATCCACTTCCTGAGCACCGAGAGGGATTTTTTGAGCAATACCTGCAGTTGGCTAAAGAGAGTGGAATATCCTATAGGATCATCTCAGGAAATGCGGAACAAAGAGTAAGGACTTCTCTGGAGGCCATTCACGCTATGGGCTAATCCCAAAACTTAGCGTTCAGGAGCAGTACGAGTAGCTATAAACCGGTACGTTGCTTCAAAAGCCTTTACCCAATTTTGATGAAGCAAGAAGGAATGTACTTCGTCAGGGAAAACCAATTGCTCTACCTCTACGCCTTGCTTACGAAGAACCTCTGCAAGTTCTACACTTTCAGAAAAGAGCACATTGCGGTCGTCATCTCCATGAATCAGCAACACGGGATCTTTCCAATGCTTCACATGTGCCATGGGGGAGGACCTGAAAGCCAGGTCTGCCATTTCTGGAAACTTTTCGGGAGCATACCACGGCGCAAAGACAGGAATGTCCTTGTTCCAATTATGTACCCCATGAATGTCCACCCCCACATGAAATTTTTCGGGGGCTTGGGAGAGTGCATGGGCAGTCAGATATCCCCCGTAGCTCCCTCCCCAAGGAGCAATTTGGCTAGCATCCACATCGGCTCTAGCGGCTAGGTAGTCTGCGGCGGCGAGGACGTCTTGTACTTCGCTGGCCCCTCCTGCACCATAGGCAGTAGCCTCTCTAAAGGCCATTCCATACCCTATCCCACTTCGATAATTTAACGTAAGTGCCACATAGCCTTGGGAGGCAAAATATTGCTGGGCCCCATAGGTGTGGGAATAATACAATCCATAATTGTACCCCAAAAGCATTTGCCTGCGGCTACCTCCATGCAAAAAGATCACGGCGGGATATTTTTTCTTAGGGTCATAATTTGCAGGGAGAAAAAGCTGCACATGGCTTTCAAATCCATCTTTGGCTGTGATGATTAAGGACTGGGGTTTGCTGAAGGTAGTTGGAAAGGTATTGGGAAAGTAGGCCTCAGCCAGCATTTTACTTCCTGTGCCTAGGTGAAGCATGGGCCATCCCGGCCTGTTCCAATCCGACGAAAAGCTGGCCCATCCATTTTCTAGTGCCACTGGCGCCCAGTCAATGCGCTCGGGGGATGAAAGCAAGGTCATTTCAAAGGTGGAAAGGTTGAGCCTAGAAACTTGCCTTCGATCGATGTTGCCGATATTGTGCGTGACCAGGAGTTCTTTCTTATGGTAGGATGTCTGTACCCATTCCACCTGGCCCTCTCCTGGTGTTAGGTGTTTTACGACCTTACTTTCAGGATGAATAGCATAGAGCTGCATCCAATTGTTTTTTTCCCAAGGAAAAACCAAATAGCCTGTTTCCGTCCACCAAAGACGCTCGGAGACCGCCGGCAAGTCATCCACCATCACCGAACCAGGGCCTTGATCTGCCTTCCAAACTTCTCTTTCCTGAAGAGTGCTCAGCTCGAGCACGCGAATGCTCCAGGGATTGGCAGAGGTCAATGCGGTGAAGGGCAGGTGATTTAATACGTTGGGTACCCGTAGATACGCCAAATGCTTGCCATCTGGACTCCAAGAGGGATAGCTATCGTGATCTAAGCTGGCCTCAGGGTAGTGCAAGGATTTTTTCTCCATGTCCCAAATCCCTACAAAGGAGTGGTCCGTGCGATTGGAAACGAAAGATAAGAATTTTCCATTAGGAGAAAAGGATAAACTAGATGCTGTACCTCGAGCGGTAAAGAGGGCTTTACTCATGGCGCTACTGTCTGCTAGCGTTTTGAGATATACTTCTCCTCCTTGGATATAGGCTATTTTGCTGCCGTCTGGACTAAAAACAGGGGAGGTGCCAAAACCCAAGTCACTCTGTCGCCCCGTCGAGAGGTCCAAGCGATAGATTTTTTTATTGGTGTTTTCCTGAAGTTGAGCAGGATTGGCCGCATAGCCATTTCCATTCTTGGGATTGCCGCGTACAAAGAGCAGGGACTTTCCATCGGGTGAAAAAACCAGCGGGCCTAAGTCAATCCCCTGGTCTCCTCGGAAGGTAGTAAGTACCTGGGTCTGGTAATCTGGCGCTTTGGCATAAAAAATATTTCGCTCTCCTTTATCGTTGAATACCCAAGCCAAGTCCTTACCATCAGGAGATGCCGTAAGGTAGGTAGGAAAAGGGGCCGCAAGGTAATCCCCCACTTGCTGAGAAAATCCTGGAAGGAAAAGCAGTACTAAAGAAATAAGCAAAACAAAATTTTTCATGTGCCTAGGTTTTGGTAAAAGGTACAAATTCTCCTTTATTTCCAAAAAAATACGTATGCGAAACAGGCTGTTCAGCACCTTTACCCTTCTTTTTGGGCTTGTTTTTTTCTTCCATGTTACGCAGGCGCAACAAAAAAAAGTGGTTTTTGTCATTTTAGATGGCATCCCCGCCAGAGATCTCGAAAGGGTACATACTCCAAACCTAGATCAAATTGCACTTCAGGGAGGCTATGCACGGGCCTACACCGGAGGGGAAGCGGGAGGCTTTTCCGAATCTCCTACGATTTCCGCGGTGGGCTACAATACCCTCCTAACGGGTACCTGGGCACACAAGCATCAGGTCTGGGGCAACGACATCGAATCCCCCAATTACCAGTACTGGACGATTTTTCGCTACCTACGTGAGGCTCGTCCCGATGCGAAGTTGGCTATATTCTCCACCTGGCAGGACAACCGGACCAAGCTGCTGGGAGAAAATCTCCCACAAACCAACTACCTCCAGTTGAACCAAGCGCTGGATGGTTTGGAACTGGATACGATGCGCTATCCGCATGATTCGGAGCACAACTACATCTCTCAAATTGACCAAAAAGTGGCCGAGGAGGCCGCAACCTATCTCGCTACCCAAGGGCCGGACTTGACCTGGGTGTATCTCCAATACACGGATGACATGGGACACAAATTTGGGAGAGGTCCCGCAATGGATGCCGCCATCCAAAAAGCAGATGCGCAAGTAGGACTGATTTGGCAGGCCATCCAACAGCGGCAGCAAAAGGGAGAGGACTGGCAACTCTGGGTCACTACCGATCACGGTCGCAAGGAGCCCGATGGTAAGGATCATGGAGGCCAAAGCAATGCCGAACGAGAAATCTGGATCAACACCAATGCCAAGGACCTCAACGAACGATTCGATTCGGGACAGGCGGCTATGGTAGATCTACTCCCTTCGATGATCCGTTTTTTTAACCTGATGGTGCCCGAGCAGCAGGAACGCGAGCTGGATGGAGTTCCTTTGACCGGACCCCTCTCCCTGAGCAACCTGACTTTGAGAGGTAAGGGGAAAAAGCAGTTGCTTACCTGGACTCCAGGCTCGCAATCCGAAATCCTTTCGGTTTACTGGAGCCCCACCGATCACTTTGGGGAAGGAGGATCGGATGAGTACTTTTTGCTAGGAGAGGGGCCTTCCGATTCGAAGCAGTTTGCACTCCCGCCGGACTTGGGTAAAAAATCTTTCTTCAAGGTACTAGTGGTAGGGGAAAACCATTCGGCAAACACCTAGAGGGTGTCGGGGAAAAAATAAGGTTTACCTGCCAACGGCAGGTGAACCCGGGGTAAAATGATTACCATATTTCGCACAATCCGCAAAGGCGGGTTGACCTGCCGTGATTGGTCAACCTACCTTCGGTAGGTCAATTAACCCCTAAAAACAAATTACAAAAAAAGGCTGCCCTGATCAGGACAGCCTCGTTATTACTGTGTCTAGCTGCTTAACCTGCCATCACAAAAAACAAGCCTTGAGGTTCAAGTAAGTTTGCGGTCGACAGTTAGCAGTGTACTTAATTCACCCCTCCTTTTCGAGTTGGGGATCGTTTGCCAGGCCATTCGGTAGGCTCTCCTGTACGAGGGTTGATTGGAATGCGCTGCTTTCGGGACACAAGCCCTTCTTCTTCGCAGGCCATGTACACCAAGATGGCGGTGAGAATTACATTTTGGCGTACGTCATCAAAAACAATCTTGTCGTAGGTGTCCAAATTGGTATGCCAGGTATAGTTGAAGTAGTTCCACGGCAAGGCACTCAAGTTGAAGGCCGGAACACCCGCCGCCACAAAGGACACGTGGTCTGTTCCTCCCGCTCCAGGATTACCAGGAAACTCCGTTTTTAAGTCCTGGGTAATGTTTCGAGGCACCTTGTTGAGCCAACGGCCTAAGTATTCGTAGCTATCTACAAATCCCTGTCCTGAGATATTGGCGATACGGCCGGTACCATTGTCCTGGTTAAATAGCGCTTGGATCTTGCTGATCATTTCAGGATGGTCTTCCACAAAGGCTCGAGATCCATTTAAACCTTGTTCCTCCGATCCCCAATGTCCTACCAAGATGGTGCGCTTGGGATTGGGATACACTTGCTTCAAAACCCGCATCACTTCCATCATCAGGATGGTGCCCGTGCCATTGTCTGTAGCACCTGTGCCTCCATCCCAAGAGTCAAAGTGTGCGGAAAGCATCACGTACTCCTCCGGCTTTTCACTGCCTTTGATTTCAGCAACGGTATTGTAGGTCGGTTGCAAGCCGGTTTCTTTGGACTGGGCATTCAGGTGCAGTTGTGGTTTTTTGCCACTTTCTGCCAAGCGATAAAGCAGGCCGTAGTCTTCTAGGGAAATGTCTACGGTCGGCACTTTTTTGGTAGAGGCAGAGAAAATCTTGTTGGCACCAAATGCATTGGACCAGTTGGAGGTGAGGATACCTACGGCTCCTGCATTTTCAAGTGCGATAGGAAGTTGGGTGCGGTTTTTCCCGGTAGCTTGGAGACGCTTGGTCCAAGAGGCATTGATGGCGGTGCGCTCGGCTTTCATTTTTTCAAAGGAAGCAGGTATGCTATGCTCCTCCCAGTTGTCATCTGGTCGCCCAGTAGGCTGAGGGACGGAGATCATCACGAACTTTCCTTTTACGGAAGGAAGCCACTTTTGGAAGGCCAGGGAGTCGGCAAATTCAGGAAGAATGACTACTTCTCCTTTTACGCCTCCCTGAGGGGAAGCAGGGCTCCAGGCCAGCTGCGTGCCGGCCAAGGACTTGGTCCAAGGGGCAATCATATCGATGTGGGTGACGCCTCTTTCCCAACCTCTCCATTCTCCCCACTTTTCGTTGCGGGCAGGAATGCCCCAACTCTGGTAGGTGGTGACGGCCAAGTCATGGGCCTTTTGCATTTGTGGGGAGCCGACCAAGCGAGGACCTACCCCATCCATAAGTTCATGGGCAAGAACTTCTAGTTTAGAATTTTCGGTTGCTTCTTTGATGATGGCATCGATGACTGGGTTTTGTGCTTGTAGCTGTACAGAAACAAAAAACACCAGACCTAGGTACCAGCTGTTGCGGATTTTCATAGCGAATCTATTTAATCCCTAAAACTAGGAATTAACTTCAATTTTCCTGAAACCGCTGGTGGATAATTGTAGACAGTCAGTCAACGGCTAACGGATCCTAGTACAATGTACCAAGTACGAAGGTTGCATTCTAATCCTATTCAAACAACGCCTCGACTGTGGACAAATAAAATTTCCTCCATTTGTCTAAAACGGGATGGATTTTTCTTCTGCTTCCAGTTTCTTTACGTAGAAGTTTGGTAAATCTCTCTCCCCATGGCAATAGCTCCGATTCAAGAATTTTTAAAAAAGGCCTTAGAAGCATCTGCTGAACCTGCTTCTTTCACCTGGTTGGCCGAGCAAGCCGAAAAAATCAAGGCCTCCAGTTCCCCAAGCCCCTTTTTTCTAGCCTTTTCCCGCGCCTCCAGGTATTTCAATAAAGAGGGGGTTTCCTGGGTTGAGCCAGCTAGTGGACTTCTCCCAGAGGGAGTAGATCCCGGGGCATGGGACTGCCTGCAAGTGGCTAGAATGTACCTAGTACTCCAGCTCCCTGCCAAGCAGGAGGCCTGGCTGTCCATCCTGCAGCAAATGTTTGAAACCGGAGACATGTACGAGCAACAGGCCCTTTATGCGGCCTTGCCGCTATTCCCCAATGCAGGAGGACTCTTGCCTCGGGCGATTGAAGGCTGTCGTACAAATATGTCGGTGGTCTTTGATGCCATCGCGCTGCGCAATCCCTATCCCTCGAGATTCTTCCCGGAGGCCAACTGGAATCAGCTGGTCCTCAAAGCCATCTTTATGCAGCGCCCGCTCTACCTTATCCAAGGCTTGGATCAGCGGCGCAACCCTTCACTTGCTGCCATGACTAGAGATTTTGCGCACGAGCGCTGGGCAGCCGGTAGGGCAGTGATGCCAGAAGTATGGCGCCTGCTCGTGCCATTTATGAGTTCCGAGTACCTGGATGATCTGAAAAAAGTGCTGGCCGCTAAGGATGCCACAGAGCAAAAAGCTGGCGCTTTGGCAGCCTACCAGAGCGGCTATGCTCCTGCTCAAGCACTCTTGACGTCCTATCCCTTGCTTCAGGAAGCCTGCGCAAACGCTACCTACAACTGGGAAGACCTAGGAATAGAATTTCAAAAAAATTGAGTTTAATCGACTAGCAAACGCTAAATTCACCCAATTACTTCCGCATCTATCCATGGAAATGTACATAGATCCCCACATTCACCTGGTTTCCAGGACTACCGACGACTACGAAGCCATGCGCAAAGCGGGCATTGTAGCCACCATCGAACCTGCATTCTGGTTGGGGCAGCCCCGCACCGAGGTGGGCTCCTTCAAAGATTATTTTTCCACCTTGGTAGGCTGGGAGAGATTCCGTGCAAGCCAGTTTGGCATCGTTCACTACTGCACCATGGGGCTGAATTCCAAAGAAGCCAACAATGTGGCTCTGGCGGAACAGGTCATGGAACTCTTACCCCTTTATGCGGGTAAGGAAGGGGTGGTCGCCATTGGAGAAATCGGCTACGACGATCAAACCGAAGCCGAGGATAGGTTTTACCGCCTGCAACTCGAGCTGGCCAAGGAGGTAGAGCTTCCCGTATTGATTCACACCCCTCACCGAGACAAGAAAAAGGGTACCACCCGCTCCATGGATGTGGCAGTAGAGCATACCATGGATCCGTATTGGGTGGTGGTGGACCACAACAATGAGGAAACCGTAAAAGAGGTGCTGGATCGCGGTTTTTGGGCGGCATTTACCATTTACCCACATACCAAAATGGGCTCCGAGCGAATGGTGGAAATCGTCAAGCAATATGGTCCGGAACGCATCATTGTGAATTCGGCAGCAGACTGGGGCATTTCGGATCCCATTGCTGTGCCTAAGACGGCCGCGCTGATGCGCAAAATGGGCGTCCCTGAGGAGCATGTTCGCTTGACTACCTACCAAAATGCACTTACCGTATTTGGTCTAAGTGGACAAATGCACGAAGACGATTGGCTCAAGGCTGCGCCCATTGATCAAACCAAAAAACTGGGAGGCAACTCCGTCCTTCGCGGCGGACAGGTTCCCCGCGTGGAGGGGCCTGATGACCGTGTAGAAAACTAAGCCATGGCCAGTAAACTTTTTGCCTATCTCCAACTCACCCGACCTGCCAATGTGGTCACAGCAGTAGCAGACATCTGGGCTGGCTTTGCCATTGCCGGAGCCTGGGATGGGATGGCCACCAATTGGATTTATGGGGATCAACTGTACTGGTGGAACCTGCTTTGGCTTTCCCTGAGCACCATGGGCTTGTATGGTGGGGGGGTGGCCTTCAACGACATCGCAGATTCGGAATTGGATGCCATCGAGCGACCCGAGCGTCCGATTCCCAGTGGACGAGCATCCAAAAAAGGGGCGATGGCAATGGCATCGATTTTACTTTTAGCGGGGGTGGTCTGTGCCTTTCAAGTCAATTCACTTGCGGGGATACTGGCCATTGGAGTCGTGGGATGTGCCTTGCTGTACGATTACTGGGGCAAGCACCAGTTCTTTTTTGGACCCATCAACATGGGCTTGTGTCGGACTGGGAATCTCCTCTTGGGCATCTCGGTGGTACCTGCCTTGCTGGAGAGTAACTGGTACCTAGGCTTGCTGCCGCTCGTCTACGTAGCAGCGATTACCTTGATCAGTAGAGGGGAAGTCCATGGAAAAAATCGCAGTGCCCTGTTTCTAGGAGGAGCCATGTATGCGTCTATTTTTGTAGCCCTTTTTCTTCTGGCTTACCAAAAGAGCCCGGGATACCTCCAAATTTTGCCTTTTTTAGCCTTCTTGGGCTACCGCTTATTTCCTCCCCTCTTGCAAGCGATCCGAACACAGGAGCCCATGTACATCGGGAAATCTGTGAAAGCGGCAGTGCTTTCCTTGATTTTGGTGAATGCCACCCTCGCTACGGCCTTTTCGGGCTGGCCCATAGGCTTGGTAATTTTACTTTTGCTTCCCCTCTCCTTGGGCTTGGCCAAAAAATTTGCAGTGACCTAATCGCGATTAAATTCAATTTCTTTCACATCTTGCATTTCCAGTCGAGCTATCCCATTCCAAAATGCCTACCATTCTCCAACAAACTTTCTCGGTACCCTTTCGCTACCCGGTTGCGTTCACGGAGCATTTGTTTGCAAGTACCCAAACCTTGTTTGTGGATACCTTCCCAGAAGGGCAGCTGGCACGAGTATTTTTTGTGCTGGACTCTGGGGTAGTTGTTCATCATCCAAAACTAATTTCCCAAATCAAATCCTATGTAGCAGTCCACTCCTCGCGGCTTACCCTGGTAGCCGAACCTATGGTAGTGGAGGGAGGTGAGGCGTGCAAAAACGATACAGAGGCCTACCAACGCGTAGTGGAAGCAAGCCATGTCCATGGCATTGATCGACACTCCTATCTTGTGGCCGTTGGGGGAGGAGCAGTGTTGGACATGGTGGGCTTTGCAGCTGCGATTTCCCACCGGGGCATTCGCCTCATCCGCATTCCTACGACAGTCTTGTCTCAGAACGATTCTGCAGTGGGCGTAAAAAACAGCATCAATGCCTTTGGCAAAAAAAATTACCTAGGCACCTTTACCCCTCCCTTTGCGGTGCTCAATGACTTTACCTTTTTGCAAAGCTTAGAAGACCGAGATTGGACCTCAGGAATTTCGGAAGCTGTGAAGGTGGCATTGATCAAGGATCTTGATTTTTTTGAGTGGTTGGAAAGAGAGGCCCCAGCGCTTGCAAGGAGAGAGCTTGCTCCTATGAAGGAACATATCATTCGCAGTGCACAGCACCACATGGCCCATATTGCAAGCAAAGACCCCTTTGAGTTTGGCTCCAGTAGACCTCTTGATTTTGGACATTGGGCGGCACACAAGCTAGAGAAGTTGAGCAGTTTCCGCATCCGACACGGAGAGGCGGTTGCCATTGGCATAGCCTTGGATTCGGCCTATTCCTTTTTGCAAGGGCGAATTGACGAATCCGATTTACTCCGTATTTTTAATTTGTTTCGGACCTTGGGGCTTGCCTTGTATGCACCCGAACTTCAAGAGGAGGCCTTGCTTCAAGGACTTAAGGAATTTCAAGAGCATTTGGGAGGAACCTTGACCATCATGTTGCTAGAGGCTTTGGGCAAGGGAGTTGAAGTACATGAAATGGATCAAACACTTATTTTGAAGGCGCTG
>Ga0194134_10001843_pt1 | contig 26854 bp, 21 predicted proteins | sample TA2KigOff0mmetaG_FD_148602 | JGI IMG/M metagenome (GOLD analysis project Ga0194134, IMG submission 148602) | Freshwater microbial communities from Lake Tanganyika, Tanzania - TA2015056 Kigoma Offshore 0m | ecosystem: Environmental > Aquatic > Freshwater > Lake | place: Tanzania: Lake Tanganyika... | reverse complement strand
CCGCGGCCCGGGCACACGCTCGGGCCGTGGTCTTTTCATGAGGATCAGTCACCGCATGCGCACGCCCCAAAACGAGTACACGCGCGAGTGCCTGGCGATCGAGTTGCGGCGGCGGCTGCGCGGGAAGGACGTGGTGGCGGTGCTCGACGAGTTGACGGCGATCCGTGGCGCCCCAGCGCACCTGCGGGCGGACAACGGTCCGGAGATGATCTCGAAGGCGCTGACGGCCTGGTGCGAGGAGAGCGGCACCGGAGCGCTCTACATCGACCGCGGATCACCGGATAACGAGGGTCAGAGGTTGTTACTGGCCACAAGTCGATAACAACCTCTGACCCTCGTTATCGGCGGAGGATCAGCGTGACATCGCTCGACTCCGCGGAGAGTCGCACCTTCGGGAAACCGTCCTCCAGCATGGAGTGTGCCGCGACAACCTCCCACGGGCCGCTGCGCTTGAGCGCACGCTTCAGCCACGGCAGCGGGAAGGTGAGCAGGTCGTAGGTCTCGGCGATGAGCGGGCCCGCGCCCTCCACGCCGAAGGTCATCATCATGTGGTGGATGCGCTCGTAGGGGCTGCCTGCCGCGGCACCGAGCGACACGCTTCGCAACGCGGCCCAGCCGCCACCCACCTGCGTGGGTCCGTACTGGCCAAGCTCCATGGGTTCGCTGGCCTTGCGGCCGCTGCGGATCGTCACGCCGACCATGTACACGCCACCCGGTCGCAACATGAGCCAGGTTGTGCGCAGGTGCCACTCGAACGCCTCAGGCGACGGCAGATGTCCAACGCTGCCATGCAAGTTCAGTGCGAGGTCGAATGGTTCCTCGTGTGCACGCTCGATCAGTTCCGACGGTGGCGCGCTCATGTCCCCCTGAAACACGTTGGCTTTCAGCACCGCGCGCTTGGCAGCGGCCACCATGGCCGACTGCATGTCCAGGCCCGTGACATGGCAACCCATGCGCGCGAAGATGGCCAGCCACTGGCCGGGTCCGCAGGCGGGCTCATAGACGCGATGCACATGCGGGATGCCCGTTCCGGGGGGCCGCTTGCGTGATTGGCCGCGCTTGGGCGTGCGCACCGCACCCTTCGCCCATCCAAGCGCCGCGCGGATCAACTCGAGCTCGAATTGATGGAACGCGGCATAGAGGGCGGGGTGGCCATAAATTCCGATGGATATGGCGCGAACGGTAGCGAATCGCGGTGGCTCGCGTGACCCCGCCTGGTTGGGCGAGGCATATGAGGAGCGACTTCGCGCCAATCCGACGGAGCGCCGCCGTCGCGGTGCGTTCATGACGCCGCCGCAACTGGCGGAACTCGCCGCGCGGGAAAGCGTGGATCGCTGGAGCGGTCGCGGTGTACCGGTGGTGCTGGATCCGGCGTGTGGAACGGGGAATCTGCTGGTGGCGGCGGCGGAGCGACTGTTGGCGCGAGCGGCGTCGCCGCGCGTGATCGCCGCCCGACTGAAGGGCGTGGAGATCGACGCCGAGGCGGCACGCATCGCGCGAACGCGGCTCGAGGCATTGCTCGGTGGTGGTGCAAGCGTTCGACGAGCGCTCGTGCGCGGGATCCGTGTGGCCGATGCGGTGCGTGTGCCGGCGTCATGGCTTCGCTGCGATGTGGTTGTGGCGAATCCGCCGTTCCTCGGACAATTGCGGCGTGGAACCGTGGTCGATCGCGCAAACGCAGCCCGCTGGCGCGCGCGTCTGGGCGAGGCGGTGCGCGGCTACGCGGATCCTGCTGCGGCCTTCCTCTTGCTGTCGGTGAGGGCGCTTCGTCCGGGGGGCCATGCTGCGGTCATCCTTCCAAGGCCGATGCTTGCTGCCGCAAGTGCGCAGGAGATCCGTGACGAGGTGGACCGGGTCGGGCGTCTTGAACGCATCTGGATGGATGATCGATTCAGCTTCGACGCCGGCACGCGTGTCTGCATCCTGAGCCTGTCGGTGCCACGGATCGGTGCATGTGCCACGTCGCACGCCTTGACGATTCACGGCGAGGTGCAGGCGACCTTGCCATGGAAGTTCTGGAGTGGAAGGTGGGGCGCCGCTGCCGCCGCGAGCGCGGGAGTTCCCGCGCTTGAGGTGCGCGAGGGCGGCCGCGTTGGCGACCTCGCCAATGTGACCGCGGACTTTCGGGATCAGTACTACGGCTTGCGAGGCGCCCTCTGTGACGACCGTCACGCTGGCCGCGGCCTGAACGCGTTGCGGCCTCGCACCGCCGCCATCGATCGTGTCGCCTCGCGCATGGATCGGTTGCCCGTGATCACCACCGGACTGATCGGCTGGAACCACTCGCTGTGGGGGCAGCGCCCCGCGCGCCTGCTGGGCCGCGCCTTCGCCCATCCCGCGGCCCGTGTACCCGCACTGCTGCCACGCGGCGAGATGCGCGGATGGCTGAGCGCCGCGCTGCACCCGAAGATCCTCCTGGCCACGCAGACTCCGGTGATCGAGGCGGTGGTCGATCCGCGCGGTGAACTTGCGCCCGGTGTTCCCGTGATCCGACTGTTGCCTCACGACGCCAACGACGTGTGGCCGCTCGCGGCGGCGCTGCTCGCTCCCGCGACCAGCGCGATCGCTTGGTGGCGTCATGCGGGGGCCGGTCTCTCTCCGAAGGCGATCAAGCTGAGCGCGCGACAGGTTGCGGAATTGCCCTTGCCGTCGGATCGTGTTGCGTGGATCGAGGCGGCCCAGCGGCTGCGAGAAGGGCAGGAAGCCCGCAACGAAGCCGAGCGCATGCTGGCTCTTGAGCGCTTTGCGGAGTCCGCGAACAGGGCCTATCGGGTGCCGAAGTCGCGCCAAATCACGCTTCTTCGTTGGTGGAAGCCGCGCGCATGGGGTACTTTCTCGCGATGATGCCGCTGCAGGCGGTTTCCTCGACACCGTGGAGCGATGCGGCGCAGGCAGCGGGAGGTGTTGGTGCGTTCCTGCTCGGCATGAGCCTGATGACCGAATCGCTTCGGCAGCTCAGCGGCGAGGCATTGCGTGCGCGACTGCAGCGGACGGTGGGTGGACCTTGGGCTGGCATGGCGATGGGTGTCGGCATGACGGTGGCGATGCAGGCCAGCAGCGCCACGATCATGGCGACCATGGGTTTCGCAGCCGCGGGACTGGTCTCGTTGCATGCTGCCATCGGCATCGTGGCCGGCGCGACCGTCGGAACCACCAGCACCTCGTGGCTGGTCGCCCTCACGGGCGTGGGGCGTGCCTGGTTCCCGTGGTTCATGCCGGTGATTCTGGTGGGGGCGCTGCTCCGTTTCGTCGGCAAGGGCCGTTGGAGTGATGCGGGCGGCTTCCTTGCGGGGTTCGGCTTGTTGCTCGCCGGACTGAACATCCTGCGCCCGGTGATGGCACCGCTTGTCAGCGCGCTGGGGCTGCTGGATGCGTCGGGCACCACGCTGGGCTCCGAACTTGCGCTGCTTGCGGCGGGTGTACTGGCGGCTGCACTGATGCAGTCCAGCGCGGCGCCAATCGCGATCGCCATGAGCGCGCTCGTCGAGGGCGGTGTTGCGTTTCGTGTCGCGGCGCCGTTCGTGGTCGGTGCGAGCGTGGGAACCACCAGCACCGCACTGCTGGTGCTTCCGTTCTCGCGCGCGGCTGGCGCGCGCGTGGGCGTGGCTTGGATCTGCGTGTCACTGATCTCGGCGGTGCTGGCCCTGCCGACACTGAGCGTGCTTGAATCGTTCGCCCAGCGTTGGGGCGGTGGCAGCGGTCCGCTGTCGCTGGCGCTGTTCCACTCCTTGTTCGCAACGCTAGGTGCCGTGGCAGGATGTGCGCTTTCAAGGCCTCTCTCGCGTTGGCTGGTCACGCGCGTGCCGGATCGTGGCCCCGTGCTGCTTCGTCATATCGACGAGATCGGCGGTGGCGTTCCGACGGTGGTGCTGGAAGGCTTGCGTCGCGGCGTGGCGGCGATCGGCGCCGTGGCGCTGCGGGCAGCCGATGAACGAATGCGGGGGCATTCCGCCGCGCATCAGGACCTGCTGGACGACATTCGCAACGCCGGTCGCGCACTTCGTGTTGCCGCCGCAACCGCAGGCACGGAAGGCCTTGGCACCGAGGACATGGAGCGGCAGGTGGCCAGCCTGCAAGCGCTGGAGCACGCCAAGGCGATCCGCCGCATGCTGCAGCGCGACGACCTGAAGCCGCCTCCGAATCCGCACAGCAGCTTCCATGACTTCATGGAGCGAGCGAGTGCCGGGGTGTTGGCGGCTGCCGCGTGGCTGGAGCAGCCCAAGGGTGAGGCACCAAGCGCGGCGATGCGCAAGCTGGTGCGCGAGGCCGGGCGTCGGCGTCAGGCGGCCCGACTGGGCACGCTGGAGGCGACGGGCGCGGGCAAGGTGAGCGTGGATGACGCGAACGCGCATCTGGATGCCTTGCGCGCGATCGACACGCTGGTGGAGCACGCGTGGCGGCTGGTGAGCGATCTCGACGTCGCCATCACCGCGCGCGACGCGGATGACGATGTGGCGCTTGGTGAAGAGGTGAGCTGAGGCGCGTCACTTCGCGGGGGGAAGGGGTATGGCGGAGTCGGCCGGCGCGGCCGCGGCCTTCGCCTCCACTGCAGCCACCTCCGCCTCGGTCTCAGGGAATTCCGTCACTGCCGCGATGATGCCATCACCGATGCCGAGCAGCGCCCAGCCCGCGATCAGGCCCGCGCAGACCGCTTCCTTCGAGTCGACCCAGAGTCGATGGCCGAACTCGCCGATGCGCTCGTGATACTTGCGCTCGAAGAAGGTGAACAGCGCTGCGCCGATCCACATCATGATCGTGCTCTCGGGGGGAAGCACCACGCCAAGGCCAAGACCCACCGCCGAGATCGGGAAGCGGCCCTTGCGCGCGATGCGGGCGATCTCGAGAAAGAGCGCAAGAATCGCGCCCACAAGCATGGCCCACGCGGCCGAGACCGGCAGCACGCCCCACAGTTTCGCGATGCCGTCGGCGCCGGTGATGACCGTGGAATCCATCGTGCCGGCCTTGCCCATGCCCTCGATCACCTTGCTGATCGCAGCCCACTGGATGGCGCCAGGCACCGCCCACTGCTCGGTGATGGTGGACTCGATCGTGGCGCCTTCGGGCGTCCACTTGTTCAGGAACAGCAGGTAGAAGAGCGGGGTGCTTGCGAGCGCGCCCGCCACGATGCCGATGCAGTGTCCCCATGCCTGCTGGCGGGGCTTGGCTCCCAGCATGTAGCCGGGCTTGATGTCCATGAGCAGGTTGCTCGCGTTGCTGGCGACCTCGGTGGTCACGCCCGCGGTCATCAGGTTGGTGCCCGGATTCGTGGGCTGCAGCGCGCCGAAGGTGAACTGCGTGATCTTGGACAGGCTGCCGGTCGGCGTGGTGCTCGTGAGGGCCGTCGCGTTCGCGGCGATCAGCGTGAGCAGGATGATCAACGGAATCGAGAGCGCACCGAGCCAGGGGTTCACGCCGAACCACATCCAGTTCAGCCAGATGATGATCGCGCTGAAGATCGGGATGCCGATGAAGCTCCACTTCAGGGGAAGCTCGATCTCGCGCAGGCAATCGTTCGAGTTGCCCTTTCGGTTGAACAGGCCCGCGAACGCCGAGACGAGCACCTGCGGCTTCGCGAACAGGCCGACCATGCTGGCGGTGACCATCATGGCCACGCCCCACCAGAGGCACCACGAGTTGGTGAGGTGCGGGCGACCGAAGATCGCGGCCGCCATGTCGTAGGTGCCGTCCGCCTGCACGATCTTGGCGAAGTTCTTCGGCACGATCTCGCCGGCGCGGATCATGAGCGGCGCGACCACCAGGAAGTTCGCCACCATGCCGAGCACCAGGCTGTTGGCGATGCGCATGCCCATCAGGCCGCCCGCGCCGATCATGCTGAGGTCGAACGCGACGGTGACGCCAAGCTGCTCGAAGTTCAGTCCATTGATGCGGGGGAGCGGCGCCTTGCCCTTGGCGGCGAGGTGGTACCACCACTCGTCCAGACGCTCGGGAATCTTCCAGAGCATCTCCTTCGACTTCGAGGTGCCGAGCAGCCGGATCTGCAGCATGGCCATGTAGCCACCCGCCACCAGCAGTTGCAGGAACGCGCCGGTGGCGGCCGCCCACGCGAGCGCCTTCGCCTTGAACACGCCCATGTCCACGCCGCCCTCGGTGGCGGTGCGGGGCTGCTCGATCGGCATGTTGCCCTTCATGTGCACCGTGCCGCCGCGTGGCGCGTCGGGGTAGAGCGAGTCCAGCACCACGGCGGCGGCGCGGCCTTCGGGGAAAGGCTGCTGCTCGTCGTTGATGAAGCGACGCTTCATCGGGAACGCCACGAGCACGCCCAGGATGCTGGCGAGGATGTTCCAGAGCACCATCTGGTGCATGGCCATCGGCTTGTTCGTGATGAACATGTACGCCATGAGCGCCGAGATGAGCGGACCGGTCATGTAGCCGGCGGCGGTCGCGATCGACTGCACCGCGTTGTTCTCGAGGATCGTGAGGTCCTTCGAGACGCCGAGGCGCGAGATCGCGCGGAACACCACGAAGCTGATGATCACGCTGGTCACGCCGACGCCGAGGGTCCAGCCCGTCTTGGCGCCGATGTAGAGGTTCGTGGCGCTCAGGATGCCGCCGACGAGGAAGCCGGTGACCGCACTGCGAAGCGTGAGCTGCGGCATGTCACCGCGGTAGATGTTCTCCAGCCACCAGCGGTCCTTCTGCTCGCGCGTCCAGGTGCGGACCTGTTCATCCGAGAGGTTCTGAAGAGCCATGCGGCCCAAGATAGGGGCGCGCAGGGCACGAGGCCAATAACGACCTCCGACCCTGTTACGCGGACGCAGTGCGAGGGATCCAGAGCAGGCGAGCGAGGGATCCAGGTGGTGTCCCGCAGCGAGCACGACAGGGGACAGCGGGGGACACCACCCGGTCCCGAGCGGCCGTCTCGCGGTTGGTGCTGCGTCGGGCCTTCGGCGCCTGGTTCAGCGGAACGCCCGTCCTTTCGGCGAGCCGGTTGATCGCCTTCACGAGCAGGAACACCGCCCACGCGACGATCTTGAACTCGATGCACATGTTCAGGAACGTGCCGATCTTGACCGCGACCTCGGGGCTTGCCGCTGGGTTGTTGGCCGCATCCGCCTCGACGGCCTTCTTCAGCGTGATCTTGATGTTCGACAGGTCCACGCCACCGATCAGCATGCCGATGATCGAGTTGAAGATGTCGTCCACGATGCTCTTCACGATCTTGCCGAACGTGGCGCCGATGATCACGCCGACCGCCAGATCGAGCGCGTTGCCCTTGACCGTGAATGCCTTGAAGTCGTCGATGATCTTCATGGAATGTGCTCCGTGTGGGGCGTCAGATGTCGAGCTTGAAGCCCAGATAGACGCGGAAGTCGTTCAGGTTCGATCCCGCCGCCTTCACGGGACTCTGGTACTGGTTTCGCAGGCCGCCGAGCAGGCTGAGGCCGCTCTTGACGTCGAGATTCATGCTTCACTTGACACGCGCCAAGATCATGTAGTTGTTGAAGTCGCTCACGTCGGGCGTGATGAAGGCGCTCGCCGTGATTTTCTGGCGATCGGTGTACTGCCAGAAGCCCTGAATCTCGCCGTACAACTGCGGAAACCACGGGTCGACGACGCCAAACTCGCGTGCGGTGCCGAAACCGAGCTTGCCCGTGAGGTTGTACTTCTTCGGGTCACCCGGGTCGTCGATGAACTTGGAGCCCATACCGCCCCAGCCACTGACACGATTCTCCCAGTTCTGACTGATGTCGTACTCGCACTGGCCCCTCATGAACTAGAGCCATGGGCCTAAATTCAGGAATCGGTTGTACGTGATGTTGCTCAGCAGGTTGCTGTCCGTGATCGCGTTGCCGGTGTTGCCGCTGTTGGCACCGCCGAGGGTCTTCAGGAAGTGCTCGGCGTACATGTTCAGACGGTCATCGGGGAATTCGCGAAGCAGCTTGGCGTCCACGCGCAAGTCCCACTGGTCGTTCTCGGCGGCGGCGCCGGTCAGGTTGCCTTCAATGCCTCCGGACCACTTCGGCTTGCGCTTCTCCTCGGCTGCCGCTGCGGCTGCCGCGGCATCGGGCGCGGCGGCAGGCTCTGCAGCGGGAGCGGTGGCCACGGCCTGCTCGGCGGGCTTGGTCTCCGGCGCGGAATCTTCAGTTCGCCGAGCACCGGATGTTTCAGCGTGAGCACGCCATCAGCATCGTTGACCAGCTCGGCGCGGATCGTGTCGCCGGTGGACAGGGTGACGAGCACCTCATTGGCGCGCGCCTTGGGTGAGCCCGACGGCAAGAGCAGCCGCCGCCACTCTCTTGGAAGTTCGGTTCATCCGTTTCCTCGTGACTGGCGTGATCGGTGCATGGGTCAACGGTCGGCGGGTAGTCTCACGACGGATGTTGCCGACTGCTGCGCATCGAAAGGCCCTGTTCCAGCCAGCCCGCGATCTGGTCCGGAGGGTGCACTGCCCGAGTTGCTGGCACGGATTCGCGCCGCAGGAATCGCTGTTCATCGCGGAGGATCCCCGTCTGCTTGGAGATCCCGTGTCGGGTCCGACGGAGCCGATCCGTTTCCTGCCCAGTCGCTTCGACCTCACGGGCGCCGCGATCGATCCTGACGGCGCGCGATGCACGCGGCTGGCCTGTGCACGGTGCAGGCAGGAGTTTCCGCGCGCTTTGATCGAGGTGCCGGCGACCATCGCGAGTGTGGTGGGTTCGCCAGGCGCGGGCAAGAGTCACCTGCTTGCGAGCGCCATCTGGAGCATGCGCCGGCAAGGTGCGATGCTGGGCCTTGAGGTCTCCGACGCGGAGCCACGCATGCACGCGCGCATCCATGCCATGGAGAACGCGCTGTTCGGGTCGCAGCCCGAGGCCGTGCCGCAGCGGCTGGCGAAGACCGAGACCGCAGGTGGAGATGGCTATAGCGAGGTTCGCGTCGGCGGTCGGACCGAGACGGTGCCGACTCCATTCATCTTCGCGGTGCGGCACGACTCGGCCCGGGCCGAGGAGCGGTTGCTGGTGCTCTACGACAACGCGGGCGAACACTTCCTTCCGGGTGCCGACGAGGCGACGCGTCCGGTCACGCGCCATCTGGGGCGCAGCGAATTCGCCATCTTCGTTCTGGATCCGACGCAGGATGACGCCTTCCGGTCCGGGCTTGGTTTGTCGGCGGCCGCGGCGGGGGCCTCGCGTCAGGACGTGGTGCTGCAGGAGATGGCTTCGCGTGTGCGTCAGCATCGCGGGCGTCGCACCGACGAGCCGTGCGATCTGCCGTTGGTCGTGGCGCTGGCGAAGGCGGATCTCTGGGCGCAAGCGCTCGGCATCTCGTTGGAGCGAGAGCCCTACCTGCCAGCGGGAGGCGTGGATCGGCAAGCGCTCGCCGACGTGCACCGCACGCTGGTTCGCTTCTGCGAGCGGACCGCGCCCGAATTCCTTGCCACCGTCCGCGCGGCATTTCCTCGGTGCCTCTTCGTGCCATGCTCGGCGTTGGGGCGTGGGGCCGGTTCGTCGCGCGTGGAGCCGCAGTGGGCTGCCGCGCCATTCGTTGCTGCATGGGAGTGGCGACAGGGCGGCCACTTGGAGGACTTCGTGCCGTGAGGGCGGAGTTGATCCACACCTCGTTGCCGCGCGGGCTGGACGGTGGCACCGGCTTTTCAGTGGCTGGCCGCACCGGCGGCATGCCGCGCGGGCTGGCTGAAGCGTTGAGTGCACTGAGCGGCCTGCCGGAAGCGTGGCCAGACGCTCGGGAGGACCAGCGTGTGCTCCACGCCACGCGCTGCATCGAGTGGCAGGGCGAGTCGCGCTGGGTCGCAAGCGTGATCCGGCCGAGTGGCGTGGATCACACCGGGCGCGGCAATCGTCTCGCGCATCACCGACTCATTGACGCGCAGGAGATCGTGCGCGCGTGTCCTGTGGCGATCCTGCAGGATTCAGCGCGATGGATGCAGGCATGGTCGGGTACGCCGCGCGAAATGGAGTCGCCCTCCGAGATCGGTGCCATGCCGGGTGCGGTTGGCGCCACGCACTGGAAGCGCGCGTTCGGCGACGAGGGCGTCGCGGTCGCCGCGCTCGAGGCAGCGATGCAAAGTGGCGTTGGCGCGTGGATCGTGGTGCCGAGCGAGGTGGATCGTCTGACGCTTTTGGCGGAACTTGCGGCGACGCTTCCGCTGCCTCAACGGTGGACGCGCGGATGGGCCACGCGTGCGCTGCGGCCCTCGGCAGGCAGCATGCCCGTGATCTGCGTGATCGGTGCGCGTGAGCCAGCCTTGGAGACGCTCGGCGATCCTGCGTGGGTGATTCGCGCCGATTCGCTGCGGCCGGCGCCGCGCGCCACGAGCGCGAAGATCGGCGTGGAGGCGGAGATCGCGGAGACGCGCGCGTCCGGCCGTCTCACCTGGCAGCCCGAGCGACGCCTTGGCGTCGGCGTGGTGCATGCACCGGACGCGGCACCCTCGATGGGCTCGATGGCGTCTGCGCCGTCCGAGTCGGTGCCGGACCATGCGGTCCCCATCGCCGTCACGCTTGAGGAAGCGCCGGCTTCACGCAGTTGGAGGGTGCTGTGGCTGGCGGCTGTGCTGGGCGCCGTGATCTTGCTGGGTTGGTTCCTGCTGAAGGGGCGTGGTGCATGAGTGAGCTGGCGCCGGCCATCGCGGAGCGGATTCGAGGCGTGCTGCTGCAGGGCAACGCCGATCGCGAAGCGCTGCATCGACTCGCCGACGCGCACGCGCGTGAGGTGGGCAAGGTGAACACCATGCTTGCGCGATGCCAACGCTGGGTGCAGCGTGGGTGCGCAAGCGAGGCGCTGAGTCTTGCGGATGCGGCGCAGTTGATTCCCGGGGCTGCGGCGCTCCGGTTGGAGGGTGCGCATGACGCGTGGAGCAGGCTCTTGCACGCCGCGGGCCTGCCGCCAGCATCGGAAGTCGATGTGGCGTTGCTGGAAGCGCTCGTGGCCGTGGCAGGCAAGCAGGGCGCGCTGGTTTCACAGCTTGGCGCGATGCGACATGCGTTCCTTCGACGCGCGCCGCTGCAGGAGAGGCTGCAGGCGCTGCATGTGCTGGCGGATCGGGATCCGCGCAATCCTGCCTGGCTTGACGCCGTGCGTCGGCTGGAGCGTGAGGCGGTGGCGGCGCTCGCCGACGCCGCGCGCGAGGCCGTTCGCGCCGAGGACACGACGTTGGCGGGCGAGATCGTGGAACGACTCGACGCCATGGCCTTGCGCGAAGAGGAGCACGCGGAACTGTTCGGACGCGTCCGCAGGATCACCGAAGCCAATCGTCTGCTGCAGTTGCAGCGCGATGCGCGCGCGTGTGCGGATCGACTTCATGCGGCCGCGGCCGCGATGGATCTGGAGGCGCTGTCCGGGCATGTGTCCGCGTGGGATGCGCTCTGTGCCAAGGGCGACCCGGGTGAAGCGTTGCGGCGCGAGGTCGAGGGTCCACTTGACCTGATGAAGCGTGCGCTGGATCGGCGCGAGCTTGCCGCACGCCAGAAAGCGGCACTGGATCAACTGGAGCTTGCCCTCGACGAGGCACGCGATGTGGAAGCGCTTGATCGCATGGCCGATGCCGTGGACCGACTGGAGACCGAGTGGCCCTCCGCACTTCGCACACGTCTGCAGGACCGTCGCTCGCAGCATGTCGCGAGGCGGACACGCCGTCGGGCGCTGGTCGGTGCCGTGAGCGTGGTGCTGCTTGGCTGCCTTCTGGGCGCTGGATGGTGGGTGGGTCGAGCGTGGGCTGCGGAGCGGCGGTTCGACGACGCGATCGCCGAGGTGGATCGCCGCATCGAGGTGGGTGAGCTGGACGCCGCAGCGAAGGTGGTCGAGGCGCTCGCGGCGGAGCCTGCGCATGCCGCCAGGCCGGAACTTGCCGGTGCGCGTCTTCGAGTGGCCAACGCACGCGATCGTGCGCGTGCGGCCGAGGCCGGCGCGGACGAGATCATCGCGCGATTGGATCGCATGCGAGCGACCTCGCAGGATCCGGTCGAGATGGAGTTGGCTGCGCGCGAGGTCTCGGGCGTGCTGGACTCGCAACCCGCGAGCCGGCGCGACGCCGTGGAGGCCGCCATCGCGCGAATGAGGGCCGCCGCCTCGACGGCGAGTGACCGGTCCCTCGAGGCCTCGCGTGGCGCGTTCCATGCGTTGACGGCGCGGCTGCAGGAAGTCGCGGATCCAGCGCGTTCGAAGGCCGGCAAGTTCGACCGCGCGGCATGGTCCTCGGCTGCCGAGTCGCTCGACACCATCGCTCGCGAGGCACGAGCCGCGGCAAGCACCGCGGCGGCGCAGCGGGATGGACAGGCGGCTGCCGAGTCGCTGCAGGGGCTCGCGACGGAAGCGTCGCAACGCGCGTCACTGGCCCGCGCCATGGCGGATCGACTGGAGCTGGTTCGTGGCACGCTGCAGAAGCTGGAGCAGTCCACCGACGAGCAGGCGACGCTGGATCTGTGGGAGCGGTTGCTGCGTGAGGGTGGCGACGTGCTGGCCGAGCGCGGCATGCTTCGTGCATGCGAGTCGGCGCGTGATGCGGCCGCGTCGGGTCTTGGCATCCGCGCCTGGCGGAGCGTGGTCGTTCCGGGGCTTCTTGCCGGCCGAGGTGACTCGCAGCGCGGGATGGAAGCGCTGGACTGGGGCGATGCCGCGACGGCCCGTGCGATGGATGGCGTGCTGACACGACATCTGGACGAACAGCCCAGGAGTCCGTACCGACCTGTCGCTGAGCAGCTTCGTGGTCTTGCGCGCCGAACGGTGGGCGTGACTGGCGCGGAGCCGTCGATCGCCGGTGCCGCGCGTGCCGCGATCGCGTCGACGGGATATGCCGGCCTGCTGGAGCAGTCGTTCGAGGGCGGACGGCTGCTCTACCGCCGCAACACGCGACAGTCGCCAAGTCCGTTGGCGCAGGCCATCGAGAGCAAGTCCGATCTCCTCAAGAGCCCTGATGCGCTGCCCGATCGCAAGGCATCTGCGTTCAAGCCGACCGGTGGCGTGCGAGCCTGGTCGGGTGCCGCGGCGGTCGACGAGGCGCTTGCGGCGTTGCAGGGTGCGGACGGTGTTCGTGCGCGCGACGCGATCCTGAAGATGCTGGCGCAGCTGCGCGGCGCGACCGTGAGCGATCCGGTGCTGCACTGGCATGCCACGCGCGACCTGTGGCGCATCTGGCTGCAGATGTTCGCCGACGAGAGCGATCCCGAGGACGCGGCCGCTGCGCGCTGGGTGCGCTCGCTTGATGGCGTTTCTGCGCTGCTTGGGGAGGACCCCATCCTGCTGGGCAGTTCCGAATCGAACGCCCGATCGCAGTCCGTCCGTCGTCAGGCCCTCGACCAGCTCAGCCGGACCTTCGATGCGTCGGTGCTTCTGGCCGCGGCGCGCCGTCGCGATGCGGTGATGTCGGCGGGTGTTCGTCCGATGGCGCCCGTGGGCGTGATGCTTCCCGCCGCGGATGGCACGCTTGGCATCGTGACGGCCAAGCGTGGCCAGCGTGGAGCGGTGCCGGTACGCGATGGCGATGGCTGGAAACTCTGTCCGCTTCGCATCGAGGATGGCAAGGTGGTCTGGGAGGGCGCTCCACCCGAGACGCCGATCACGTGGCCGCAGGTGCTCTTCATTTCAGGAGGTGACTCGTGACGGATCATGCTGGCTCGCACGTCTCGCATGCCACCGTGCTGCGCTTCGCTGCGCTCGACCCCGAGGCGCGACTGCGCTTACCCGTGGGTCGGTTCACCACACCAAGCATGAGCGCCAGCCTGCTGCTGGCGCTGCTGATGATGGCGGTGGTCTACGGCGGTGCCGCGCCCTTTCGGAGCGCGGGTGTCGGCGAGGTCGTCTGGCGCTACCTCACGGCGTTCGACCGCATCCCGATCTTCATCGCCTTCTTCAGTTGCTGGAGCCTGTCGGTGATCGTGCTGAAGCTCCTGAAGATCCGCGCGCAGCAGCGCGCGCTGCGCGTGCGATTCGCGCCCGAAGATCCCGCGTGGCACATCAGCCGCGCGACGGCCATGCAGGTGGTGTCGGCCATCGAAGGCTCGGTCGAGGGCGTGGAGCACTTCATGTATCTGCACCGCGTCACCGGTGCGCTGCGAAGCGTGCGCAACGTGGGGCGCGTGGGCGACCTGGAGGAGATGATGTCCAACCGCGCGGCCGACGACGAGCTGCAGGTGGATGGCGGCTATGTGCCCGTGCGCGCGTTCATCTGGGCGATTCCCGTGCTCGGCTTCATCGGCACGGTGCTTGGCCTGACCGAGGCGATCGGGCAGTTCGGCGGCGTGCTGGCGCAGAAGGACGCGGACCTGCAGGCGCTCACGCGCCAGCTCACGCAGGTGATCGGCGGTCTGGACACGGCCTTCGTGACCACGGGCGAGGGACTGGTGATGGCGCTCGTCATCCATCTGACCTTGACCTTGGCCCGTCGCGCTGATGACATGCTGCTGGACGCGTGCCGCGACGCCTGCGCGCGTCACGTGACCGGCCGCGTGCGTGTGGCGGAAGGCATCGACTGAGCCATGGCCCGCTCGCGCAGGGGTGCGGACAGCCCTGTCACGTTCTTCAGCTTTCAGGACGTGATGATGTGCACGATCGGCGTGACGATCGTGATCACGATGCTGCTGGTACTGCAGCTTGGCGCCGCCGTGGCGAAGGTGGAGACGGTGGCGGCGCAGGTGGATCCCTCCGCGCGCGCGGAACTGGAGCGTGAGGCGCGCACGTTGCGTCAGCGTCTGGAATCGGCGGCCGCGCGGACGGGCGACGGTTCGGCGCGGGCCACCGCCGAGCTGCGGCAGCGCACGCTGGCCGAGAACGAGCGCGCGGAGAACCTTCGCAAGCGTCACGACGACCTGCTGCGGTGGGTGCGCACCGAGGCGGCGCGTGCCGCCGCCGATCCAGCGGCCGTGGAGGCCGCGGATCTGCTGCAGCGTCGCGAGGAACTTGAGGATCGGCTGCGCACCGACACGCTTCGGCGTCGCGTGACCTATCTGGTGGCCGAGGAGGATCGTCTGCCCGTGATCATCGAGGTCTCGGGTGACCGGCTGGTCGCCGGCACCACGCTGGAGCGCGATGCACCACTCGCGATTCCGCTTGCGGATCCGGACACCGTGGCCGCAACGCTTGCGAGCTGGCTGGCGAGCCTGCCGGATCCCGATCGTCGCAGCATCCTGTTCGTGGTGAAGCCCTCGGGCGTGGCGGCATGGCGCGCGTTGCGCGAGCCGATCGCGGCGCAGCCCTCGCTTCGCGAACTTCCGACGGGCTTGGACCTGATTCCCGAGGATGCCTTCACGAGCGACCGCTTCCGCAACAGGGAGGGGGCACCATGAGGCGTCGCTCGGGCGATGGTGACGAGTTCAGCAGCCTCGAGTTGCTGCTCGACACCATCTGCAACATGTTCGGACTCTTCATCTTCGTGGGCATGCTGGTGGCGTTGCTGGCGAGTTCGCGTGCGGTGGAGATCCGCGCACAGGGAACGCCCGCCTCAGCGAACGCGGTGGATCCCGTCGCGGCGGATCGCGAGGCCGTCGAGCGGCTTCGGGAGCGCGTGCAGACGATGGAGGCGCAGGCGACGCCCGACGCCACGGTGGATCAGGCGCGCGGACGGCTTGCCTCGCTGCAGGCCCGCAACGACGAACTCTCGCGTCGCACGCGAACGATGGAGGCCCTTCTCAAGGATGGCGGCGCGCGCGTGGAGGCGAACGTCCGCGAGCTGCCGCGGCTGCGCGCCGAGGTGAAGCGGCTCGAGTCGGAGGTGCAGGCGCAGTCGAAGACCGAAGGGGTGCGTCTGCGCGCGCCACGACGCAGGTCGGTCGAGGGCCTCATGCCGGTGCAGGTCATCCTGTGGAGGGACCGGATCTATTGGATCAACCCCTGGATCGATCGACTGGACGAGCCGTGCGCCGCGTGGAGCGAGTGGAATCCGGACGCGGTGGATCTTGCGCGCGATCCGCAGTGCGAGATCCGCGAGTGCTTCCGCGGTGGTGGACAGTGGTTGATCCGAAGCGTGCCGCTTCGCACGGATGGCGGGCTGGACGCCTCGGAGGGTTCTGACGCGTGGGCCGACCCGTTCATGCAGTTGCTTGGGCGTCTGCGTGGCGACCGTCACGTGCTCAGCCTGAAGGTCGCGCCGGACGCGCATGCGGCGTTCCAGCGCGTACGCGAGCGCGTGGCCGAGATCGGACTGTCCTACGACGTCTCGCCGATCCGCATCGACGACGGCGTCTATCGCGACGAGATCCGCGACGGCGTGGCCACCGCGCAGTGACGGTCAGGGCACGGGACGCGTGGGAGCCGCCGCGGGAACGTGCGTGAACGTTCCACCGTGGGCCCTCGCAATCGCCTCGAGCAGGTCGCGGTCGGCGTCATCGCCCATGGCGAGCGTGTGGATCCGGGTTCGATCCTTGCCTGAATTCAGCTGCACGAGCGCGCGCGAGGGATCGCGTGCGAAGCGGCCGTCCGTGAGCAGGAAGAGTTCGTGGGGCACCGGATCGAGCTGCGCCAGGGTGTACTGCAGCGCGTCGACGGCGTCGGTCCCGCCGCCGGTGCCGACCTGGTCGATCTTGCGCAGCAGCGTGTCGCAGGCGGGCGTTCCAGTCCGCGTCCAGCCCGACACCAGCTGACGGGGCCTGTCGTCGAAGAAGGTGACCTGCACCTGCGAGCCCTCGGGCAACGCGCGGATCGTGCGGATGATCTCGGCCTTCAACGCCTCCAGCTTGTCACCCATCATCGAGCCGCTGATGTCGCACACGAAGCAGATGTAGCGGCCCTTCACGCGCGCGCCGAAGAAGTCCACGCCACCGGCGGGATCGCGGCTTGGGGTGGTGGTTCGGGCGGTGGAGCCGTTGGATGTCATGTCGCGCAGGCCCGAGCCAGAGGCCGCCGCGCGGCCAAGTCGGTCGAACTCGGCGCGATCGATCGGGCGATAAAGCCGCCCGTCCAGCCGAAGCCTTCCATCGGACTCGATGGCCCAGGTCGTGTCGCACGGCAACGCGCGCACGGGTGGCACGACGGTTCGCGCTGGTTGTCCGTTCCGCGCCGGCAGCTCGATCGCTCGCGAGGGAAATCGCGAAGGCTGCGCTGGAGACTCCTCCACACGAACCGAGCCGCTGGGCTCGAAGGTGGCGCGCAGTTCCGCCGCGATCACCAGCGCCTCGGGTGGCGTGCCCCAGGCGCGATAGACCTGCATCGATCGCTGCGTGGGTCGAATCGCCAGCAGACACAGATTGAAACCACCGGGCGCGAAGTCGGCCTCGCTGCGGCCATCGTCGACCTGTTGCCAGAAGCCAAGCAGCGGCGCAAGTGGCGATTCGGCCGTGATCGACTCGATGGCCGGCGCGTCGAGCGTGGGCGAAGCGTCGCTCGTCGGGGGCACCTCCAGCGACTCGGGCTTGGACTCCTTGAACTCGCGCGCCGACTGCTGATTCGACGAGGTGCCCCGGATCGAGCGGTCGCCCTCGGGTGCCCGCGAAGCGGAATCCGCGCCCGGTGAGGTGCCGGAGCCGTTCGTGGCCGCGCTTGCGGCATCCGACTTGGTGCCTCGCGAACCGCCGCGTGCGCCGCCGCCTTGCACGGCATCGGGCATGTCGCCGTCGGGCAGGGGATCGAAGGCGTCGGCGCGGACCACACCACCCGTGCGAGCTGCGGGACGCTCGCCCTCGCGCGCGGCAGTGCCGCCTCGACCGCTTGCCCCGGCTGTCGTCGCGCCCGAGCCGCTGGAGGAACCACTCGAAGCCGATGCCGCGGCGCCCGGTGTTCCGCCACCGCCGCCACTGGAGGAGCCTTGCTTCATCGCCGTCACGGCCACCTCGGTGAGTTCCGCCATCGAGCCGCGTGCGGTGCCGCCTCCGGAACCCGCGCCGCCCATTGCGCCGCTTGAGGTGCTGCCCGCACCCGATGCACCGGCTGTGGTGGCATTCGAGTCAGCAGCACCGCTCGCATTGCCTTGGGATCCCGAACTGCTTGACGCACCGGCGCTCGAGGACGAGGCCGCACCGCCGCCCGCGCCGCCACTTCCGGAACCGCTGTTGGAGCCTTGGCCCGAGCCATTTCCAGAACCCTGGCCGGATCCCGAGCCCTGTCCGCTTCCGGAACCACTCCCGGAGCCACTCCCGGAGCCACTCCCGGAGCCACTCCCGGAGCCACTCCCGGAGCCACTCCCGGAGCCACTTCCTGAACCATTTCCTGAACTACCACTGGAACCACTTCCAGAACCCGCGCCCGACACACCTTGGCCCGATGCACCACTCGCCGTCGGGCGCGCAGGCGGCGCCGCCGTGGCGCTGCGCGCGGTGGCTTGACGACCGTTCTGCGAGATCGCCGTCGGGTCGCGTTGTCCGATCGTTTCCTCCTCGGGGATCGGTGCGGCCGCCGGTGCGGTGGGGCGATCGCTTGCGCAACTCGCAAGCAGCAGCGCGATGATCCATCCGAGACGCCTCATGGAACCCACCATGGCAACTCCTTCGTGGAGGGCGTGACATCCGATGCGTTGGCCATCAGGCGCGCGATCCACGCCGCGACCGCACGAAGTCTCTCCGCAAGCGTACGCTGACATGCCTGGGATCGCTGTGCGGTGCATTGTGCGGCGTCGAGGTGCGGATCCAGTTCACGCCATCGCTCCTGCACCGCCTCGGGCACCCAGAATCGTTCCACGCGGGTGGCGGTGGTCTTCCATTCCTGCGTGCCAAGAAGCACCTGCAGCGTGATGCGTGCAGGATCGCCGCTGGTTCGAAGCACCAGGGCGCGCTCCTCCTGAAGCGGCGCGCACTGCCACTGCGTGGAGAACCAGCCGGGCAGCCACGTGCCCATCGGCATGTGTCGCAGTGCCGTCCGCCAAGCCAGCAACGCGTCGCCAGATGGCTTCCATGTCAGTGCATCGGTCTTCGACCAGGTCTCCAACTTCAGCCACGGTGAATGCTGCCACTCCGTCACTCCGGTGGCGAGGGACTGCAGCTGCTGCGGGGTTCCGCGAGGACCGAGCAGGGTTTCCGCCACGCGCGCCGCTGACGGTGACGCGGCGGCCGTCCGCAGGGACTCGGCGAGCGCCAGGAGCGATGTCTCCACGTCGGCTGTCGCTTCGGCGGAAGCCTGCGCGGCAAGCAGATCCTTGGCCGCAAGCAGCCGGGATCGCCACGCCGAGGGCAGGGCATCAAGCAGGGCGGTGGCGTCGCCCTGCATCACGGCATCGATTGCGGTCCGATTCGTGATGGCGGGATCCGCGGCGCTCGTTCGCCAAGCCAATACGCCAAGCGACAGCAGCGCGCCAAGCAGCACCATGACGATCGACGGAGTCCAGCGCCGCGCGGGAGGAATCGACGCCTTCTGCCGCATGCGGCGGTCGAGCGATCGCACGAATTCCGCGTAGCTGCTGAACTGCATCTCGGGCGCGGCGAGCAGCCAGCGACGAAGCTGCTCCCACTCCGGGCCTGACAGTGGCTCGACCTGCACGAGCACACGATCCACCTCCGACAGATCAGCGCGACGCGCCGCCGCCACGATCGAGAGCATGCGCAGTTCGGCCGCAGGCGCCTCGCCCGTACGGTCCAGTGACTCGACGCCGCGAAGGTGGTCCATGAACGCCGAGGGGTCGCCCGTGAGCGCGGATTCGCGCGCACGCTCGATCGCGGTCGCAAGCGAGATCGAGGTCATGGCGAAGCCTCCGAAGGCGCAGGCTTCGAAAGCGTCTCGAGGATCTGTTGCGCGCCCCGCGTTCCCGGATGCCCGTCCAGTGCGCCGTCGAACTCGGAGGCCATGTACCGCGCGCCGTCGGCGGCGGTGGAGACGGGCGCATCCTTGTTGCGGAAGTACCAGAGCACCCAAGGGGTCTCGTCGGGCCAGCCGTCGGCGCGGGCGTCGCCGCGGAGTTCCCTTGGCAATGCACCCGTGTCGATCAGGTTTCGTCGTGCGAGATCCTGCACGGCAAGCGAGATCTCGAATCGCGCGCACAGCAGCATCATGCGCTGCACGACAAGCGGCGCGAACGCCTGCGCCAGCTGCTCGCGCTTCACCACGTCGGTGAGTCCGCGCTTCTTGTTCCGCGCGTCGATCAGGATCAGGCACTTCTCGCTGGGTGCGGAATTGCCTGCCGCCTTCTCGGTCCGGCGATGGGCGCGCACCAGGTCCTCCGCCTGCGCCGCAAGCGACGCGATCAGCGTGGCACCCTGCGCCTCGGTGGTGGCTTCGCGCGCGCGAGTTCGAAGGTCGATCGACTTGCGCGCAAGGTCCACTTCCGCATCCCATGGCGCGCTTTCCACGGGAATCTGCGGAATGTTCGGCTTCTCGGTGGGTGTTGGCGTTGGTGCTGGAGCCGGTGCCGCGACCGAAGGCGCAGAATCGGGTGCCATGTCCGTGGCCGTCGGCGTTGCCGATGCGGCGCTTGTTCCGCTGCCGAAGGCATCGTTGCCCGGGGCGCTTGGGGTCACGCCAAAGGACCCTTCTTGCGTGGTCGGCACTGCGGCGGGCGGGGTCGTGGGCGGCGTCTGCGAAGCCGCTGGCGCCGCGGCCTGCGCATCGGCAGCGTTTGCGCTTGGTGCGGCAGTACCCGAAGCCGTCGCCGATGCCATCGGGTCTGGGTCGACTTCCGGGGCTGCAGTCACGGTGCGCTTCGGGTCAGCGTTCGCCACACGGGTCTCAAGATCACGCTGCTGCGGCGGCGTGCTGTTGTTCCGCGCATCCGGCGCCTCTCGCTGTCGCACCGCCCACCACACCATGAGACTGGCCAGAAGCATCGCGACCGCCCCGGCGAGAAGCGGAAGGTGTCGGGCTGGATTCAGGCGGCGGCGGCGTGGAGCGGCATGCGGTTCCTCCGCAGTGGTTGGCATGAAGCCATGACCAAGGCGCGACACGGAGTCCGGGTGCTGCCACGGGCCGCTGGTGGCTGCCGTGAACACGTTGCGTGCGCCCGTGTTGGCATGCATGGTGGCGATCGCCACGCCCGCCGGCACCGACCAGAGTCCGACACCCCATCCCAGTGTCCGCACGTGAGCGCCTGCAAGGAAGTTCGGCAGTCGAAGCACGGAGGTTTCCCATGGCTCGCCGCTGGGAAGGACGGCGCAGCGATGCGTGGTCTGTGCCGTCAGGAGCGCGTCGAACGCTCGGCGCTCCGCTTCGCTGGGCGTCGGGAAGAGGTCGTCGGAGGCCTCCTCGTGGAGCTCCACGGACCTGCCCGCGGCGAACGCCTCGCGCGGCCAGTTGCGCCCGTTGCGCAGCACGGTCCGCAAGTTGGACTGCGCCAGCACTCGCCACGCTTCGCTGTCCAGCACCAGCGTCCGACGTTCGATCGTGCGTCGACCCGCGACGTCCGGCGCGCCGGCGAACACGCGGGTGATCGCGTAGCCGCCGCTTGGAAGTGGCCTGCCCGCGACGCACAGTTCATGCTCAAGCGCCTCGAATTCCGCCTCGGTGCGCGGCGAACCGAATCCAAGCGCCGCCAAGGCCGCGTCGTCGGCGTCGCAGATCTCAGGCGAGCGGGCGAGCGTTCGATATCCGTCGATCGACCCGAAGAGATGGGTCCGAGCCAGGATCAACCCGCGCTCCGGATGACCAGCCACGCAAGAAGGCCCACGACCACGATGCCTCCGATGAGGATCGCGTTCACGGAGAGCCAGAACCGGTTGTCGGCCTTCTCCTCCGCGGCGGCGACCTGCTCTTCACGGATCACGCGCTCGCGAAGGGCGTCGGTCGCCTTCTGGCGTGCATCCGCCAGCCGATTGGCGACGACATGCTCCATGCAGTACTCGACGGGACCTGTGAGGCCACGCGGTGGGCGCTCCAGATCCGGCACATGACGGCCGAGCGAGTCGCGACGGCTGCGCACGGCGCACACACCGAACACGCGCAAGCCGGGCACGGTCCGCAGCAGGTTGGCGCAGAATCGCTCCGCGAAACCGCGCAACTTGCCGTGGTGCCGCAGCAGATCGGCGTTCTCGTCGATCTTGGTCAGCACCAGCGCGATCGGCACGGTCCGCCCACCGGGCAAGCTGCGCAGGTAACGCAGTGCCTGCACCATGCCGAAATCGTCGTCCGCGGATTCACCGAGTCGGCCCGTCGCCAGCACCTTCGGGTCGATCAGCATCAGCACGGCGGCGGCGCGCCGGACGTGGTCCACCAGTTCGCGCGTGTTCTCGTCCTCGGCCTGCTCCACGAAGGCGCGATGGAAGACCTCGCCCGGGTAGTCCAGGCTCACCATCGTGAGTTCATGGCCCTTCCAGCTGAGCTTCAGGTCGAGATAGTTCGTGCCTTCGGTGGCGGCGGGCCACGCTCGGTGCTCCTGCATCTGCTCGACCGCCGAAAGCAGCGACAGATGCGTGCGGCCATCGTGCGCCTCGATCCGAAGCGGCCCCTCGTGCTTCCAGCACTGCTCGTAGAGACGCGCCAAGTAGATCGTCTTGCCCGCGCGGGTGCGGCCCAGGATCACCACGCGATCTCGCCGTGGGGGCGCGTCCGAGACGGCCATCGGATGCGGGTCGCCGAAGATCGCGTCCTCGGGCACACGCACGTCCTCGCCCAGGTCGAGAATGTCCTCCTCGTCCAGGATCGTTTGGGAAGGATCGTTCGGTGAAGGCGAAGATTGCATGCGTGGGGCGCGGGGCCGAAGCGGAGGTTGGGCAGCGATCCATCGGTCGCTTCGTCCCGGTTATGCTCGAAGTGTAATCGCGCAGGCGCACCCTTCCGAACACCCAACATGACAGAATCCCCCTGGTCGCAGAGCCCTTCTTCAACGGAATCTCCGGCGTCTCGGCAGGGCGGCGGCGTGTCGGGGCCGGCCGTGGTCATCGCGCTGCTGATCGCCACCACCGTGGGCGCGGGCGTGGCCTGGTGGCTTCAGGACTCGCGCGTGGCGGCGAAGGAGCGTGAGCGCGCGACCGCTGCCGCGGAGCTGGTGAGTCTGGCCAAGCGCGTGCAGGCTGCGGAGACCAACGCAAGCACGGCGGCGCAGGAGCTGAAGAAGGCGCAGGCGGTCGCGGAGAGCGCCACCAAGCAGTCGTCGGAGATGACCGGTCAGCTCGACGCGCTGCGACGTGAGTCCGCAGGTGTCCGCACCGAGCGCGATGAGGCGCGGTCCGCTCTTGCTGCGTCGAAGGCCGATGTGGAGCGCATGCGTGCGACCGATCTTGATCCGGGTGCGCTGCCGACGGTGGATCTTGCGAAGGTCTTCGCGCGTGCGACGCAGTACCGCACGACGGTCGATTACCGGGTCGCGGGCTCCACGGCCGTGCCGGGGCTCGACAAGACCGAGACGGAGAAGGCCCTGGCGGCCTCGATGCAAGGTGTCGGTCTTGCCGCGGTGCAGCAAAGTCCCTATCGCGTGGCGTTGTTCGTGACGGTCGGCAAGGAGAAGATCCGGTCGATCGGCGTGATGATGCTTGTCCTGCGCACCATGAAGGTTCCTGGCGAGGCTGGCAGCCGCGAGGTCGCCGTGTGGGGCCAGCAGCGCACCAGCAGTGCCTCGGACGCCGAGGCCTCCGCGCAGGTCAGGGGACTGCTGGAGGAGCTCTGCAGGGAATTCGCTTCGATGGTGGGTCTGGCGGCGACAGCGCCCGCACAGCCGCCCGCTGCAGTGCCGACACCGGCACCTGCTCCACCGGCACCGGCGCTGGCGCCGGCTGCGCCCACTTCCGCTCCTGCCGCGCCCGCGCCTGCTCCCGCGAATGCGCCGAAGCCCTGACGCACCGATCCAAGGCTCCGCGGTATCGCTGGCGGTGCTTGTGGCCGCGCTTGGGTACTTCGTGGACATCTTCGATCTGCTGCTCTTCGCGCTGCTGCGCAAGCGCAGCCTGTCGGATGTGCTCTCCCGGCAGCTCGCCGAACTTCCCGCGCCGCAGCACGACGCGTTCCTGAAGGACTGGGGCATCTGGCTGGACAACACGCTGCAGATGACCGGCCTGATGGTGGGCGGCATCCTGTGGGGCGTGCTGGGTGACCGGTTGGGCCGCATCGCGGTGCTGTTCGGAAGCATCCTCACCTATTCCGTGGCGAATCTGCTGAACGCGGCGATCACCGACGTGGATCCCGCCGGCGCGCTGGGATGGCTGCACGCGCTCGGGCTGGGCACGGCGATCCGTCAGTACGAGGTGCTGCGCTTCACGGCGGGGGTGGGGCTTGCGGGTGAACTCGGCGCCGGCATCACGCTGGTCGCGGAGCTCACCAGTCGCGAGCGTCGCGGCCTTGCCACCACGATCGTGGCGACGGTGGGGATTCTGGGTGCGGTGGCCGGCTACTTCGTGACGCAATGGGTGAGCTGGCGCGCGGCCTTCGCGATCGGCGGGGCCCTCGGCCTCTCGCTGCTGCTGCTGCGAATCGGCGTGGTGGAGAGCGGCATGTGGAGCCATGTGCGATCGCACGCGAATCGCGGCGCCATCTGGATGCTGCTGTGGCCCCCGCGCAGGCTCGTGCGCTATCTCAGCGTGGTGCTGATCGCGGTGCCGGTGTGGTTCGGCGTGGGCACGCTGGTGAAGTACGGCGACGTGATCGGCATGAGTCTGGGACTGCCGGTTTCGGAGAAACCCGATCCGGGTCGCGCCGTCATGTGGTGCTACGTGGGATTGGCGGTCGGCGATCTGGCGAGCGGACTGCTGAGCCAGTGGCTGCGAAGCCGGCGTGGAGCGGTGCTGACGTTCCATCTGATCACCATGGCCGCGATGATCTTCTACTTCACGCTGGGCGCGCGATCGGCCGCGTGGTTCTACGGAGCGTGCGCGCTCATTGGCCTCGGGTGCGGCTATTGGGCCGTGTTCGCCACCGCCGCCGCCGAGCAGTTCGGCACGAACCTGCGGGCCACGGCCGCGACGACCGCGCCGAACCTGGTGCGCTGGAGCGCGGCGGCCTCGGCGGGGCTTTGGGTCTGGTTCGAGCGGGTGATCGCGGGGGGGCAGTCGGTGCCCGAGGCTCCATGGAAAGCGGCCGTCGCGACCGGCGTCGTGGTGATGGCGGTGGCGGGACTCGGCCTGCTCGGGCTGCGCGAGACCTACGGCGTGGACCTCGACTTCGAGGAGCGCTGAACGCGCTCGCCCCGGAGTCGTCCGTCGCTCACCGACCGCGCCAGGCGCGGTACTTCGAGATCAGCGCGTTCGTGCTGCCGTCGTGCTTCAGCGCGGGCTTCGGCCCCGAGAGCTCCGGAATGATCCGCTGCGCCAGCACCTTGCCCAGTTCCACGCCCCACTGATCGAAGCTGTTGATGCCCCAGATGGCGCCCATGGTGAACACCTTGTGCTCGTAGAGCGCGATGAGGCGGCCGAGCATGCGCGGGCTGAGCTTGCGCGCCAGCAGCATGCTGCTTGGACGATTGCCCTCCATCACCTTGTGCGGGGCGAGCCACGCGGGCACGCCCTCGGCCACGATCTCGCGCTCGGTCTTGCCGAAGGCGAGCGCCTCGGCCTGCGCGAAGACGTTCGCGGTGAGCAGGTCCTGGTGCGTGCCGAGGTTGTGCAGGCTCTCGGCGAAGGCGATGAAGTCGCACGGCACGATCTTCGTGCCCTGATGGATCATCTGATAGAAGGCGTGCTGGCCGTTGGTGCCGGGCTGTCCCCACACCACGGGGCAGGTCTCCCAGCGCACGTGCGTGCCGTCGAGCTGGGTGTGCTTGCCGTTCGATTCCATCTCGAGCTGCTGCAGGTAGGCGCTGAAGCGATCGAGGTACTGGCAGTAGGGCAGCACCGCCAGCGTGTCGCACTTCAGGAACTGATTGTTCCAGATGCCCACGAGACCCATGAGCGCGGGCATGTTGCGCTCGAGCGGCGTGGTGCGGAAGTGCTCGTCCATGTCGTGGAAGCCAGCCAGCATGTCGCGGAAGCCCTGCGGGCCCACGGCGATCATGGTGCTCAGGCCGATCGCGCTGTCCATGCTGTAGCGGCCGCCGACCCAGTCCCAGAAGCCGAACATGTTCGCGGGGTCGATGCCGAACTTCTTGACCTCGCTCAACGCGGTGCTGACCGCGGCGAAGTGCTTCGCCACGCTCGTCTCGTCGCCGCCGAAGGCCTTCAGGCTCCAGGCGCGCGCGGTGTGCGCGTTGGCCATGGTCTCGAGCGTGGTGAAGGTCTTGCTGCTGATGATGAAGAGCGTCTCGGCGGGATCGAGGTCCTTCGTCTTCTGCACGAAGTCGTTCTCGTCCACGTTGCTGACGAAGCGGCACTCGAGTCCCGGCTGCGCCCACGGCTGCAGGGCGTCCCAGGCCATGGCGGGACCCAGGTCGCTGCCACCGATGCCGATGTTGATGACCGTCTTGATGCGCTTGCCGGTGTGGCCCTTCCAGTCGCCGCTGCGGATGCGGTCGGCGAAGGCACCCATGGCGTCCAGCACGGCGTGGACCTCGGGCACCACATCCTTGCCGTCCACCTCGATCTTCGTTCCCTTGGGCGCGCGCAGCGCCACGTGCAGCACGGCGCGACCCTCTGCCACGTTGATCTTGTCGCCACGGAACATCGCGTCGCGGCGAGCCTCCACGCCGCAGGCCTTGGCCAGCGCGATGAGGGCGCCCAGCGTCTCGCGCGTCACGCGCTGCTTGCTGAAGTCGAAGTGGATGTCGAGCGCGTCGACCGCAAGTTCCTCGCCGCGACCGGGGTCGTCGCGGAAGAGCTCGCGCAGGTGCAGGTCACGCACCTTCTCGGCATGCGTCTGCAGCGCCTTCCATTCGGGGCGCGAGTCAAGGGGCGTGAGCGGAGCAAGCGTGGGAGCGGGGGGGAAGGACATGGACGGGAATCTAGCCGTGCGTCGATCGCGGTGCGCGGGCGCCGCCGTGCCGCCTGAACGGATCCTTTGCGATGGTCGCACGACCTTCGGTAGCATCGCGGGCTTCAAGGAGATCATCATGCCCAACCGCGCCACCGCCACCCTCTCGATCGCCGGCCAGAGCATCTGGGTCGACAACATCACCCGCAGCATGCTTTCAAGCGGCCGCCTGGCCGAGTACATCCGCGACTGGAGCGTGGTGGGCCTGACCAGCAAC